>WNGA01006653.1_pt1 | contig 27923 bp, 38 predicted proteins | sample 5400061 | NCBI WGS metagenome assembly WNGA01 (sample SAMN13153366, study PRJNA577476) | soil metagenome | isolation source: 100 cm soil or saprolite under grassland replicate 2 | place: USA:California | collected 2016-06-15
GATAATGCTGACTGGTTCCTTGACAGCAGCAACTATGAAGACCACGGAGATTACTATTTGATATCGTACAACTACAATTGGCACTTTTACTCTAACATATCTGCGCCTTGGTATGGCTGTGAAGCTCAGACTAAGGGATGCTTGTGACCGCTAAAAAATACAATGAAACAGGTGATTCCAAATACCTAGAATTTTCCAAAAAAGTATTCAACGGCTTAAATTCTCCTGTTCTAAATCAGCACGGCTGGCTTTTGGGAGTAGTGACTGAAAATAAAAATGCTAAAATACTGAACAGTCAGCTGTTTTGCGTTGCGAACCTTATGACTTACTACGAATATACGGGGGACGAGCGAGCGCTGAAACTATTTAAGAAGGGTGTAGACATACTGGAGAAAAATATCAACGACCTATCCGAAGATTGTGGAACCTACTACACTTTGTCTAAGGATAGGCTTGTATCGCACCAAAAGCATCCAGAATACATTCAGATGCTGGAAAGGTTGTATTTGATGACGGAAAGCAACACGCTGAAAAATACACTGGACAAATGGCAGCATGACTATCTGTTTCCTTGTTATTCTCGAGCTTCTTGAACAACCATTCTAACAACTAGAATGAATCCCACTGATTCCTAAAATGAATCCGATATGTTTGTAGAAAATCTATAGAAAACTGTGATGGACCTCAAAAAGCACGAGGAGGTAAAAGTCAAAGCGCTGAAGAAGTCGCTCACAAAGCGGCGTGGACTGCGGTTAAGCAAAAATACAAGAAACAAGACGATGAATGGTAAGTAAGGAATGAGGCAATTATGATTTGCAGATGTTAATTTAAAAGGCATTTGAATTTCAGTCAGGTTGACTTGATATGCAGCAAGACCTTTGGGTCATTTTTCGATTCCAAACATTATCTCAAGTCCTCTGCTCTTGGAATAATTATATCTAAATGAGTCGTTTTCAGTGATTGGAAAACTTGATAATTCGTCTTGCTTGCACGAAGGGCAACTATACTCAGTATCCGAAATATCTAATAGTTCTTCCAAATATTTCTTGTTAAGACAAGTTACTGTCCATAGACACTGGTCACATAACAGGAATATTCTTTCTTTAGTTTTCGGAGTGTTTTCAATTCTCTGCATTTCCTCGATACCCTAATCGGCAATAGTCATATCTGTATTATTAGCGTTACCATTTTTAATTTTAATTGTAACCTAATCGTTAGATAATTTGCTTCGTCTCGGAATGCAGCCATCAGGGTTTTTGATTTATATTTCTAGATTTGACCTGTGTCGCGTTAGTATTCGCTGTTGATGAATACCAGATAATTGTTGAAACTTCTAATGCTTGCTTGATTACCTCATTATTCAGGCATGCCGGCGTATCCACCACCTGCGGATGGACTCGGAGCACCTTTGGGTGCGCCTGCAGATATTATGTCGTCTATGCGTAATATCATACATGCTGCTTCCGTTCCTGAATTTATGACCTGATTTTTAACTGAGAGTGGTTCATAAACGTCTCTTGACGATAAGTCCACAATTTTTCCCTTGAAGACATCGACACCAAACCTTGGTTTTCCTGTCGTTTGACTTTTTATGCGCAATTCAGCTTGTGCGTCTACCAAAGACATACCAGCGTTTTCTGCCAACACCAGTGGAATCGATTCTAGCGAATCGGCGTATTTCTCAACAGCTAGTTGTTGACGGCTTGCAAGTGAGCTGGACCATTCTCTCAACTTTTTAGAAACTACTACTTCAGGTGTACCTCCGCCCACAAGCACGTAAGGATATTCTACAGTATGCTTGACGACCATTAATGCGTCATGGATAGATCTTTCTGCCTCATCTACAACTCTCTGGGAGCCACCACGAATCAGTATGGTAATCGATTTGGGCTTCTTGCAGCCTTCAATGAATACCCATTTGTCAGTTTCTACCTTTCGTTCTTCAATTAAATCTGCATGTCCAATATCATCTTTAGATAGCTCATCTGTGTTAGTAACTATTCTTGCGCCTGTGGCCTTTGCAAGTTTTGCCATGTCACTTTCTTTAATTCTTCTGACTGCAATAATTCCCTCTTTAAACAGATAATGCTGAGCTATGTCGTCGATTCCTTTCTGACAGAGAACAACATTTGCTCCTGAAGATACGACACTATCAACCATGGATTTAAGCATCCTCTCCTCTTCGCTCAGAAACTTTTGCATTTGCTCTGGTGAGGTAATATTCAGTTTGGCGTCAAACTCTGTCTTATCTATTTCTAATGCAGAATTTAGTAAAGCGATTTTAGCACCCTGAATTCTTTTGGGCATCTCTGAATGTACCACCTCCTTATCAATTACTATACCCTGTATCAGCTGACTGTCCTGAATGGACCCACCAGCTTTTTTCTCTACTTTAATATCATCTAAATCAATTTTAAATTTATTATCTCCCAATTCCTCAGCGACCCTCAGACCTGCATCAATTACCATTTTAGATAATAATTCAGAATTTGTAGTGACCAACTTAGATGTAATGGTTGTTACGGCGATTTTATTCAGAAATGCCTTATCCTTTGGGTCGATTTCAATTGATATCTCTTTGAGAAACTCAATAGCTTTCTTTGAAGCTTCTCTGAATCCTTCTACAACTATTGTAGGATGGACATCTTTGTCGAGCAGCTCTTCAGCATTTTCGATTAGAGAGCCAGCAAGCACAACTACAGATTTGGTTCCATCTCCTGCCTCATTATCTACAGACTTGGCAATCTCTACTAGCATTTTGGCTATGGGATGTTCAATCTCTAATTCCTTTAAGATAGTAGCACCATCATTTGTGATTGTTACATCCCCTGTAGGGTCGACAAGCATCTTGTCCATACCCCTCGGGCCCAAGCTGGAACGAATAACCTGTGCAATTAATTTTGCAGCCGTGATGTTATTCTTTCTTGCGTCTTTTCCTTTTGTTTCAGTAGCACCTTCTTTTAAAAGAATAATAGGTACTCGGTCTTGTTGAAGTGCAGACATATTCTCTACCTTATAACGCTTAATAGTAAATTTGAAATATGAATTTTCCTAATCTAGTCTTGACCTATTGCACAGGCATTCCGAAATAACAACCTTTACCCCAAATCTTGTGAGTACATCAGCCAGCTCTTACTGCTTTTGAATCACACCTGGGACATGCAATCTTATTAAGTTCTGGGTTCTAGAAAATATGAAGAATCCCGATATCCAGATTTGCGATCTTATTTGAATCTAAAATGAATGAAATTATTTTAAAAATAAATCAGACTCATATAATATTTGAGGCCCATCCGCTGCATAGTGAATTAAGAATTTTGGATTGGATATTCTATCAGGTTTGTAGTAGCGAAAATAAAAAGATACTTTGAGATTAGGTTTAAAAGGTTATACCATAAGATGAATTCCGTTGCGTTCTAACCATTTTATAATTTATTGAGCATAAAAATATAACAAATCACTCCAATACTGCATCAACTGGTGGGCTAGGTTTTCCTATTTCCTTTGGCTCACCAGTTACTTTAACAATATCAAACAGTATAATTGACGAAACAAGGATTTGATAGGCTGGTGGATTCCCTCTTTAATACCGTCAGGCATAGGAATCCACAAGATTTCTAATAATCTTCTCATTTAGAACACAAGTTTAAGAATTGATGTGATAGCGAATACCAGACTAGCAATCATTAAAACAGTTTTAATTTTATTCATTTACCTCGTTAACTCTATGAATAGGAAGATGCCCCGAGAGACACCCAGAGCAACAATAAAACCCTTACAAAAATCCGTTAAAAAGTTGCTTTTAACTTTTTACTTGTTTTCGCTGTCCCTCAATGCTAGACTGTTCACTTGCCTTTTCCTTATATTCTTCATTTTCGTCTGACATTGAATTTAACAAGAACAACATGCTTTTTTACTCTTAAATAAAATATTGTCTAGATAGCAGACATGAGTTCTATTAGAACTACAAGTTCATTTCACAATCCAAAGTATGCAGATTGTATTGAAGCATGTAACCACTGTGCCAATTCGTGTGAATACTGCGGAACATTATGTTTGCGAGAAGATAATAATAAGATGCTTCTAGAATGTATTGAACTATGTTTCTACTGTGCCGACGTATGTAGATTCGCGTCAAAACATATGTCTTGTGACAGTAACCGGGTAAAAGAGTTTTGCGACTACTGTGCAAAAATATGTGAAGATTGCGCTACTGAATGCGATAAACATGACATGGACCATTGTAAGCAGTGTGCAAAGGTGTGTCGCGAATGTTCTAAAATCTGTCTGGAAACAATTGCAAAATAGTTGATATTTTTTCCAAGTGTAGTCCGGATGACTTGATACTTATTAAAAATAAAAAATTAAGTTCTAAAACTAAAACTAATTTGATAATACACCGTTCTTATATTACATTACACCGTTCTTATATTACAACCTAAATTAACCTGTTACCATCTATTTCTTCATACGTAAAAAACTGTCAATGAGATGCTTCACCTACGTGTTTGGTCAATTCGTCTTCAGAGTTAAATGACAGATTACAGAGGTCACAGCGAAATGATTTAGGAAAATTTGGATCCAGTTTTGCTACGGTCCCATAACTGGGCAACAAATATTTTGACGGAGCTAGCGGGAGTGGTAAATATGTTGTACTATAATATGGGTAATCCTTAACATAGTAATAATTCGGATCAGGTGTTCTTTCTCGTTCATATTTTTCTTTAATAAATTTTTCTGTTTGTTTCAGCCAGAGTACATGACCGTCCCATCCTTCAACCACGCTTATTGGAATATAATAATAATGTATCTTGATAAATCCCCTTTTTACCACTATAAAATTCCGATTAACGGCTTCTATGTCACCTATGTCAATATCATCAGATGTATGTACCGACTCATCTATTAGGTCAATCCATTGTGTCTCGGGCTTGACTGGATCCATCTAATCTCAAAAGGTCATTAAACTATTAAAGACTTGTAACAATGATGAAATAAAATGTTAATTGATTTAAGGATGTATCAGATATGCATTAGTAAAAGTCGGAAATCGATAGCTATATCCAAAAGCGATGCTATAATCTGGTATCTACTAATCTAATTTACAGGCCTACTAATAATGAGAATACCTTTATGTCAATTCCGCCGGCTTTCGCGATTTCTAATACTTCTCTTGAGGGCTCCCCGTAAATTGTCACTAAATACGGAGTTCCGAATTTTTCAAATATTTCAGCAGCTGGTTCCCTAAGATTAAGTTGATGTGCCAGGGCAGCGTCAGGACTTTCAAATGTCTCTCTGATTTCACACTCGGTCTTATCACTGCTAAGAAACCAGTCACTTTGAAGAGTTCCTCTGTCTTTCTGCTTTACTTGCTTGATGTAATCTCTCGCCGCTTCCTTGAATTCGTCTACCATGCCATATGGGATTTTTAGCTTAGCACTAGTATGGATCTTGGACATAATATATTAAGCATTATAAACTACTTAGTCCTTTGTGATTTCTACTACACGAGATCGAAAATATTATTTAAGTTATCACTGTTTAGAAACTCTAAACCAACTAAAAAGAATTAACCAATTAAGAGAATAATGATCAGATTGGTATTGTTATTAGCACTAATTGCCTGAATAGTATATCTATGTATAATTATGCTCTTATTCCATATTGAAATGAACTAATTAATCTCGAATGACATTTTTCACAAACCATCATTTTAAACAAGCCGTAAAGTGTGTCAGTTTTCTGTTTACAATAGTCGCATATCATTGTACTTTCCATGCATAATTATATTCAAAATAAGTTAAAAATGTTTTAAATTAAGGCCCATATGTTATTAGCTAGCAATCATCAATAACTTACATTTTCTAGGACAGTTGTCAGCTTATGATCTTGCTCTGGAGGAAATTAATTTAGTTTTGGATGAAAGTAATCTGTGAAATTATGATATTTTGTATCTATGATCTTCATTTTGGATTTAGGAAATTTTGCATATCTTAGACTAAAATCTTGCCCCAGGGAGACCAAAAATCCTCGAATGTACCAAGGAGCTCATTCCTAGTCATATCTATTAAATAAAGTGGGAGTGAATTATTTGCTTGTCTTACTGTCTTAATTTTAAGTCGTTTATTTGCATGAATCCTATCGTAACTTCCATATTTGAAACTCCTGCAATTAAAACAAACCTTTAACTTTGCAAAAGTCCAATTTCCATTTCCTCCTTCTGGAGCTAGACATTTGCTTTTACACATTGGGCAAATTCTGTTTCGAGCTGGCTGTGTTTCGCTTAGACTCAATTAATCATGCTCGCACGTGTTGTCTGTATTAAAGCCTTTAAAATCATACTATGAGTTTGAAATAGGGCTTGTTCCTTTATATGATTAGGCTGAAATAATACATTAAGTTTTTACAAAATTTAAAGATGATAATATGAAGCATTATAAACAAAATTATATCCGGGTACTTAAACACCGTATTTTAAGAAAAGACACAGACAATTAGCACATGAAGCATTACTCATTGATGAAGTTCTTGATAAACTACAGGCCTTGTAGAAATTTTTTTATTCTTTATTGACTATAATTATTCACGGTTTCTAAGGCCGGTAAGAAGCTGTTGTTGTTGCACTCGCATCTTCTTGCCAGTCCTTTAAACCGTTGAAAGTTTTTATTCTTATTTCACATGGTTATGCTGCGGTTCATCCTGATGGGTCTGCTGCATCATTGGGCCCATCAGTATTTTAATAATTTAATGCATCTTCTATTACTGTAACTGTGAAGTACAAAGGAACGCACCAAAACTTGGCCTTTGAATTTTACAGATGGTAAATATAATTTATGATTCTAGTCAGTGGGAAGGATGTTTTTTGTCTGATTCGTAAGTAAGTAATTGGTTATTCACTTCGTCACGCAAATCATCCAAACGTATAGGCTTCTGAAGGAATCCATTAATTATTCTCATTTTTTCATATTGCATGAAAAGATCCTGGTCAAGTGTATATGCAGTAATTAGTATTGTTCTCACAAAGTGATTCAAATCCTTCATCTTTTTTAATAATTCCATGCCGTTCAAGCCAGGCATTTTGGAATCACATATTACAGCTGCGTAAGTATGATCATTAACAAGAAAATGCTCGAGTGCTAAAATTGGATCTGTAAAAGTATGTATTCTAATTCGTGCATTTCTGCGTAAAGCCCCTTGAAAAAGTAGAGTGATATCTTTATCATCGTCTACGATACTCACGATCCTATTATCAGTAGACACTAGTTCTCTGCCACCGCCGGCATCCTAAACATTGCTCCAACTATATTCTGTAACGGCCTTACTTCTAGTTAAGTTTTTTTTAATTCCAATTTTCAAAAGTACACCAGAGGGATTAGAGCCGTACGCCATAACGGACAAAAATAATCCCACCGGCGTACGTATGACCAGAGCGGTCATTACGTTGTTCATAATATTGTCAACAAAATATAAAATAATTTACTGGTGGGATGGAATGACCTTAAGACAATCGACCCAACCCGACCAGTTACCTGTGAAGCCGTAATTAAAATATTGTCAACAAAATATAAAATAATTTAAGCAACTAGTGGTGATGTATGTATACCCGTTGATATACAACCTCGATTTGTACTAGACGTGCTTGCTTATAAATAAATTATAAGTTTTTCTTATAATTTTACAATGATTTCTGAGTCGAGCAAGTATAATCATCATCAAAGTTATACAAGATAAATGATGGAATATTGTGAATATTTATGAATATGTTTTTGTAAACTTTAATTCTAGCCTTACTCATTTAGGAAACTTAAACCAATCGTGATACTTTCGATTATGACGTCAGTATAACGCATAGCATTTGAGCAGTATTTTTATCGAATTACTAATACAGGACAAGGAGCATATGTAACAATTCCTGATGCAACACTCCCTAATAACATTCTCTTAAATCCAGTAATACCTCTTGTTCCAACAATTATCAGATCTATGCCTTGTTTTTCAGCATATTCAAGTATCGCAGACACAATAGATACTGGAGTAGTAATGACATCAGTTTTTATTTTCTTAATTTCAAGTCCCTCATTTTTTATCTCGCTAATGATTTGGTTAAACCATTTGTTTACTTCATTTTTATACTTCTTGAAGTATGTCGGTGGAACGGCACCAAAAATACCAGATGAATCTCCATACATTATTTTAGATGGAACTACTGATAGCAGAATGAGAACGGATGTATTTTTTATTGATAAGTCTGTTGCATACTGGGCAGCTCTAAATGAGTATTCAGACCCATCTATAGGAACTAAGATCTTTGAGAAAAGGTTCTTCATTCAAATTAAAAGATTAGTGACGAAACTTAAATTATTTTTGTTCAAAAATTACGGAAACTCCTATCTACATATTCCGAGAGTTGCAAATTATTGAAGTCATACGGCCTTACTATCAAGTGAAGACTTAGCTCATGGGCAGGTTTTATCCTTTTATTTCGTTACTACAAACCTGATAAAATATCCAATCTAGAATCCTTGGTTTGCTATGTAATTTCTCCCGCTTCCAGAATTGAATATGTCTGATTTATCTTTAAATAGTTCCATTCATTTTAGATTCTATAATTTCACAAATCTGAATAGGGATTTTTCATATTTTCTAGAACCCAATTTATCAATTCAATTCTTTTTTGAAGATCTTGCTTTGTATGTGAAATCATCTTTTTCTACTAAGCCGTCTTTTAGATTCTTGAATTTCATTTTGCAATGTTTGTTCATGTTTTGTTATAATCGAGACATTGCAACCCTTGACGATTCATCTTGTTATTTTCATAATTATCATAAAGATTTACTTTCTTTAGTATTTCAGGTTGCTCTATCAAGTTTATAAAGCGATAGCCGTTTATCAATTGACTTAAACCAGTAATGCATGATGCATTTTTAGCGACATAAAAAACAAAATTATAAATCGAGAACTAGTCTACGGCAAATGATAATTTTACACAAGTTCGGTAGTTTGTTATCTTTCCTGATGTAGGATCAACAGTGGCAGTCATGTCCACAACTTCTATGCCGTGTATGCCATGCAACGTCTCCTTCGCTTCACTTACTGCAACTTGAGCTGCATATTCCCATCCTTTGTTCGAGCTTCCTATTATTTCAACTACGTCTCCAACAGGATGACTCATAAAATACAATCTTCTTCATTAGTTATAAAGATTGTAACCTATCCAAAACTTCATTATCACAATAGCCGTATCCAAATAACCGTAAGACAGAATCCATTTACATTAATGAAAATAGCAATACAAGTGAATCCTTACATGATTCAGCAGCAATCTAGGAGTAGACATATTGGAGCATATGGTATTTAGTATCGTTCTAGGACAAGTAACAGCATTTCTAATCCTTTGGTAAGGAATAAATTAAAAGCATAGAGGACATCATGTGATATAAGACTGAAACACATCCGCGCTTTTGGATCAGTCTTACGTTGATATGTTTCACCCAGTTCGTAGCCAGCCACAGGGTTTATATTAGTTATTATCTGAAGAATTGCATCTTGTCTTATTATAGAATTGAATAATAACGGATTCTTATGATTCGTCATAAATTCCATCATTTACTTGTTTTGGTTTGGACTCTTCTTTGGTGATGATTCTCTTAACAATTACTGCTTCCTCTAATCGACTTTCACTTTCATATCTGCTGTGCAAGATAGACAATGCCTTTATCTTGGACCAACCCTGATTATTCGCTAGTTTCTCAGCCATCTTTTCAATTTCTTCTTCAGTATCCATGTACATAGTGATATTGGGTCGCTAATTTATTGCTAGTTTTCTAGACTTGAGATTAAGGCATAAAGATCCAGACATTTTAAACTTGAAATAGGACGAGCCGTAATCGTAAAAAAGTATGTTTCCTTATAGACTATATATCGAAAGAATTACTGCCAGCACTAAAGGCTCCTTTTATTGAGATGGGTAAGACTTCCGGTTACAATGTCGTTGAAAACTATGATCTAGGTGCAGGACCAATTGACCTCGCTTGGATATTCAAACCAGGTGTTCCTGAATTGCAGGCACTTCCGGATATGAGAGTTGGTTTTATATTTTTGTTAGAATATTCCGAATCTGCCATAAATCACGCGATTGCCAAGTCAATATTAAATCTAATAGACAAGTTGATACTAGTTGCTGCTACTGAGGAAATGACTAGTACAATAAGTCAATCCATTGAAAAGTATCTATCGAAATCAAGCATCCTCCAATTGCGAAAATATGTTACTGTTTTAACACCATCTACTGTTGTAGACAAGGCTGGTGTTTTGAGTTCCAGAGGCAAAGATAACTCAATAACCACCTCAGGAACGGAGGATGTTTAACTTGGTAAAGAAGAAATCTAAAGTTGCAAAGACTAAGGGTCAGTTGAGTAAAGGGATTAGAGTTGCAAAGAAAGTCACAAAGAAAAAAATCCGCAGGGCCGAATCATTACTACGTCAGGGATTTCGATCCAACAACGTAGCAGAACTGGCTAAAATAGGTAAAAAATACGGTATTGATTCAGAAACAGATAAAGACTATGGCTTTGGCCTTATCGATCTTGTTTGGAACATTAAATTTCATCCGGCCTTTGACCCTATAGCAGTTGGATTTGTAAAACCAAAAGAACAAGAAGGTGGCTCAAGCGACTTGAAGGACGGACAATTTTCTTTGCGTAAAATAGAAGAAGCCATGATGACTGGAATTCGAAGTGGAATGGATAGGCTTTACTTACTTTGTGACAACGAAGATATTGCAAAGTCTGTTACTGGACAAACAGCATGGCTATCATCTTTTGGAAGTCTAATACGATTTGAGTCCTATTCTGCCGGAGTATATCCTGGTCAAGACGGGCAAATTAAAATAATCCCTAGTCAAAAAAGAGTACCACAACACAAAAAAACAAAAGTGAATTAAACGTCCCTTTAGTATTCAATAAAATATAACCAATTATAGAATATTTCACACCAGACTGATCAAGAATATTAGTCTATTCCTTTCCTTTGTATTTTTAATTCTTGATCTTTATTTTCTGATGCCAAGTGGAAAGTAGCTATGACTGTTCCCATATTAAATTTAGACACAGGTCAGTATTTGGGTACGGTGGGCATCAGCATTCCTACCTGGGATTTGGTTAGCCGATATGGTAACGTAGAAGATACATCTTAACAGCGCTTGGTATTTTATGATAAAAACGCAACCCTTTTAGCAGGTTATCCTTTACCAAGTAGCTTTATTGGAAAGAGCATGTTCTCGCCTGAGAATCAAAAAGTTATTTCGGAAAATGGAAGGTCCCTAGTTAATAATTTATTTCTTAAGACATTATCACGTAAAAAGTATACTGCACAATTTGACTTAGGGGACGGCCTGAGACTTGTAAGCGGTAGCCCGATATATTTAGAAGGGCAAGCAGGATATTTCCTTAATATTCCTACTCCGTTTTCACAAATTTTGTCGCCTATCCACACATTGTTATCTACAGAAATTTTACTAAACGTTGTACTTCTTGCCGCATTTACTGCTGCAATGATCTATATTGTTTTGGATCTGTCAAGGTGGAACAAGACACTGGAGATAGGAGTTAAGAAGAGAACGCAAGAACTTGAAGATGCAAATATAAAACTAAATGAAGCCATTGCTGAACTGATGGAAAACGATAAAGTCCAGCGCGACTTTATTAATATAGCGGCGCACGAATTGAGAACGCCTGTTCAAGCGATAATAGGTTATGCTGAATTGTTGAATAAATCAAAAGTAAGAGATAGAGAATATGAAAAAACTCTTCTTAGAAATGCTGCTCGGCTGCACAGGCTTTCCACCAAGTTGCTGGAAGTGGTAAGAATAGAAACAAAAAACCTGATGCTAGATAAAAAAAAGATTTGACATTAACGATGAGATTAAAAATGAAATAAAAGATGTGACCTAAGCTCATAGTCTCGCTCTGAAAAACAATAATATAATAATCCTGTTCTCGCCAAAGGAACCGATCATTGTCAACGCGGGCAGAGCAAGAATTGGCCAAGTCATCTCCAATCTACTAAGTAACAGTATAAAGTTTACAGATAACGGGACGATTACCGTGATAGTCGAGAAAGATGATTCTAGTAAAGAAGTCGTAGTTACCGTCACTGACGCCGGTAATGGAATACCTCCCAACATGTTACCGCTGCTCTTCAAACGTACTGCAATCAAGTCTGAAACAGGGATGGGACTCGGCTTGTTCATATCAAAAAATATTGTCATAGCACTTGGAGGCGAAATTAAAGGATACAACAACGTCGGAATGAAAGGCGCTACGTTCAGATTCAGCTTACCTTTCTTTAAATGAAACTGTAGGCTTATGATGAAAAATCGTAGATTGGTAAATTTTGGCCCACCAGGACGTTTTGCCAACAACTGACGGAAGGCGTTGGCTATTGTGTTAAGAAATCAGTGACCCATCAGTTGCATCAATACTTATGCCCTAAATACAATAAATATCCGAAAAAGGTAAAAATTTCCACCTCTGTAATCCATTTTTGCAAATTTTGTAAATTCTATGAGAAACAACTGGTGGGCAGAAATCATAAAGAACCTACTAGGAGGAAAGGTACTTTGGAGTTGATGTTATTGTCTAATTTATGTATTCAATCACAGTTGCGATTAATGGAGTTGGATTATCACAATCAATACATAGAAAAACATTGACTACAAACGATTGTTCCCTCTGATTCAATTCAGTATGATAACCTTCTTCACACCTGCACACGATCATATAATACGTTAGATGGTAGTTATCATTATAATAAATTAATCTATATGTCCCTTAAACGAAGACCCAATTTTTTGCTTTATTAACTTATAGAATTTTTCCATAATCTAACACGGTTACAGAAAACTTACGCCCACAGTTATTACAGTGAACGCAAGTGATGGCAAAGAGTCCAACCCGATCCCTATAATTTCCCTGCTTGCTCTCAATGAATTGTTCACAGACAACAACTTCGTCTCCAATCTCCTTATTTTTAACTCTGGGACCTTTCTTTGTTAAATTTGTCCCTCCGCATTCTATACAGCATATTACCATTGAATTAAAATTCTGAATCAGTTGGGCATGACTAAGTTCCTTACGATCACTATCCACACATTATTTTTAGTTCATTCAATATTATATCCTTTTAATGATAATCTTAAAGCGTCTAACAAATGATGATAATTTTCTGTTCGAAGTGTAGACAGAAGATATTATCAGTTTATTTTCCCACTTGGATCGCTACAGTTCTTAAACCTTTGTCATTTTGTTTTTTCCGAGCTTTGTATTAAGCGGAAGGTCTAGACCTATAGATCGATCCCTTCTGTCTCTGAGTAATCTTATGAGATATCCGTTTCTTCAATGAATCACTCATTTGATCAAACATTTTTGCCAGATCCCAACCAACGTTGACATAAGTATCTATTCTATGTGTAGATATTATGTTTGCATCCACTTCGTATCTTTTTCTCGCTCCTTGAATTTGTCTTATCTTCAGACGACATCGGGCCTCTTCTATATCAGGATATATCTTCTTTAACAATTTAACTGAATTCGCAAACTTTGATTTTGCAAGCTCGGCATCGAGTGGATCATCGGGTAAGCCAATTAGGAAAAGAGGAATTTCTTCTTCGACCTTTTCTCCAAGTAGAGAGATTATATCTCGATAGGTTACTATTCCTTGTACTTCATCAAACGCCATTATGACGCAGTACGTAGAATTTTGTGATACCATCAGATCAGTTACCGATCGCAAGGTGTCATCAGTATTTGAAGTAAGAACGTTTTTATCTGCGATCCCGCTGATGGCAATGTCAAGTCTATCTTGGGTGTCATCTATCCCAAGTGACTTTCTACCAATTCTTTCTGTTGGTAACGTTAACTGTATTAAATCCTTAGAGGTTACCATCCCAGCTAGACGATTATCCTGAAGCACAGGGAGGTGATCTATTCTCCTTCTTTTCATTATTTGCTTCGCATAAGCAATTTTATCAGTCTTAGTGATGACTATGGGGCTTCGAGTCATGATGTCTGATGTGCTTGTCTTTCTGGTGTGAGTGACAAGCATTGCATCACGAATTTCCTGAACAATTTTCTTGGCCGAAATCTGACCTATAATCTCGTTTTTCTCCATAAATGGAAGTGCCCTAAGTCTGTACAAACTCATCAGCCTGACGGCCTCTCCAGTTGTACTATCCAAAGTAAGAGTTGGAATTATTTTTCCCACAGTAGAGGGTTTTGACGAAGTAATGTTTCTAATTCCTAATAAATCCCTGATGGTTATGGCTGCTACTTTTCCTGATAGAGGTATGAATAAGTCATTAGAGTTACTGTCAATTAGTATCCCAATTATCTGTGATAGAGAAGTATTAGCATCGGCAATTACTTTAGCCTCGATGAAATTATGGGCTGGGGTTTTACGTAATTCATTGAAACTTTCATACAAACCGGATATTGGCATATTCAATAATATCCCGGTCATCTATATATAAAAATCATTATAAAGAACTGGATTGTTCAAGAACTCTGGTCTAATAAATAACTCCAGCAGGCTTTGTTAGATCAACACTTTCGTAATTCCTGTCTTCTATATTCCTAGGTTTTTGTAATTCGTTCATTCTTTCATTATCTTCTCGGATGGCTTGCGGTGCAAGCCCGGTTATGTTATTTATATAAGCTTGAAATTCTACATCTTTTAGCAATTGGACAAGAGCTACCTGTTCGGGATAATCCACAAGATTTAGTTCCTTTCTTTGATCTTCCGATCCTAATTGTTCACTGACTTTTTTTGAGTTTGATTTTTGTCTGACAAAATACGTATGTGAACAATGTAGTTTTTAATCTCGATCCCAGATGATAAACTTTGGGAGTATTCAGCAGTTAGATATTACTGTCTATGATTCATTTTATAATTTGATTAGCTGATGCTTAATAATTAATAGTAAATTATCAAAAATAACAGTTTCTAAAGATTGTAGTTTGACTCCTACAAGTATAATGAGCTCAAATAAGCTGACTAATTAGTCTATACAAGCTTACTAGTTGAAATTTAGTTACTAAGGATGAGAGGTAAAAATGAAAACACATGCCTAGATAATTTACCACAGAAATTAGACCACAGAAATTAGAATAATAATCAATCTAATTTATTAATTTACTGATTACACTCTGGTGAGAGAACTCCTATTTTCGATTGTGTCTAACATCTACTGGGATTTAGTTTTGTCTCTTTGTCTCCAGAAATGAAGTCTTTTACTTGACCTCCTCAAGGGAATTTTCAAAATGGCATTTGGTACACGGTCCTAGAAATGCCTGCAAATTTCCGCAGCTATTTGTACATTTCCAGAGTTTTGAGTATCCGTAACTTTGTAAATGTTGACCCTGTCTCCTATATTTGGCTATTTTCATTATTTTTTAAATCAAATTAAATCTGGCACAAAATATATTTTACATTTCAGCTATTTGGCCATCCGTGACGCTGATACTGACTAGGAAAGTTACAAGTCTTATCGAAAAACCCTTTTTCATTATTTAATCATTCCAATCTCTTTCTCAAGCTGTACTAATTTTAGATATTTTTTGTCTGAAATTCTGTGTAGGATCGATATTATTTCTTCATTCTGAGGGTCATGTTGCCTTCTGACATACATGATTATAGCTCGTTTAGATTTCGGAAAATTGATTCCTTTTAATAATCTAGCAATTCGCGAGGTAGAGATTTTCCTTGATTTCAAGGATTTTCTTCCTCCTTTCTTGCTTGGTACTTCCAATTTTGACATACTTGTTGCGCTTCTAGGTCGTTTTCCACTCTTTAGTTCCCCCAAGGCTATCGCAACTTCCGCTGAATCCCTGAAGTTTCGTTTGGGCAGCGAATCAATAAGGCCCAAGAGATCAGGAGTTGCAGCAGATACTTTTTGTGAAGCAATTTCAAATAACTCTTCCTTTATTTTAGGATAGCTAACTCCTTTTAGAACCCGTTCGACATCGACTGCGGATGGAGCACTTGGAGGATGAGACGTTTCAGTATGTCGTTGGAGCTTAGATTTCTGTTCAAATCCTTTACCACAAAAAGGACAACTAAATTGTGATTGTAATTTAGAAGTTTTGCTTTTCATGATGTAGCCCTCGTATACTTTAGTCGTTTATTGTTACCTAATTTCTCCTAATGCCTTTTCAACATCAGCCATGTTTTCAAAGCGAGTATCATGTAGTTCTTTTAGAGTTTCGATGACTGAATCAGGATCGCTAATTCTATTTTTATTTTGCTCCGCATAATTTATTAATTGTTTTTTATTCTTTGGGAATTCAATTCCAGAAAGAATTTTTGCAATACTGGCAGCGGAATCCTCTTTGCTTGGGAATTTACCCTTAAATAGAGGCTTGAGCGGTACTTGCTCTTTTCTTATCCTAAGTTCATTGAAAAGCTCTGAAGTACTGACAGACTCCTTTTCTTCATCTAGATCTATACCAAGCTCTTCTTCGACATCTTTCTTTCTAGCTCCAATTAATAGTAACTGACTATTTTTATAGTCTAACAGCTTCGAGTCATCAACGTTTATCCAACGTCTATTGCCAAACTTTTCTTTCAATGAATTAGAATAATTTGGCTTTCTCTTAAGAAATGCACTGTAGCCAGGTACTTGAATATCAGGATTTTTAACAGAAATGATATAGCTTGCCTCTTTTTTAATCTGAAACTCTCTTTGAGTCAGTCCTGGTTCCTCGGGGAGCTCTAAGATATAGGCCAGCTCTGAATGTCCTTCATGCTGTACAATCGAATATTTTCCTTCTCCTGCGGGCACCGCATCAGCTAACCTTCTAGCACCACGAGTTTCTGTTTGATATTCTGCCGGCAGAAATTCTTTTCTAATTTCATTGGGATTCGAACTGGTAAGAACGTTTAATGCCCAGTTCCTCTCCTCAGAGTTGGGCCTTCCTTCTATAATTTCTGGAAGCTGTTTCTGTCCTATAAGAAAGATTCTTTGTATGTCTGAATTGTCAGGGGATATAACCATATAAAATCTCTGGACACTTTCGATGTCTTTTACTTCCTCGGTATCAATCTTCGGTCTATATAAAAAGAAAATGTCGCCGTGTTCTATTACTGTTCCTATTTCTTTTGTCAATCTTTGCTCAGGCTTTTTTTCTGATTTTCTGGACTTACGACTTCTAGAAATACGTGCCATCTAAAAATGCCTCCTATGATAAACATCAAGACCATAAACTGTCAGATAATCTATTATTTTCACGTACAAAAGATGTACAATAAAGTATTTCACAATTAAAAATTAGAAATTACAATCAGATTTTAGAGTACATTTAGAAAAACCAATCTGCCACTTGAGATTTTCAAGATTATTTGAGTAAAATTTGGACTTTTAGTGCCCAGGTTTTATTATTCCAGCGATTTAACTTTTGGCGGTTATAGATCTTAAAGATCTAAAATGTGCCTTCCAGTGATGTACGTGACTCAAGACTGAAAAATAAAGTACTGTGTGGCGATACCGATGAATAAAAATAATAAATCACAGACTGCAGGGTTCTATAATAGTATCTGTAATTGTAACAAGTGCAGACACAAAGGGGCACGACAATGTTTCGAGATTAAATGCAATTGTTGTAAATCTTCAGAGCTCAATGATCATTGATGGTATTGAAGGATTTGAACAGAAAAAATAAGGCCTTGACATCTGAAGCGATCTGGCTAATTCTCTAACCAATAATCCTAAAATGTGATGTGTTGTAGCTGAATGTTGAGGATTGAAATCGTCGAGTTTAAGGGAGCCTAGTGACTTAGGACTCCTTTTTGAAGAAGTAAAGTCGGATGATGTAGATTATGTACTCTTAGGTGAAGCCTCACATGGAACGTCAGATTTCTATAAATGGAGAATGGAAATTACAAAACATCTGATTTCCAATGGTGAATTTTCTTTCACTGCAGTTGAAGGCGACTGGCCAGATTGCTACGACGTCAATCGTTATGTAAAAGGATTATCCGATTCTAACAAAGGCGCTTACGAAGTGCTATACGCCTTCAATAGATGGCCAACTTGGATGTGGGCAAATAAAGAGATTATCAACCTGGTTGAGTGGCTGAGAGAATACAACGCTAATCTTCCTGATGAAAAAATAGTGGGCTTCTATGGTTTGGACGTTTACAGTTTGTGGGAATCTATGGAAGTGGTTTTAAATTACCTTAGGAAGGTGGATCCTGAGGCAGTCAAATATGCTATAGAGGCTTATTCATGCTTTGAACCATATGGGAAAAGCGTAGAAAATTATGCTAGAGCAACGGCATTTATTCCAGAATCGTGCGAAGATGAAGTTATAGATCTTTTAGTTACTCTTCGGAGTAAAGTTTGTGAATATAGCCAAAATGGAATGGAAAAATCAGAAGAATACTTTAATGCTGAACAAAACGCATTAATTCTAAAAAACGCTGAACTCTATTATAGAAAAATGATGCATGGTGGTACAGAAACGTGGAACATCCGAGACTCTCATATGATGGAAACACTTAAACGCCTTATGAATTTTTACGGCAAAAAAGTTCCAAGTCAATTGTATGGGCTCACAATACGCACATAGGGGACGCCAGACAAACGGATATGGCAGAAGCCAAAATGTTTAACTTGGGTCAGCTGGTTCGGGAGCACGCTACAGAAAAAAAGTAGACCCTGGTTGGATTTGGTACTCATTCAGGAACAGTCATCGCTGCCACGAGAATGGGGAGAACCAATGCAAATTATGGCCGTACCAAATGCCATTGAGGGAAGTTGGGATAATGTTTTGTATGATATAAATAACGGTAACGATACCCTTCTGGTGTTCAAAGGCTCAAATGGTCAAGATAGCAAAAAATATGAGTCAACGAGTGAAGGGACGAAGAGAGGCCAAAGGGTAATCGGTGTAGTATATCATCCAGAGTACGAAGCGTATGGAAATTACGTTCCCTCTAATTTGGAAAAGCGTTACGACGCATTCCTATACATAGATAAGACACAGGCTTTACGCCCACTTCACATGCCCGAAATCAAAGATCCAGACCTTCCTGAGACGTATCCCTCGGGTTTGTAGAATCTGATACAAATTGCTTGTATTTAATAACAATAATATAGACTTTTGTTAACAATGAGGACGGGAAGATGCTTTACAATGGGGGTATAACTATCAATTTTTGTATCCGTGTTTTTTCATAATTTTTCTAACGTCCTCATCAGTAACTTGTTCAAAAGTACCATAGAACCTGCCAATTGCAATAAATGGGTCAGGAGTATAAGGTACAATTACTTGATCTGCAAACTGTATTAGATCATTTAAAATTTCAGGGGGAGCAACTGGAACCGCTATAATCAGCTTTCTGCAGTTGAAATTACTTTTGATCCAGTTTGCCGATGCCATCAATGTGGATCCAGTAGCAACACCGTCATCCACTAGAAGAACTGTTTTATTGTCAAATGCTTTATTGTAATCAACTGTTCCTCTGTAACTGATAAGTCTGCGATGAATCTCTTTTAGCTGAACTTTGGCTTCTCGTTGGATGTATCTCTCAGATATGTTAAATTCATCCACTCGGCTATTGAGAAAATAGTTACCATCGGGCATTACTGCACCGATAGCGAACTCAGGATTTTCTGGAGCGCCCATTTTACGTGAAACAACAATATCTAGTTTGATACCAAGTTTGGAAGCTATAACATCTGCAATTATTAGGCCACCTCGGGGGACAGCTAAAATAATAGCATCCTGTTGAAAATTATTCCTTTCTTCATATCCTAATAACGAGGGCAACTCCATGGCAAGATGCTCACCAGCATGTAATCGATCACGGTATATTATGGCCTGCAATTTTTAAAACCTAAAAAATAGAGTAGTTGCCGATGGTTAGACCTTGGTCATTCCGCTTTTTCTAAGCTTTTGTCTTGCTTCAGGAGTATCAGCACCAGTTTTTCCTCCTTCCACGATTTCCTGATCGCCTGGATCTCGCTTTACGGCCGTGGGTTCATGTTCTCTTAAGTTTTCTGGAGACATGGGATCTTTTGACGACTCGTCTCGCTGTTTTGTCATGACTTACTTTAGTCTTTATTTTATTTAAAAGTTGAAATGAAATTCTTAATTACTATGTAGCGACAGTGTTATAGTCAGAATTTATTGTTTTCATTAAAACATATTTATTGAATAGGATTCAAGACCGAAACCGTCATTTTCCCAAAAATGACATTTATTACAAATTACTGTTCATTAGATATTTGCTAAAAAGAGGAACTATTTTTCAGCCTACTTCAGTTATGGAAAACTAATAGTCAATATCAAACAATAGTTCAACTCTTTTCTTGCCATGATTACTCATATTCTCGTACTGAGCGGTTTGTGTATTTATTCACGGCTGCAAATTATTTCAAATCAAGCGCGTAAAATGGAGTAGGTTATTCTAATATCTTCGGTACACAAATAATAAACATAAAGAAGTGATCCCAATTATTTGTTTTTCATTGGTAAAAACCTGATATAAAATCCAATCTAGAATCTTCAGTTCGCTATGCAATTTATCGTCTTCTAGTATTGAATGAGTCTGATTTATGGTATCAAAGGTAATTTGGTCTACAATAATTTATGGAATGAATAACATACTCCACGGAATCGCATTTATCACAGTTCCACGAAGTGTATTCCCTGCAGATAATGCAGGCAGAGGTAGGAGTCAAATGTGTCCCCTCAATGGACCCACCAGGAATGAATCGTTGTTACGGGTTTATGCAAGAACATGTTGAACAAACTATAAAAAAATTAATCCTTAAATTCGACGACGAGATATCTCAGATAATTTGTCATTAGATTTAGATAATGAGAAAATCCTTGAGCGTTATAAGAAAATAATACTTGGTTTAGAATCCCTCGTGAGAATTGTAACAACTGGTAAGTCAGATAATAAAATACCAATTACTATTAATGTGCATGGAACCTTCATTTCAGGGGATTTAGTTTCTATAGAAAATTTCCATAATAATATGAAAACTACCATGCTCGGTAACCTCGATCAAAAGAACAATCCTGAAGTATACGAGCCAATAAGAGATGCACTCCAGATTTTGGAGAATATAAAGATTATAGATGAAAACAATAACTTTATTTTCGATTATATCTGTATAAAAGAGGCATCAATTTTCGTCACAGGTTCCCGTCCGTTTGTCACACCTTATTGGATTGGAAAACTCGAATCTGTAGATGGATTCTCTATAGGCAAGATGGTATCTGAGTAACCAATTATTTTGACAATAAAATAATTTCAAAAAAATAATTTCAATTATCTAGTGAATTTTGGTGTTTGGTGGGCCATCGTAAAGATCCACTGTGAAGCGTTTGAGTTCTGCACTTATCTTATTATTCCCAACAAATAATAAAACAGGATAAAGCCTGATGGGAGCAGTACGACAAATGCAGACAGACAAGGACTAACTCCCATCAGTTCGGCTGAATAACGGTAATATATGTTTTTGTTAAATGGGGAATAAATAATTATCTAGCGTTTGGGTGGTCTTATTAAAATCTGATGGACCTATTATAATGATTAATTAGTTCAAATATCATAAGAAATTATATGAACGAGAATCTAGTTACACGTGATTCAATACAAGACTTGTTGAAAAGCATCCCAGAGAAGAATCGTGATGTAATAAGAAAGTTAGTTGAAGATCTATTCATTTCCGAGGCATTTATGGTACCTATAGAAGAATATGAAAATGCAAGTAAAAATTATAACAGGAATTTTTTTGATGTGACGGTTCGAAGGAGAGGGGAAGAACTTATCTATCCAGATTTACATGAAAACTCAATAAGCGTACCATTGTTGAAGGTGCTGCAATGGATCAAGAGAGACCTACCTTTGACTGATAGTTATGATGAGTTTAAGAGAAAATGGGATTTAGAAAATAAAAAAAGAATAATAAATTATGATGAATTGAAAAAGGAGAAAGATCCAGATTTAGAAAGGTCATACAGACTTCTACAAGAGCGCAAGACCAAACTAAAGAAAATGTTCAGCCAGGATGAAGTAGATGCAATCCCTGCTCCAATTGAAGAATTATGATTGTGTAATACAGGCTCTATCTGTACGCACAAGGGGAGGTAGCTGATGATCGAATAATTAACTCCATGGCCTGATAAAATAACTCTAATTCTTTCTGACAATTTCTAATGCTTATACCAATGCTTATGGTGGGGAGATATCTGCCCCGTTGATAAATGCTGATTCTATTATTAGAATTGAATGCACCCAAGTAATAAGTCCGGCACAAAAATTAATTACCATGGAAGAGACCCAAATAAAGAGTGGAATTAAAGTTACACTTCATAAGATAGAGCTTTCAGATAAGAATACGAGAGTGTACCTTACTGTTGATAATAATAATAAAAATACTGAAATTTCATTTTACGACTTTAATTCTAAAGCAATCCAAGGAAACCGACAGTTTGAAACTACAACTGATTATGATGTTGACTATCCCGAAATAGAGTCAGACATTCCAGCTGGAATAGTAGAAGATGGAGTAATTCTGTTCGAACCTCTAGAATATAAAAAGAACAACTTGATATTGCAATTTGAAGCGAGCAAGAATTATGAGGATGTAAAATTTATTTTTAATGTCGACCTTTTATCTCAATATCCCCAAAAACGAGAACAAGAAAAGTCATTAGATGTGACAAGCGGTCGAGAAACAATAGAAAAATCTAGTCCAGAAAACATAATATCAAAATCTAATAGTAATCAGGTAAGCAATACAATATCTACTAGCGGGAATTTTAAACTTCTTAGTACATGGGGTTCTCCGGGAACATGTGATGGACAATTTAATCATCCTGCAAGTATAGAACATGATCCAAATGGTCAAAGAATCTACATAGCAGACCTTGATAACAATTGTATTCAGGTATTGAATAGCGATGGAGAATTTGTTACTAAATGGGGTACACTAGGCAAAGGTGACGGACAATTCAGTGGTCCAGGAGACATTGCATCTGACCCGTCAGGCGAATTCATTTATGTTACGGATATAGATAACAACAGAGTCCAAAAATTTGACAAGAATGGTGAATTCATAATGGAGTGGGGTTCATTAGGTATTGGGGAGGCAAAACTGATATTACAAAATTATGAAAAACATGAAGAACTTTTCACAAGTCTCTATATTATGGGTGCATTATACTATTATGCCTGAGTAATTTAAACGATGATAATTACTTGTCATGAGTGAGCTTTTACGATTCACTAAGAGGCTTTACTTGACCTGAATCTATTAATGATTGAATTAACGCATCGAAACGTTTTTGTTTCTTCGTCAGTTCCTCAATCTGTTTTTCTTTCTCTTCTAATTTACCTTTAATGATATATTCATTATCTTTATTTCTTTCATTTATTTCAGAAACGTTTCTTCAATTTTAGATCAAAATAACATATCGCAAAGCTTAGGCAGTTCATAAACCTAGACGAATAATGCCTTAACACGGACACATGATATATTCTTCAATTATCATTAAACTTAAATAATTGACTTTATTTTCTTTATTATGCCAAGAGTAATTCATTTTGAAATAGTGGCAGATAACCCGGAAAGAGCAATGAAATTCTACAAGGAAGTTTTTGGTTGGGAGTTCAATAAGTGGGATGGTCCTCAAGACTACTGGCTTGTAAAAACGGGAGAAGACAGCCAGCCAGGCATAAACGGCGGACTTACTCCTAAAACGAACCAAGGGAGTGGTAATACCGGTGGCAGAATTACAAATTCTATTGATGTGCCTTCCATAGATGAATTCTCTAACAAAATTTCTATGGAAGGAGGCAAGGTTTTAAGCCCCAAAATGCCCATTCCAGGCGTTGGATATTTAGCAATATGTGAAGACACCGAAGGAATTTCGTTTGGTATTATCCAATATGATCGAAATGCCAAGTAAATATACAACGATTTGCAGTACTGTGTTAGCCTCTTCCTAAGAGCACAATAGCAATATCAGCAATACGGCAATTTACTACATGGGTCCGTCATTTTATTAGATCTTGTATTTGCTAACATAGTTGACATTATATCTTACAGACATGGGCTACATGGCGTTTTCGTGCAGAAGTCATAGTTGCAATTAAAGAAATCAATCCCCATAATTGCTTCATTTTTCATAACTTACCTTCTGTTCACCTAGTTACTACTTCTTTACGTGGGTCTATAAATACTTGCATATCTTATTACATTAAGTTGTCTGACGACAAAAAATCAGATCAGAAAATAGTTATCAGTGGTACAAATAATGTAAACATAAATAGAAGCAATCTCATGCTAACAGGAATTGTAACTGCAAGTATACTGATTATCCTAATATCACTCTTCATACTATTCAATGAATCTCTACAGACAGTAACCGCAATTTCAAACGCAGACTCTATAATTGATCAGAATAACAAAACAAACAATACTTTGTTATCATTTCCGATCAATACCTATACCTCTGTTGGCCCAAGTCCGGTCAACTCTTATTGGATTCCTACTCCGAGGGGAATAATCGTAATTGATACTCAGCGTGATAAACCTAACGCTGAGAGGTTATTGCAGGAAATTCAGGATACAGGTAAGCCAATTGAAGCGATTATGATAACACATCCGCATCCGGACCATTATTTTGGAACAAGTATCTTGTCGAATGGCACAAATAATGTACCTATTTATGCGACTCAGGCAACATTTGAGACCATAAAGAACGATCCTGCCCATCTAATAGAACTTGCCAAGCAACTTATGGGGAAAGATTTTCCTGGTAAGATAGTATTGCCTAATAGTATCGTTAAATCAGGCCAAGATGTTACTGTCGATGGGATAACGTTTAGGTTCGAAAATATTGGGCCCGGTGAGGCCGCCACAGAAACAATGATTTATCTTCCATCACAAAAGATTCTGTTCACAGGAGATTTAGTTAATAACCATATGCATCCTCTACTGACTGGACCCACTTTTGGGATAAGTCTTTCTCAGGATTGGATAAAACAGATTAATTACGTTATGAACAAATATTCTGATGCAAAAGTGCTCTATCCGGGACATGGCCCTGCAGGTTCCCCTAGCCTACTGCTAAATCAACAACTCCAGTATCTCAAAACATTTAGATCATTAGTTGAGCAACAGATACAGCCATCTGGAAATGTAAGTGATCACGGTAGAACAATTATCAAAAATGAACTTGAAAGGATTTATCCGGGATATTTACCAGTTGCTACTGTACCGAATATGCTAGATTTGAATATAAACGCTGTAGCAAAAGAATTGATAAAAGAAGAAAAATAAGTTTCACGTTTTATCGGGTATTGATTCTAGTAATGTTATATTTTGTAAAGATAGGAATCGAACATAAATTAAGTCTTGTCTGTGCCGGCTCGGAGGGATGCGTGCTGCTATCAGTGCTAAAAGTAGATTTTTAACCTTGTTCAGATTCTCTTTAGAGAGCTGATAGTTTTTGAAACATAAAAAATGGAATGTAATTCTTTATTGGACCTTTAATTCCTTGACTTCGAAAGGCGGTAAATTCATGTCAAGGTACTCTTTTAATCGAAACTCAATATCCTTGGCCGTCAGATCATCCATGCTAGGTGAACCTATATCAAATGATACTTGGTTGGGATCAGCTTTAACATTCGTTATAACAAAATCTGCATATTGATTTGTAATTTCGTTGACCCAGTAATTGACTTCATCTGTCCCTTTTGCATTTGAAACTTTAAGCTCGACTTTTACAGGCTTAAACTTAGATGCGCCTTCCAAATAATCTTTGCTACCTTCACCTATATTATATCCTGCATCGGACAAGACTTTATCTCGTGTTATATACAATTCATCATTAATAAGTAGTTTGTTTATTGAATTAATCTTTTCTTATTTTATTTACGACAAGCTCCATTTAGCTCGTTGCTGCATCGAGTCTAGGCTTAACTATGATTTATATTTATTATCCGTAATCCTATAAGTAATAATTATGAAAACAAAGTGCGGTCATGAGACAGAAAAATCATATGCTGATGCACACGGTGGATTATGTAGAAGGTGTCATTCCAATTTTTCATTCCTTCTAGAATTGGAACAAAAATATGGTGAAGATGCACTGGTAGAATACTGGTATGCCCAGATACTCACTTATCCATCAGGAACTAAGGAAGAGATAGTCTGCTTCATAAATCATTTGATAGAGTTTTATCAACAGAAATTGACGGAAGTTCCTTCAAAGACAAATTATATCAAAAAAATGCTGTACATGTTGCGTTCTATAAATGAACCATTTGACATACAAACATTAAGATAATTTTATTTAGTACATTCAGCCCAGAATTATTGTAATTTATTTTATTTTTTTGAACTGCTCTTCTAATTTTTCTATTTTGATCAAAACTTCAGATGATGGTTTCTCAATGTTTTCCCTTAACATCCAGTACTTACCGATATCAGTGCTAGAAGCGGGTTTCCTAATATTGGAATGGAGTACTAAGCTTTGTCTTTCTTTAGAGTTCTGGTGAATTAACGGGACATGTAGGTTAGTGCTGCATTTTCGGTGATAATCGTTAATAGTTATCATTTATTACATAAACATTTGAATGATATTACATGTACATTCGTTCCCCATAATTAAGCGAGCCTTAATACATTATGTTGGACGACTTGACAAAATGATTAATTCTGATGAATTACTTGTAAAAAATGAAATTATCCTTAATGATTTAAAAAAAGAGAAAGAGGATTCTGATTTCATAATTTCCAACATGAAAACGAAGAGTTATCAGCCTAGTTAGTTAATGAAAATTCGAAAATTATCTCAGGTGCTTTAACTTGCTATATACATGATTTAGAGGAATTCCATACTATTAGCAGGTCATCGACTACTTGATTTCTACGCGAAAATACCTTTTTATGCTAATATGTTCTCTAATGCAGGATTTCAGTTACTATCCGACCAGGCCATACCTGATGCTCTTGCAGATAATTTGGTAATATCTGGAAACGAGGCAACGGTGTCTGCACGATTCACTGACCTTATGGCAGCAGGTCTAGATGAGCTGATGGTCTCTCTAGTTCCTACAACAAGTACAGTTGAAGAAGAGCAAACACGACTCATGAGTTTGATTGGGCAGCTATAGGAGAATTGCCGTCCAATTACCGCTATTGGGCTCAGAAAAAGTAATTTAGTCACTCAAGATTCTTCAAAGAAATAATTCACTTTAAAATATGGCCTAACGTTACCGCAATTTGGACACTTTTCCAGTTGTTCTGTAAAATTTGTTGCTCCAAATGACACTCTGTCTTGTTGATAGGATGCAGGAAAAGGTTTATCGCAATCCTTGCACTTTATCTTCAGCATAAGAATTATACATGTTACTAATTTAAGTAGTTTATATTAATTAGCTAGTATGTAAGAAATACCTTCATTAGCCCATATAGATAACAAATAACTATCTTTCTCTAAAATTAGCACAGGTGCATTGTAAACATGGATATCTTACTTTCGTCCCTAACAAATGCTGATGCTGGCCTCTATTATGGCCACAGACACACAAGTCATTTTCAATTTCCATTTTCTAAATTCTCTTTCTTACTAATGTTTTAGCTAGTTATATTTCCTTTTCAATATTGCAACATCTCCTTTAGCTTTCATTTCAACTTTTGATTTTAATATTTCAAAGGCCTCGTAAAAATATTAATTAGTAAATCTGGTGTGTCCTAAAAGATAATCGTCTTGTTTTTCATCTTGCCAGTGATTTATCTGCATCTGTTATTAGTCTAGCCAACCACGAACTGGTGGGTCAGTCTTGTGTTGCTGCGTATTAAGGCCTTTGGAAATTGCTCTGGAAGGGATTTTTGATTT
>WNGA01010405.1_pt1 | contig 27910 bp, 25 predicted proteins | sample 5400061 | NCBI WGS metagenome assembly WNGA01 (sample SAMN13153366, study PRJNA577476) | soil metagenome | isolation source: 100 cm soil or saprolite under grassland replicate 2 | place: USA:California | collected 2016-06-15
CATATGCAACGACATCGAGTCAGTCAACTCGGCGTGTCGGAGGGGCGGGACCCCCCCGGCAAGAGTCAAACCTGCAAGCGGGGCACACGGATTCGAGCCAAACATGGCCTCACGTATGGGGCCTCGTCGGGCCCCCAATTGGCGCAGAAGCTACGGCGACCACCGGGAAGCCTTGCAGACTGAAAGCCCAGGTGAGAGCTCATTTCGTCCTCGCCTCTCCTCGTGGTGGCGCCCCATTGGCCTACGCACAAGGTGCCTTGTCCGCGGATCGGGATAGTGAGAGGTCTGGATGAGGGCGGCCTCTGGGCCCCAGCGCGTCGGGACCCCGTTGAGACCCGAGACCGCGGGAGCTGAGGGTCAGCGCTCGAGCAGCCGCATCTGCTCCTCGTTGTGGTGCCCACCGGCCGCGGGGGTGAGGTTGTCGAGCCTCTGGATCTGTTCGGGGCTGAGCTCGATACCGTCTGCGGCGCAGTTCTCCTCCACGCGTGCGGTCCGCTTGGTCCCGGGGATCGGCACGATGTCGTCCCCCTTGCTCAAAAGCCAGGCGAGGGCGACCTGCGCAGGCGTCGCCCCGGCGTCCGCGGCGACCGCAGCCACCTCGTCGGCGATCCGCAGGTTCCGCTCGAAGCTCTCACCCATGAAGCGCGGGTTCGTCTTGCGCCAGTCGTCGTCAGCGAAGTCATCGGTCGTCCGGATCTGCCCGGTGAGAAAGCCGTGCCCGAGGGGCGAGTACGCGACGAACCCGATGCCGAGCTCTCGCACGACCGCCAGCACGCCGTCCTCGGGATCGCGCGTCCACAACGAGTACTCAGACTGCAGGGCCGTGATCGGGTGGACGGTGTTGGCACGACGGATCGTGTCCACCCACGCTTCGGACAGTCCGATATGGCGGACCTTGCCTTCAGCAACGAGTCCCGCCATCGCGCCGACCGTGTCTTCGATCGGGGTGTTCGGATCGACACGGTGTTGGTAGAGAAGGTCGATGTGATCGGTGGCGAGCCGCTGCAGCGAACCCTCGACCGCGACGCGAACATTCTCCGGGCGGCTATCGACGGGACCCGTGCCGCCCGGCACGTGGGAGATCCAGCCGAACTTCGTTGCGAGCACGACGTCGTCCCGGTGGTCCTTGATCGCCCGCCCAACGAGCTCCTCGTTGGTGAACGGGCCGTACGCCTCCGCGGTGTCGAGGAGCGTGACACCAAGATCTAGCGCGCGATGGATCGTCCGGATCGACTCCCCTTCGTCGATTCCGGCTCCCGTGTAGGCGTGGGACATCCCCATCGTCCCCAACCCGATGCGGCCGACGTCGAGGGTGCCGAGGTTCGCGTGCTTCATCGTCCTCCCCAATCAGTTCCGCACGATGCGGAGCGTCGTTGCCTGCGCCTTCGGACAAGTGATGTGCTCCTCATCGGTCCAAGCGGTCAATGCGGGCTCCGATCCAGATGCACCGTGGGTCGTATGCATTTCCATGTACGCCGGACTCAACCGAACGTGAACACGAATGCTTCCGCACCGCGGTCGAGGAACTCGATCTCGAACGTCCGGTCGTCGATTGGACCCTGCTGCCGGATCAGCTGGTACATCCGTTGCTCGCCGAGCAGCCCCGACCCGTCCTGATCGACGTCGCTCCCGCCCGAGAGGCCCGGCGGCTCTCCGTCTATGGAGACGCGGAACGGAACGGGCATCTCGCGAGCGGCAGGCCCCATCACCAGAGGGACGTCGCGGGCGTGGAACCGGAACGTGATGCGCCCGTTCGCTTCGTTCAGGGCCACCGCCTCGGGCATCATCGTCCAGTTGCCCGAGAGCGTCCAGTGGTTCCGTCGTAGCGGCCGCGTTGCTTCGTCCGACCGATGCTCGCCCCACCCCGAACGTTCGGACGAGTCGAAGTTCTGAGCGCGCCGTGAGCCGAGGTATTCCTCGGGAGACTCAAGGTTTTCCCAGTCCGCCACGACCTCGGGACCACGAGGGTCTACCGGCGCGAGCTCGTCGCTCACGTCCTCTGCTCCGGCATCCCTGAGTAGCTGTTGGATGATGATCTCCGAGCGCTCGTAGTCGCCCTCGCCGAACCGGTGGTGCCGGATGCGTCCCTCCGCGTCGATGAAGTACAGGGCCGGCCAGTAGTTGTTGGCGAACGCGTCCCACACGGCGTAGTCGTTGTCGACGACGACCGGATACGTGACCTCCATCTCCTTGAGTGCTCTACGCACGCTCTCGACGTCGTGCTCGAACGAGAACTCGGGGGTGTGCACCCCGATCACGACGAGCCCCCGATCCTCGTACGCCTTGGCCCAGGCGCGGACGTAGGGGAGCGACCGGAGCCAGTTGATGCACGTGTACGTGCAGAAGTCGACGACGACGACCTTCCCGCGCAGGCCCTCGGCATCCAGGGGCGGCGAATTGAGCCATTCGGTCGCACCGCCGAGCGAAGGGAATTGCCCTTCGATCGGGAGCTCGCCGCTCCGGCCGATCAATCGTTCCATCTCGCACCTCCCCAGCTCAGTACGTATCCACCTCGGCGACGGCGTCTGTGAATGCCTGCGGGGCCTCTTTCCTCTCAGCCTTGCTCAGCGGAGCGACTTGAACGCCGCTCGGATCTCCTCGGAGAAGAGCTCCGGCTGTTCCCACGCAGCGAAGTGCCCACCTTTGGGGAGCCGGTTGAAATGGATCAGGTTGGGATAGGCGCTCTCCGCCCAGCTGCGCGGGGCTGCGTAGATCTCATCGGGAAACACACTGACCCCGACCGGAAGCTCGATACCTTTCGGGGCGAAGAAGGGGAGCTTGCTCTCCCAATACAGACGAGCCGAAGAGACCGCCGTGGCCGTCAACCAGTAGAGCGTGGCGTTGTCGAGAACATCGTCCCGCGTCAGGCCCTCGGACTGACCGTCGAAGACGCGGGCGATGAGCGCCAGGCTGCGCGCGTCGTGGTCGAGCATCCAAGCGGCCAGGCCGACGGGCGAATCCTCGAGCGCGTATAGCGTCTGCGGGCGGTTCCCCATCTCCTGGGCATAGGCGAGGCCGTGCTTGTAGAAGAAGTCGAGCTGATCCCACGCGTTCTTCTCGTCGGCGGAGAGGTCGGCCGGCGGGGGGTCGCCGAACTGGAGCGCCGTCGCGATGTCGGACGGGAGGGTGGCCGGCATGTTGGTGTGGATGCCGAGCAATCCGGGCGGCTTCAGCAGAGCCATCTGTTCGGTGACCGCGTTCCCCCAATCGCCGCCTTGCGCCACGAATCGCGCGTACCCGAGCCGCTCCATAAGCACGATCCAGGCGCGCGCGATGCGGATGGGGTCCCAGCCGGTCGTGGTCGGCTTACCCGAGAATCCGTGGCCCGGAAGTGACGGGATCACCAGATGGAATGCGTCCTCCGCGCTCGCGCCGTGCGCCGTGGGATCGGTGAGCGGGCCGATGATCTTGAGCTGCTCAACGATGGAGCCGGGCCATCCGTGAGTGACGATGAGCGGCAACGCCTCGTCGTGCTGCGAGCGAACGTGGATGAAGTGGATGTCGACCCCGTCGATCTCGGTGGTGAACTGCGGCAGGGCCTGCAGCCTCGCTTCCACCTTGCGCCAGTCGTAGTCGGTCGCCCAATAGCGTGCGAGTTCCCGCATCGTCGCCAGCTGCACGCCCTGCGACTGATCCGCCACGGTCTCCATCTCGGGCCAGCGCATGGCCCCGATGCGCCGGCGGAGGTCGACGAGCGCCTCCTCCGGAACCTCGACGCGGAACGGGTGGATCGCGCCGTCCGTGATCACGACGACCTCATCGTCAGTACGTTGGCCCCTCGCTGACTTGTCGGTCATCTGCCTTCCTCCCTTTCATCGACAGGCAGTGAGTGTCGATCTGTGCTGGTAAATCCGCAAATCGTGGGCTGGCGCTGATGAACAGACCACGCCCCGCAGCCCCTCCGCACCCCAGGGTGGTGCCCGGGCTCCACGCGACTTCGGCGTGCTCGTATTCGACTATTCGGGTCGTTCGGGGTTCTGCACGCGACCAGCATCATCCTCGCGGCGCTCCGGAACCTCGTACGATCCGCTTTCGACCTGCTCGAGGATGCCCCGGGCTTGCGTCTCGAAGCTCGATGGGACGAACAGCTCCGTCGGGCCGGTGGGGTATGGGCCTTCGCCCCCTCCCTTGAGATCGACGGGGATCCCCTCAGCCTCGAGTCGGCCCTTGACGAGTTCGCCCTCGACCCACGACTGCGTCCAGAACACTGACACGAAGTCCTCTCCCACACACCGCATGATGTCAGGGTTGTATCGTCAGGTGCACGACATCCGGCTGCGTTATGCACGCCTGCGCCCCGACGGTCCGGCACCGGCCGCTACCGGATCGGACCGATCAGCCAGGACTCGAGCTTCCAGGCCTCACGCGCCGACGTCGCACGACTGTGTCGATCTCAAACAGCTACCACGGCGCGATCCCGCGTCGGCACAAGACAGAATGGATGACCTGCCGGGTCGGCGAAGACCCGTGCGCGGTCTGGCCCCGGCTGATCGTCGAACTTCGTCCCACCCAGGGGAGCACGGCTCGCTCGGCCGCGTCGAGGTCGTAGACACGAAAATGGAGGTGAAGCTGCATGGAGGACGCTGGATCCGGCCAAGTCGGCGGCCGATGGCCCGGCGCTCGCTGGAACGACAGGTGGAAGCCTGCCTTCTCGCTCTCGCCCACCGAGTACCAGTCGTCGTGGGCGTAGACCACGGGCCACCCCGTAAGCCGGCTATAGAACTCCGCGAGCGTGGCGGGATCGCTGCATTCCAGGGTGACTCCGCTCAGCCGGCCAACACCGCTCACGTTCTTCAACCTACTCGACGTCCGGCCACAGCGCTGCCGGACGCTGATCTGGTTTGTGCGGGCCTCGTGTGCCCGCTTGACACCCGACAGCGGTCTACGCACAAAGAGCTCTGGCTGCCGATCGAGACGATCTGGCGGAGCGAGCACGGAAGCGGGCGCGGGAGCAACGAGCGCCTCTCGAACCGTCAGGAGACGTAGTGTGCGGAGAGGAGATCGAAGGTCTCCCAGCGGCCTCAGTTCCGGCTAGCGTTGGGCGAACGGAACTGCGCCGCCTGCTCACCACCCGAAGTCCATCACGTTCGACGGCTCGCCGATCTTCAGCGCAGGGTACAGGCCGAGAAGCCGCAATGGGTCAAGCTGATGGGCCGCTCGTTGACGCAAGAGTTGATCGTCTGCGGGGTGTGCCACGATGATGCTCACGCGGGTCGACGCTCTGGGCGAAAGGAGCATTAGTGGCTGAACCCGAGGCGTTTGCCACAACGTTCGTCTCGCTCTACCGGCAGATTCACCATCAACTCCGCGACGAAGTCTCCGGTCTCAACAGACAGGCGCTCAGATGGGTGCCCGGACCAGATACCAACTCGATCTCCACGATCGTCGTCCATCTCCTCGGTTCCGAGACTGAGGTCCTGCAGATCGTTCGGGGTCTTCCCAGCGATCGTGATCGCCCCTCAGAGTTCTCGGCGCAACTGGAGGATCCCCAAGACCTCTTGAGCCGCATCGAAGCAGCTGATCGGCTTCTTGAGGAACTGGGCCCACAGATCACCGATGAGGATCTCGCCACACGGCGAGTGCGGCCAAGTGCTGTGAGGAACAGGACCCCCGAGACAGGACTGTTCTGGCTCCTCAACAGCTACGGCCATGCACGCGAGCATCTGGCGCACCTCCAACTGACGAAACAGCTCTTGCGTCAGCTCAATCAGACCGACTTACCCAACGCATAGGACACTGGAGAGCCGGATGAAGGAAAGCTCAGTCGACGTCATCCGCCTCTGACATGCTTCTTCTTGGGGGAGTGTCCCATCTGGGCGAGGCCGATCGTAGTAGGGGTGAGAGGCGGGACGTGCCCGCCGCCACGAAGGAGGACCACCATGACGCGGTACCTGCTGTCCGTCCATAGCGTCGAGGGCGCGCCGCGCGACCCCATGACCGATGAGGAGATGCAGCAGTCCTACAAGCAGGTCCTGCTCATCGAGGAGGAGATGAAGTCGGCCGGCGCCTGGGTCTTCTCCGGCCGCCTTCACGAGCCCGACACGGCCACCGTCGTCCGCCCGTCCGACGGCGACGTGCTGACCACCGACGGGCCCTTCGCCGAGTCGAAGGAGCACCTCGGCGGTTTCTACATCATCGAGGCCGAGGACCTCGACGCCGCGCTCGCCTGGGCGTCGAAGGTCACCGAGGTCATCAAGACGCCGATCGAGGTCCGCCCGTTCGCGGACTGGAAAGCCTGACTGCGTGCGGGACGACGACGCCGCACCGAAAGTGGGCGAGGCCGCCATCGGCCGGATCTTCCGGGAAGAGTCCGGCCGATCGGTGGCTGCCCTGATCCGCGTCTTCGGTGACATCGACGTCGCCGAGGATGCGGTACAGGAGGCGTTCGCCGTCGCCCTGCGCACGTGGCCGGGCGACGGCCTGCCGCCCAACCCGGGCGGGTGGATCACGACCACCGCCCGCAACCGTGCCATCGACCGCCTGCGCCGCGAGTCGCGGGGACGGGAACTGCTCGGCGAGGTGGCGATGCTCTCCCCCGCCAGCGACGATCCCGGCATGCCCGAGGAGGTAGGGCCAGTGCAGGACGACCGGCTTCGCCTCATCTTCACCTGCTGCCACCCGGCGCTCTCCACGGAGGCGCAGGTGGCGCTGACCCTCCGATTGCTCGGCGGCATGTCGACCGAGGAGGTGGCCCGGGCCTTCCTCGTCCCCGAGCCGACCATGGCGAAGCGCCTCGTGCGGGCCAAGCGCAAGATCAAGGCCGCCCGGATCCCCTACCGCGTGCCGGAGGATCACGAGCTTCCCGACCGCCTACGCCCCGTGCTGGCCGTCGTCTACCTCGTCTACAACGCCGGACTGTCCCGCTCGGCCGAACCGGGCCTCTGCTCGGAGGCGATCCGGCTGGCACGGATCCTGGCGACGCTCATGCCCGACGAGCCGGAGGTGGCCGGCCTGCTGGCGCTGTTGCTCCTGATCGAGTCCCGCCGCGCGTCGCGAACGGGGCCCGACGGCTCGCTCGTGCTTCTCGGGGAGCAGGACCGCACACGATGGGATCGAGCCTTGATCGAGGAGGGCCAGGCGATCGTCCGCCGGTGCCTTCGCCGCAACCAGCCCGGCGCGTATCAGCTCCAGGCCGCTATCAACGCCGTGCATGCGGACGCTGCGACGGTCGAGGAGACCGACTGGTGGCAGATCGTCGCCCTGTACGACCAGTTGCGCGCGGTCGCCCCCACGCCGGTCGTGGCCCTCAACCGCGCCATCGCCATCGGCGAGGTGCAAGGCCCCGCTGCCGCGCTGGCGTTGGTTGACGAGTTGGACCTAGACAACTACCACCCGTTCCACGCCACGCGAGCCGATCTGCTTCGCCGGCTGGGCCGGACCACCGAGGCCGCGGCCGCCTACGAGCGTGCGGCCGCCATGGCGCCGACGGACGCCGAGCGGGACTTCCTCAGGCTCGGTGGCCGAGGTTCGCGCTCAGCGAACCGGTGACTTCGAGCATCTTCAGGCCCTGCTCATGATCGTGACCCGAATCATTCACCCGGCTGGCCCCGATCTGGTTCCGTCCTCACCCGAGGATGCTTGTGGCATCGGCCGATGGCCCGGCGGCCTCGCGGCCGCCGGGCCCTCGGTCCTCTGCTCGTTCGTTCTACCCCGGCATCGTGACCCTCCTCGAGGGAGAGAGCGACACGCCCGCGGCGCGCCGTCGCTTCCGCCCGGGACGGATCGAGCACGCCGAGGATCCGTCGGTTCCCAGTGCCGCGAACAGCCGGCGCTCCCCGGGAATCCCTCGTAGCTCGTGGAGCCCTCGATCCTCGAAGCGGATGCCCGAACCCGCAACGACGTCCCTCACCGTGCCGGACACGAGCACCTCGCCTGGGCAGGCGATCGCCGCGACCCGCGCGCCGGTATGGACCGCGATCCCGTGGATGCGATCGCCGTCGAGCTCGCACTCGCCGGTATGCAGTCCTGTACGCAGCTCCAGCCCGAGCTCACGGCCCCGATCCCGCACGGTGAACGCGCACGCGATCCCATGGGTCGCGGTGCCGAAGGTCGCGAGGAGCCCATCCCCTGCCACGTCGACCTCTTGCCCTCCGAACCGAGCCAATTGCTCGCGGAAACCGGTCTGGTGCCGTTCGACGAGCTGGCTCCAGCCCCTGTCGCCGAGCTCGATCACTTTGCGCGTGGATCCGACGATGTCGGTGAACAGGACGGTGGTCAGGACGCGACGACCGAGGGACGTCACGTCCTCGAACCACGTCGTATACCTGTTCCGTTCGTCCACGTCGAGCCGTTCCCTTCGTTTCATCCGTTGCGGGATGGTCGATGTCATTGCCGGCGATGCCGACCTCGCCCACTCCCGGGGTTGTGCTGATGCCATCCATCGAGCTTGCTCCTGAATGTGTGTCGAGGCCCAGCCGTGCCCACGCTCGGCGCTCCTCGCGATGAAAAACGAAAAGGGCCGCCGAGGGCGACCCAGCGGATCCGATGAGGTACGGATCGGCTAGGCCGACACCGTCGAGGGAGCGAGCACGGCGAGACCGATGAACATCATGGCGTCGATCGTCATCTATGCTCCTCCCTTCTCATCGAGTGGAGGCGATACTCTACGCTTCCGAGTCGTCGCCGCGCAAGAGGAACGGCGTTTTTGTCGGTCGGAAACCGTAGACTTACGTCGCCCGCGAGGAGGGATCGGTGACCCAAGAGGACGACCGAACGGCCTCCTTCAGAACCACGGGACTCTTTGCAGGGTTTGGGCCCAACGACGCCGACGCGCTTTTCGGCGCGGGCGAGACCGTGTCCTTCCCGGCGGGGCAGGCCATCTTCGAGATCGGCGATCACGGCGACGCGATGTACGTAATCCTCAGCGGTGAGGCGCAGGTCGACGTGGGCGGCCGTTTCCACGTTCTGCGGACCGGGGACTTCTTCGGTGAGATGGCGCTCCTAGCTCCCGGGAAGCGGATGGCCACCGTGCGGGCTGATGGCGACGTCCAGGCGCTGCGGATCTCGGCCGAACGTTTCCAGGAGTTTCTCCTTCAGCGCCCGAGGGTCGCCCTCTCGATGATGAAAGCGCTCGTGCTCCGCCTCCGCGAGGTGGAGCAGCGCATCGACGCCTGGATGGCGTAGGCAGCTACGCCTCGGCCCGGTGGATCACCCGCCCGGCGACGATCGTGTGGGTGACGTGGGTCTCGAGGATGTCGCGCGGGTCCCCCACACCGAACAGGTCCCTCGACAAGACCACGAGGTCCGCGTACTTCCCCGGCACGATGCTGCCCCGGTTGCGCTCGGCGAAGTTGGCGAAGGCGCTTCCAATCGTGGCGGCGCGCACCGCCGTCGTGAGGTCCACCCGCTCCTCGAGGTTCCACGCCCCCGTGCCGTCCGGGGCGGCCCGCGTCACCGCCGTGTAGAGCCACCACATCGGGTCCATCTCGGCGACGTTCCAGTCGGAGGAGAACGCGAGGACCGCTCCCTGCTCCGAAAGCGAACGGAATGGCCAGGCGTAGCGTGAACGCTCCGGCCCGACGTTCGCCCGCCACTCGGCCACGATGTCGGGAGCGCAGTGACGAGGCTGCATGCAGGCGATCACCCCAAGCGCCGCGAACCGGCCGAGGTCGTCCGGGTGCACGCACTCGACGTGGACGATCTGGTGGCGGGCGTCGCGCGGCCCATTGGTCTGGCGACATCGCTGGACCGCGTCGAGGACCGTGCGGATCCCCCGGTCACCCGTGGCGTGCGTGAACGCCGGGAACCCACGCCGTTCGAGCTCAATCAGGACCACCTCGAACTCCCGCGGCTCCCAAAACGTGGTGCCTCGGACGCCCGGTAGGTTCGCGTACGGCTCCAACATCGCCGCGGTGTGCGGCTCGATCACGTCATCGATGTAGAGCTTGATCGGCGAGACGCGGAACCAGTCGTCGTCGTACGTGCGCCGAGCATCCTCGATCGCGTCGAGCCGCTCCGTGGTGGTGCCCGGCTCACAGAAGATCGCCGCGACCAGTCGGGACCGCATGGTCCCCTTCTCTCGCGCGCGGACAAACAGCGCAAGGTCATCGAGCCCGTTCTGCGGTTCGACGACCGTCGTGATGCCGAACCTCGCCGCCATGTCGAGGCTCGCGACGAGACGTGCGTACGCGGCATCCGGGCTAAAGCCCGGTAGGTGCTTCGCCAGCGCGCGCTGACCGTTCTCGGAGATCCCGCGAATGGCGAAGTCGTGCACCCACCCCGTGGGCTCTCCGGTCCCGGGATCCAACTCGGCCCGCCCCCACGGCAGCTCGTCCACGCCGGTCGTCACTCCGAGCCGCGCCATCGCCTCGCGGTTCAGCCATACCGTATGCACGTCGTAGGAGAACAGGAACGCCGGCCGGCGGCCCGTCACTTCCATGGGCAGCATGTCGGCGGTCGGTGCGCCGCCGGGGACCGCCCCGTAGTTCCATCCCTCTCCCTCGATCCACTCATCCTCGGGGAGCCCCGCGGCGAGCGCCGCGAGCCGGGCGTGGAGATCGCCGAGCGAGGTGGCTCCCGAGAGCTGGACCGCGCCCGGGTTCGACCCGAGTCGCACGTGGTTATGTGCGTCGACGAAGCCCGGGAACACGCTTGCGCCGTTGGCGTCGATCACCTCGCTAGCGGCCCCGAGGTGATCGGGGGCATCGGCGTCGTCGCCCACCCACGAGATCCGCTCGCCCTCGACGGCGACCGCGCCGGCCCACGGACGCGTGTCGTCGGACGTGAAGACCCTTGCATTCCGGATCAGGAGGCTTGCCACGATCGGTCCCCTACCAGTAGATCAGGTCGAACCCGGATCCTCGCCAACCGCTCCGTCGGCCTTCTCGCGCAGCAGGTCCATGTGGCCGAGGTGTCGGCTCGTCTCCTCGATCATGTGAGCGATGACCCAACGCAGGGAAAACGTATACCCGCCGTCCGAGCTCGTCGCCGTCGCCTCGAGCGTGGGAGCGGCGGCGATGACCTCGTCGCACCGCGCCGTCTCGGCCGCATAGGCCGAAAGCAGGTCGTTCATGGACATGCCCTCGGCGCGGAAGTCACCGTCAGGGTCCTCGTCGCTCGAGTCGAAGTCCAAGCCGGTTTCCCCGGCGAAGAATTCGCGGAACCACGACCGCTCCACGTTGGTCAGGTGCCGCACGATGCCGTGCAGCGTGAGGCCGCTCGGCATCTGAACCGAGGCAAGCGTCTCGTTAGACGCCTCGCTCACCTTCCACGCCACGAGGTCGCGCTGCCGCTGCAGGAAACCCAAGAGGGTCGTGCGTTCGTCCCCGACGTGGGCCGGCTCGGTGACGCCACCGCGAACGCCGTTGGCCAGCGATAGTCCGCCGGATGCGCGAGGGCGCGCGACTGCGCCCCGACAACAGGCTCTTCGTGGAACCGCCGAGCGGGTCGGAAGACACCTCGGAGTCACTACGGCAGCGGAGCTGGACGACTCGCGCAACGCCTCCGCGAGCTGAGCGCGGAGGTCGGATCGCTCGAACTGGAAGCGACATCGAGATCCCGAATCGCCGGGTTGCTACAGAGTCGCCACTCGGACTCTCACGCTCGGGCACGCCCCCCAACGGATCCGAGGTGGTCTAGCCTTCGACAGGTCTGAATAGCGGCCGGGGGAATCGGATCACCGCCGCGCAAGCGTCGGAGGTCAGGACCGGGAAACATTCACACCCCAGCTGACTACCAGCGCGGCCGGCTCGCCCCTGGCAAATCGAACAACGTCGGTGGTGCCGCTCTCCCAACGAGTGTCCCGCATTCCCGGCCACCATGGCGATCCGGCGACCTCAATGCCCGGAGTTCTCCGAAGGCGCAATGAATGGTCCGAACACCTCATTACGGCGTAACCTCTCGGCATCTAGCCTGCGCCACGACCCAACCGAAGGAGGCGATGGAGATGCCGAAGGTCTCAAGGGACAGTGCTCCACAACGCCAGGAGGCTGGCCCGGTGGAGGATCTGCGCGACGAGCTCGACGGCTACACCGTGAGCTTCACGGCGCTCCACGAGGACATCGACGCGACACCCTTCATGAAGGGGCTTCCCGACGACCGCTGCCAGTGCCCGCATTGGGGCTACGTCCTCAAGGGCAAGATGACCGCTCGGTACGCCGACCATGACGAGGTTTTCGAGGCCGGCGACGCCTTCTACGCCCCGCCCGGCCACGTCCCGGTGCAGAACGAGCCCGGCACCGAGTTCGTGTGGTTCAGCCCCAGCGAAGAGCTGCGGACGGTCGAGGCGGTCATGATGAAGAACATGCAGGCGATGCAGGACGGCTCAACGCCTTAGGCGAGGAGGCGCGGCGGGGAGCCCCTCCTCGGGCAGGAGGCAGTGTTGCATCGAGCACGCCTGCGGCATGCGCGGGTCGAGGCGTTGCCACTCCGCCGCGCAGTTACGGTGTGAGCAATTCGTCAAGGTGTTCCGTGAGCGGCCACGCACCTTCGGAGGTGTTCGAAATCACCGTGTAGGTCAGTCGTTCGACGGGATCGTGGACGCTTCGGAAGGACACGCCGGCGTCGTATCCGTGCAGCTCCACGACGTCGCGCGACTCGTGGAGCCAGAACCCCAAGCCGTACCGAGCGAATTCCGCCGGCACATCGCTGTGGGGATGCACCATCTCGGCGATCAGCTCGATCGACACGATTCGCCCGGCGAACATGGCGCTCCACAGGGAGCTGATGTCCGCTGCGGTGGAGTAGATGCCGCCGTCGCCGCTTCCTCGGACTGCGAGATGGAAGATGTTGGTCCTCGGCCCGTCCTCTGCGAGGTACCCGAGCGCGGCGCGGCCGGGCAGCTCGTCTGAGCGCAGGAATTTCGTGTCACCCATCCCGGCGGGTTCACATACGCGCTGCTCCACCAGCTCATGGAACGGCGTGGCGGAAGAGCGCTCCGCGATCAGCGCGAGCACGACGTAGCCGCCATTGGAGTAGGAGAACCGTTCGTCTGGTGGGAACTTGCTCGGGTATCCGTCGAGCACCCGGAGGTATTGTTCGGTCGTTTCGAGCTCGTGGACGGGGATGGCCAGAACGTAGTCGGTGATGGGGCGGTCGATCTCCTCATCGAAGTAGTCGCCGATGCCCGATCGGTGGGCGAGCAGGTGCTCGACCGTCACCTGGTCGTCGATCAGCGGTAGATCCTCCCCGAGCACCGAACGGGCGGTCGTGGTCATCTTCAGCCGCCCCTCTTCGATCAGGCTCACCACGGTCAGTGCGGTCAGTCCTTTGGTCCCGCTCGCGATCCCGAACTGCGTGTCCACCGCGTTCGCGACTTTGTGGCCACGATGGGCGAGACCGTAAGCCTTGGCGAGCTGGACATCGCCGCCTCGGTCCACCCACACCACGCCGGAGAACCGCGTCTCAGCAGCGATCCGATCGACGGATGCCTCCAAGCCGCTCACCCGTTGGAAGTCCAGGGGGTGATGCTGTGCCGTCGTTCCGTCATGGGTGGCCGCCTCTGGGGGAGACTAGAGAGCGCTGTTCAAGGCACCAGTACCAACTGAGGCCTCTAAAGAGCGTGACACAGGAGTGGGCACGTTACCGAATATCCGGTGAATGCAGGTGGCTCTGGAGTCATCCGAGCGGTATATAGTTTCCTACGTCTCGCACGGCACGGCACATCGGGGGAGGGGTCACATTGAAAGCGCGACGACTTCTACTAGCGTCCATCATCTTCAGTCTTGCCCTCGCGGCGGCGCCCAGTCCCGCCGCAGCCGCTCCTCCGGTGGGCGATTGTCCGCCCTCGTTCGATGGACCGTCGACGTTTGCACAGATCCTCCTTGACTTCCCGCCTCCTCCCGAAATCCCGATTGAGGACATCCTCGCGACACTCGATTTCTACGACAAGAACAACGACGAGAGTCTCTGCGTCCTCGACGTTCCGGGGCCTGGGATCAATCTCGTCGACAACAACGCCAAGATACCCTGAGGCTGCCCAATCTCAACAGCGATCCAATCGATGGATGCCTCCAGGCCGCCCATGCGTGGGGAGTCTAGGGGTAGTGCCATGAACGCGCTTCGGGTCGATCGACGGTAGCCCATGTATCGCAGCGGCCACGTCACGAACGCCGACGAGCCTCCCACAATTCCCGGAAATACCGCTCCCAATGGGCTGAGACTTCCCTCTCGCTGACGCCTTCGTCGTACGCGGGTGAGACGAGGGGAAGGGCACGCTCCACCTCGATCTCCACGATGTGCCGTATCCGCGCCTTCGCGTCCCGCACGGTGCGTGAGCCGGAGGTGAACCGTTCGAGGAGCTGGTCGAACCGCTCGCCGGGGTCGACAACGATGCCTCGGCCCTTGAACCGAAACCCCTTGCGGATCACTGGATCGACCACGTTGATCTCGATCGACGGGTTCGTTCGAAGGTTCTTCACGGTCTGGGGCGACGCGAGGTCGGCGAACATGAGGTGATCATCGTCGAGGACCGTCACGGTCCCCTTCGGTGAGAGGTTCGCGGTCCCGTCCTCGCAGATCGTTGCCGCGAAGCCGAGCCGCTGCTCCTCGACGATACGGCGCATTTCCGGGTTGATCAGCCCCACTGCGGACAGGATAGCTTCGCCGTTTCCGGCCGAGGAAGTCCCGATCGTTCAGCTACGTTTGGACGTGCCCACCCGGTTGCGTCATGCCGTGGAGCAGAACGCCGTGATGGTCTGGAGCGTCGGCACGAACAAACAGCCTGCTGCGGATGACGGGCTCGCGAAGTGGGAGACCTCTTCCAGCTTCTCTCGTACGAGCTCATGACCGTTCGTCTCGTCCAGTCCAACCAGCGCGCCGTCTGAGAGGTCCACGGTCCAAATGACCCCTCCCGCCAAGATCGGCGGACCGGCGTTGAACGTTGCGGAACGCCACAGTGGGCTGAAACTTCGACCGTCCGCAGCGACGGCCAGAGCGACCAGTCCGTCGGTGCAGGGAACATAGATCCTATCCACCGTGGCGGCCGTTCCTCCGAACGAGCCCCCGCACACCTTCTGTGCGTGGAGCTCACCGCCGATCCCGCCGAGGGCTCCGGCATCCAAGAGGTACCCCACGCCCTCTTTGCCGATCTGGAAGATCCGGTCGCCCGCAAGCACGACCGGACCTACCGAGCCGAGGTCCACGTCGCCCGCGTCGAGCTCCGCCCAGTTCTGTGGCGCGAAGAAGTCGAGTCGCTGCAACTCCGGCGAGAGCTTGATGACGCTGTCGCCGAAATCGAACACCCCGTTCGAGAAGCTGTTGCCCGTCGCGACGTACAGGTTCCCGGCGTCGTCCACCGCCGGTCCGGAGGGGGCCCAGATGCCACCCGCGTTTGCCGTTGGTACCTGGTAGTCGATCAGAGGCCCGGTCCCGTCGGCGGCAACGGCCGCGACCCAGCCGTGATAGTCGCCACAGTCACCGAACAGGCCGCCGTAGGCGATGTAGACGCGGCCGTTGGCCAGGGTGAGGGCGGACCGGAGCTGCTGCGTCAGCGGGTCCATTCCAGGAGGGTCGATCGGACGATGCCAGACGACCTCGCCGGTTCGTTCCCGGAGTGCGAAGAGCTCGTGTTGCCCCGGACTCAGGAACGCGGCGGCGTAGATCAGACCGGCGGAGGGATCCGCGACCGGTGTGCTGGTGATCCCTGAGGTGGGCGAGATGTTGCCACAGGGAAGGGTCGAGCTCTGGACCGGGGTCCCGAGGTTGGTCCGCCAGACGACTTGGCCGGTCGAGGCGTCGAGCGCGTAGACCGAGTCGTTCTCCGTCGCCGTGATGACGCGGGAGCCGATCGCCAGGGGCTCGGCGTAGATGTCGCCGTCCAGCGCCGGTGACGTCCACGCCCGTTGCACGTCCTGGATGGATGGGCCGCGCGCCACCCCGCTCCGGGTCCGATCGCCGTGATAGGTCACCCAACCTCCGCCGCGGACCGACCCGGGGCTGACGCTCGAGGTGGCGGCCGGCGGGCTGGGGAGCGGCGGTGTGGACCGGCAGGTACCCGAACACGCCACCATGAGCAGGAGTGATGCTGCCGTCGGCACCAAGGTTGCCCGGCGTCCCCGGTTCATCGCATCGCTCCTCAGTTTCGGCAGTCCCTAACCCCAGGTCACGCAATCGTCATGGCTCAGTCCGTTGTTCTGAATCGGATCTAGTCGCGGCCCCCATCGAGTGGACATCGCTTCGTTCAATTCGCCTCCTAGAGCAGAAGAGAGGAGGCAAGAGTTTCAAAGACAGATGATCAACGCTTCAGCTCGAAGAGAAGTCTACGACGCGCCCTGTTGTGGACTTCTCGCATATCCTTCCCGAGGGAAGGGTCGTTCTCCTCTGTCGTCTTGATCTCTTTGTCTACATACTTCCAATCAAAGTCCTCATATGCGGCAACGGCAACTGCCACTGCCCCTTTGAACTCGGTAGGTTCGGAGCCCGGCGGATACATCGTTGTTTGTCTGATTCTGTCTAGATAGAGATCCTCAACACCAACTATTGCTGCGCTTCCGCTCCCTACGGGCATGTGCAAGATTCTCGTCTTGTCACCAGCAATCGTTCCTTCTAGAAATTCAACGGCAATCTTGGAGGCTGAATGAAACCAGTGGCGGCCTGTCTTCGTAAAGCCGAGATCGCGAAGAAGGCCCTCCTCATCGGGAGCTACCCACCCGACGAGATCTAGGTCGGTTTCCACGTAAACAGCCCCGGTGTAGAAGTCCTGGGCGGTTCCTCCCACAACTACAGGCTCGTGCGAAAGCGCTTCCCTCATGGCTGCCGCCACCAGCATGTGGCGGCGGAAGCGGTCAGGTTCATCGCTGGCTTGCGCCAGCAGTTCTTTGGCTATCGAAACGCTCACGTGTCAGACCGTCTGCTAGAAGACTCTCTACCTCGGGGGGCGCCGGGTTCCGGTCCCAAGGGTTGAAGGCGTCCTTGCCGAGAGCGCGCTCGACGCGCCTACGGCGCTCCTGAGACGAAGCAGAACGGGACTCGCCAAAGACCAGTGGAATCGACCTTCCGATCGCCTTGGCATAGCGGTCAACGAAAGAGACGTTCGGGAGCCTGCGCCCCGCTTCCATGCGCGAAATAGCCTCCTGGGTGGTACCCATGCGGTCGGCTACTTGCTGCTGGGTAAGCCCAGCTTCCCGACGTCTCCTTGCCAGTTCCTGGCCAAAAACGATGCTATTCATGGGAGCATGATATACCCGTTTGGATATATCGTCAAGTCAGGATATGCCTTTTTGGGTATATTATCGACGAAGCGCGAGAACCGCGGGTAGACGCCTCGCGCGGCAGGCCTCTGGGGTCGAAGCGGCCGTTGTCGGCGGTCAAGCGAAGCGACACGATGTCGCTTTCCGCCGGAAACGACATTCCGAAACGGGAACGCAAGTCTTCCTGAGGCGGGGCCGATAAGGGAAGGCGCCGCTAATCCGAATGGGGGCAGCCGATGGGAGTTCTAGCCGTTGACATCGCACGGTTCCCTCTTGCCTTCGTCGGGACAGGGATGGTCGCGTTCGGGGCGCTACACCTTTGGAAGACCGATCGCCTCTTCGCCTTCTATGCGAGATTCAATGAAGGGAAGGGCCCTTTCCAGCTCCCCGGCGGTGCGTCAGAGCGAGCGACGCGTCTGTTCGGCGCCGCTCTCATCGCGATCGGAATCATGGCTCTTATCGGGGCCTTCGCGTGATTCCACAATCGGACCGTAGTGAGTCTTGACTACTCCTCCGACAGTGACGTTCCAGATGCGCGAGTTGCGCTTCCCGCCGAAAGCGACATGCTTGCGCGCGCAGCCGATCGGCTGCGGCGCAGGGCTCAAGCACCCGGGCAAAGAGACGTTTCATCTCGTGCCGGCGCAATCTACTCATCCCTTCAGACCGGGCAGCCCGCCGCCGTCGCTCAGTACAGTGGAAGTGGGGGGGTGCCGATGATGCCGCTATGAGGGAATCCCTTCAGATACGGCAACCGGCGGGCATGACGGTGTATGCAGTGTGCTTCGGCCTTCTCTGGGTTGGTATCTTGGTCGCGGCCATCATCACCTCCTCGCTGTCGGACGCTGCCATCCCGCTACTCATGATTGCCCTCGGCGGTGCCCTCATTAGCCGGATGGAGTCAATGAAGTTGGTTGCGGACGAGTTCGGATTGTTGGTCCGCAACTTCTCCCGGACATGGCGGTTTCGATGGGCCGAGGTAGAGGACTTCAGGTTGGGCCGGCCGATGATGGGGATGCTGTTTGGACAGGTGATGCACGTGCTGCTTCGAAACGGTGAGGTCATTACTCTCGACGTTACTGCATTCAATTGGGGTTTCGCTTTTGGCGGAAGGGCGAAGCGGGAACAGACGTTGCGGAGATTGCGTGAGTGGCTCCCGCCTCGGGACTAGACGCGAATCTCCTGACCAGGGACAGGCTCGACGCCCTCGCCGATGCCGCCGCCTCTGCGATCGAGCTCGCTATCTTCCCGCTGATCGGTGCCCGTCATCAATCCTGTAAACACGTGACATTCTCACTTGTGGTTTGCGGATGCGCTGAGGAGATGCAGCGTTGAGCGCCTTCGATCTACTCAACGGCAGTCTGGAGTTGCTGATCGTGATCGGATGCGTCTTGGGAAGCAGAGCGGTCATCCGTCGCTATTGGACGCGGGGCAGCCTGCTGCCTTCCAGACCATCGGGCCTGGTGTGGCTGTCGCTGCTTACGACAGTCGCGGTCTTCTACTTCCTCGCCGCCCTGCAGGCGTTCGGTGTGCCGCTCCGGAATGGCACGATCGAGGCTGTCCTCGGTATCGGGTTCATCGGTGTGCACGTCGCCCACCTGGCGGCGCTCGGCATCCGGGAGCGGCGCCAACGGCTTATCTCCTATACAGGGCCCGGCTCGTCGGGTCCGCGGACGGAGGCTCTTCCGAGTTCGCCCCCGCCGTTACGCGTCGATCCGGGCTGGGCTCCAGCTGTGCGGCGGCTGGGGTTCGGCGGCATTTCCATCGGACCTGTCAAGATGCTGCGCGGCGGAGCCAGTCCACTAGATGGCTTGACCGCTCTTCGGATCATGTTCATTTCAATCCTCGTCATCCCGTTCCTGTATCTGTTCGCCCTGGCCTTCATTGTGCCCTGGGAGGGAGGCGCCGAGTCCTGGGTGCCCTGGGTAGTGACTGCGGTTGGAGCGTACGCGGTGGCATTCGTCTTATGGGTGAGACGGCGCCCGCTCGATCTGACCTCGCCCGAGCGGCTCGCTCGATCCTACCGAGCGAATGTGTTCATTCGGATTGGGCTCGCGGAGGCCGCGGTCTTGGCAGGGCTTGTTGGCGTCTTCGTTACGGGTAGTCTCTGGATCTACGTTGTGGGGATAGCGTTCGGATCGGTCGGTCTGTCGCTGGCCGCGCCGTCGGTCCGCGACACCCAGCGTCGGCAGGAAGAGATCGCCGCAATGGGGTCGGCCCTGTCGCTGGTCGAAGTCTTGACCTCACCGCGGCAAAGCGCGGGTGGATTGGGAAAGACGCCTCGGACCAGTTAGGTACACATGGGAATCCTCGATCCGAGGATGACCGAATCGCTCGTTCGATCCCGGCTTGGTTGGGTGGAACTGGTGTCTGAAGTGTCGTTTCGTGACGGACACGACACTCGACGGGTCGGCCGTCTAGACCCGGAACCGACCGGAGGCGAAACGGCGTCGTAACCTCGTTAGGGCTCGGAGGTTGGGGCAGATGCGGCGCGCGATCGGTGGCATTGTTGTGCTTGTCTTGGTCGGCGCAGCCACGTTGGGTCTTGGGTACCTCCTCGGTCGTCGTGCCGCGCCTGGCCCACTGGCAACACCGAGCGCCTCGCCCACGACCGTTCTCGTCCCGAAGGTCCTCCATCTGTCGCTGAGCGGCGCCGTCCAGCAGGTCTTGAGCGCGGAGCTTGCGATCGGAAAGGTCGAGACCCGGACGGGTGGTGAGCGTGGAACGATTGTGGCCCAGTTCCCGCCACCGGGCGCCTCCGCGCCGCCGGGGAGCCCGGTGAACCTCTTCGTCTCGACGAGCCTGTATCCCAAGGGAGCCTTCGAGCAGTGTCCCATCGCCGCTGGGACGCTTGCGCTGGGACCCGGCTCCGTGCACCAGGCCGAGCGTGCCGCCCTGCGGTTCGCCAAGGCATTCCTCCTCGGCGACTGGCGGACGGTTCGCGGGCTCCTCGATCCATCCGCTCTGCCGCTACGAAAGGACCATTGGGCGATCGCGGGCAAGCTCGCTCGGGTGAAGATCCTTGGCCCGGGCACCAGCGGCGGAACCCCGGTGGCCTACGGATGCGGCCGGAGGGTCGCCCAGAAGACCGTTGCCGTCGTGCTCGATGACGGAACGACAAGCGCCAGCGCGGACTTCAACTTGTACCTGATCCATCGGATGGACGGTTGGAAGGTTTGGGCTTCGTACTGAACCGGGGGGGCCGATGGCCAGTCCCGTTCACGAGTTGTGCAGCGTCGGCTGACGTCTCGAAGATATCGCTTCCCAGCGAAGACGCATGTCTAGGACGAGCGGCCGCGCAGCAGAAACCGAGGGGAAAGACTGCCACACGGCCCAGAGCCAGCGCTCGGGTGAGCGGATGACATCTCCCCGCCGGAGCGCCTGCGTGAACGCCTCGGCCACGGCATCGCTCGCCACCTCCGGATCGCCGGCGAACGCGAACACGGCCTGCCACATCCGGCCCCGCTGGGTCCGGTACAGGCGTTCCAACTCGCCACGCGGCCTCGTGTCCACACGCACGTCCGGCCCTCTCCTCACATAGGAACGGAACAGCGCGGAATCCTTACGGGTCCTCGGATGGGAATCCCTCAGCCATGATCGCTCCGGGTCAGGTTGCCTGTCGATGGGGCTGGCCCGGTAGCATCCGACCGCCGTGCTCGACCTCCTTCGCGCCGCTCCACTCATCGACGGGCACAACGACCTGCTGTGGGAGCTTCGGCAGGGCCGAGATCCGGCCGACCCGACCCTGATGACCGACCTGCCGCGCATGGCGGCCGGTGGCGTGGGCGGCCAGTTCTGGTCGGTCTACGTGCCCTCGGACCTGCCGGCGGACCGTGCCGTGACCATGACGTTCGAGCAGATCGACGCGCTCCTGGACATGGTCCGCCGCAACCCGGATCGGCTGGAGCTCGCCCGGTCGGCCGACGACGTCGAGCGGATCGCCGCGACGGGACGCGTCGCATCGATGATCGGGGTCGAGGGCGGGCACGCCATCGGCGGCTCGCTCGGGACGCTCCGAATCCTGACCGGGCTCGGCACGGGCTACCTGACGCTCACGCACAACGACGACACGCCGTGGGCCGACTCGGCCACCGGCGAGCACTCGCACGGCGGGCTGACCGGGTTCGGGGAGGAGGTCGTCCGCGAGGTGAATCGGTGCGGCTGGCTCGTGGACCTCAGCCACACCTCGGACGACACGATGCGCCAGGCCATCGAGGTGAGCGAGGCGCCGGCGATCTTCTCCCACTCCTCGGCCCGAGCCCTCTGCGACGTGCCGAGGAACGTGCCCGACGACGTCCTGGAGCTGGTCGGCCGGACCGGCGGCGTGGTCATGGTGACGTTCGTGCCGTCGTTCGTCGCCGCGGAGGGGGCCGAGTTCAACCGGGTGTTCTGGGCCGAGGCTCGGCGCCTTCGGGCCGAGCATCCCGACGACTCGGAGGCCGTACGGACGGCCATCGACGTGTGGTTCGAGGGGAACCCGGGCCCGCCGGCCTCCGTGTCCGATGTGGCCGATCACATCGACCATGTCCGCGAGGTGGCCGGCATCGACCACCTCGGCATCGGCAGCGACTTCGACGGCGCGCCGACGATGCCTGAGGGGCTCGAGGACGTGTCGCGCTATCCGGCGCTGTTCGAGGAGTTGGCCAGCCGCGGATACGGCGACGAGGACGTGACGAGGATCGCCGGCCAGAACGTGCTCCGTGTCATGCGGGAGGCCGAGCGCACGGGGACACACCTACGTGTGGAGCGCCCGCCTTCGAAGGCGACGATCGAGCAGCTAGATGGCCCCTGATGGTGCTCGGCCAGGCTCTTGCCGGCCGCTTAGGCCACGCAGCAGGAGCCTGGCGCCCAGGTTCATACTCCGTGTGTGGAACCGGACAGTCGGGACGATCGGCTGCGGGCGGCGGCGTTCGCTTACCTGGACCGGCTGAGGGCGCGAGGCGGCGACAGCCTTTCATACCGCGACCTCGAGGCGTTCGAGTTCGAGGGGCGACGGGTGCCCCTGATTGGCCAGACCGGCATCCGAAAGGTTCGTGGGGTGGAAGCAGCGCTGTCCATCATGACAACATTTCGTGCCCGGCCGCAGAACCGCCCTTATGATGACGAAGTCGGCGATGATTGGTACGGCCGGTACAAGTGGCGCGGGACCGACCCTGGCCAGTCGGACAACGTGGCGCTTCGCCGGGCATTGGAGCTCGCGAACCCCTCACATGGTTCGTGGGCGTGGGTCCAGCGATGTATACGGCAATCTACCCGGTGTGGCTAGTTGGTGAGGAGCCTGCCGACCACGAGTTCGTGGTGGCCCTCGATGAGGAGATGCGCCAGCAATGGGAGAACGCGCGCCTGTTCCACCCGGTCGATTTGGCTCTGCGTCGACAGTACGCACAGAGCGTGGTGCGTCGTCGGCTGCACCAGCCGGTGTTCCGCCAGCGGGTCTTGATCGCCTACTCATCACAGTGTGCCCTTTGCAGGCTCCGTCACTCGGAGCTGTTGGACGCGGCGCATATCAAGGAGGACTCGGAGGGAGGCGAGCCGGTGGTGCCGAATGGCGTGGCCATGTGCGCGATCCATCACCGCTCTTTTGACGCAAACGTGCTCACCGTGCGCCCTGACTACCAGATCGAGGTGCGGAAGGATGTGCGCGAGGAACAGGACGGCCCAACTCTCCTCCATGCCCTCCAAGGGGTGCATGGGGAGAAGCTGGTACTCCCAAAGCAACGAGCCGCCTGGCCTGACCAGGGGCTCCTCGAGGAGCGCTACGAACGCTTTCGTGCGATGGGGATAACATCATGACGTATCCTGCGTATGCATGCTGTTTCGGCTGCCTCGAAGTCCTCGCTCGGCGCCCCATATACCAACAAATCGACCAGTAGCCCTCGAAGACATCTGATCGACCATGGCTTTGGCTCGCCTTCCACCCCTTCGTCTGGCGCACTCTCGCCACGGCAGGCACGAACGCACGCTTCGATTGATTGAGAAACGCCGTCTTGCCGAGAGATGACCGCTGTCGGAGATGAATGCAGCATCAGGACGTCCTTCGTGGTGGCGTCCTGCAGGACGACGGGAAGGTACTCGAAGAAGTCCCATTGCAGAGGAATCCCCACGTTCTCACCCCCAATCGGAAATGTTCACCAGCTCTCTGACAGCGCTGGATCGACACATCCTCTTATCGGCTGCTTGACAGAAGAGTCAAGGCGAACGCCTTCGAGGGCCGGCAGCTTGGTGCGTCAGATCACCTGTCTATTTCCTCGCCCGACTTGGCTCTGAGAGCACGTATTCTGAGGCTCGTAGCGCCTCGCTAGCTATGCGGATACGATCGCCATCGGCCAGACTTGGGAGATTGCGTTCCCGATGTACGTGCCTTAACCGACGGCCATGGCGGGTCCCCAACGGACCGGCCAATGTTTACGAATTGAGAGCTTTATCCGCCGACCACGACAGTGCACTATTCGGAGCGAGGCTGAGATTCGGCGAACGGTGGACCCCATTCATTTGGTACAGAGGGAGCGGGCGCTTTGCGCTAGAGGTTTCCGAAGTAGCGGCGCACCAGACGCATCGCGAGCCCATCCATCGTGCGCTCATCTAGAGCGTCTCGCAGCCCGGGCGCGAGCTTGGGCGAAGCCCGCCCCGAACCGGTCTTCTTGGGCTGGCTCCGTGTTGCATCCATCGTTCGAACGGCCTGGGTAGCTGTGTGGAACCCCAGCTCGCGATAGGCCTCGAATCGCTCCTCGTGGTAGAGCTGGTGAACGGTCCCGTGTGCCGGGAAGTCGTGGTCCTTCTCCGCATAGGCCTTGACGTCCCAAGGATCGCCGTGCGTCACGGCGGCTTTGCAGTAGACCAACCGCCCCTTGACGCGGTTCGGGTATACAAACTGGGCGACCACGTGATCGGTGTCGCTGCGTCGAGGATCTCGGTGTTCGTCCGCGGTCCTCTTGGACACGTGGCCGCCGTCGGCATCTTCATCCGCCGCTCCCCCCGCCCCGGTACGGGGTGTATGCTGGCCGTCGCCCGCGGGGAGGTCGTGGGGCTCAAGGGCCTCTGGGTTGATCCCGATCTCCACGCCCAGCGCCGTCCGAGCGAGCGCGACCGCTTCGCCCAAGGTGAAGAACGTGTCGACCTTGTCTCCAGCCGCATCAAAACAGTAAATCTCGGTACACCCGCGCCGCAAGAGTTCAACAAGGCCGAGGTTCTCCCAGTGTCCCCCATCGGTGACGTACAGGAAGAGGCCGTCCCTCGGATGCTTGCCGAGCATCTCATTGAACAGATAGCGGATCCGTGGCCGCTGGCTCCACACCGCATTGGGTTCCTGCTTGCGCATCGCTAATACCCATCGAGGGTTCGGTAGCCAAACGCCGAGACGCGCGTTCGCGAGAGCCAACAGCGCGGTCACGCTCGGGCGCGTCATCTTCCCCATGGCCGGGGACAGCGCCGCTCCGGAGATGGCGACGGCAGCCTGCAGCGTGATGTCACGCCGGCGACGCCAGTCGAGCGCAGCCTCCATCTGGTCGGTCGCGATGTATCCTGTGTCCGGTCCGCCGATCTCATTCGGACCGAACGTGAACGAGACGGCGCGACGGCCGGTGGGCGTTGCCCCCACATCGGAGATGTTGGCTGCAGCGCAAATAATGAGTTCGGGCCACTCCTGATTCTCCCCAGCCGGACTCTCGTAAGCACTTAGGAGGCGAACGGTGTCGAAGTCGAGCGCCTCTGCCTTCGACCAACTTTTCCTCTCCAGTGCGTACGCGGACGCCAGTCGACGCTTGTAGAACGGATGCATCGACCACAGGGTCTCGTCCGAGAGCCCGGAGAAGACCAGAAGGGCGATCGAGATGCCGAGGAACCACACCCATTGCGGGCCTAGGTCGTTGCCGAAGATCGTCACCTGCCCATCGCGTCCGTGCGCGGCGGCGTCGCCCACCAGCAATACGAACGCTACCAACGCGGCAAGAGGTACAAGAAGCCCTGCGGCCAACAACGCGATCCTTGCCTTCCTCTGCAGCAGCAACCGCACGACCCCGCCGACGAGCGCCGTTCCACCCAGGACCTGGAGCAGCCACATATAGTTCCTCGCGTCCGACTGCTGTACATGAACGCCCGGAAGCCATCGAAGGAATCGCGTGAATAACAACGGCAGCTCCACGGCCGTCCATGGCAGCACGATGATGACGAGCGTCATCCACCCCGACAGCACGACGAACCCGGATGCGACCCAGACGGTCACTTTGTATTTCCGCTCCGAGCTGAAACGGTGCAGAAGAGCGAACAGTGCGATACCGACGCCGACGATCGCCGGCCAGAGTGTTACGAACCAGAGATGCGGCTGAAGGGCGAAGCTACGGCCCGCAAGCTCGGGATGCATGTACTTCGACGTCAGAAACCAGCCGATCGGGCGAGAGACCGCCAGCAGCAGCAGGTAGAAGAAGAGGAAGTTCACGAACGCGCCCATCAAGACCCGGACGGCGAGCTTCATCTTGTTGCTCAAGCTATCGGCTAGGTACATCGTGTGGGATCGCAGGAATCTCTCCTCGGGAGATCTCGGAGCGAACTCGAAGGCCTGGCCGTCGAACGCGACCCCTTCCGGACTGTCATGTCTTACGATTGCATGGGCAGCCGCGATGTACGCACCTCCGGAGACTGCGGCGAGGTAGTCCGCCTGCTGGAACACCTTTCGGACATGGAGCGCCTGCAACGCGCCCAAGTTGTATGCCGCGGAACGGATTCCCCCTCCCGAGCAGCATATGCCGATGCGTCGTTTGCTCTCTGTAGGCACCCATTCCTCTTGGAACGGCGGGGCGAGTCCGTCGGCGCGCGGAACGCTCGGCCGCAACGGGTCGGGCTTGGAGACGGGGATGTTCTGGGGGACGATGCTCGGACGTCTTCCCCGCTCGTCCGGGTCGAGGCGGTCAGGCGAGGGCTGTTGCGCCGTGCGCCCGTGCCTTCGGGCGTAATCTTGAGCCAGCGCGTTGGCTCGCGCCAGGAAGACGACGATCGCGAACGCGGCCGAAGGCATGACTAGGAACCAGCGCGGCCATGCGGTCGACGTGGCAATCAGGGGCCAGGCTCCTCGTTGGCCGTTGAGGATCTGCAGTAGGGCGACGCTTTTGACGACATCGAGGATCGCTCCCAGGCCGATTGCTCCCAGCGCCACATTGCTCGCCGACTTCATGGTGGGCGATTTCAGCACCGGCCGCCCCCACAAGATCGCCCAAGCGACCGTCGGCAGGTATGCGGCGATGAGGAATAGATAAATCCAAACGCCGCTCGCCAGCGCGTCCAGGGTCGCTGTCGACGTCTTCGCGAGGATCGCGTCGACGGCGGATTGCGTTCCTGCGACGGCCAGATCGGTTGCCGTCGAGGCTTCGGGCCTGCGCACGACTAAGTAAAGGAGCGTCACCGAGAAGACGCCAGCGGCGAACGCAATCAGTCCGCCCGGCCATCCCCAAGACCGCCGTTCCTTCCCGGCGACACCCCCCGGGTCGCGGATGGGACGCGCTTGCTCTTCGGGATCGGGCATCCGAAACTCCCTCTGTCGCGGCGCTGTGGGAGGGGCATCCTGAGTCCTCAGATGGTCGCAGAAACTCCCTTCCCCAGTTGACAGCTTATGCAACAACGAGCGCTCTCCGAAGTCAACATCGACCATTTGGGATCATCGGATGGGCCCCCTCGGTACGGGGTGGAGTCGGACCGGACCTCCCTCGTGCGGCTTCGGCAACTGCTCCGGCTGCGCCTGAAGCGTTCGAATGCCTCGCGCATGCATGGAAGGATGAACCACTCGACCAGGGAGCCGGTGCTGACGCCGGCATTGAACGTAGGAGCAACGGATGGCCCAGCGTGAGCAGCGGGTGACCCCGCTCGAGCTCTTCTTCGACCTCGTCTTCGTCTACGCCATCACGCAGGTGACCCAGCTCATGTCGCACGACCCCACCTGGCGCGGAGTGGCCCGCGGGATGCTCGTGCTCGCCGCGCTGTGGTGGGCGTGGACGGGCTATGCCTGGCTCACGAACACGCTCGAGCCCGAGGAGGGCCAGGTCCGTGCGGGCATGTTCGGAGCGATGGCTGCGATGCTCGTCGTCGCCCTCGCCGTCCCCGAAGCGTTCGAATCAGATGCGGTGCTGTTCGGGGTCGCCTACCTGATCGTGCGTCTGCTCCACATTCTGCTCTATGCGATCGCCGGCAAGCGCGACCCCGACCTGCTCGGGGCGGTCTTGCGCTTCACGCCGTCGGCCACGCTCGCACCGGCGATCATCCTCGCCGCCGGATTCGTCGACGGCCGCGCGCAGGCGGCGCTCTGGGTCGTCGCGCTCGCGGTCGACTACCTGGGCGCCCTGATCGGCCGCGGGGCGGGCTGGCGCGTCTCGCCGGCACACTTCGCCGAGCGCCACGGGCTCATCGTAATCATCGCGCTCGGGGAGTCGATCATCGCGATCGGCGTCGGAGCCGCAGGCGTCTCACTCACCCCCGGCATCCTCTCGGCTACGGTCCTCGGGATCGTCGCCATCGCCGCGCTCTGGTGGGCGTACTTCGACGTCATGGCCGTCCTCGCGCAACGTCAGCTTTCGGAGACGAGCAGCGCGACCCTGGCCCGGCTCGCGCGCGACTACTACAGCTACCTGCACCTGCCGATGATCGCCGGGATCGTCCTGTTCGCGCTGGGCCTGAAGGAGACGATCGAGCAGGTCGACGAGCCGCTCGCCACGATCCCCGCGGTGGCACTCTGCGGCGGGCTCTCGCTCTACTTCCTCACGCACGTCGCCCTCCGCGTACGCCTGGTCCACTTCATCCGCCGC
>WNGA01003048.1_pt1 | contig 27908 bp, 38 predicted proteins | sample 5400061 | NCBI WGS metagenome assembly WNGA01 (sample SAMN13153366, study PRJNA577476) | soil metagenome | isolation source: 100 cm soil or saprolite under grassland replicate 2 | place: USA:California | collected 2016-06-15
ATACAAATCGGAGACCGTCGCCTGCTCGTAGCGAGAGACGAGATCGAAAAGTCGGTCGATGACCTCCTCAGCTTCTACTCGAGTGGCCAGGATGATCTCGTCGAAGTCATGCGAAGATCGCGCGCGCCGACTCGGGTTCCTCGGCTCGTCTCGGATATCCCGGTTGTTCGGAGAGAACCGATTGTAGGCGACATGCCCATTCGGACTCGATCCGCGACGACTTCCAGGACGTCGACCATGAGAACGCGACTCGCCGAAAAGCATACGGTCAATTCCCTGACTCACGGCATCCGATGCCATGTCCTTTGCTGCCGGAACGAGGACGTCGAAGAACACGTAGCCCCATACGCTCTTGGCGTCCCCGCCGACGAACGTTTCTGTGAAGCGCTTGCCAAGAGGCTTCTTCCGCCGGACCACATCTCCGGTGACAACCGATTCGATATTCTTGGGTTCGGGCTCTTTCTCGGTTATCTTCGACTTATGGCTGTTGTCGGGGTAATCCATTATTGGCTATCCTCGTTCCTGAGAGAGAAAAACTAAAAGTCCTTGTAGGGGCTTTTAGCTTTGGGACTGGTAGATCAGTAGTTCTTGACGTGGGTCTTGTACCAGTACGCCATCTCGTCGATCTTGGCATCGGTGTACTTCCGGGTCTCGTTTGCGAGCATCGCTCCGAGAACGTAACTGGCTACCGGCACGGCTACCTGTTCGGGTAGATTGCTGGGAGCAGCGTTGTTCTTGATGATGCTGCCAACGATGGCAGAAGCTCCGAAACCAACAACGAACGACGTGGCGCGCTTGGCGAGGTCGAGCTTGGTCATGGAATTAACCTTTCTAGGGGGTCTCATTATATGCGCTGTTTTTTTCGCGAGTGCGGAGGGCGCAATTTCCAAGCCACATGGTTGGGAGGGGTGGGATCCGCCATGTGCTTGTCGGCTGTCGTTTTACTAGTCGAGCGTCCGGAATAGGCTGAGACCCACTGCCTCGCTGACTCCCTCTCATGCATACTACTCGCCGGACTTCGACCTGAGGATCCGGTCGAGCTCCTCACGGGGAAGTTCCATGAGCTCCTGCGTGGTCATCTTGCTGTAGTCCTTCGGCGCCGGCAACTCGAGGTCCTGGATCTTCTGGACTCCTGACGACAGAGACTGGAACTTCTGAGACGCCTTGACCTCCTCCGCCAAACCCGCCGGAACCAGACCAGTGATGAACTCGGCACTCGCCTTGGCGTCAGTCACGAGCTCCATGAAGAGCTCTGCGTAGGCGTCAGTGTGCTTGAACTGCTGGAAGATCTCCGGCGACTTCATGAAGGTCTTGCCGTCGTCCGAACGCACACCGTAGGACATCTCGAGGATGTTCTCGAAGGCGCCGATGATCTGTTCGCCGTCGTCGGAATCGATGATCCCCTGCAGATATGCCTGCATGCCGCCGGCGCGGTAGAGCTCCATCTTGGCGAGCTCCGCCTTGTTGAGATTGAAGTAGAAGTCCTCGGTGATGTCGTTGTCGTCGAGGTCCTTGTACGTGATGGTCTTCTTGAGCATGTTTGATCTCCAGTTTCTAGGCAAAAAGAAAAGACCCTGTGATTAGCAGGGTCTCATCTCTTAACCTTCACGCAGTGGTGGTTCAGGACTCGGGGGTCTCGTCGGCGATCTCGGGATCCTTGCCGAACTTCTTCTCGATGACGTGGACGACGACGATGGCAGCGACTGCTGCGGCGACGTTGACGGCCAGGTACTTGAGGGCGAAGCTCTTGTTGGATCCGGGGAGGGTCACCTTGGGAGTGGTCTCGGGCATTTGAATTTCCTTTCAGAGTGAATGGGTCTCATTATAGTCGCTGTTTTTCTCGCGACTAATGAACGCGGCTGTAGTTCCGGATGGGTACGGTCTTGAAGTTGATGGAGATGCAAGGACGGCCGTCCTCCGACAGGACCACCGAGAATGCCAGCTCCAGGATGTCGTCTGAATTCCACCCCACCTCGTCGGACATCTCCGTTCTCGGGAGACCGACAAGATCGTAGAAGTCACTCAGCGACGCGTAGTAGTTGTTGAGTACTTGGTAGTTCAGATCGTTCTGGGCCTTCTTCAGCGACTCCATGTCGCTGTGGAAGTAACGCCCAGTGTACGGCTCATAGCAGAGGACCCCTCCTCCACCAGTGATGATGATCTCCTGCGATGTGATCGGGTTCTTGTTCACCTGGTCCTGCGCAATGTCATCCCGAATCGCACGCTCCTTGTTCTCACCGATCTTTTCGAGCACCTTCTCCTTGTACTCGACGAACGCTTTCTCGGAAACGGCGTAGGCTGCAGCCATAGCTGCCGCCCGACGGGTACCGATCTGGTTGGCAGAAATGATCGATGCCACAGTCAGGGCACCGACGGCGACAGGTGGAACGTACACCTTCCATACGCATAGAAACTGCTCCTTTGCAGTAAATGCGTCATGAGGATTATGCGGATCGTAAATCGGATCCACATTCTGAAGCAGAAGACGGGCTTTGAGTGTCGCCCTCCCCGTGAGAACCGCTGTGGTGATCGTTCCGGTGACTCCGATGGCGGTCAGAATCATAGGGGACCTATCGGCGATAAGCTTCTCAGCCTGCTTCGCCAGGGCCATCAAAGTCATGTCGGTACTCCTTTACCTTGTCGAACAGATCGTGATCCGAGGCGTCTCGCTCTTTGATGTGACGGATCTGATCCTTGCGTTGAGCGTCCACCGATCTCGAAGATGACAGCCAAAACGAGAAGTCCGACGAAGCCGACGACGATTCCGACTAGAATTTGAAGAATCCCCATCATGATCAGCCGACCTTGACCCACTCGCCGCAACCGCGCGACTCGAATGCCGTGTCGGTCTTCTTGATGGTGACCGTCTGCGGACCATTGCCGAGATGATTGGTGATGATCGAACCCAGCGATCCATCCAGATCGCGGAGACGCGCCCAGTAGCAGAAGTCGTCACCGTTGGTCTTGTACTCGCCGGACTCGACGTCGACGCCGACCTTGCGGGTTCCGTCGGAGAACGTGGCTGGCTTGGCCTTGGTCGGCGCCGGCTTCTTCACGGCCGGTGAGGGAGTGGAGTTGAGTGTCGGCCGGCTGAACGAGGGGTTCGATCCGGCGTCGGGAGTCGTGGTGCTGGCAGCCGCGCCCAGGATCAGGCCGACGATCAGCGCGGTGAGAAAGACGATCGGGTAGACGAAGAAATGGACGAGCGAGCGCTTCGTCTTGGGTGCCTTGAACTGCGCGTGATACTCGGACATGATTGCCTCCTAGGCAAAAGAAAAATAAAAGGTGAGGATGTGTTAGTCTCACGGGTAATGACACATCGGATAGACTTCTTTATAGAATCAAGTTCTCACGGGTAATCTTGATTCGGAAGTTGTCTCTTCTCTCACTATAGGCTCTGTAATTCTTGCGAGACAAAAATAAAAGGTGAGAAGGTAACAGTCCAACGAAAACTGTTCATTAACTAGCTATCTCTATTGCTAGCACTCCGGGTAGGTATCGCGCCTACACATTCGTGTCTCGGAATCCTTTCGGATCTTCTCATTATAAGGCCTGTGATTCTTGCGAGACAAAACCTAAAGACCGTGTTAGGGTCTTTAGATTGTGAGATCAGACTTCGTCCATCTCGTAATACTCGTCGAACAGGTCCTTCTCCTTCAGGAAGTCGTTGAAGGACTTCGCGGTCCTCATCTGCAGGGCGGCGGCCGCGGTAGCGGTAACGACGACTGCGATGGCAACTCGGTGGTCAGCAACGAACTTCTTGACGGATTGGGTCTTGGCCTTGACGGTCATAACGTTTCCTTTCAGATAGTGGGGTCTCATTATAGCCCCTGTAAATTTCGCGAAAGGAAAAACCTAAACCCTTGTGGGGTCTAGGCTTTGATGACTACTTCTTGGTTCCATGGTGGATGGCGATCTCTTCGGCAACGTGCACGATTGCGGCAGCAGCGATCACGGAAGCAACGCAGATGGCAGCGGTCTTCAGCACACCAGTGGCAACATCGATGATGTCGTCCTTGGGGAACTGATTCGCAGGCTCGGCGGGCTCCTGGATCTTGTTGTCGGTCTTGGCAACGCGGATTCGGATCTCACGATTCTTGAACATGATTGTCCTTTCGTAGGGTCTCATTATAGCCTCTGTAAACCCTGCGAAGGGAAAAAATATATAGCCGTTGTATAGGAGAGCGAAACAAGAAGACGTGTAAGATTTGGTATTATCTCTTACACGCCTTCCAGTTTCATCTCCTTGTTCAGGGCTGTAGTCAGCGCGCTTTCAGCACGAAGCTCAGGGCCTTCGAGGTCACGACGTGAGCTTTCTCGTGTCCCACGATCATCAAGATTCCGGCGAGGTTTCCAGCAACGATCGCAATCGTATCCGGACTTACGCGCTTGGGAGCATTGTTGCTCTTCAGCCCGTATAGTGTGGATAGATGTGCGACCATTGTGGCGTACTCGTCAGAAGCCTTGTCGTACGTGGTCATGTCGATCAGCAGACTGTCGATTTCCGCGTTTAGAAGCCTGTCTTCGCGTTGGGGCTTAACGGCGAACATACTTTCTCCTAACATAGGGGTCTCATTATAGGAGATGTAACTTACGCGACCCCAAAATTACGCCTTGTGTTCGACCTTGAAAATCACTGCCGACTGCTTCTCGAGCTCTGACGGATCACCGTTCAGTTCCAACTGGTAAAGTTTCTTACCCTCTTCCGGTTCGAAGACATTCAACGATCCGCTGAACGGCAGATCGGTCTTGTTGTAGCTCGCAGTCGAGAGACCGAGAAGAACGCCGAGAAATGTGTCGAGCGCGACGACAGTCCCGACAACTTGTTCGGATGCCGGAAGCATCAACGTGCCCGACAGCGCGAAGTACAACGCGCCGACTGCAGGAAGTCCGATCTGGGCTAGCCACTTGAGCCGGTCGTACATCTCGTCACTGAGGAACGGCTTCTTCGCCGGAGTCGTCGGCTCGTTGATGTCTGACATTTTTGATCTCCTCGCTTGGTTTGAAATTGTAGTGGAACAACATCAACGTGAGGAAGAGCGATGCCACGGAAATGAATGACAGCGTCAGTACGTTGACGATGAGAATGGCGGTGAGGCTCCATTCTGTAGCCCAGTATGACCGGACCACTGAGATGTCTACAGCAAATGCCACAGACACCGATTGGATCATCATGGCACGACCGAGATTCGATCGGTACCATGGCGAAAAGAGGTAAAGCAATGGGAACGATGTGACACATACGGCCGTGATCACAAGAAATATCCTGATGATGTGAATCACGGTCTGAATGTCTCGGGGCATAATTATCCTCTTTCCATGATGGATCGCAGATTTTCTGCGAAATGGTTCCTCTCTCGGATCGAGCGGAGGGACCCCGAGATTTTATGTACCTCGCCGTTCCGAGCTTCTACCCGGCGCACTGCTCTGTGCGCATCTAACACGGCTTGCTCAGAATCGACGATTGCCTGCCGGTTACGCTTTCGGAATGGCCACATTTCATGCATCTCCCGATTGGATTCGTTCGCTGCTTTTGACGACTGCAGATATGAACGATTCGCTCGTTCTGGCCATCTCAAGAAGCTCACGAGTTTGAGCGTCGGACAATGTCCGGGCAGAACGCTCAGCCTCGTAGGCTTGCCTCCACTGCTCGGCTTCTTGGGCCTTGTCTCGATATGTCGCGCGAGGTACAAGGCGACCAAACAGCATCATAAGAATCACGATGCCTAGAAGCCCAGCTGGAGTTAGACCAACTACAGATATGCCGTCGATCATGGGCTCCCCTACTGTTTGATTTCGTTCCAGAAGCCCACAGTTCGAGTCCAAGGGCTAGCTAGTTTCCAAACGCCGGCGACCTTCACCCAGGGAAGAGCTCGTTTGTAAACAAGCCCAACCTTGACTTTGGCGCCGGCGACCAACATTCCGGTATTTCGAGCTGACCAGTTGCTTTCGCCGTGAATGTTGAGAGCTTTGCCCCAGAAGTAATACGTACCTCCTGGGCTCAAACCGGTCAAATCGAATACCAGATCGGATATAGCTTGTGTAACCTCCGTCGTGGGCGACGAAGAACTTAGCCCATATCCGAGCTTGACATACGTCAGTGGATCTCCACCGTCATCTGTGCTCAGGTTGAATTTCAGTCCAGCTGACGTCTGGTTCACATAGGTGAAATATGGAGAACCCGGAGCATTCGGAATGCCCTTAGTCCTGCACGACGATCGTCCTGACCAGCCGCTCCAACCTACAGCCGTCCTTACCCTGGCCCAGAAGTAATATGTTACCTTTGAAGCCAGGGGGGATATGGAACCAGCACCGTCAAGACCGATCAAGCTATTGTAAGCTTGCGGCGAATTCGGATCGGTTCCATATCCAACCTGATACTGAATGATCGGCGATCCGCCATCACCACGAGGATTCGAATTGCCTACAACACTCAATTCAAATATGGTAGTGATGTAGAACGGAGTTGGTGGGGGAGGAAGCGTAGCCATGACGCCTCCTACGGCAGAATCTGGAAGTAGATATCGCCGTCGTTACCACCCGACGGAGCAGCCGTGCCAGATGAGATTCCAGCAGCTGCTCGGTATGCAGGCTTACCCACAGGGATGAGCGCCTTGACCTGCGCGATGTAATCGCGGGCTCGGTTGATCTCTCGACCACCCCAGCGAACTCGCCCATCCTCACCCGTGTCGGGTACCAGGGACAATCCTGCGGCTACAGCTTCGTCTCCGATCGCCATGTCAACCCTCCTTCGCGTAGATCATGCTTCAGCCCAGTGAAGCGAGTCGGTGTCGTAGTCATACCAGACCTTGTTAGGCCAACCAAGCCAGGTGTCTGGTGTGATGAGTTCCTTGGCAGTGAACGTTGGATATGCTCTACTACCTTGATCGTCAGCAACGAATATCTGCTCCGTCACTCGCATGTAGATGCCGGTTCCATCAGAAGCCCGCATCTCGATGAAGTCTCCGAGATAATAGTCCGTGTCGTACTTGTATTGGACGTCTTGGCCGACTTCACCGTCAAAGGCTCTGATATCGCGGTATTTCGCCAACTCTTCAAGACCGCGTTGGATCATCTTGGCTGTAGCATTGGCCGGAATCACATCGACGATGTCGTCCGCGCGAACTGATATCACGCGTCGGTCAAATCCCTCGACAGCCGGATCGACATTCGGTGCCGGCACAACCTCATACCCGACGGGAGAGAACACATACGCGATGTTCTTAACGCCTGCTGTAGACGCGAACTCGGTCGTGTTCTTAAGATTGTCGAAGTCGGGGCTGAAAATGACCGGATTGAGAACCGATTGTCCTGTAGTCCGGTCGCTTCCCGTATAGACATCAAACTTCAACTGATTGCTATCCGGGTTACGACATAGACGAAACCCGAAATCATAATTCTCACAGACATACTTAACCGCCTCATAGACCGAGACGATGTCGATGGTTATGGTTACGGAGCCTGTTGGTTCCGGAATGCTGCTTGCCGGAAATATTGGAGTAGTCGTGAGATAAGGGATGATGTCGAGTGCGGTTGTGCTGCCGAATTGGCAGACATCCGAAAAGAATTCCCGCGCAGTACTTATTGCGGTGCCCGTTATGGACCATTGGTCCTGCGCCGTCAGACTTTCCAACGCTTGCCTAGCAGTTCGTTCCTCCATGAGCACCTCAATCGAAGGGCCCTTGACGGTGAGGATCTTTCGACCTTCATCATCGACCGCATCTTCGATCGTCTCTACCCGCATGCACCGATATGACTCACTGAGAGACAACCAGGTGCCGGGCTGCAGATATTTCCGATACTCGTTGGTCGACTCAATGACCAGCTCGAAATCCCCGAGGGACTGCCAGCGTTCGGTCCAAATGAGAGAGTCGAAACGATCGATGACCCGTTCACGACGAAGAAGACTGTCCAGAGTATAAAGCTCCATCACAGACCTCCATACCTATTGTAATAGGTAATCGTGAACGGGATCGTAGCTCCGACCGCGTAAACGTTGAAATAATTAGCTCCCGGCTGCAAATCAATCCACTTAGACAGTCGAGCCATCGAATATAGAACTGACGTGGTGACGCCGGCCCGTAGCAATGTGACAGCTTTCTGTCCAGGAATCGTATTCACAGTGAGCACATCCCCCGAGAGGAGGGCGTACGAGAAATCCATCGTCCTGATAGTACCGTCCGGAGCGACATGCTTGATTGTGAATGCCGATAGCGCTCGGTTTAACGCCAGAGCAAATTTGAATCCAGATTCGGTAGTTCCGGGGTAGTTGACAGTCAAATAACTGGCGTCAGCAACTGTCCCGCTTGCGACTACCGTGGAATCATTCGAAACGAAATCTGGATCGAAACACATGACCGAGACATCGACCGCGGGTTCGCTTGTGAACAGTGCAGTCTCAGTGGACTCCACAATGCCGACAATGTCGTTCGAGTTCAGACCACCAGCACTGTCGTAGAACTGCATGGTGATCTTTGCTTTGGGCATGAAGAAGTCGTAGATCTGCTTCCTCAAACTCTGAACGCTATCGGTTGTGTAATCGGGCTCCAGACCCAGCCGGAACTTAATGTTCCTGGGCTCTCGGCGACTGGATTGGAATGTTGCTCCATCCAATGTCGAGAACGAAGACGACACCAACGTCGCCTTGACTGGGTCCAGACCCTCGATACTCTCAACCAGAACCCCGGTTATATCGTCATTCAATTCCAAGACCAGAATGTTGCCCTGACTGTTCGTAACAACAACTTCGGTAAGCATTACGTCAGAGCTCCCTTCGCTACGGACAGTTGGTTCTTGGTTTGGCGATAGATCTCGGCGTTGCTTAGCGCCTTGGGCGAGTTGTTGATCTGTGTGAATGACACTGCAGCTGCAGCTTCTTGTTCAAACTCAGCCATTTGCTGTGCAATCCTTAGAGCTGCTGCGGCCGTAGATATATCTTTGGCCCGTGCCGTGGATGTAGTAACGTCAATCGGAAGGACCTTCATCATTCCGCTGATTGACGTAGCGTTCTTCTTCACATCCGTCAGATCAAGAACCGGACGAATAATCGGCCTGAACGAAGGATCGGTTACCAGGATGCTTGAAACTCCCGACATTGTCTTACGAAGAGACTCAATGGCTTGATCGCCAACACTCTTAGCAGACTCCGATACGACATCTGCATACTGATCCAAACCACGAGCCATACCCTCGGCTGAATATCGACCGATCTCAGCCATGATCTTGGAAGGCGACTTGATGCCCAGAGATTTCTTGATCGTAGCGACCATTCGAGCGGCAAGAGCATCCATCACCTTTTCGAGCGCAGCCTGCTGAGACTGCAATCCCTTGACAAGACCAACCGCCGCAGAAATTCCGGCGTTGTACAGCGCACCAGAAGCCTGGTTGCCGAGGCTTGCGCCGGCAACATTCAGATCCTTCTCGAGCTTGTTGACTTCGTTTACAGCCGCCTGTCCGCCAGCGAGAAGGTTCTCTGCAAACGGAAGAGCAGTAATACCCTTAGCCAACAGATCCCTGTACAACTCGTCATTCAGACCCTTTGCCCGAAGCTTCGCGAGAATATTAGCAAACTTCTTGACATCCGCGAGTTGCTTCTTGCCGGCATCGACGAATTCCCTCGCCGACTGAGCGTCTTCTGGCGTAGCTAGATCCGAATACTGCTCAGTGATGCTGGCTCGGTAGTCGTTACGAGCCTGGACCAAGTTGTTCACACTTTGGCGCGCAGCATTGATCTTCGACGTGTACTGGTCGTACCTAACCGCCAGCTTGCCGAGCTGAGCCTGCTCGTCCTTCAGATGCTTGTTCGTCGTGATGTATGCGAAGTGGATCTTGTTGATTTCGGAGCGAGTCTGAGCAATCGCAGCGCGGACCTTGTTGATCTCTGCCGTATTCCTGAGAACTCCAGGAGCTTCCAGCTTCTTCAACTTGGCCTGAAGCGTCGCAAGCCGCGCCAGCTCCGTCTTCTGGAGACTGGACATCTGCTGCTTCAGAGACTTGAACGCTGCGTCGATCTGGCCCTTGTTGCCGTCCAGACCCTTGATGAAGCCCTGGTTGACGTACTTACCGAGCTTCTCGAATTCCTTCGAAGGGGAACTGATCCCAAGGATATCTTTAGCCGCGTTCAACGCGCCCTGCGCAGCTTCCTTAGCCTTGCTGGCGATGCGACCGGCGCCGGACCCCAGACCTCTTACCATTCCCTCAACAACGGCTAGGCCCAAGTTTGCGCCTGCTTCGCCCATTGCACTGGAATTAGCGCGAATGGAAGCAGCAACGCCGTTGATGAAGCTGATTATCAGATTCGTGCCAGCTTGAATAATCCGAGGCAGGCTTGCTGCGACTCCATTGATGAAGTTCACAGCCACATCCGTACCAGCCTTGACCAGCTGCGGCATCTTCGCCGCGAGAGCCTTCAGAATGGCGAGCATGATCCTCAGACCTGCGTCGGCCATCATCGGAGCGTAACGCACCATAGCGCTGAGCATATGTGCCAGCATAACGCCGAGTGTTTGAACGATCTTCGGCGTCAGCTTGATGATCGCATTCAACAATGCAGTCAGAACAGCGACAATGGCTTGAACAACCGCCGGAGCCGCTTTCCTGATCGCGTTTGCAAAGGCGACCATCGTCGCGCCCAACTTCGTAACAATCTCAGGAAGGAAGTTGAGAATGGCTCTGATCGCACCGATCAGAACGCCAACTGCAGCTCCACCTGCGGCAGCGACTGCCGTCAAGCCGAGGCCGAACAGGAACAAGCCGGCGCCGGCCGCAAGCATACCGACACCCAATAGACCGACTGCAACGCCTAGAGCGAGCAGAATCGGCGTGAGAGGTGCAAGCACAAGCCCGGCGGCACCAAGCACGACAAATACGCCTGCTAGCATGAGCAGACTCTTGCCGATCTCGCCTAGAGACATTTGGCCGAAAGCCATGACCACGGGAGCAAGAACGCGAAGCGATGCGGCAGCAACAAGAAGTGCTGCTGAACCCGCAAGTGTGCCCGTCATCAGGTACAGTGCAGCCGCGATGATCCCGAGAGAACCCGCTAGGGTAACGAGACCCTTAGCGATTTCCTCCCAGCTCATTCCGCCCATAGTTCCGAGAGCCGTAGCGATCATTCCGAGCGAAGATGCTACGACAAATATCGCTGCCGCCGAGAGAAGCGTAGACGGAGGAAGAAGTGCCAATGCAGCTGCTATCAGCGTTAAAGCTCCAGCCATCGCGGTAAGACCCTTAGCGATTTCACTCCACTTCAAGCCGCCCATAGCGCCAATAGCTTCGCCAATACGACTCAAAGAAGCCGCGACAATAAATATGCCTGCGGCGGAGAGCAGTGAAGATGGAGGAACCAATGCCAACGCAACCGCCATGACGGTAAGACCGCCGGCCATAGCGACCAATCCACGGGCAATTTCTCCCCATGATAGCTGGCCTAGAATTTGCATAGCCCCCGCTAAAATCTTGATACCCTCTGCGAGTAGCAAGAGGCCGGCGCCTTGTGCGATACCGCCAGCATTTGCGGAGCTGAATTTGGTGAAGAGGGCAAGTGATACAAGAAGCGCCGCGACACCGATCAAGCCCTTGGTCATGTCGGCCCAGCTGATGTCGGAGAAACTCTTTACTGCCTTGACGAGGATGTTGATGCCCGTAGCCAAGAGAATTATTCCGACCCCTGATGTGGCGTTTGCGGTAGAGAATCGGGCAAAGAGAGACAATGAAGCGAGCAGAACTGCTACGCCTGTGAGACCCTTTGCCAGTTCGTTCCAATTCAGTGCGGCCAACTTGGAGACCGCGACGGCCAATAGATCCATCGCGATGGCCAGAGCGATCATTGAAGCTGTCATGAACGGCATCTTCAAGAATCCCTTAGATGCCACAATCTTCTCAAATATGGCCATTGCGCCCAGAAGCTGCGTAAACATGATGCCTAGAGCACTTAGCGCCGAGGCAAGCTTCTTAGAATCGATAAGCGACAAAGCGACAACCGACACGGTCAACAATGCGATAGCGCCGGCAATCTTGAGAAGAGCATTGGCCTTCAGTTGTGCCTGCATGGCAGACATTACGCTGGTCAAACCCTCGAACGACTGCTTGATGCTCTTGAGGAAACCTCCGCCAAGATCGACGTTGATTCCGCCGGACAAGAACTTCTTGAACAAGAGCACAAGCCCCGCAAGCAATCCAGTGTTGACTGCGTCCAAGACACCGCTGAAGTTGGAACCGCTGAAACTCTTCTCGACTGCATTGCCGAAACCTGAGAAGAATTCTGTGAACTTGTCCACGATGGGTTCAAAGGCCCGCATTACAGCCGTGAATATCTTGATTATTCCCGACCAAGCTTTCGCGATTCCTTCGCCGAGCTTTCCAAGAGGAGCGAAACGCGCGCTCAGATTGCCTAGACCCACAGATCCTAGATCGACGCCAGAGACGAGATCCTTGATAAGACCGATGACGATCTTGAGGAATATGATCGGCGCGGCAAGAACCTTACCGAGACCGACGAAGAATTGCGTAAATCCCTCACCACTCTTGATCGCCTTATCCAGAGCTACGAGCCAGTCTCCGATGTTTCCGGTGAACTCGAGAATCCCACCGGACCCACCCTTGAATGACGAGAACATCGTGGCGATTGCCGTGATAATGCCCTTGACGATCTGGATACCGATGTCGAAAATGGCGAAGATTCCCCGGAAAGTCCTCCGGAGATTATCGACGGTCTTCTGTCCTGGCTTGAGCGCAGCCATGAAGTTTCGGAATATAACCGTCAGTCGGAATAGACTCTCGCCGGTTTGTGGCGGGAAAATATCCCGGAACGCATCCTTGATCGGCTTTATCACCGTAACCAAAGCGCTGAATGCGTTGGATATGCCCTTGATAAGAACGGTTCGTCCACCAAGTGCTTTCCAGTCACCGAGAACTTTGTTGCGAGCATTGGCTGACGTCTGAATAAACCCGCCAAGAACATTGCTGACGTTGGTGAACAACGATCGAGCCTCATCGAAATCACCGAAGAGAAGCTGGAAAGTCCTAGACCAACCAGAACCAACGGCTTCTTGCAGAGTGTCGATCAGCTGAGAGACCGTCTTGACCTTGGTAGCGGCATCCTGAGCTGTCTTACCCATCTTGAGGATGCCGGCGATCTGCTGATCGGTGTACCCCATCGTCTTGAGCTGCTTGGCGTTCAGGTCACCGGTGAACTTGCCGAGAGTTTCCGTCAGAACCTCAGAGGTGAGCCACCCCGTCTGAAGAGAATCCCTGAAACTTCCTTCATCCTTGATGATCTGGTCCACGGCGACACCGTGAGCTCGGGCAGTCTCCTTCAGAGATTCCTGGAAGACCTTTCCGCCCATTCCGGCATTGACGACCGAGTTCCAGTCCATCAACGACACACGACCAGAAGCCAAAGCCTGAGAAAGCTGATACATCGCAGTGGAAGCTTGCTCAGCATTCGAACCCGAAACCGCTGCGAGGTTGGCGATACCCTTGATGGCCGCGGTCGAAGTCTTCAGATCGACGCCGGCAGCTGTAAAGGTGCCGATATTTCGAGCCATCTGAGAGAAGTTGTAGATGGTCTTGTCGGAATATGTGTTCAGGTTATTCAGGGCGGCGTTGACCTGATTGAGACCCTTCTGACCTTCAAGACCTGTGTTCGCCAAAATCGTCTGAATCGAGTTCAGGTTGGTCTCATACTCCTGAAGACCAGCCTTGAGCGGACCAACCGTCAGATTCTTGAGCATGGCGGCGCCCGTGAGAGCAGCCTTGCCTGCGATTGATGCCAGAGCGGCAGTGCCGACGACGCCCAGTGTGCTGAACCTGCTGGAGATGGTCTGCAAATGAGACGCGATATTCCCCAGGTTGAACTTCGAAGCACTTGAGGCCAGATGATCCAGGCCTGAAGTAGCGCCTTCCATCTTGAGACCCTTTTTCAGGTTCTCAAGAGACTTCAAGGAGGACTGGATCCCCCTCTCGAACTCGGAGTTCTTGAACTGCATCTCGACTATGCGAGAGTCGATGCTGCTCATGCGGAGGTCACCGCCTTCCATACTGTCTCGGCTATCTGGTCAAATATGGGTCGCATGGCAGGATTGATGTAGTCCCGCCCTTGAACGTAACCGCCGGTTCCGGTTCCATAGCCATATTGAAGCATCAAGGCCACCGGAAAACCATTCTCAACATCGGAGTTAGTCCAAGTAATTCTGGCTCCGCCTCTACCGCCGGAAATCGTGTAGCTCCAGGAAGACGCGGCCAAACCAGAATCCTCGGGTGTGGCTGCTCGTAGAGCGTTAACGCCTCGTTCGGCTTCTCTCCGTAAAATATCTTGGATTCGAAGATTGGCTACAGTCTTCAGGAATTTCTCAGTCCTGTCGAAGGAGCCCGATGTTCTGAACGTGATAACGCCCATTTGGACTCCTTACGTGATTCGATCAACGATCAACACTGCGGGCCGAGTCGAGTTCGCCGAATATCGATACGTATTGGCGAGCGGAACACACGTCACAACAACGTTATACGGATTTGCTCCATTCGTTCCCGTATATGTGAACTCGATGACGATGCTGGTTCCAATCGCCCTTGTATCCGGGTGGTTGATACAAGCTTCCGCAATCTGAGTTCCGCCAGTAACTGCGCTGAGCCCATGCTTTACACGAACTCGTCCCTCAAGGCTTGCACTTGCGATGAAGTTGCCGTGAAACGTAACGCGATAATCCGCGCCATTGATCGGGTTTGGAATTGTGAATGAACAGACATTCACTTCGGAAGCCGACAGAGTTCCATCTGTAGTTTTGAGAGTCTTACCCTCGCGAATTACATGATGCTGGGCTTCAATCACATCAAGTCGGGTATCTAGCGCGGCAATATCCGATACTCGAGACGAGTTTAACCCGTCGACATAGCCTTTGGTTGTCGCATCCTCGGTGGCAGTTGGAGTAGCTACCTTTCCTCGGCCGTCTGAGGTACGAACGATGGTTGTATCTGCGACAACCGTTACAGAACCAGGAGCCGCATCAGTCCCATCCGTACCAGCAGGCCCACGAACATTTCCGGCATTGACGGTCGATCCATCGTGTTTCGTAAGGATTAGGTTGTCGCCGGAAATATCACCATCGACAATTGAGGCGTTCTCGATTGCCAACATTCGAGCCGCGGTGAAGCCAGTAACCGAAGCCATCTTGCCTCCTGTCTACAGTGAGTGAATCGTATACGTCGTCGAGTTGATGAACACCGCACTCGGCCAGGTGATCTGGAATGTAGTTGAATCCAACATCACGATGGCATCGTCTGGACCAGTAACCGTGAATGTTCCATCTCCATTGTCAACCACTCGAAGAATGGAATTGATTTCAAACACTTCGAATACTTCGGATGGCGTTGGAAGTCGAGCCTCAGAAATTTCTGTCCCGTATAGAATATCCTCGAGGTCTGAAACCGCTGAGGAATATGCTATCGAGGTATCTACTATGAGATGCGATGCAGCTCCACCCTCAGGTAGAGGAATTGGAGTTGTAGACAGAAGCCACTGATATAATCCCGGCTCACCGTGCAGATGCATCAATGGAGAAGGTCTTGCCACACAGTTGTAGATGATGTGAATCTGATTCATCGTTCGATACGTGAATCCAAAATGAGCTCGTCGAGATAGATATATGCCATCAAACCACGACGAGGGATTCGAATAGCACGACACTTTGGCTGAATATGGTGCTTCGCCTCGTCTACTGGAACGTTTAACGCCGTCCAAATATGACGATCGATCAGAAATGGTCTCAGGAGCTTCCTCGACTGAAACGATTCCGTTCCAAACCTCCCCCGGGGAATTTTTGGGATAGAAAACCCCGCGTTCTATCCCAGTGTCATAATCCCGACCATCCCACTGAAGCCTAGACACTGAACATCGCGATCAAGTCGTATACGTACGGAATATAGGCCACCTGAATGTCCGTTCCGTAGAGCATGTCTTCGACATCGGCTAACAATGTCGGAGTTGTGAGTCTCGAGTCGATCACGAAATGCGCCGTCGGCTTGATGGTTGTTGTGGCCCATGGATCCGGCATCGACGTGATATGCCAGCTTAGCGTCATCGGCTCGGGAGACTGATTGATCGTGTTGTTTACTCGTTCTGCTGGAGCAGCGAGAGCATGATACACGATATGAAGCTTGTAGCCGAGATCGGGGTCCGTATCGCTTCCAATCATCGTTCGATAGGAAAGCCCAAATGTCTTACGGCGCTGCTGCGTCGCAAACAATCCGTTCTGAATTCCGAGTACGCCCTCACATTGGTTGAACTCTGCTGGACTTGAAAGAGCGTTGATCGTGGCCTCGTACTCCTCAGCGGATGCCAAGTTCAGATACTTCTGACCATCGATGTAGTACGGCCGCGGCTCTCCACCGGAGGGGGACTCAGAAACTGAGATCAGACCGGGCCAAGCGGTTCCGATATAGTCGATGTATAAAACCCCTTGATCGACACCGTTCTCATACAGGCGTTGCCCATCGGTGTCCCAAACCAATCGCGTCATGTTTTCCTCCTCTCAGCCTCTCGTGCCAAGCCGTTCGCGACGCTCGGCATTCAACTTTCGGTGCATTGCAGCTGCTTCTTGACGACTCATCTTCTTCTGAGGCGCGTTCTTTTGGTTGCACACCTTGATAAGGGTGAGCAGACGGTTCAAATGCCAAGTCTGGCACTCAAACGGAATGCTCAACGAAATCATCCAGTAGTAGATGATCTCCGCCGTCACAATTTCTTTACTCCGGCCTTTTCCCTCTTCTTTGAACCACGTCGCGGTCATTTTAGCGTTTACATACGCGTTTATCGCCTCAACGTTTTCATTCGTAAGTTTCTGGAAAATCTCCGGAGGAACATTGGCGCCCAACGCCATGGCTTGGACGTACCAAAGAGTTTCTTCCGAAGTTTTGTCGGAACTAAGGAAAGGCTTCTCGAAGAATGACTCCCATTTTGAAAGAGAGACCAGAGAATGCTCGAGCTCCAAGGTAAAAGTCTCAGAGACTATGAATTCGCTAGTCTCCTCGTTGAAAGACTCAGCCAAAGGAACTAAAAGGGTGAGCATTCTCTGGTCTCCTTTCTAGAAGGGGCTTGTGATTACTCCTCGAACCACTGGAGAGTCGGCGCGACGCTGTAGGTGAGCTCGAACGTGCTGCCGGCCCGAACCCGGATCCACTCGTTCGTGGTCACACCGCCGAGAACGACGCCGTCCACCTTCACGACGGTCACGGTACCTGCGGAGATCCGTCCCCACAGGTTCTTGCCGGTGTTGTTGGTGCCGGCGACGCCGGTGGCAGGGAGTGCCGGCCCGTTGCTCAGCGTCCCCTTCGTCTTCGCGGAGTTCGCCGCATTCTGGGTTGCCTTCAACTGGGCTACGTCGACCATGTCTGTTCCTTTCCGAAAGATCTTGCAGTTGGATGGTTGGATACCCGGAGGATCAGGCGAAGACGATCGTCCAGTCGTCGTCCGAGGTCGCCGTGAACGAGTAGCCCGGCGCCGGACGCGCGGTGACCACGGTGTTCTGGGTGATGGGACCGAACGTGCCGGTGGGAATGAGCACGTTGTTGATGTAGTACTGGACACCAGTGACAGCCGGGATGGTGATGAGATCGGTCGCCGCGGAGTACGTCGGAGCCACAGTCGTGACCTCGATGATGGCGCCGGCGAAGATGCCCAGAACCTCGGCCGGAAGGGGAAGACGAGCGTCTCCGCCGACCGTGCCGTACAGAAGGTCCTCGAGAGCGGCCAACGAACCTGCGCTGACCAGCGTCGAGTCGATGACGAGGGTGGCCGACGGCTTCAGGTTGGGAACGGGCACCGCCGTGGTGGTGAACTCCCAACTGAAGGTGATCGCCTCGGGCGAGTCGTTGACGGTCGCATAGGCCTTCTCCGACGGCGACGCCAGAGCGCCGTAGACCAGGTGCAGCTTGTAGCCGTGGTCCGTGCCGTCCGTGTCGTTGCCGAGCAGCGATCGGTAGCAGAGACCGAAGACCTTCCGAGTCTGCTGACCCACCGAGACGCCGGGATCCGGGGTCGCCGTACCGTCGCACTGAGCGAACTCGTCGGGGTAGGTGAAGGCCTCGATGGTGCCGCCGAACTCCTCGACGGAGATCAGGTTCAGGTACTTGATGTTGTCTGCGTACTGCGGCGTCGCCTCGGCACCCGAAGGAGACTCGGTGACGGACACCAGACCGTTCCACGCGACACCCAGGTCGTAGGCGCCAGCCGTGGGAATGTACAGAACACCGCGATCGGCACCGGTCTCGTAGAGACGCTCGCCAACCGCATCCCAAGTTAGTTGAGTCATGGGATGATTTCCTTCCTAAAAGTAGATGCTGAAGACGTCATGGTTGAGGTTGTCTGCCACGAAGAACCGAGAGAAGGTGCATTTAGGCAGTTTTGCGACTTGATCGGGAACTGGGCTATCCGGATCCCGATCGATGATGGTCACCATGTATCGCTTGTCGCGACGATACGGGCTGTTGTCAGCGAACTGAGTATTCGCGAGATCGCGTTTGTAAACGATGCACGGATACGCCATTTGCACACTCGCCGGAGGCTGGAAATATACATTTCCATTGCCTAGAATTCCCTCAAGGATGGTCTGGAGATCAAGGCGTTGGCCCATTATATATCCCTCCCAACCTCAAGAGCAGGCGAGGCCTCTGCACTTCGACTTCTGAAACAGTCCACAGAGACCCCGCCCACTGGATGTATCGAATGGCAAAGAAGTGTTCGTAGGCGTATTCATCCGCGACGACACTGATGGAGTTGCTGACGGTCAGGTCGTTGTTGACCTTGTCGTCGTTTTGAAGTCGGCGGGTGTTTCGTAGGACATCGCCGTAGTAGTTGTACTCCACGAGAATATCTTTCCATACACCCGGCGACATTTCCACCTGCTCGGCATATCCGATTGCGCCGTAGAACCTTGCCATTGTGGTCAATCCTCCTCAGAGGAGCCGGAGGATTACGGACGCGTGAAGCTCCACTGGTCGTCGGCGTTGGTCGCGAAGTAGTAGCCGGCGTTCGCAGTCGCGATGACGTTGAGCGTGGCGCCGACAGCCAGAGCGGCCTGCGCGCCCGCGGACAGCGTGGCGAGGGTGTCGGCGTTCTTGTAGGTGACGCCGGTCTGGGTCGGAATCGTGACGACACCGGTGGCCGCGACGAACGTCGGGTCGGTGATCGGGTCGACCAGAACGGAGGCGGCCGCAACCTTCTTGACGACCATCGCGGACTTGATCTTGGTGAGCGCGCCGGAGACCCGGGTCTCGATCAGGTACTTGTACTGGTTGTAGTCGATGTCGAAGTCGTCGAACAGGCTGACTTCGCCGCCCCGATCGGCGCCGATGTTGTAGTCCTGGAGGTTGACGATGATGCCAACCAGATCGGTCTCGTTCTCCATGACCTCGACGGTGACGATGCTCGAGACGCGCATCTCGTCGGCCAGCTCACCGACGTTCCTCCACAGACGACGGTTGAGCGTGTCGCGAGTGAGAAGCATCTTAGTGAGGTACTTCTCGGTGGTGTAGAACGTCGGCGTACCGGTGCCCTTGTAGAACTCGCGGGCGCCGAGGACCGCGTCCACGACCTCGATCATCTGGGGGGATCCGGACGGAAGATTGTCGTCGATGTTGACGTTGATCGTAGTGACGTACAGCTCGTGGTCGTGCAGGATCGAGCGGATGCCGGCACCGTCAGCCGCACCCACCGGGTCCTTGATCTTGTCCTCGGAACTCACGTCCCGACCGTCGCCGATGAGGATCGCTCGCGCGAGCTCCTCCTCGAGCATGAGGCGCATCTCGCCCTTCATCCACGCCACGACGTCGAAGTCCGTGATGTCGACGATGTCGTCCCGGTCCAGCTTCTGCTTCTTGTAGACCGTGGTCGGAGTCGTGGTCCGCTTCGAGACGGAGAACCACTCTTCCTTCTTCAGAGTGCCCTTGATGTAGCCCAGGGCTCGCGCCGACTCCATCGTGATGTCAGCGATGATGGACTTCACCCGCGAGAAGGGCGACTTCCGAGTGTTGCCGAGTACGCCGGCGACCCACTCGGTGCGACGCTTGTTCCACTCGGGAGTGCTGGTGAGGCTCCTGGCCTCCGGGAACAGGACATCGATGTCCTCGATCCCGTGCGCGAGCGCGTAGGAGTCGACGGCCTCCTTCAAGGAGCCACCCTTGATGGCATCCTGGATGATGCTCTGCATGTCGGCGTGGGTGAGCGTGGTACCTTCGCTCTCTCCCGACTGACCGCCGCCGTTCTGCTCGAAGACGTTTCGAGTCATTTCGGTGGATCCTTCCTGGTGATCGAGGTCGCCCTCGGTGTTGTCGGCGGAGTTGCCGGTGTTGTTGTCGTCCGAAGACTCTTCCGATTCCTCGGAGTGCTTGGCGGAAGCTTCCTCGAGCGCTGTGCCGACCATGTAGTTGAGAAGATCCTTCTGCTCCTGTGAAAGCGAGTCGTAGACCTCCTGGACAGTGGCGTGCTCGACCACATCCTTGGTCGCCTGGCCCGGGCCTTCCTCGTGCTCGAGCGGGAGACCGGTGTGGATGATCGCTTCATCCTCGAGGGTCTCGTAGTCGCCGTCGCTGTGCGCGATGGTGATGTTGTCGATGAAGGCGCCCGGATTCGCTCCCGCGAGAGCCAGACTGACCTCACGAATCATGCCGTGGAAGACCTGCTTGGAACGCTCCACGAGCTTGTTGGCGTAGATGGACAAGGCCTTGATGTCCTCGTGCTCGACGAGAGCTTTGGCATTCTTGCCCTGTTCGGTACCGTTGAAGTACCCGTACCCGTAGACGCCATCGTCACGAGACTCGAGGATCGCGTGTCCGAGCACGTTCTTGGGATCCTTGTGCCCGTGCTGCCAGACCAGTGGAACCGTGACGCCGTCCATGTGCTTGAATGCTTCGGGCATGATGGTCCGGCCGTCGGTGCACTTGAGTCCAGCCTTCGTGACATAGCCACTGAAGTCAGCTACTGTCATTTTGACTGTCTCCTTCCTGAATGGTTGGTGATGCTGACCCCGACGGAGCCGGCAAAGGCATGTTGCTATTCCGAAGCTCATCAGCCTTTGGATCTTTCGAAGGCTTCATGCCTATGGCTTGTCTGACTTCGTTGGAACTCAAAACTTCATTCCTGGTGAACTTGTCGACAATCTCGGCAAGGTCGGCAACCGGAACAAGCTTGAATGGCTGCTGAATAAAGAGAACGGACTGCTTCTGAGATCGCGCCGTCTTGGTCAAGAAGGTGCGCCTCATGGCTTCAACCGTTGCCGCGAGAATTGGCTCGACCGTACGGTTGATGTAATTCAACATGGCCTTCTCGTCGGCCGTTCCATTCATGATCTCCTTCGTCAGACCAAGTTGGCCATACAACATGGCCTCGAGATACTCGATCTGTACTAGGAGGTTGTTCTCTGCAGGACGATTCAGCTGGGTGATCTTCTCGGTTCCATCGGTGTAGGCGATGCCGTACTGGCTGCCCTTCAGTTGGAATTCGATGTCCTTTCGACGCTGCTCGGCCTGCAGCCGCTTAGCTTCGGACTTGATCACATAGGGAAGCTGGATGATGAGATCGAGTTTGCCTGAAGCTGACTGCTCGTCGACTGCATCCAGAAGATTCAGTTTCCGGATCAATCGTTGAAGAGTCGAGTTAGGCTCATTCATCACCGCGTAAAGAGGATTTTCGACGATCGCGACGAACCTCTTCTCGAGAGTAAGATCCTCTCGATAGCCCTTCTTCTCGTTATAGACGCTTACGCGAACATGGCTTGGGAACCAGTTGACAACTTCTCCCACACGCATCGTCTGAACGTCGAAAGCTCCGGAAGTTTGAGGATTGATCGTCGTATCGACAGGAACAATCGCTGCAACACCCTTGTCGAGGAGCGTAAGCACGACATCCTGGCGGAATGCTCTCGCTGCCTGATCGATATTGGCCTCGACCGTCAGACAATTGTTAAGACCGCTAACAATGTCCTCGATATACCGACCTTCATCGTCCAACCGGACATGTCGCATGTCTACGGAAGCAACGTCGACACTGATACGCGTGTATATCGAAGAGATGATTGAGCGCTCGCTCGAGAAGTTCAGCTTTACTCGATCCGGACGAGCGTAATAACTGGCGCTTCCATAATTGAACTGATCTCCCCGCACAGCATCCATGTTCTGGAAGGCATTCCATGCGTGCTTCAACCTGTCTGAGATTTTACCCATGAGTCACCTCCTTCCTGATACTCGGCGAAGATTATGGCTTGTCGTACTTCTTGAGATCCTGCTTTCGTTCGATGCGACGAGAAACGGCCGAGGTGGTAGCGATCGATGCGATACCTGCCGGCGCAAAGAGAATGAGCGAAACCGCCTTTTCTCCACGCGTCATCCGGGAAGCAACAGCTCGATCTGGATTCTTGAGAAAATCTGCCTGCATCTTGGCGAGCTCGGTTTTTCCCGTACCGGTTCGCTTGACGTCATCTCGCTTATCCAGGATCTCGTTTCTCTTGGTGCCCAAATTCCGGCGAGCTCGACGAATTTGGGTACCAGTTGCCTTGCTACGACTTTGACCCCACTTCATGCCCAGTACGCCGTAGTGAGCGAGCGTTTCTTCCAGACTGGGCTTCTCTTCACCCACTATAGTCACTCGAAAGCCTCCTTGTTGGCTTTGTAGGCGACGTATGCGTCCATCATGGCCGATACGTTATCGATCTTCTCGTCTTGCCGCCTCTTAAGAAGCTTTCGATTACCGTTCGTATCCTCTAGGGTAATTGCATTACCCATCGTAAAGGACATCAAGTCCTCATCAAATATGAGCAATCGCTCTTCAGCCAAGTTCTTGAGTTCACCCAAAGGAACAGACTCTGTTCGAGCTCCCTGAATGACCTTCTCGATGCCAAACGATCCATTCTCGGCTTCCCACCGAGTAACAAACTCTTTGGCGTTGTACGGATCGAATCCTAAAGACCGAACATCATACTCATTCGCCAGGATATGAGCATCGAGATCTTCATAGACTTCCATCATGTCGAGAACAGTGCCCTCAAGAACATGAAGACTGCCTTCCTCGATGAAAGTGTCGTATTTAGCTCGAAGAGCACCAGGCAGTTTCATCAAGGTTAACGATGTGATGTAACTACGGGTCTTGATCCCAAATTTCTCGCCACGAAGGGGAAACATGAATGTGAACGCGCAGAAATCATCGCCTTGCGATAGGTCAGCGCCAAGAGAACATACCATGCCCCAAAATTCTCGAGGACGATGGGCGATTGTTTCCTCGTAGGTGAAGAAGTAGGTGTACCCCTCCATCGGTATTCCGAATCGCTTGGCCAGAATATCGTTTCTGGCAGCTGGAGCCTTCTCAGCTCGTTCAACATCGAGTTGATACGTTTCGTATGTAACGGTTCTGCCAAGATTAGGGTTTGCTTTGGGCCACATGGCTGGATCAGCGACTTCCTCGATCTCATCAAGCTTGTAATGCCAGATGGAAACGTGAGGAGCTGAGTATTCACCCTTGAGAATGTCCGCGAGCTCCATCTTGATGGTGTCGCCGGATCCATTTCGAACCGTTCCTTCAGAGCTTATGGCGACAATCAAATAGTCGTCAAGCTTCGAAGCGCCCTGTTCGATAGCGCCGATAACATCTTCCCGAAGATCGCCCGAAAGCCACTCGTCAACCGTTGCGACTTTTGTCCTAAGCCCTTGAAGTTTGTTAATGGCCATGGGGCGAATTTCGAGCAATGAACCGGTAAGGAAGTTTTCGATGCCCTTCTTCGTGGAAACCAATTTCTGACGAAGAGCTCTGGAACCCGTGGTATTCTGCAATGAACCTTCCGTTAGGAACTTAAACAGAGGCCCGCGTGCGCGCGTGATGGCCGTCCGGAACGGAGACATCACCTCGTCTGCCTGTTTCATCGTCGGCGCAGTTGTGATCTGATGTGTAGTCGATGTGTCCACGTTGAGGAAATATGCTTGAATGCACTCGGCATACATCGACTTAGCCGCACCTCGAGCAACGATCAAATATTGCTTTGTCGTAAGGCGCTTCTTGATCGTCTTCTTTACGTAACGACCGCCATGATTGTCCTGTCTTGGCTCGTAAACACTTCGTTCGACGAAGTAATACCAACCAAATATCTGCTCAGCCCACACCTTGAATGAGTCGAGCAGATGAAGATCGCTTCCATCGGTTAGCGTGAGCTCATTCTCGCAGTAAAGAATGAATCCTTCAACGGCTTTGTCGTCGTAGTAGACGTTTGGGTTAGCGATGAGCGCGTCGATACGATTCATCTCCATCGCGATCTCCCGATTCACAGGAATATCGCCGCGTACAACCGAATCGCGGAACTGACCGTAATAGAACGGTACCGCTTTGTTCGACAATCCCATCGCTGACCCTCCCTTCGATTACTTCCCGGCCGCTGCGGCCTTTATAGCTGCCTCGAAACGAGATTTCGCCTCGTTGTTTACCGTCTGTTGAGTCGCCTGCTTACCTGCGTCACCGAGAAGCTTGGAAACGTACGCCTTGGCTTTCTGCGTACGAGTTTTATCGAGACCACCAGAAAGTTTCGTGAATTCCTGCTCGAGTCGCATACGCTTGATGGCATCCTCGAGTTCTTCGTTACTGAGATGCCGAGTCGTCTTCTGAGTCTTGACGCCGCCCTTTAGGGCGCTGACTCGGGTAGTATCCGATGAATCGGAAGAAGTTTGACGATTGCGATGAACTCCCCACTTCATGCCCTTGACGCCGAAGTGCTCAAGAATATCGGCAACGGCCGTCGAACTCTCTTCAGACATGGAGAAATCACTCAAAAGGGCGTCGTCGGACTTGAGCCGGAACGTTGGCCCCGAGGAGTCTTCCGTCCATAGAGCGATTTGATCGAAGTTCATCCAGCTGAATCCTGGATAATCCCGAGGATCCTTTTTTGCTGGCGTGGCAGGAAACCCCAACGTCAGATGAGGAATCCAGTCCGGAAACCGCTCATTGGCTCGAGCCGCAGCGTTGATGAGCGAATTCGCCAATAGATTTGAACGGAACTGCTCGACCTTGCGAAAGTTCCACTCTTTCGAGAAGAACAGAACGTCGGCTTTCTTGTCTCCGAGTTCTCCGCGACGGTCGACAGACAGTCCAAATCGAGTCATCAACGAGGCCGCATGCTCGATGTAGTCGGAAACTAATGCGAGTTCCTCTGGCGTCCAGCCAGGATCTTCGAATGCAAGAAGAGTCATGTGCGGAATTTTCTCGCTCGAGATCCTCCACACGTAGTCATCTTGAATCGGGATTGCTACGATTGCAAACACGTTGCCTCCTCTCACCATCCGTCGAGTGGATACTCGTATGAAGTTGTCGTGACTGGATCAGGATCCGTCCAGATGCTTTCTTCCATCTGAACGTTGAGCCGCCATTCAAGCTCCTTGATCTGCTGCTGCATTGCCTCGATGGCGTATGACGTAGTCGGCGGATCGAAAAGCAGTCGAACTCGCAGGTAAACGTACGTCTTCACCGCATTCAGGCGAATGTCGGAACCGAGGAAGTCACTCCACACAGGCGTGGCATCCTCGATCATGAATCCCACAGTCGGTCCCACCCCAAGCTGGGTCAGGGTCGAAAAGACCGAGTTGATATGGGTGATGATGTCGAGGTCGAAAGCTGTGTAGCTCGCCTCGATACCCAGAATCTTCTTGGTGCTAGTGAGAATGCTGTCACTCATGTTGGTCACCTCCTCGGTTCCCTACCATTTTGACGGTTTGTTACAGGACCTTGCCGTCGTAGCTGATGATCGTGTAGCCGAACTGCTTCATCTTCAACAGAAGCTCCAGGATGTGCGAAGAGTCCTCTCCGATCCCGAAGTAGTCCTGCAGGTTGGTGATGCAGCTCCGATAGAGCGAGCCAGCGTGAACGAAGTTGTCGGCAACGACGGCCGAGATCCACTCCTGCTCGACCGACGGATTGACCGGCTGATGTGGAAGCGAACGACCCCAAGCCAGAACCTGACGAGCATCCGCGTAGTACGAGTCCGAGATGTTCATCGGGCTTCCGCCATAAGCCAAGACGACGGCCCTGGTAGAGATGGTGAGATTCGCCGTCACAGACCTGAAGTGGTCGTACCACTTCTGGGCCGAAACCAAGACCTTGGCGTAGATCGAGTCCATGTACGGGCCGGCACACTCGGTTGCTGCCCAGTAGTGGTGATAGTGCAGGTTGGCCGAACTCGGGCGGGGTCGGCCGTCGACCACATTGGCAAAGAGCCAGCCAGCGAGGCGAGCTGCCTTCGTCCAGGTGGTGTCGGAAACCACCCACGTCGGCGCAACGGTCTCATTGCACATCTCGATGGAGATGGATTCCTGGTTGCCGACATAGTTGCCGGTGGCCCAGGCGTACTCCTGAACTCGGACGTACTGCGCGAGATCGCCATAGCGATCCACGTCGAAATGAGCCGACGCGGGCCTCGTCTTCCAGACGTTCAGAACGCCTTCGTGTGAGAGCCGGCCGCCGTTGTGATGTAGCGTGACCGACTTCTTCTTGTAGGCGATATGGGTGACGTGACCTGTGGCATCCAGCTCGTCGATCAGGTCCTTGACCGGAAGATCGTAGTCGATGGTTGTCACTCGCCGGCTCCCTCGTCGTCGCTCGAGTCGATGTCGGACTGCGGAAGATCGGCCTCGGGATCGGGGTAGGACTCGTGGAATCCAGATCCGTCGGCGGTGTCGCGCGCGAGTAATTCCGACACGTCCTCGTCGTCGTAGTTCAAGTTGTCAGTCATTGCGTCGCCCTTTCTGCTTCTTTCCGTACACCGCACCAAGGAAACCACGCGGCCCCTTGTCCAACGCCTGGTCATCCTTCTGAATCTTACCGATGTCTGTCGGTTTCTTTTTAGATCCAGAAGCCTTCTTTTTAGGCTTGGCCATCATTGCTCCTTACCAAAGTTTTGTGTCGCCAGGTCTACGTTCGACGAGAGGCCGGGGAAGTTGTCGCTCGTCGCCGTAATGAATGGCGTTATGCGTTCGATGTGTAGTGGTGATCAAGAACTCAGGATCGAGAATAGATGGGTCTCCTTCCACAATGTCATCCGAATCCATCGGGTTCATATGATGGATTAAAAGTCTCTCGTGGATCTCGTATCCTGGTACAGCAAGATCACAGCCAAGGTCGCGCGCGATAACGTCGTATCGAACACGTTTCCATTCTCGAGAAGCATAGAACCCTTGATTGATGTAGCGATCAAACCCGAAGGTCGAATTGCCAACACCCCCGCGGAGAACTAAGTACCTGAAACGCTCCTCGAAAGTTTCAAGCCGAATGAGCTCTGAGTATGTCCTAATCATCGTAGTACTCATCCGTGTCGACTGGTTCCTGACCAGCGTAAGATCGCATGGCATCAAGTGCAGACGAATACAACTCTTCCACCCGCTTCGCAGAAGCAAGAGCTTCCATCTTAACTTGTGTAAGACTGTTCTCCAACTCAAGACGTTCTTGCTCGAGTCTTTCTCGAGAAGAACCGAGCTTCAAGTAGTGAGTAATCACCTGCGCTGAAGCCGAACCGTCTTTGAGTTGCTTTTCTGCTAAATCAACGGCGGCTACAATGAGTTGATTCTCTCTAGCGTCAGGAGTTGTGGCCGGTTTCCGCCGATCTGGTTCGCCTTTCGGCTCTGTGGTTCGACGGGGCACGATTCAACTCCCTTCAGTAGAAGTTATGGGGACAGTTGGATGATTCGCACCAGAGTCACGAACACCAAACCTAGGCCGAGGAAGCCTAGACCGGACCAAGCAGCCCTTTTCGTGAACGTCAGAAAAGTTCCGATGGAGAAACAAACGATTGCGAGTAGGTAGATGAACAAATACAAGCTGTTCATGTCGTCTCCCTAGTAGTTCCTGGTGACTTTCTACCGAGTTCTTTAGGGCTGTTTAGGCCAAATATCCC
>WNGA01003844.1_pt1 | contig 27902 bp, 26 predicted proteins | sample 5400061 | NCBI WGS metagenome assembly WNGA01 (sample SAMN13153366, study PRJNA577476) | soil metagenome | isolation source: 100 cm soil or saprolite under grassland replicate 2 | place: USA:California | collected 2016-06-15
CCGCTGCGCGCGAGAGCGCATGGGCAGCGTGCCCGAGGCGGCAACCACCGCAACCACGGCAACCACGGCAACCACGGCAACCACGGCAACCACGGCAACCACGGCAACCACGGCAACGAGGATTCCCCATTCAAGCCAGTCTGGTGCCCGAGCCGATCGGGCGTCCAGGCTGTAGCGGCCTGGGCGGTGAACGCGATCCCGGCGAAGTCGGTCTGTCAGCGGGTACTCGAAACAACCTCGACAACGGAAAACGATCAGTGTCCACGCGGGCTCAATCATGCGTCAGGCTCGCCGGTGGGGTCACAAACCGACCGTAGTCGTGGGCCCTTAAGCTACGTGGCTATGGACGTCCGGATGGGATCTCTGACCTTCGTGCCCGCGCTCGACCGTCCCGACCTGCTGGCGCCGCCCGTGGCAGTCGCACTCATTAAATGGAAGAACCCCATTCCGGTCAGCGAGGTCCGCGTCGCCGAAATCGACCCGGCGCTCGCGGAGACCGCGGCGTTCTGCGTGCGTTACGGAATCGCCATGGAGGAGTCCGGGAACTGCGTCGTAATCGCGGGACGGCGCGGCGGGCAGACGCGCATGGCGGCTTGCGTGGTCTTCGCCACTGCGCGTGCAGACGTCAACGGCTTGATCAGGAGGCATCTCGATGCCCGCAAGGCATCGTTCGCAGCGATGGAGGACGCGGTTGCCGAGACCGGTATGGAGTATGGCGGCATCACACCCATCGGGCTCCCGGATGGCTGGCCGGTCCTGATCGATGCCGCGGTCGCTGCGGCGCCCGGTGTGGTCGTCGGTAGTGGCGTGCGCCGCTCCAAGCTGGCGCTCTCTGGAGCCGTGCTCGCGAACCTGCCCGGCGCGCAGACTCTCGACGGCTTGGGTCTTCCCACCTCGGGCTGACCGGTGTTACCCGTTCGTCATCCGCGCCCGGATGCGGGACCCTGTTTGCCGTGTGCGCCACCGGCGCGACGCGAGCCGGATCGGGGGCCCACTTCCTCAGGGCAGCCAAGAAACATGACCGTGCAGCGTCGCATAGCCGACGAAGGCTACGGCGTCAATGAGGGTATGCGCGACGATGAATGGCGTCACCCTCCCCCACCGGCGGTACAGGAGGCCGAAGATCAGGCCCATCGCCGCGTTGCCAGCGAATCCGCCGAACCCCTGGTAGAGGTGGTAGGAGCCGCGCACAAGGGCACTCGCGAGGATCGCGCGCCCAGCAGGCCAGCCGAGCTGGTCCAGGCGGTGCAGGAAGTAGCCAAGGACCACGGTTTCCTCGAGAATGCCGTTCTGCGCCGCTGCGGCGATCAGTACGGGGATCCGCCACCAGACAGCGGGCAGCTGTTCCGGCACGACGTTGAGATTCGCGCCCAGGTGGTATGCGGCAAGGTAGAGCAACAGCCCGCTTCCGCCGATGACCGCAGCCAGCGCAGTTCCGCGCGCCGCGTCCCCACCGGGAGTCCGCACGTCGAGCCCGATCGTCGCGGCAGACTCGCCGGACCTGGCCAGCAGGTAGAGGACAAGCGCCACCGGGGCGAGCGACAGGGCGATGTTCGTGACCTGGAGGGTGAGGTCGAGCCAGGGACGGCCGGGTGCGAGGGAGCCGTTCATCACGGCATGCTGCTGCGACAGCGATGCCCGCTGCGTCAGCGACCCGATCAGGTTGATGAGGGCCACTAGGCCACTGGCGCCAAGGGAGACCGCGAAAACAACGAGGATCTCCCAGCCCGCCAGGCGACGGCTGAAGCCTGTTGTGGCCAGGTCTTGGTGTGCTTCTGATCCTTCGGTCCCGGCTGATTGCGGGCCGCCCGTTCCCGTGCCGGTTACGCCGCCTGTGTCGGACGCGGCGGTTGCGTGCGGGTCAGTTGCGCCGGTTGCGCCGGTTGCGCCGGTTGCGCCGGTTGCGCCGGTTGCGCCGGCTGCGTCCCCGCCGCCCGCGGCGGTTGCGTGCGGGTCGGTTGCGCCGGTTGCGCCGGTTGCGCCGGCTGCGCCGACTGCGTCCCCGCCGCCCGCGGCGGTTGCGTGCGGGTCGGTTGCAGAGGTCGCGTGCGGGTCGGTTGCGCCGCCGCTACCCATTGCGCGTGGGTTGCCGCTTCTTGTCCGCGGCCGCCTGCCGCCGCGCCAGGCGCTCGCTTGGCCGCCGCTGCTGTCCGCCTCACCCACGGCAGGACTCTAACCGGCTCCACAGGTGCCGTGACATGAGCGACCCCTGCAGGATGCTCAGGCAAGGCGCATCGATGTCCCACCGAGCGCCGAATCCGGAACCTCCGCGGCGATTACGGCCGCAAGCCTCGACGCCGCGCGAAATCTCCATGATCTGTCTCAGAATATGGATGCGTGCTCAGTGCCGGAACGGCATGTGGGGCATGCCTGCGCCGCGTATATTGGCAGGTCCTATTTGACGGCTTACCAGCCATCAGAATAACAGCAATTCGGACATGTGATAAGCCATGATCCATTATCTCGGAGACTTTTCAGTACACTCGGCTGAGAAGTCTCCGAAGTAATGGATCATGGCCGCGGATTGGGCGCTGGGATGGCACAGGTTGCGTCGTAGCCGACGAATCGGCCCATATGTGCTTGCTGCCATTGGCGGAGCGCTAAGCGCCGTAATCGCGACCGCTGGCACCGCCTCAACGCCAGCGCCGGCAGCGCCTGGAGCGCTAAATCCCGCGCCAGCAAGGCCAACGCCAGTAGCGCCAACACCACGAACGGCAGCCGCGGCAGCGCCAACGCAAGCCGGCCCAACGCAAGCCGGCCCAACGCAAGCCGGCCGAGCGTGGAGATCCCGTGGGAGTACGACTACGCGGGCGTACCCTATCTGACCCAGCGGATGGTCCGCGAGGTGCAACAGGAGCTGTACTTCGACGCGCCGGTGGGACAGTTCGGCAACGACGATCTTGGCGCGATGAGCTCCTGGTATGTCTGCTCCGAGCTGGGCTTCTACCCGGAGACCCCGGGCACACAGACCCTGGCGCTCGCCAGCCCGGTCTTCCGGAAGGCGACCGTACACCTCGCCAATGGCAGGGCCATCACGATCAGCGCACCGAACGCCCAGACGGCGTCTCCCTACGTACACGGCCTCACGGTCAACGGCGCGACCTGGAAAAAGGCGTACGTCAGTTTCGGCGACCTGAGCAAAGGCGCCACGCTGGAATACGACCTCTGCACCACGCCCGACACCTCCTGGGCTGCGAGTCCGGACGCGGCGCCGCCCTCCGATCCGACGGGCGAGCAGCCCGCGCTCACCTCCGCCGAGCCAGCAGACGCGCCGACCCCACGTTCCACGTGCTCGCCATCGGGACGGGTTGAGCGCGGCGGGAACGCGGACCTCACCGTCCCTGGCCCGGGATAACCAGAATGATCCCTAACGGCTGCCGCTTCGTGGCGCATGTCAGCGCGGCGTACCCCGCTTATGGGTGACATGGTCGCGGGCCGGGTGGTGCTGGGACAGGAACTTATCCAGGGCGGTCGGACCGTGGGAGGCCAGTGTGATGGGCGCACCCGTGGTCTGTTCGACTACCGCCTGCCAGTCCACGCCCGGAGCGTCATATACCGGCCGGGCCCGCAGCAGCCTGCGCGTGAGCTGCTCCTGGTGCTGAAGGTCACGCGCAGGGCCGGGCTCCAGGCGCTCCACCCGCTGGCCGTCGAGCTGATATGCCTGGCACAGACGCAGCTCGTGCCGGGCGGCGACGTCTTGATGAGTGAGCGCAACCTCGTCTACACCACCGGTGACCTCGGCCGCATATCGGATCGCGAGCGCATCGAAGTGACCGACCCGGAACGGCCCTTGCCACCGGTTGCGCCCGTTGTGCTGTTCTGGCAGCTCCAGTGTTGGATCTTCGGTGACAAACGGCCCTGGCCCGTGCCGCGTCATGTAGCAGCGGATAACCCCGAGGCGGGTTGCGGTCGCGCCCGCTTCGGCCAGCAGCGTCTCCGCGTTGGCAAAGGTGGTTGTGGACCAGGTGGTGTAGGGGTGGAAACCTCGCCATTCGTCGAGCAGCACGCCCTGGGCGCCTTCGAACACCGCGGGGCCCGCATGCAGAACACGGCTGAGGTAGTCGGGGTCCACCAGCGGTACCTTCGCGGCGAATACCCGGTAGGCGTCGCACAGGTCAGCGAGTGGTGGCGTGTCGAGCGGCCCCAGTTCATCGGCGAGCCGCTCGGCGAGTGTCGCGAGCTTTCGCGTCAGGGTACGCGGGGTGGCACAGTCTCCGGCGCGGGGGGCGTCCGCGGGATGGCACAGTGCATAGCTGGCCGTCTCGCCGATGCCCATGCCGCACGAGCCGTGCCGGTTCTGGCCACGGGCCAGCTCACGAGCGCGGTTGGCAGCCTGGTGATAGGGGGTGGCGAGCAACGCGTCGCGGTCGACGGTCAGCCGGTCCAGGGCGTCGTGGATGCCGACGGACGCCAGGTGCCATGCCTCGGCCGCCAGCGCCAGCGGATCGACAACGACGAACCGCGACAGGTGGGTCCGCACTCCCGGCGTGAACGAACCCGAGCCGAACTGGGCGAACGCGTGATGCCGGCCATCGGGGGTGAGCACGTTGTGGGCGGCCTGCGCGCCACCGTTGAACCGGACCACCGTATGGACCGGCGCATTCCCGAAGGGGGAGCAGAGCCAGTCCACAACGGCGCCCTTGCCGGCGTCGCCATACCCAAGATCGACGACGATGATATGGTTCACAGCCGTATGTTCCCGCTGGGGCCGTCCAGGTCCGCGGGAGCGGGAGAGATTATGAGTTCGCCGCGCCCGGCCCCGATCGTGGCGAGTGCCTTCGACACGACAGGCCCTGCCACGGAGCCGACGTCGGCCAGATCGGCCAAACCGTCATCGAGGCTGATCGCGTCCTCGCCAAGGCCGATGATCAGCGCGATCGTCTCACAGACCGCGTCCAGGTCGGCAAGCTCGATCACGTTCTGGCCGAATCTGGCGTGCCAGAAATCAAGCACCTCGGTGTCACCCTGGTAGTAGGCACCCTCGGGCAGGATGTAGTAGGCATCCCATTTCTGCTTGAGCGCCGCGGTGATGTGTTCCAGCCGAATGTCGGCTTCGAGTTTGTCGCCGATGAGGCGGCGCGCTTCGGCTCTCTTGACGCGCGGGTAGGCCATCTCGTCGCCGATCAGGAACAGGTAGCCGCGCCTGCCGCGCTTCTCGTGACAGTCGATCGAGGTATGCCTGGTCATGAAGTACATGGCTAGCTCGTAGGACTCGGTCTTCTGGCCGCCCCCGCCTCCTTCGAGCAGGATCCTGCTGAGGTCGTCGTCCATCCGGTTATCGGATTCAAACTGGCCGATCTGCAGCGGCGCCCGGTCACAGGTGGCGTCGCCGATGCCACCGAACAGGATTTGGGGGTCCTTGGCGTATCCCTTGCGCAACAGCAACCCCAGCAGCTGCGGAAGCTTGGCCTGCAGCGTACGCGGTACGCTTCCCATCGAGCCTGTGACGTCGAAGAGCACGGCAATCGCCAGCGACTGCGGGTGTTCTGCCGAGTCACGGCTTTCCCGTATGTCGACGCCGTGGGGGTCCAGTGCGGGGTGGACACGCCTGGCCCCGCCGTCGCTGTAGGCGAACGCGCTGGCGCCAGTGGCGGCGCGGAAACGCGCCGCGGCGGTGTAGACGTCGGTGGACCATCTTCCGCTTCCCATGGTGGTGCTCCTTTCTTTGGCGCTCTAGGCCGGCATGGCGAAGTGGCGTCTTGTTGCCAATGAGGTAGGTCATGCATCGCGTGGCTAGATAGATATCGAGATCTGGGCCTGCGACCTGCCTGGTGAGCACCTCGGGGGGATACCAGGCGCGGTAACGGCCGGGAACCGCCGGAATCGGGCAGGCATGCTCGCTGACCGTATAGCACCAGTCCACGAGAACGAGGCCGTGATCGGCTGGATGGATCATCACGTGCTCGGGGAGGACCGCGGCGTGGATCAGCCCAGCCCGGTGAGCAAAGCCGACCGCCACAAGCAACCGGCGCCACATCCAGGCCGCGTCTTTTGGATCGACACCATCAGGGAAGGCCGCGTGGACTTCGGCGAGGTTGTAGAAACCGTCAAGCCTGCCGATCACATTCGCGCGGCGCTTGACACCAGAACGTGGATCCTGGTGCCGCTCCGTCTCGACAAGGTGCGGAACGTACGCGAGATAGCGCTTATCGCCGCCCCGCCGTAACCGGGTCAGCGCCTCCGCCTCACGGTTCATCAAGTCGTTGTCAGCTGGGTCACGGGCAAGCTTCCGCAGCCCGCGCCGGGTCAGGTAGAAGTTGGCCATGTCCCCCCTCGCGGCACATTGGCCCGGCTCGCAGGTGTGTCGTTGCCACAGCGCTGCCAGCTTGGCGAACGCGCTCGAAGCCCGGTGGTCGCCGGGGTTGTTGTCGGGGTGGGTCAGGCGCGCCAGACGGCGATAGGCCCGGGAGGAATCGCTGCCGAACAGGGCACGCGGATCCCCGGCAGCCTCAATAAGCGCAATCGCTTCGTCGGTCGTCATCTCAGCGGATCGCCTCTTCCTGGCCAGGTCGCAGCAGCGGTGGGTGCAGCAAACGCGCGTCACCGCGCCGGTACAGGCGTGCCTTTGGGCCGCCCCGCGGGCCGCCGGTTTCTGTGGTTGCGCCCGTGCTTTCCACGAACCCGGGAACCGACATGACCTTGCGGTGGAAGTTCCCGGCGTGCAATTGCTCGCCCCAGACGGTCTCATAGACCGCCCGTAGCTCGGAGATCGTGAATTCCTCGCCAACGAATGCGGTGGCGAGCGGGGTGTACTCGAGCTTTGAGCGGGCGCGCTCAAGTCCGTCGGCGAGGATCCGCGCATGATCGAAGGCCAGCTTCCGTGTGGTGCCTGGACGCTGGCCGCCGCCCTCGGCTAGGCCTAGCGAGCTCACCGCTATCCAGTCAGCGGCCGCGGCGTCGCTGCCTGCCTGCGGGTCGGCCAACTCTGGGGCGAACGCGAGGTATGCCACGGTGATGACCCTCATGCGAGGATCGCGGCCGGGTGTGCCGTACGTCCTGAGCTGCTCGAGATGGATCCGGCCGAGGTACGACCCGGTCTCTTCGGCGAGTTCCCTGATCGCGGCCTCGTGCAGGTCTTCCTCGACCCTCCGGCCGCTGGCGTCGGTGTGCACCTTGATGAAGCCCCCCGGAAGGGCCCACTGACCCGCGTATGGCGGAGAGCCGCGCCGCACGAGCAGCACGTGCAACGCCGCGTCTCGGATGGTGAGCGCGACCACGTCCACCGTGGCTGCGATCGGGTCGTACGCTTTCGGGTCGTAGCTGGCGAGGAACTCCTCCTCGCTGCCTGAGTCCTCGCTGCCTGAGTCGTCGCTGCCGTAGTCCGCCAAGGCGAAGTCCTTATCGCAAGTTTTTATCACTATGAGAATATCTCACCATGAGATTAACACGTGAGATGAGCCTGTCAAGCCTGGTGGACTTCGAGCCTGTTCGGAAGCCCGGCTTCGATGCGCTGGTCTGCGTGCCTCCGGCACGACGTAGAGGCGTGCCACCGCACCCGGATGGCAAGGCCGCGGCCCAATGGCGTGCCTGGAAGGCACATCAAGGGCGAGCAACGCAGCCAGCTAGACCGTAGATGTCCTTAACGTGGCGCACGCAGCCGGATCAGGTTCCGAACAGGCTTGGAGCCTGATGTCGATGGGGGCTAAACGCCGGCGGCGGTGACGATCGCGTCCGTGACGAAGCCGAGGGCAAGGCCGAGCAGGATTCCCCAGGTGGTGATCTGCTTGAGGGCCATGGCGCGCGCTACGGCCAGCAGCTCGATGACAACGTAAAGGATCGAGCCCGCTGCCAGCGCGAGGAACGAGATGGACAACACGTCGTTGGTCAACTGCTGGCCGACTAGCGTACCGAGGAAGGTGGGTGCCCCACCGATCAGACCAAGCACCGTCAGCCTGCCCCAGGATGGACGGTCACCTTCGGCCGCGAGCGGCGCGACAATCCCGAACCCCTCGGTCGCGTTGTGCGCGCCAAAACCGATCACAAGCAGCACGGCGAGGCTTAGCTCACCCGCTGCGGCCGAGTTGCCGATGGCCAGTCCTTCGCCGAAGTTGTGCAGGCCGATGCCGACCGCGATAAGAAGTGACAGCTCAGCAGCATGCGACCCGAGCAGTCTTGTCTCGGGTGCCCGGACCATTACCGCGGCTCCAGGTCCCTCAGGGCGGGCCAAGCGGGCCCGCCGCCCCCTTCGCGCTACCCACCGGTCGAAGTAGACCAGGCCAAGCAGGCCGATGCCAAAGCAGCCAAGCATCACGCCGCCATCGCGGAACGCGACCGCGTAGTTGTGGCTGCCGAGAGCGGCATCGGCTCGTTCCCACGCGTGGTCGAGCACGTCCCAGAGCAGGAAGATGAGAATGCCGATCGCGGTCGCGTTGAGCAGCGCCTTAACCTTGGGAATGGGACTGCGCAAGCGGCCGATTGGCAGGCCAAGGAAGATGGTCAGGCCGGCGATGGCACCGAGCAGCGCAATGCTGCCTGCAGACATTCTCGCTCCAGTGGCGTAACGTGACGTGACGGGTGGCGGCGAGTAAATTTAGGCTAACCTAACTTAGGTCGTCCTAAACAAGATTGCCCTAACCAGGCTGGCCTGACAAGGCTGAGTCCGAGCTTCGCCCCCGGCACCCAGGCCACCCCACGGGCCACAATGGGCCACCCACGCCACCCACGGGCCACGATGCGCCACCGAGGCCACCCCAAAGCCACGGCGTCAATGTGTACCCACCCTGATGCCAGCCGGGCCGTCCATGATCCGCTACGTCGGAGCCTTTTCAGCTGTCCGCACTGAAAAGTCTCCGACGTAAGGGATCAAGCTGGCCCGCAGCTCACTCCGGCGCCTTCGTTGGCGGGTTTAGAGATCAACTAACACGCTGGGTGGCCCACCGAAGCCCCTGCCCCAATGGCCTGGATGGCCCACCGTGGCCCCTCCAGAGACTGTCGCAAAATCGAATTCGACCAAAAATGATCTCCACTTGGTGCTGGTTGGCAACGACTCAGAGTGGAGATCGCTCCACCTTGTTTGGGCCCATGGCACCTCCCATCGGCCAGTCCCCCACTACCCGCCGGTAGGTGGTTATTCTGCAACAGCCCGCATAGGGACCTCGATGGCCCACCGTGGCCCCTGAGACGATCTTCAGCGCGGCCCTCGGTGGCCCATCGCCGCGGCCCTCGGTACGCGGCCGGGATCCGGGCGCCGGCCGGTGGATCGCGAGCCCAAGCGGGGGCGCCGCGGGCCGTCCGCGGCCGCTCCGATCCGCCGCGGGCCGCGCGGCCCCATGAAGTGCGCAAAGGGCCGTTGCGCCCAGATAGGACGGGCAATGTGACATTTCACGGTGCTCGGGATCAACCAGCCTGCTGACACGGCCCAGTTTTCATGAACCCGCGGTCGCGGGCGCCGGCACCAGCGGACGCGGATCGAAGAACGCCCGCACCGAAGAGATCCGGCCCGCACGGACCCGGTACCAGGCCGCGGTGGCAATGGTGTCGGAGGATGTGCGGGTTACCAGGTCGTAGATTATGCAGACCTCGTCGCCGTCGGCGAATACCCGGCGCACGTCGGCTGCCTGGATTCCCCGGTCGTAGAACCGTCGAAGACCGCTGAGGTACGCGTCGGCCCCCTGCGCGCTCCCGAAGGGCCCGACGAAGCTTATGTCGTCGTGGATCAGCGAGCGGGCGGTGTCGAAGTCACCGCTGCTCCACGCCTGCAGGCAGGCGGTGGTGACGGACGAGGCGCCAGGCATGATCAACCCTCCTCTGCTATCGGGTCAGACGATCCCTACCCCCGGCCACCCCGCGCTCACCCTTCTTGGCACCAGTCCCCCGTGCTTATCGGCCCGCTTCGGCCATAGCCTCGTTCGGGACAAGCCATGCGAGGGACAGGCCTGGCGAGGAGCACGAGGAACCAGGAGCACGAGGAACCAGGAGCACGAGGAACGAGAAACACACGGAACCAGGAGCATGAGGAGAGGCAGCATGCGTTACCGCCAGCTCGGCAGGACGGGCCTGTCGGTGTCCGAGATCGGTTACGGGGCATGGGGCATCGGCGGATCGATGTGGGTCGGCGCTGAGGAGCACGAGTCGGCGAGGGCGCTGCACCGGGCGATCGAGCTCGGCATGAACTTCATCGACACCGCACGTGGTTATGGGGAGAGCGAGGGCATTGTCGGGAAGATCCGTTTCTTCGGCGTATCGATCAACGACTACCAGCCGGATAACGCGCTCGAGCTCGTCCGGAGCGGGCACGTCGACACGATCCAGGCCATCGACAACGTCTTCCACCAAGCGCCACGGGAGCGGCTGCTACCCACATGCGCCCAGCACGGCGTCGGCGTCATTGTGCGGGTACCGCTGGACGAGGGCGGCCTCACCGGGCGCATCACAGCGGACACGACCTTCCCCGACGGAGACTTCCGCAACAGTTACTTCCGCGGCGATAGGAAGGCCCTGGTGGAGCACCGTATCGACGCCCTCACCGCCGACCTGGGCATCGACCGCAGCCAGGTGGCCGAGGTCGCGCTGCGCTATGTGCTCGGCGAGCAGGCCGTGTCGACCATCATCGTTGGCATGCGGAGCGTACGGAATGTGGAGCGCAACGCCGCTGTGAGCGACGGTCGAGGGCTCACCGGCGAGCAGCGGGCCATCCTCGCGAAGCACCGGTGGGAGCGGAACTTCTACGAAGCATGACCTGTTGCTGCGGGAACTTCGGGCATGAGACTCGTCAGACCACGGCCGCACCTGTCAGCAAGAGGACTGGCTTCAAGACGTCGCTCACCGTCGGGGAGTCCTCGGCCTCCACAAGGTCGTACCGCACGCGGACGGCTGGCTTGTTGATCGTGATAAGGCGGCCCAGGTCAACCGGTGTCGCGATGACCACCACCTCAGCGTCGGATGCGTTGATCATCCGCTCGAACTCGTCCAGCTGCTGACCGCTGTAGCCCATCGCGGGCAGCACGGGCCCGATGTCGTATTTCTCGTAGATGTCACGCATCGTCCCGGTGGCGAGGTGCCGGGGATCCAGGATCTCGGCGGCGCCGCCTCGCCGGGCGGCGACGACACCGGCGCCGTAGCGCATTTCGCCATGGGTGAGCGTTGGGCCGTCTTCGATCACAAGCACGCGCCGCCCTCCGATGAGGTCCGGGTTGTCCGCCCGAACCGCGCTGCGGGCACGCAGCACCGTCGCACTCGGGTTCAGCCGTGCGGCCGCCGCCTCAACCGCCGCGAGCTGCTCCGCGGAGGCTGAGTCGATCTTGTTAACAACCAGGACGTCGGCCGCGCGGAAGTTAACTTCCCCCGGGTGGTAGGCGCTCTCGTGCCCGGCACGCAACGGATCCACAACAGTGATCCACAAATCGGGCCGGTAGAAGGGATAGTCGTTGTTCCCTCCATCCCACACGAGGATGTCGCATTCGGCCTGCGCCTGCTCAAGGATCGCCTGGTAGTCCACTCCGGCGTACACGACGGTGCCCTCGGCCAGGTGTGACTCGTACTCCTCGCGTTCCTCGACCGTGACATTCGCGCGGCGCAGATCCGCATAGGTCGCGAACCGCTGTACTCGCTGCGCCGCCAGGTCGCCGTAAGGCATGGGGTGGCGAACCACGACCGGCGTCCGGCCGACCGCCCGGGCAGCCTCCGCCACCCGCCGCGATGTCTGGCTTTTTCCCGACCCGGTACGCACAGCGCACACCGCGACAACCGGAACCCGCGCCGTAAGCATCGTGTCGCGTGGCCCGAGCAAGACGAAAGACGCGCCCGCGGCCATCACCTGGCTCGCCTCGTGCATCACGTACTCGTGGGACACATCGCTGTAGCAGAAAACCACGTCATCGACCGCGAGTTCCCTGATCAACGCGCTGAGATCGGATTCAGGGTGGATCCGGATACCTTCCGGGTACCGCGAGCCCGCGAGCCCGGGCGGATAGATTCGCTCCTCGATGAAGGGAATCTGGGTCGCCGTGAAAGCGACGACCTCGTGATCCGCGCTGTCGCGGTATACGACGTTGAAGTTGTGGAAGTCGCGGCCGGCGGCTCCCATGATCAGCACTCGTCGGGGCATCAGATCTCCCTGGCTATTTCCGGCCTCCACGGCCAAGCGTGCCGTTCCTTAGGGCCAGCTTGAAGTGTGCCGCCTGCGTCTTTGCCCTGGTAGGGACCAAGGCCCCCGATGCGGCTCCGGCAGTTCGAACGCCCGAGCGCTGATCCCTCCCCGCGAGCCCAGCGCACAAACGCTGATCCCCCGCAAGCCCAGCGCACACAAACGCTGATCGCTCCCCGCAAGCCCAGCGCACACAAACGCTGATCGCTCGGTCCAAGCCCAGCGCGCACATAGGCGCCGGCTCACGTTGACATACTGGCGCCGTGAAGCCCCTTCGCGTCCTGCTGTTCGACGTGTTCGGAACGCTGGTCGACTGGCGTTCCAGCCTGATCGAGACCGCAGTCGGAGTGGCAGCGCGCTCGAACATCCGGGCCGATTGGGCCGGAATCGTCGACGACTGGCGTCGCGCGTATCAGCCCGCATTGGACCGGATCCGGCAGGGCGCCTCTTGGCGGGATCTCGATTCCGTCCAGCGCGACACGCTGTCCGCGGTTCTCGCTCAGCACGGCGTCGAACTTTCCGCGGCCGACCAGGTGACGCTGATCGGAGCCTGGCGTCAGCTGCGGCCCTGGCCGGATAGCAGGGAAGGGCTCGACCGCTTGCGCAGCAGGCACATAACCGCCACCCTGTCGAACGGCCATGTCGCGCTGCTCGTGGACTTGCTCAGGTTCGCTGACCTGCGCGTTGATGCGGTGCTCTCGGCGCAGCTCGCCGCTGCTTACAAGCCCGACGCGCACGTGTACCGAACGGCGCTGCAGCTGCTCGATTGCCAGCCCGAGGATGCCGGAATGGTTGCCGCACACGCACCGGACTTGCGCGGCGCGGCGAGCCTGGGCCTTCGTCCGATCTTCATCCGCCGGCCGCTCGAATGGGGGCCGACCGCGCCGCCAGCCGACCCACCCGCGTTGGCGGGCCTTCTTGTGGGCGAGGGGCTCGTTGATCTCGCCGAGAGGCTCGGCTGCTGAGGTGGTTCTCGCGTCCTTCAGGAATCGGTGGGAGGGTGGCCAAATGAGCCGCGAAGAGCGGGATGGGGTATCGCTATCCAACCTCGATCAACCGCTGTTCGAGGGGGCGGATGCGACCAAACGGGATCTCGTTGACTACCTGGACGCGGCTCGTGACCGCGTCATCCCGGCACTGCGCGACCGGCCGCTGTCCGTGATCCGCGTTCTCCGCGGGCAGGCACCCTTCATGCAGAAGAACGTCCCCGCGTACACCCCGCCGTGGGTGCGGTCGGTACAGGTATGGGCCGAGACCTCAAAGCGCGAGGTCTCCTACGCGCTCTGCAACGACCGTCGGACGTTGCTGTGGTTCGCTAACCAGCGGGCCGTAGAGTACCACCCGACCCTGATTCGCGCGGACCGCTGGGACCGCCCCACGCATCTGGTGCTCGACATCGACCCGCCGTCCGCCGACGCGTTCCCCCTCGCCGTGCGAGCCGCCCACCTGGTCCGCCAGGCTCTGGCCGACGCCGACTTGACGGGCGCGGTCAAGACCAGCGGAGCCAAGGGCGTACACGTGTTCGTGCCGATCGAGGCACAGGCGATCGACGACGTGGCCGCGGCCACCCGGGCGATCGCCGCGCGTGCCGAACGGCTGGACCCAGCGCTCGCGACTACCGCCTTCATCAGGGAAGACCGCGCTGGTAAGGTGTTCCTCGATTCGACCCGGGCGGGGGGTGCGACGGTGGTGGCGGCGTACAGCCCGCGCGTTCGGCCGGGCGTTCCGGTGTCGTTTCCGGTGGCCTGGGATCAGCTCGATCACGTTCGGCCAGCAGATTTTACCGTGCACACCGCGGCGCGGTTGGTCGCCGACGTCGATCCGTGGGCCGATTGGATGCCCGCGCCGCAGCCGCTGGGCTCCGACCTCATCGAGGAGGGCCGCGCGATTCCGGTTGCCCGGGTGCAGGCGATGCACGAGGGGAAGCGGCGTGCCCGCGCTCGCCGCGGGTAGCGTCCCGGCCACCGTCCTCGACCGGGGCGGGTGCTTTCAGCCCGCGAGCAGCCGCTCCACTCGGAACAACGTCTCCCTTAGATTGGCCTCGGACGTGGCCTCGTGCGCCTCACGCGGTGACAGCCAACGCAGCGGCGCGTCTGGGCGCTCCGCCCGCGCGGCGTCCGGGGTCCGAGTGGCAAAGAAGAACCGGAGATCGGCGTGCTCGTGCGCAGGTTCCCGGCTGGCCGCGGGGACGGGGACGATCACCACATGCCGAACCTCGGCGTCCGGCCACGGCACCAGGTCGGGCAGCCCGGTTTCCTCGCGGGCCTCCCGCAGCGCGATGGCAAGCGGGTCGCTCTCACCGGGATCGGCGTGCCCACCGACCTGAAGCCACGCCTGCTGACGCTGATGCCAGCGCAGCAGCACCCGGCCGCTGGCCGGGTGCACGATCAACGCTGACGCGGTGACATGCAAGGGAATTGAGCGACGCCATGGGTCATCAGCACCGTCCGCGAGCGCGCGCACCCGCTCGAGGTCGACGGCCTCGGTCTCGTCCTGCGGACGGAAGCGGCCGAGAATGCCGGGCACGGAGCGATGGTGGGAAGACACTGATGGAGTACTTACCCTGATCGGGGCGACGATCGTCCCAGTGAGTGCATGACGTGTTCGCTCGTTGCCGCACCCCTATTTCACCGCGGATTCCAGGGAATACCTGGCGCGGCTTAGCGCTGAATGATGAAGTGACGTTCGAGGATCGCTGGCCAGATGCATGAGGATTACTGCTTCAGTTGCGGGTCGTACGCGCATATCGACGATACGACCAAGCTCTGCGGCCCCTGCTACGAGGACTGGCCAGCCGAGAACGGACCCGGGGAGCGCGAGTGGCGCGGTGAGTGAGGATCGCCGCGACGTTACAGGAGTGATCCGGCCCCGCGGTAGCCGTTCGGGATAGTTTTCCATAACGGCTGGCGCGCGTGCGCCACGCCCCTGCAGCGGGCACGCGGCTACCGCGTTTAGCCCCTCGCGGCCAAACATCGGCGGCGGCGCTGGTCCACGGCTTCGCGGACGCCATACTGGGGGCGGGCATCCACTGGCATTTAGGACAGCAATTTCAAAGGTGAGCGTCATGCGCTTCCGGCCGGGCGTAGCGATCGACCTCGGCACGGTCAACACTCTGGTAAGCGTCACGGGCCGGGGCCTGGTCATCGAAGAGCCCTCCGCCATTGCCCTTGACAAGGCGGCCGGCCGGGTCGCCGCCGTAGGCTGGGCCGCAGACGCGCTGGCGGGGAAGGAACCCGTGGACGTCGAGGTGATCTACCCGCTGCGGCATGGGGTCATCGCCGACTTGGATGCGTCCGCCGCCTTGCTGCACGGCTTCTTGCGCCGCGCGGGCGTGCGCCGACGGCTGCTACGGCCGCACGCGATGGTATGCGTCCCGACCGGGGCCACGTGGGTGGAGCGGCAATCCATTTCTGCCGCGCTCAGGGCCCGCGGCCCTCGATGCATGGTGACCCTCGTCGATGAGCCCGTCGCCGCCGCCGCGGGAGCAGGCGTCAGCCTTTCCGGCGGCGAGGGTGCCTTCATGGTGGACGTCGGCGGCGGGACAACCGAGGTCGCGGTGGTGGCAGGTGGTCGCGTCGTGCGTGCCCAATCCCTGCGCCTGGGGGGCAACACCATGGACGAGGCGATTGTCCGCGCCGCCAAGACCGAGCTTGGGCTGCTGCTCGGCCGCAAGGCGGCCATGCGCTTGAAGACGACGCTCGGGCTCACCGGGGGTGACGCGGGATATGCGGAGGCAGTCGGGGTCGATGCCGTCGACCGGGCGCCCCGCGTGGTAGACGTGCCGGGGCCGCTCGTCGCGGCGGCACTTGAGCGCCCAGTCGCCACGATCGTCGGCGCGGTCAACGAAATGCAGTCCGATCTCCCGCCGGACCTGGCCGAAGACGTGGTCAGGGGAAAGATCCGCCTCGCTGGTGGCGGAGCCTTGCTCATGGGCCTGGCGAGCAGGATCGAGGCCTCGGCGGGCATCCCCACCGTCGTCGTCGACGATCCGCTCCGCTGCGTCATCCGGGGAGCAGCCGAGATCCTCGAGCACGGCGGCGGCATCGTGCCCCCTGGCTCGCCCGGCTGAGACCCCGAGCCGCTACCGTCCGCTCAGCTACGTGGCGGCGCCGGGAAGCCGCCGACCGCGGTTTCGAACGCCTGCGCCACCCGAAGGCACGAGCTGTCCGCGAAATGACGCCCGACGATCATCATCCCCACCGGCAAACCGTCGGCCAGACCGGCTGGCACCGAGATGGCGGGGTGCCCGCTGACGTCGAAAGGCGCCGTATTAGCGATCATCCCCATAGAACGGCTCAACTGCTCTTCGCGGCTGGCACCGGCAGGCGGGATCGTCGACGCCACGATGGGTAGCGTCGGCAGAACCAGAACATCCACGGCGGCGAGTGCCGTGTCGTACGCGGAAATCAGTTCGAGCGCCAGATTTCTAGCCATCGCGTAGTATCGGCCGTCGTAACGGTCGATCGTGTAGCGACCACACAGCGCAGTCAGCTTCAACGTCTCTGCCATCTCGTCCGCGTGTTGCCTGCGGCCGTTGGCGTAGTGCGCGATGAGTTCGGGGTCGTAGAGCCCAGCCGAATTCATCCCGTAACCGTTCCCATCGATCATCTGGGCGGTTGCCCCATCGGTGGCGATGACGTTCCAGACATGCAGCCCGTCGCGGTGCCATGGAATGCTGATCTCGCTGACGGCCGCGCCTGCCGCTTCGAGCGTGCGGACAGCGGCACGGACGGTCTCGTCCACTCCGGGCTGGGACAAGCCAGGGATGGCAAACCCCTCATCGACCACGCCGATCCGAAGCCCGGCCACACCAGCGTCCAGTTCCGCGAGGTAGTCCCCAGGCGGGGCATCCTCTCGCTGGCGTGGGTCGAGTCCGTCACGGCCCGCGAGCACGCCGAGGAGCAGCGCCGCGTCACGAACAGTGCGGGTGATCGGACCCAGATGGTCGATGGTGTTCTCGATCGGGAACGCTCCCGTGTAAGGCACCAGGCCATAGGTCGGCTTGTGACCGACCGTGCCGCAGAATGCGCTCGGGATGCGGACCGAGCCTCCCTGGTCACCGCCGAGCGCCATGTCGACCTGGTCGGCGGCGACCAGCGCCGCGCTGCCACTGGACGACCCGCCGGCCGACTTCGTCCGGTCCCAGGGGTTGTGCACCGGACCTGTCCGCGACGTGTGACTGCCGCCCGAGAAACACAGGTCCTCGCAGACCGCCTTCCCCGCGATCGTCGCTCCAGCTCCAAGCAAGCGAGTGACAACCGTTGCGTCGCGTCGCGGCACGTATCCCTCGACGGTCGCGGATCCGTTCATCATGGGCAGCCCGGCGACCTCGATGTTGTCCTTGATCGCCACCCGTCTCCCCGCCAGCGGGCCGTCGCTGGCTCCCTTGATCTCTGACGTTACATACCACGCCCCAAGCTCGTTGTCCGCAGTGCCGGGCCACTGGAAGGACCGGCTTGGTGGCTCGGGGATCTGGGCCAGGTACAGGCGCTCCACAGTGTCATAGGACGCCAGCGCGTCGGTGACGAGGGCCCGGAAGGACTCAAGGTCATGCGAGGTCAGGTGGAATCCGTAGTGGCCAGCGATCTCAGCGAGGTCGCCGGCGGTTGGAGGCTTGATGGCCATGGCGTTCTCCCTGCGGTATGAGGGCCCGATCTGTGGCAGCGTAGCCCGGCTGCCGCGGTCGTCCCAGCCCGATGACGGGGGTCTCTCCTGACCCCCCCGTGATCACCGGAGTCGTCATTACGGGTGTCCGCCACGATCAGCTGGTAGCCCAGTTCCACAAGCACGAGGCTGAGCACCGCCTCCACCAGACCCTCCGCGACGCCGGCTACGGCGAGGAAGGTCAAAATCTCGCCAACGTCGGCTGAGCGGGGGAGGTCTGCTGGCAACTCCTCCGCGATCAGCTGGCCAGGCTAACGCGATGCGTCCGCTTTCGCTCCGGCGGTGCCGCGCACGAATTCGCGGACCGCGCGGGCGAATGACTCTGGCTGGTCACGCATGATCAGCGTGTAGCTGTCGGTGATCTCGACGAGTTGCGCGTTCGGCAGGATCGCGGCGAGCCGCTTGCCGTGGTCCGGGCGCTGGACGCGATCCTCGGGTGTCCAGATCACGAGCGCGGGGCGGTCAAACGTCCGCAAGCGCTCGCAGACCTCGACCATCTGTCGGCGGCGTGCCCCGCGGGCGTACCGTGCGAGATCCCGGCGCACGCACCGGTCGGTCCGCGGTGGCCGGAACCAGCCCTCCGTGAGCTCGTCAGGCAGCGTGCGCTTGGCCATCCAGCCCAGGCCAGCCGGCGATCGGCGCACGGCCGGCAGCCGCATGGCCTGCATCGCCACGAAAAGACCTCCCGGCACCATCGCCGCCAGCCGCAGGTTCTTACCCGGCAGGCCGGGCGGGTAGTTCTCGAACGCCTCGCAGGACGAGATGACAAGCCGGGCAACGCGGCGTGGATCGTCACCAGCCAGCGCCAGTGCCGCGCCGTGGTCATTTTGGACCAACGTCACGTCGTCGAGGCCGAGGCGCTCCATCAGCTCGGCAGCGATGCGGCCAAACCCGCGTAGCGACAGGTCCGCGTCACGGCGCATCGGCTTCCTGTGCGCGCCGAGCGGAAGGGTGGGTACGACGCACCGGTGGTCACGCCGCAAGTCAGCGACCACGGGCTCCCACACGGATCCGTCCATCGCGACGCCGTGGAGTAAGAGGAGCACTGGGCCGTCTCCCGCGGTGTCCTCGTATTCGATCGTTCCGGCCGAAAGCTCTACTTCGTTCATTGCCATCACCTCCGGACAGATGGTCCCGCAGCGAGGCGGGCCTGCACCACATCTCGCACTCACGGCGGACGTGGGCCGCTACCGACGACGGCCGGTTCCCAGCCTGCATGGCGAAATCCTCTGCCCGCATGAGCGTCACGCCGAGCTCATGCCACGCTAGAGACCCACGGTTTCGGCTTGATCGTGTGTGGAGGCTGCCCAATGTCATCGGCGAGCAGGCTCTTGTACGACACCATAGGCGCTCGTTACCCGACGACGCGCGGCACGGACCCGCGCATCGCCGCATGGACCTGGCAGGCACTCGGCGAAGGAAGCACCAGGAGTACGCTGGTTCGGTGGCGGAACAGGCGGCGGCGGTCGAACCATCACATCCACCCGACGCGGTGTTGCGCGTCGTGAACCCGATGGTGCGGCTGCTGCTGCGGTCGCCCGTCGCCGGGCCGTTGCGCAAACAGCTGATGGTGCTGCGCTTCACCGGCCGTAAGACCGGGCATCGCTACGACGTCCCGGTCGCGGCACACCAGGTGGGTGACGAGCTGTGGTCGCTGACGGGCGCAGGCTGGCGGCACAACTTCCGCGGCGGTACGGACGTTGAGGTCACGCTGGACGGGCGCACCACCCGCATGCGCGGGGAGCTGGTGACCAACCCCGACGCCGTCGCGCACGTCTACGCGCGGCGCATCGATGACCTCGGTGTGAAACGTGCGCAGCGGCTGATAGGCATCAAGATTCACACGCCGGGAACGCCCACAACGCAGGCGCTCGCCGAGGCCGTCAAGCGCTACCATCTCGCCACGATAAGGTTCACCCCCAAGGCCTGACCGGGGCCTGCTGTCCTGCGGCACGTCCGAGGATGTGGGGGCCAAAGGCCTTTCATGACATTCCGGAACCGCCGAACGCGGGGGCAATGTGGTCGTCCGCCCAAAAGGCGATGAGTTCCTCTTCGCTGAGCTGGGCTGGGGCCACGTCCGAGCGCAGCACGCGCCCAGTGAGCAGCGTCCAGGTGTGAATGAGCAGAAACGCCAGCAGCTCATCCTCGGCCTGGGCCTGACGTGGCGCGGATACGGTACCTGACGCGGAAAACGTCCCCGTCGCCGTATCCGCATGCCTGGCGGGCGGATTCACCGGCATGGGTCACCCCTGCCCGGCACCGGGACCTGCGGGGGCGGCGTGCCACGGCACCCCCCTCGGCCATGGCGCCTGGTGCGTAGCGGCATGCTTGCCGCGCCGCCACGTTGCGCGGCGATATTTCTTCCACTAAGGAGAGGATTTAGCAACCACTTCTTTAAGCGTCCACGTGTCTGTAATTCTGCCGCTTCGTAACCAGGAATGTACCGTACGTATTTTTGGAATATTGTTGTAAGGCCTTGCGCGCGGGGTGTGACACCCGCCAAAGTGGTGACGGTATTCACGACGCCCCTCCATTACGCGTGGGGTGTAAGGGAGGGCCGCCCCGCCGGTCCCGCGCCGTTCTGGTGACACAGGCAGTTACGGAACCTCGGGGACGGTCCTCCGGCTTGTTCGGCGGAAAACCGATCAGGCCAGGCACCGACCGCCCAGCCCGTGGTGGAGCTTCCCCAGCGCCCGCAGCAGTGGCAGCCCCAATGACAGCACCGCAAGGCTGGCAGATCTTCGCCCTCGTGTGGTTGTCAACCTTCCCCCGCCGCCTCGCCACTTGGCCAGGAATCAATGTGTCATCTCGGACCGTCAGGGACGATCCGAGATGTATTGATCGTCAAGACTCTAGCCGATGCGCAACATGCTGGGTTGCGAATCCGGAGGCGAAGTGGAGCTGTTTTTCCGGCTTCGTTATCTCCTGGGCTCTAGCTGCGGAGATGCCCCCAATCGCACGCCATCCAATGACCGTTCAGTAGCGTCAGGTGCAGATGCACGTGCCGATGCAAGAGCCACAGGAAGCTGTCACGGTGAATATCTAGCGGATGGGGAAGGTATTCCTTACCTACCGACGAGACACAAAGCAACATCGGTCGGGTGAGCGCACGATGCGAACGGCGCTGCGGCCAATGTGTTGACCCAAACGCAGGCACGAGCTGACCGTGCGGCGCGGCTCAACGACATTCGGTGAGCTTGGCGCGGATCTGCTTCGGCGTGCGGATGGCCGCGATGGGCCACCCAGGCCCCCAAAGGGGCCGCCCCGATGAGGGCCACGATGCGCTACCGAGATCCCTATGGAGTGCGACGGGCCGTTGCGCACCCTCGGCAGGCGCGTCATGGCGGGCTGCAACGGTGGGGTGCCCGTGCCGCACGGGCGGCGAGCTCTACCGGCCTGGGCTGCGGCGTGGGTGACCGGCCGGCCACACGCGGCAGGCCTGAGCCTGCGCGGTTGCTGGTTGTCAGCGCTGCGGTGGCGGCGACGGCCGCTGTGATCGCGAGTGCCCATCCGCAAAACAGCAAGACGGCGGCGACCGCGATGAGCGCGGGCAGGGCGGCAAGGCGGGCCCGGCCGGTGAGGATCCGCAGGGCGGAGAGCGTGCAGCCAAAGTAGACGGCCAAGAACAGCGTCGTCGGCACGGTCACCAGCTCGGGAGTGGTCACAAGCCGCAGCGAGTAGAGCCCGATAATGACGAGGCCCGCCCCGGCGGTGAGCGCCAGGAACGGCCGCGCCGACCGAGGCGGCCGCCGACCGGCCGACCGTCTTGTCAGTTCCATGGCCATTGCCGCGGCGCCGGATAGGTAGGCATTGATTGCGCCCAGGGTCAAAACGACCGCCGCTGCGGCGGCCGCCGCGCGGCCAGGGGGGCCGATCGCGGTGCTGAGCAGGGCCGCAAGCGGAACGTCGGTCACGGCACGGGGTCCTAGGACAGCGATCGTGGCGACCGCCAGGCCGAGATAGACCGCCGTTGTGGTGGCGAAGGCGGCGGCGATGACGCTAGGCAGCTGGCGAGATGGGGCGGCGAAGCGGGTGGTCAGCGGAGCGACGGCCTCCCATCCAACAAAGGACAGCATCAGGGTTGAGGCGGCGTGGCCGATAGCGACCCAGCCGTGTGGCGCGAACGGCGCCCAGTTGGCGGCGCGGGCAGATGGCACGGATCCGGCTACCGCGAGGACGACCACGGCGATCAGCAGCGCGACGAGCACCAGTTGCACGCTCGTGGTCGCCCTCACGCCGCCGAGGGCCAGGCCGAGCGCCACCAGCAGCAGGACGGCCGCGACCGCGCACCGCAGCGGCTGGCCACCGCCGACCAGATCCGCGACGTAGCTCGCGCCGATCAGGCACACAATTGGGGCGCCGCAAATAACGCCGGTGAGGAAGCACCAGCCGACCGCCGCGCCGGCCCGCCCGCCGAGTCCGGCTGCGGTGTAGCCGACCACTCCGCCTTCGGAGCGATGAGTCTTGCCCAGCGCCGCGAAGACGACGGCCAGCAACGCCGAGGCGCCCAGCAGCGCCAGCCAGGCGACGACGGAAGCCGGGCCTGCTTGCGCGGCCGCCAGGCCGGGCAAGAGCAGCAGCCCGGGACCGAGCAGAGCGCCAATATAGAGCGCGGTGCCACGGGGAACGGACAGCTTCTGCGGCTGAGATTGGATCTCTGACGTGGACACACCGTCAGGATTGCTGAAAACCGCTCGCACACGATGGCAAAAATGACGCCAGGACCGTACTGAGACGCAACTTTATGCTGCTAATCTCAACTTATGCACACCAGTATGCCGCAGCATCAGGTAGACAGGCTTGATCGTGCCATCGTTACTCGCCTTCAGGTTGATGGGCGGATCGCCAACGTCGACCTCGCCGATGCCGTCTCGCTATCCCCGTCAGCGTGCCTGCGCCGGGTTAAGACGCTCGAAAGCAGCGGGATCATCGCGGGTTATCGCGCCGAGGTCGACCGCGCCAAAGCCGGACTTGGCCTGACGGTCTTCATCGAGCTGCGCGTCGAAGGCCACTCGCAGGAGACCTCGGCACGGCTCGAGAAGGCGCTGACTTCGATCCCCGCCGTCGTGGCCTGCTATGTAGTCTCCGGAACGTCGGACTTCTTCGTCGAAGTCGCCGTGCCAGATCTGCCCAGCTACGAGCAGCTTCTGATTGGCCAGATCCTGACCATCCCCTCGGTCGTCGCCGCGCGCAGCAGCTTCGCGATCCGAACCGTCCTCAGCCGGGGCCCGCTCCCGCTGGAGCATTGGCGCTGACCGGCCCACCGCCGATCGGGCAGCAGCGGTTTTCGACCGCCGGCCGGCACTGGACCAGACCCCGCAGGATCTCGCGCCGGGCAAACTATCGCAAGAGATGGCCGATAATGACAATCCACGACAGTGGTACTATTTTGACTGTATCCTATGCGGGCGTGTCGGCACGGGGTGTCGCCCGGACCTTAACATAAGGGGGAGGTCCACGGCATGAAAAGACTGATCGTTCTCGCTGTGAGCGCGTTCGCAGCGTTCTTCCTGTTCCCCTCTCAGGTCAGCGCGAGCACGCTGACAGATTGTCTTGCCCAGAAGCACGTGTGCGTCACAAAGAACGGTCACGGTCTGATCTCCGAGGAGCAGCAGGCGCAGCTGGAGCAGCAGATCGGCGATGCTGACATCTACTTGGTGGTCGCCGCGTCCGGTTCATCTGGCTACCCCAGCGCGATGAATCAGATCATCGGCACATTGAATGGTCACAAGCAGTTCACTGTCGGCTTCATGGATAGCCGACTGAGGCGCTTCGGCGCATATAACAAAGGTATGCTGCCTGCCCAAGGTAGCGCCGACATCGCAACAACAGTGGTAGAAAAACATCAAGCGGATATCTTCGCGGCGCTGACGGATTTCGTGCATGATGTGCGGCAAGAGGCCGGCTCAGGTGCGCACAGCGCGGCAGGTAACGGGCCATCGCACGTGCTGCGTAATGTCCTGATCGCCATCAGCATTATTTTTGTGCTGGTGGTGCTTGGGTTTTTCCTGATTGCGCGCCCCATCCGCAAGCGCCGGCTACGGGAACTCGGAGATGCTAAGTCAGCCGCCCAAGATGACTTGATCGCGCTCAGCACCAGGCTGACCGACTTCCACACGGACGTCTCCATCCAAAACAACTCGGACGTAATGGAGGAGCAAAGCGCGGCATTGAGCGCTTATGAGCGCGGTACCAAGGCCCTCGACGCGGCCAAACGGGCCAAGGACATGGGGGCAGTCAGCCGGGCCATCGCCACGGGGCAATACCATCTGGCCTGCTCCGAGGCTCTTGCGGCCGGTCGGCCCAAGCCCGACCGGCGTCCGTCGTGCTTCTTCGATCCGCGGCACGGCATGTCGGTCAACGATGTTGACTGGAGGCCCGCGGAAGGCGAGCCCAATCGTTGGGTCCCGGCTTGTTCTGACTGTGCACATAAGGTCGAAAAGGGTATCGAGCCCGAAATGCGCAAGGTGGAGGTCTACGGCGCCCCGGTCAACTACGTCAATTCCGGCTTTGCACCAGCATACTGGGGTGGCTACGGCTTTGGCCACGAGATGTTTATCGGCTTTCTGCTCGGACAAGCGCTCGCGCCTAGCGCTGGCTTTTCCTTTGGTGGCGGAGATTTCGGCGGCGATAGTGATGGCGGTGGCGGTGGCGGGTTCGGCGGCGGGGACTTCGGTGGCGGGTTCGGCGGCGGGGACTTCGGCGGCGGTGGCGGTGGCGACTTCGGCGGCGGCGGGTTCTCGTAGTCGCACCTCCTCCGCACAGGACTGGCGCACCAGTGCGGAATGACGGAATCGTAACAACGGCCCTCGCGTCACCGTTCCTCAACTGGCTCGAGGAGAGGCTTGATATCCACGATGGGCGTTCTGTCAAGCGCCTCGAGGTTCCGCACATGAATCCTGATGTCGTCGATCGCGAGGATCCGCACGTTGTGCAGCCCGACGGGGTTCGGCCGATCGGACGAACGAGTGCTGAAAACTCCGCGCATGGGGTTGCCCAGATCACCACGCGGATGCACGACCAGTACGTCGCGCCGGGCGCGATCAAGCCATGTCAGCACGATGATCTCGGAACCGACCTTGAGGTCGCGAATCCCCGCGCGCATTTTCGGATCGAACACGAGCCAGGCGTCCGGGGCTCCTTCATCACCTTGCCTTGGGGCGAGGTCGGGGTCGACGAGCGGAGATTCGACCCATCCGATGGGCTGAAGTTTGTAGTGAGCGTTACCCATTCATCCGCCTCTCGCCCGATAGCAGGCGCCTCTTATCTGGTAGCCGACTTGGCGGGTCAGTCACCGCGGCCCTGGACCTGACGATCGGGGCCGAGCGTGTTTGTTCAGCCGGGAGCTCAGCCTGGTCGCGATCGGGTCTCGGGGGCGAAGAGCCCGAGCACCGCCGCCCCGCCGAGGATACTGGCGGCCAGCCCGAAGGCCGCGCCGTAGGAAGCCGTGTCGACGAGGAAACCCGCCGCTATGGGTCCCGTGACGGTGCCGACGTCGCCGGCCATCTGGTAGGACGCGACCATTGTCCCGCCACGCCCGGCCAGGATGTCGCCGATCATGGCGGAAGGCGCGACGTCGAGCAGTCCGGATCCCAGGCCGAACGTGGCCAGAGCGGCCAGGTACCCCCAGAGACTAGGCAGTAGCGCCAACATCACCATGCCACCCGCGGACCCGATGCAGCCGGCGAGGATGACCGGCCGCCGGCCGAGCGTGTCGGCCGCCCACCCGCCGGGCAGTAGCGTCGCCGCATTCAGCGTGGCGAAGAAGAGGAACCCGATGCCTGTCCAGACCGCTGAACGATGCAGGATGTCACGGACGAACAGCGGCACGATGGCGCTGCGCACGCCCATGGTGGCGAAACCATCCGCGAGGTTCGCGGACGCCGCGGCACGGTATGCGCGGCTGCGCAGCGCGCGCGCTATCTGGGCGAGCGGCCGGGTCGCTTGTGGGTCGCCCGGGACAGCCCCGCGCGGCGCGTCTCGCAAGACGACCGCGGCGATGACCGCAGGAACGATGAGCATGCCGCTGTAGATGATGAACGGCGCCCGCAGCGACCATGTGGCGACCAGCCCGCCAACCGCCGGGCCGCTGATCCCGCCCACGAGGAATCCGCCAGTGAACATGCCGCTGGCCCGGCCGCGCTGCTCGCCGGGCACGCTGACGAGCAGCAGGGTCTGGGCGCTGACGCTGAACATCGCCGAGCCCAGCCCGCCGATGCCGCGCAGGACGATCAGTTGCGCGAATGACGCGGAAAATCCGGCGAGCATGCTGCTCACCGCGACGATCGCGATGCCGACCGCCATCACCGCGTGCTCGCCGAACCGGTCCACCAGGCGACCGGCTGGCAGTGCTCCCACCACTCGCAGCAGCGCGAACGCGCTGATCACGCTGGCAGCAGTGGCGGTGCTGACCCCAAATTGACGGGCGAACGCCGGGATCGCCGGGGCAACGATGCCGAACCCGAGCGCGACCGTGAACGAGACCGCGGTGAGGATCGCCACCTCACGCGGCAGGTCGCCGAATGGGCCGCGATGGGGGCGAGACACGGACGGCATTCTGCCAGGCGAGCCCGCCAGGTGACCGAGGACAACCCTGACGGCCTGCGAGCGCGCACCTCACGCGATGGCTTTGAAGACGTCAAGGCGCTTGAGCTGGTGCTGGGTGACATCGGCGAAGAGGTCCTTCATGCCGGTTTCGATGCGGCGGAGTTTGTCCTCGGTCAGTCGCAGGTGTTTTGCGATGCGGGTCGGGGACGTGCCGCCGTGCCAGGCGATGACGACACTGCCGCCGCAGCGCACCACGCGGTGGAGTTCGCGCAGGCCGGCGTCGAGGTCGGGCCATAGCGCCACGTTGTTGACAGAAATCACATGATCCACGCTTCGCTCGGGAAGACCGGTCCGGTCTGCGGTACCGAGACCGAGCTTGACCCGGCCAGTGCGGACCGCGGCACGGTTGATCCTGGCCGCGAGGGCGCCCATCTCGGGTGACGGATCGACTCCCTCGACGAGGCGGGCACCCGTTCGCCCGGCCAGCAGGCGGATCAGCCCGCCGGGTCCGTGCCCCAGTTCGAGCACTCGGTCGCCGGGTCGCACATCGAGAATCGCGAGCAGGTCGTCCTGGGTGTTCGTCCAGAGCATGAACCGCCCAGCGAGGCGCCCGCGTATGCCGCTGGGAAGGGCGAACGGCGATGTGAGGGGGCGATCGATGGCCCACGAGCGCGGTTGTCTATCCATACGGCCAGGCTGGCACTTCAAGGTGGCTTGAAGTCAAATGGGGTCATGGATCTCATCCCGATCGGTGAGGCCGCCGCAGGCTCGGGATCAACACCTCGGCGCTGCGCTACTACGAGGAGCGGTGTCTAGTGCGGCCGACCACGCGCCTTCATGGCCGGTGAAGGCGGCCGTAGCGCACTCGCTCGTCATGTGCGTGTGCCGCAGCCTCGTTCGCTGGCCAGCCGGAGCATGGCTCGGGCCATCTGGGCTGTCGAGGGCGGCGTGGGCAGGCAGGGCTCAGCCTGGCGTTGAAACGCGTCGAGCATGAGCGCCACGAACCGCCGCCCGGCGTCTGGGGCATCCTGGCGGGTGACGTGCACGACCGCGGCGTGCGCGATCAGCAAGAGCAGGAGGTCCTCACCGACGAAGTCCTCGCGCAGCCGGCCGGCGACCTTGGTGCGGTCGACGAGTTCGACTACGCGATCGTTGGCGCCTCTGCGGAGCTGCTCGACCTGCTCGTCAGCAGGAAGCGCCATGGACAGCAGGTCGCTGAGGCCGCGGTCGTCGGCCTGCAGCTCGCAGATCCCTTCGACAAAGCTGGCGAATCCGGCCCACGGGTCCGGGGCGGCCAGGGCCTGCTCGGCGGCCTCGGCATACTGGGTGACCTTCTCGATCAGCGCGGCGGCGACGAGTTGGGCGCGAGCAGGAAACCTGCGGTACAGCGTGGCGATGCCGACCCCGGCACGCAGGGCGATCTCCTCCAAGGGCGCTTCCAGTCCCTGCTCAGCGAACACTTCACGGGCGGCAGCCAAAATCGCGGCCCGGTTGCGCTCGGCGTCCACCCTCAGCCGCCGGGCTCCTCGTCGAGCCTCGGTCCGCTCCTCTGGGCTGGTCGGACGGCGAACGGTCATGAACCCATCGTAGCCGATGTGGAGGGCGC
>WNGA01011498.1_pt1 | contig 27893 bp, 26 predicted proteins | sample 5400061 | NCBI WGS metagenome assembly WNGA01 (sample SAMN13153366, study PRJNA577476) | soil metagenome | isolation source: 100 cm soil or saprolite under grassland replicate 2 | place: USA:California | collected 2016-06-15
GTTCAGTTCCAGTGCCTGTTTACAAGCCGATTGGGCTTCATCTAATCGGTTGAGCAGCAAGAATCCGCGGGCCATGTTCGCGTAAGGGACCGGGTATTTGGGGTTGAGACGAATCGATTCCCTGTACTCTTCAATTGCCTTCTCGATCAGCCCCATCCAGCGATAACGGTGGGCAAGCCGGTTGGCCGCGTAATAATCGCGGGGGTATGTCCGTATCGATAACTCAGCCATTTCAAGCTGCTTGTCCAGCTCGCTGGTTACATCTGTGTAGTAGTTTAGGGAGATAAGGAGCCTCTCTCGCTCGCCCGCCCGTTCCCGCAGCTCGAACGCCTTCTTTGCCAACTCTGTTGCCAATCCGGGCTGCCCACCAAGGCGATAGACAATGGTTAACTCGGAATATGCGGCCGCGAAATTAGGGTCAAGCTCAACGGCACGTTTGTACAAAGGGATGGCCTCGTTAGTCTTACCCTCAAAATAAGCTTTCTCCTTAGCCAGTGAAAAAGCTTTAAGAGCTTCCAGCGAGGAGGTCGTGACCTGCTCAAGCGGGGCGTCGAACTTCTGAATCGAAGCGAGCGACTCACCCAGCTTCTCCCGCAGCTTCGTTGATGCCTCGCCGAGCGAGCGCAGCACTTGCTCCTTACCCTGTGCCTCCGTCTGCTCGCGCGCAATCACGTCGCCAGTCTGTGCGTTGAGGACCTCCAACGTAATGACATAGTTACTGCCCAGACTCGCAATTGATCCCGCGAGCATCGCCTTCAGCCCCTGGCGCTGACAGATCTCCCGACCGATCTCTCTTGTCACACGCTCGTTCTGGGCGCGGCCCATTAACTTCAGGGCGTCGCTCACTCGATCATCGGAGAAGATGTCCAGAAACGGCGACTGCCCAAGCTGCACCGCGAGGCCCTGCTTTAGTGTGCCATCAAAGACAGCATCGCCGGTGGAGTTTACAAAGTCGGCAAGCAAGATTGTGTCCTTGTCGGTTAAAGCGGGTGTGCGGCGGGCGTAGATGAAATAGCCTGCTGTCGCCAGAACCAAGGCAAGCACGACTGCAGCGGTTAATACAAAACCTTTCTTGTGCCGTTTGAATTCGGTGACGATGTATTCCGCGCTTGATACATGATTGATTGCTTCGGCCGTGGTCGTATCTGGAGCCGTCTTTGCCACGCTGGCGAACGTTCCGAGCTCTGGCGGAACGGTGCGCTCGATTTCAGCGTCCACCTCAAGACGCTGTTTGAGTCTTTTTAAATCGATCAGCAGGTCTTTTGCAGTTTGATAACGCTCCTCACGGTCTTTCGTAAGAGCTTTGGAGACGATGCGTTGGAGTTCCGTCGGCGTGTCCGGTGCGTACCGTGCGATTGGAGCTGGCTCTCTACCTGCTATCAAGATAATGATGTCTTGCGGAGTCTTGCCTTCAAACGGAGGTCGCCCGGCAACCATTTCATAGAGCACCGCCCCGAGGCTCCAGATATCCGTGCGGGCATCGACTTCTTGCCCGCGCGCCTGCTCTGGCGACATGTAGTAGACAGTTCCCATCACCACGCCCGGAGCAGTCTGGACCTTCATCATCGTCGCCGCTTCAGTCGAGATCATCGGCGCCCGCCGTTCTGTCAACTTCGCGATGCCGAAGTCCAGCACCTTAACGTAACCATCGGGACGGAGCATGATGTTTTCTGGCTTGATGTCGCGATGCATGATCCCGGCGGTATGAGTTGCCTCCAGCGCCTTCGATACTTCAATGGCGATCGAGAGGGCCTCAGATATCTCCAGTGGCGAGCCTGCTAAACGCAGTCGTAGTGTCTCTCCTGTAATTCGCTCGGTCACGATATAGTGAGCTGAATCAGTCTGCCCAATCTCGTAGATGGTGACGATATTCGGATGATTGAGCGCCAGGATGGAACGTGCTTCCTGCTGAAAACGCCGCACTCGTTGTTGGTCGCTGATAGAGGAATCGGGCAAGAGCTTGAGCGCGACTTCCCGGCCACTTCGTGTGTCAGTAGCCAGATAAACTTCTCCCATGCCACCTTTATCGAGTAGCTCAACGATCTTGTAGTAACCGATCGTCTGTCCTGCCGCAGTAGTCACTGGCCCATCTATCATTAACTCGCCCGCCACACGTGACATACGCTCTTCCATAAAGCCGTCCATCTGCTGCGCAGCGACGAGCAGAGATTCAACCTTTTGGCGCAGTGCCGCGTCGCCCGCACAGGCTTGGTCGAGAAACGCCGCGCGATCTTCAGGCGCGAGCTCCAGCGCACCTTGCAGGATTTCATCACTTCGCTGTAAGCGTTCCGGCTTCATCGTCATTTCTTATTATTGAGCGCGTCGTATAACCAAACTCTTGCCGATTCCCAATGACGTCTCACTGTGATCGGCGCAATTTTCAGAACCGCGGCTGTTTCCTCGATGCTAAGCCCGCCGAAGTATCGCAACTCAACGATCTTGCACTTCTCCGGAAAAACTTTAGCCAGGTCAGACAGCGCTTCATCGAGTGCGATTACTTCCGCCGCACGCTCTTGGGAGACATTTGCTGCTTCGTCGAGAGTTACCTTGCGCGCATCGCCGCCGCGCTTGGCGTAGTGTTTACATCGCGCATGATCGACCAGAATCTGGCGCATCGCCTGCGCGGCCACGGCGAAGAAGTGGGCGCGGTTTCGCCAGTGTGGCGGATGATCCTGGCTAACCAGCTTGAGGTAGGCTTCATTGACCAGCGCGGTGGTTTGCAGTGTATGGTCAGGACTTTGGCGCTTCATGTAACCATGCGCGCGCCGGCGCAGATCCTCATAAACAAGCGGCGTCAACTTGTCGAGCGCAGCCTTATCCCCCTGACTCCAGGCATCAAGCAACCCGGTCACTTCATGTGGCGAGGGTGGTCTCACCTCAACCTCTCTATTTGGGGGACTCAACTGTGCGTCGGGACCTGCTGATTGTATCACCTTAGTAAGCCTGGTTGTTTCCACGGAAGGCAATTCGGCGCTCTGAAAATCCCTTCAGGCATGAGCACTTTTGCCCGCCGTTCTCGTTTCAGCAAGTAGGACAGGAAGGAGGAAACCGAGAATGGAAACCGCGAATAGAGAGAGAAAAACGCAGTTGACTGGGGCGCCGCTCCGTTATTTCCCGAAATGTGAATTGTTTGGCCTGCAACGCGGGCAATTTCGCGACCCGGGCACGGTCCTTCACGGCTATTGGTATGACAGATCCGGCGAGAACATAGGTTGCGGCGACCTCTCCACTGAAGACTTCCGACGCATCTCGGCGAGACTTGAAGACGACGATCTGTTTGTGATCACCGAAACCACACCACGCCCGAATCTCGGCAACCGCTCTGCGGCGAGATCAACAAGTAAGCGTAATTCCAGAATCGCGATGTTAGAGAAGCTCGTGAAGGCTTGCCGGTGCATCGTCGCCCGCGGCCGGCTTTACTACGTCAAGAACTACTCTCAGTTTGAAGGTTCATTTCAGATCAATGGGCTGAGATTTCAAACCCTGACATTAGCAGAGGCAAAGCGGATGTTAATCCAGGGCCAGGGTGTTAGCGATTAAATAATAACTGCTTCGACTTTACGTAGGCGCAAGGTGAAAAGGGAGCACGAGCAAATGCAAACGACACGTGAGGTTTGGCCCGGAGGAACGAATGGAGCACGCGCTCGGCGCATGATTCTTCAATCGACGCTCATCGCCGTTCTGTTGTTTCTGACCGCCTGCGCGGGAGCCAGTCAAGCGATCAAGTCAAACACAAACACGAGGCCGCCGACTGACGCGAAAAAGAACCTGGCGAAGGGTGAGGTTGATCCTTGCATGCTGTTGACGAAAGAAGACGCCGAGGCTGTCCTGGGCGCGAACGTCAAGAAAGGTAAATCACAAGGGTTAAGTCAGGCAGCGACGTGCCAGTACCTTCGTTTAAAGGCTGAAACGATGGCCCAGGCGGGCGAGAGCGTGACGCTGCAAGTTCATTTCGGCAGCGGGAGTTCTTTCGAATCTTACGTGAAGAATGCGGAAGCGGCTTTCAAGACAAAGGCCCAAACCGTCACCGGCGTGGGCGACAAAGCCGTTTTCAATGGCGACCAATTCATAGTCCGCTACAAGGACGACTTCTTCATCATCCTGATTGGTAAAAAGATGGACGACGACGCGCGAATCGAAGCGGCCAAGGCCCTGGCCCAGAGAGTGATTGACAGGTTGTGACGAAAGGAGTGGAGAAATGAAGAATTTGTTGTGTCGTCTAATTTTCGCGGTCTCGATCGTTGCCGCCGCTCAACTTTGTTCGGTGAGTGTCGTCGCTCAGAGTTATCCGTTCGTCTGTCGTGGGGACAAGGGTGCAGTAATTGAAGATGATGGTCCGCCGCGAGGTGTGTCTCTCAAATTCAAGAAGGGCTCTGCTTCTGCCGCTTCTGGTCTGGCGCCGGGCGAATGCTCCTGGCTGGACCGCGGCCTGAATGCTGCTGAACCAAACATTCTCGTGCAGCCAACAGAGCAACTCCGCGCTGACGAGGCGGCGGTTTCGGCGGAATACAAATGGACCGTCGATCTAAAAGATCCGGACAAATATTGGACGTTCGAGGTATATAACGACCGAAAGGGTCAGTTAATTATTACAGGCTCGCACAAGGGCAATGCCGCAGATTCCGGCATCGGCGCGAAAAAAGGACTCAACCCTGAAATATTGCCGACTAAGGAATCTGAGACAGTCACAGTAGCCACGTCGTTGGGCGCCGGTGTTGATGTAGAAGCGTTTGCCAAAGCACCGAAGGTACCCCTTTATCATCTCTCGCACGCTTTTATGGGAACTCTTCCGTATAAATTTGATGAGCTGTACACCACGAGCGTCGAGGAAAAGGGTTATGCAATTGGGCTCGGTTTCTACTACCAAGGAATTGTGGGTTACGTATTAAAGACTCAACTGCCCGGTACAGTGCCACTCCATCGCTTGTTCAAGGATCACGACCACTTCCTCACGACTCACGAAGAAGAAAAGGGATATGCCAGGGGACTTGGCTATGCGTATGAAGGCGTGCTTGGTTACGTTTCCAGGACGCCACTCCCAGGCACGATACCGCTGAACCGGTTTTTTAACATGTACGGTCACTGCTACGGATCGAGATGTTGGGCTCCGGTCTTCGAGAAAGTGGAAGCGTATGTTTGGACCAGCCCTTAGACGCGCTGCTTACCGCGTTGATAAGGGCGACGCACAGCTACCCTTTTTGGGGGAAGATATGAAGACAATTTTTCGGCACACGCTAACCATGGCACTTCTACTTGGTGCTGCTTTTTACGCCCTCTCCACAGACGCTGCTGCGCAAGCGGCGACCTACCCGCTCGTATGTCGTGGAGACAGGCACGCACTCATTGAAGCTATTGATGACCCGCAAGGTGTGTCTCTCAAATTCAAGAAAGGCACTGCTGCTTTCGGTCCTGCTACGGCGCCCGGTGAATGTTCCTGGCTGGACCGCGGCATGAATGCTGCCGAAGCAGACATTCTTGTGCAGCCGGGGCTCGCGCTTGCTGATGTTTGGTTTTCCGTGGAAGACAAATGGACTGCCGATCTCAAAGACCCGGACAAGTATTGGACGTTCGACGTTTATAGCGACAAAAAGGGCCGGCTAATTGTTACAGATTCGCGCAAAGGCAGACCGGTCACTGTAGCCACTCCGTTGGGCGCCGGTGTCGATGTTGAAGCGGCTAAAGCACTTGCCAAAGCACCGAAGGCGCCCCTTTATTTTCTCGGTAAGGGATTTGGCGGAGGAGTTTTCGGCCCGGCCGCGCTTTACGATTGCTTTTACACGGCGAGCGTTGAGGAGAAAGGTTATGCCGCTGGGCTGGGTTTCAGCTTCAGGGCAGTTGTAGGTTACGTACTAAAGACTCAACTACCCGGTACAGTGCCACTCCATCGCCTGTTCAAGGATCACGATCACTTCCTCACGACTGACGAAGAAGAAAAGGGATATGCCAAGGGACTTGGCTATGACTACGAAGGCGTGCTTGGTTACGTTTCCAAGAGACCACTTCCAGGCACAACGCCACTGTACCGTTTTTATCTCGAACATCACTGCTACGTCACGGGCGAGAGTGAGAAGAAGAAACAGGAACAGTTTACGCGCCTCGAGAGGATAGAAGCGTACGTTTGGACCAGTCCGTAGAGGTGTTGCTTAGCTAACTGCTTCCGTGACCAGACTGAAGTGCATTAATGCGTACTTGGAAGGAGCAGAAATGAAGAACATATTTCTTCCCGTAATTCTTGCCGGTGCGTTCGTTATCGTCTGCGATGCTTCCTCAACAAATGGCATGGCTCAGACGCCGCAGAGTTATCCGCTCGTTTGCCGCGGTTCGGCAAACGCGCCGATCTCGTTCCAGCAAGGAAGAAGACTCGTTCTGAAATTCAGAAGAGGAACTGCTCCGGCTGGCTCCGGTCTCGCGCCCGGCGAATGCTCATGGGTAGATCGCGGAATGTATGAGGCTGAAGCGGACGTTCTCGTGCAACAGGTTAGAGAAGGCGGAAACGACGACCCGCAATATAGATGGACGAGTGATCTCAACGACCCGAACAGCTACTGGACGTTCGATGTCTACAACGACAGAGCGGGCCAGTTGTTCGTGTTGAGTTCGCATAACGACAAGATCAGGTCAAAGACGTCATCACTGGGTTGAGCATTGGAGCGCGCGCGCAAGCCGTTCGCCAGGACTCACCGATTGAGATCAATCAGCAGGTGAGACCGGAGGTTGAAAAACCGAAAACAACTGAAAAGGCAAAACTGCGGACCTTCAAAGGCAGAGGTGGGCCACAGGACGTGAAGGAACTAAAGCTGCCGGGGGATCCGCGAACGAAACTCGACATGGGGTCGCTCACGCAGGAATCAGTCAGGAAAGATGAGCTTCTGGAAGAGAAGATAAGCGCCCCGTACGTTACGTTGAGCGTACGCCAAGCCTTCGTTGAAGATAAAGGCGATCTTGAATTTGATCTTGCCGGCGAAGTGGATCCTAAACATGATGTTGCAACTTGGGGACTGTGGAGTGGCCCCGGTTCAAGAGAGAGTGTTGATTACGGACATGTGTATATGTCCGTCAAGGCTCCCACCGACGGTATTTATTTGATCAATTGTACTGTCCTCGGGATGTTAGGCAGTTCGTTCAAGATCGAGGGACCTGGCGGCGATAGCCAAATAACGCCGGGAAGAGCCGGCGAGCAGACCTTGATGTCTCGACTCGACGCGGCAGACGGCGGTTGGTATCACTTTGTGGTAAGTGGGAATAAAGCTTGGGCTTTCAGATCCTGCACGATGTCAACTCCAATTCCGCGGTGACATGGGCGACGCAAAGCTATTTTTCGGAGGAAGATATGAAGAACAATTCATTGCACTATCTGATTCTTGCGGGCCTGATCCTTGCCGCGGCGCAGCTTTTTTCCGGTAGCGTCGTAGCGCAGGAGAGTTATCCGCTCATGTGTCGAGGAGTGAAAGGCGCTGAGATCGCATTCGAGACGAAAAGCAGAATGTCCTTCAGATTCAAGAAAGGAACTGCTAAGGCGGATTCCGGCGCGGATCCAGCGAGTTCCGGTCTGGCTCCCGGCGAATGCTCATGGTCTGATCGCGGGATGCGTGACAGCGAGCCTGACATCTTCTTCCATAAGGTCAAAGACGGAACGGGCCTGAGTGACGCCGAATACACGTGGACTAAGGAGCTGGACAATCCGGACAACTACTGGGTTTTCGATATCGCTAAAAATAGCGATGGGCAGTTTGTGGTGATGGCTGCGCGCCGCGCGCCGCGCATTGCGAACCTGCCGCAAAATCCCAGGCCAGCACCCACCCTAAGACCTGACGAAGCGGAGATGCCGGATAGTAAGACAGTGCCGAGGCCGGATCCAAAGCCGTTCGACATTGACCCGGCGATGTTGGGGAGGGCCTTGCCAGATCTGATGATTAGGGAGATTCAGATCGTTGACGTGAAGACAGACCTCGGGGTCGCCAGTGCCACGTCCAAAGCGTTAAGAGTGCATGTCGCGAACAAAGGTCCGGGAAACGCCGGGCCGTCTATTTTGGCGCTCAGCCACATGGGTCACCCCGGCGGCAAGGATAGTCTCGGCTGGGAACGGTTCAGGTCGGTGAAGGTTGGACCGCTCGAGGCTGGCCAGGAGGCGTGGGTCAGCTTCGAGGATTTCGATCCAAATTCAGGCGATTACGTCGACTATGATGGCAGAGATATCGGCGGGAGTCTGATGCTCGAAATAAATCCTCGCTTCGTCGCGGTCGGAGAGGAATCTCTGAAAGAAGAAAACTGGGACAATAACTCGTTCTTATTCAAGCCGAGAGCTCCTTGAGAGTTGTCTTGTCCGTAGGCGCGCCGGATTCCGGACGCCGCCGACTCAAATTGGTCAACTCGCACACACGCTCACTCAACGCCATGTCGCTTACTGGCGCGCGTTTGCCGTTTCACATCCACCCAAGTCAAAACCGGCGTGAAGTTGGCGCTTAGATGGCGCGGTGATAGAAATTTACCTACCCTGACCTGGATCACTTTGATGGCTGCTCACCCTGGTTTATATTGCTAAATTCAAAGACGTAGGGGTAGGTTCAAGGCCACTTTGAGGTCTTGAAATCCGTTGCGCGGTAACGGAAAGCAACGGCGGGCATTGCATGGCGTCGCGCGTCCATTAAAGGTCCAATAAGCGTTCCCGTGAGTCCTTCAAGTGCGGTAGAGTGCTTTCCATGCCGCTAAGTTCCATTGAATTACAACAGGTCGCTTCCCTTTCACGGCAGCAACACGGGTTCGATTCCCGTACGGGACGCCAAATTCCTCAGCATTTTCATGATCCACGTGGATGTCTCGCGGCTGACGCGTTTCTTAATGGACTCTTGTGGACGTGCGTAGACCTGGATACTCGGGAGAAACGTGCTCACAACCTTGTTCTGCGCGTTCCGCTTTTCGTTCTTCACAACTTGTGCATCGTCACCCTAAGATCTCAATAGCAAAGCAGTTATGGAATGGCCTGGGGCTCAGGGTTAATGACATTTCCTTCTTGCGAACAGACGATTGAAAAGCCTAGGTTTTGAGATTCCAAATTGGAATGTCAAGGTCGAAAGTGAGCATTCCGGTCAGAAGCCGAGCGGCGGGTGCAATCGCCGGTTAACTCGCGAGCCGGCAGACTTTGTGAAGGTAAAATGAACGAGATGTCGAACTGAGATTAGTCCGCAATGAGCGGGTTTTGGAGGAGTTTCTGCCGTCTGACCTCGTTTATTCGCGACTCAATCTCCAAGACTTGCAGCTGAAGCAAGACTGGCGATTTGCCGCTTAGCTTTATACTCTTTTCGAAGTCCTTTGCCGCATCATCACCATTGTGCAAATGAATCTTGGCAATTCCGCGAATTAAGTATGCAGTTGAGTCGACAGGAGCTTGAGCTACCGCCGCATCAAAATCTTTGATAGCAGCTTCATAGTCTCCGTTGATCAGGCGTGCGCTTCCTCTACCCACGAAGGATTCGGAATTATCGGGATCAAACCCGATCACGCGACTGAAGTCTTTAATCGCCTCATCGAGGTGAAGTACTCTCACTCTCATAGAGCCGCGAAGACCAATGCTTATTAATAGAACTATGCCAATGCAAATCAAAATAGTGACCCAATTTTGAAGTACAACGCGTCGGGATGGAATAGAAGAAACATGTTGAGTTTACGCTAATTCAATCTTGATAATAGAGGAACAGATTAGAGAAAAAGTCTTGAATCTGTTGGCGCTTGTCCCAAACGACTTTTGCTGCGAAGCCAAGCAGGAAAGCCAATAAGAGAGGCGCAAGTTTGAGAATCCATCGCTTCATTCGTTCGTCGTGATCTGTCTCGCATTAGTGCGAATGGGCGGGCTTGCCATCGTGCGCATGCTCCTCTATGTGATGATGTTTTTCACCTGACGCATTCGCCGGATCAACGTGGATCGTTACAGCAGAAAGAAACTGTAAGTTGTGCAAAAGACGATGTCGCACCCCATTTGCAACGTTGTGACCTTCCTCCACCGATAGATTCTGTGGCACTGCCAGATTCACCTCCGCCTGTAGCCGGTGTCCAAGCCATCTGACACGCACCTCGCTAACGTCAGCAACACCTTCGGCTTGTTTCACCTGAGCCTTGATTTTGTCAACTACCTCAGGATCAACTCCGTCGAGCAATCTAGTGAAAACCTCCTTAGCCGAGTCCCACACAATGCGAAAAATCGCCAGGGTTATCACAGCGCCGATAATTGGGTCGGCCAGCGGGTAACCTAGCCAGATTCCGATGGCGCTGAACAAAACGGCAAGACTTGTGAAGCCGTCAACACGCGCGTGGTACCCGTCCGCGATCAGCGCAGCGCTACCCATCTCTTTGCCGACCTTGATGCGAAAGATTGCGACGCCTTCGTTGCCCAAAAAGCCAACGATCGTCGGGGATGCAAAAAGCGCTGGATGGATTCATAACCGGCGGCAAGGGCGCTTGCCAGGATCGTAAGCACAACAATCAGGCCCGCCAGATCTTCCACGCGCCCGTACCCATAGGTGAATCTCTTGCTTGGCTTCCGGCGTGCCATCAGGAAAGCGATTGCGAGTGGCACAGCGGTACAAGCGTCGCCAAGGTTGTGGATCGTATCGGCGAGAAGCGCCACGCTGCGGGAGTAATACACGATCACAACCTGAATCAGCGTGGTCGCCATCAGACCGATGAAGGACCATTTGACAGCCCAGATACCACGGCTGGTCGTCAGGATCGTGGGATCTATCGGACCATGCGTGTGGCCATGCACGCTTCCGTGATCGTGGCCATGTGCTGGTTGCTCATGGTCGTCTTGTTTGTGAGCATCATCTTCATGAGGATGATCGTGCCTATGCGAATGTCCGCCTTCGTGCGAGTGCTCTCGATGGGAATCGTTATGACCTGACATTTCTGTACCTTGTGTAGATCGCTACCTTTACGTTGTTCAACTGCCAAGACCGCGCTCGGCGTGTTCTATCAGCGCCTTGACCTCGGTCGCTGGAACAGGATGATTCGGATCGGGTGGATCCAGCGTGCCAAATATTTCATTGCGCAGCTTATCGAAAGCGGCGCGCTCGTCCGCTGTTAGCTCAACCGCTGGAGCCACACGTAACAGTTCGTAAGCGGCGGCGAGAAAATCACGCGCGTCCTCGTATTCAATGAAGTTGTCTTTGCCGGGCACGCCCGGCTCTATAACAGCGACGCGTCCGCCTTCTGTTGCTGTCGCGTATTCACTCGCGGCGGTGTCCATGACAAAACGCGCAGCGCGTGCACGGAATGACGGCGTGTCATAAGCCTGACCTGCTATGGCGCGACGCGCCTGTTCGGTTGTGGTCAGAACGGCCTGATACGCTCGTTCAATCTCGTCCTTCGACACGAAGCCATCTCCAGAGATTTTGACGTAAGCGGTGAGCGCGTTGTTAACGGAGTCGAAATGATTGCGAGCACGAAGAAGTTTTTGCAGGTTGAGTGCGTCTGGCTCGCTGCCCATCAACAACTCGTGCTGCGGATGGCCTGCGTGATGAGCAGTCCAATAAAGATCGTCACTCCGGCGATCGCGCCGAGCAGAATATTATTCGCAAGCATTTATCATCGCCCCTTTGCCTCGTGTGATCGTTTGGCTCAACGAGCGTTTCCCTCACTAAATAGTAGCGTCGGCTCTTCTGGCAGCGCGACGCTCAGCGCGGCGCTCTACCCACTCGTATATCATCGGTAGCATCACGATCTTGATCGGGCGCGTCACCAGTCCCCCAACCACCACGATCGCGAGCGGCTTCTCGATTTCGGCGCCGGTCCCAGACGAGATGATAAACGGGATGAGGCTGATGCTGCCTATCAACGCGCTCAACAACTCGGCCCGCAAGCGCACGCTCGCGCCCGTGATTACGGCCTCCTGCAGTTCCATGCCTTTAGCGCGAAGCTTGTTAATGTAAGACACCATCACCATCCCGTTTTGTACTGCAATCCCAAAGACCGCAATGAATCCAACCAGCGCCGGAACGCTCAAAGGGAATCCCGAGATCAGCAAGAACGTGGTGCTGCCGACAAGCGCGATCGGAATGTTAAAGATGATTGTCAGCGTGTTGCGCAGCGAACTGAAACAGGCATATATCAGCACGAACACCAGCAACAGTGAAATTGGGATGGCAATTAGCAGTCTGCGCGTAGCCTGCTGCGCGTTTTCGAATTGCCCGCCCCAAGTTATGAAGTAGCCGGGTGGGGTCTTGACTTGCGCGGCCACAGCCGCTTGCGCGTCGTGAACGAAGCCGCCAATGTCGCGCCCGGTGACATTGCACTTCACCACGACGCGGCGCAGAGCGTTCTCGCGGCTGACGACCGCGTCACCGCTCGAAAGTCGAAACGTTGCGAGCTGTCCCAGCGGTATACTTCCACCAACCGGCGCGGCGATCAAGATGTCATTAAGCTTTTCTACCTGGTTACGGTAGTCCTCTTTCAACCTTACAAATATCGCAAAGTGACGCTGGCCTTCGAGCACGTCGGTCGCCTCGTCTCCGCCGATAGCAATCTTTGCTACTTCGAGCACGTCGGCGATGTTGATGCCGTAACGCGCCAACTTATCGCGATCCAGCGAAATCTCCAGATGCTCCTCACCAGCGACCTGCTCAACCGCCAGGTCTTTTGCGCCGCGAACGTGAGACATGGCGTCGCGAATCCCTTCGGCTACCCGCGCGAGGGTGTCCCGATCTTCTCCAAACACCTTCACGGCAATCTGCGCATTGATGCCCGATAAGAGCTCATCATTGCGGGTTTGAATAACCTGTGAAAAGTTGAACTCAACGCCGGGGAACCCTTCCACCCGCCGACGCATGGCGTCAACTAATTCATCCTTAGTCCTTGCAGTGGTCCACTGATCTTTCGGTTTCAAGCGAACGTACATTTCATCGTTACTGACGCTTTCCGGATCGCCGCCCAACTCAGCGCGGCCGATCTTGGCGACGACAGTTTCGACTTCAGGAAACTCACGCAGCGACTTCTCGATCTGCGACGAGATTTCGATTGCCCGCGGAAGCGAGATGCTGGCAGGCATAGTAGCCCGCACCAGCATGTTGCCTTCATCGATTGTAGGTAGAAACTCGCTGCCCAGTATGAAGACGTCAGCAACGCTCCACAGCAGCAACGCGGCCGCAAGGATTAGCGTGAGATACCTGTGGGCGATGGTCCACTTGAGGACGGGAACGTAAATTCCTTTGAAGAACCTAATGATCGGATTTGTGCGCACCTCACCTTTTTTAAGCTTTAACCATAAGGCGCATAGCATCGGCGCAATACAAAGAGCCATTAACATGGAGCCAATCATCGAGAAAGTGACCGCGTAGGCGAGCGGCTTGAACAACTTGCCTTCAACGCCCTGCAGAGTGAAGACCGGCAGAAAAACCGCGATGACTATGAGGATTGCGAAGAACATCGGTCGCCCGATTTCCTGGGCAGCAACCAGGATGGCTTCGCGCATGGAATGTTCGCGGTGTTCTTCAAGATGGCGATAAATGTTTTCGACCATTACGACTGTCGCATCAACCATCATTCCAATGCTTATGGCGAGGCCCCCCAATGAGGTGAGATTTGCCGAAAGGCCCGAATACCACATGAGAATGAAAGCGACCAGCATACAAAAAGGTATTGCGGCGGCGGTGATAAGCGAACCGCGGAAGTCTCCGAGCAGCAGCAAAAGAATCAACAGCACCAACACCTCACCTTCGATCAGCGACTTGACTACCGTGTGTATGCTGTTATCGACCAGCTCCGATTGATCGTAATAATCGACGATGCTGACGCCTTCGGGCAGCGCCTTGTTGATCTCGACGACTTTTTCTTTTATCCGCTCGATCACCTCCTTGGTGTTTTCGTTGATTCGTTTCAGGACTATTCCGGTCACGACTTCGCCCTGGCCGTCTTTGGTGACAGCGCCCTGACGGAGTTCGTTCCCGACTTCAACCTGCGCAACGTCGCTCACCCGAATAGGCGATCCACCGCGCGAGTCGAGCACGATGTTCTTAATGTCCTTCACCCGAATAGGCGATCCACCGCGCGAGTCGAGCACGATGTTCTTAATGTCCTCGATGTCTTTGACCAGTCCCAGTCCACGAACGACGTACTGTTCATCGCCATGTTCGATGAAGTTCGCCCCGGTGTTTTGATTGTTGTTTTGAATTGCTTCGAAAAGAGATTTGAGCGGGATCTTGTAATTGACGAGGGCCTGCTGATCTACGATGACGTGATACTGCTTGACATCTCCGCCGAAACTAAGCACGTCGGCGACTCCCGGCACCGTGCGCAGTTGCAATTTGACTATCCAGTCCTGAATCGTGCGCAGTTCCTGAGTGCTCTTGCCGCGACCGACGATTTGGTAAAGATAGACTTGTCCAGTTCCGGTCGTGATTGGTCCCATGCCCGGCTCAAACCCCGCCGGGATGCGATCCTTTGCGAGCGAGAGCCGCTCGAAGACCTGCTGCCGCGCGAAGTAGACGTCGACGTCATCGCGAAAATAGACAGTCACCACCGACAAACCGAATTTTGAAATCGACTGCACGCGCACCACTCCCGGGATCCCGTTCATCACGTTCTCGATGGGAAAGGTTATGAGCTGCTCGACTTCCTGTGGCGCTAATCCCTGACCTTCGGTATCGATTTCCACCTGCACGGGAGTTACATCCGGAAAGGCATCGACGTTTAACCTGGAGAGCGCCAAAATCCCGCCCGCCATAATCAGCAGCGAGACGACGGCAACAAGCAATCGCTCGCGATAAAAGAAGGCAATGAAATTGTCGGTCATAATCGGACCCTAACCCTTCACCTGGCGGGTTGCCTCTATTGCTGAGGTTTGCTTTGTTGAAGCAACAGATAGTTGCCCTTCACCACCACCTTGTCGCCCGCCTGCAGCCCTTCGATAATTTCAACTCGGCCATTACCTTGTATTCCTGCGTGCACCTCTCGCTTCGCGTAGCCGTTACCTTCCGCGATGAAGACAACTGTTTTCCCGCCATCATCGAGCACGGCCGCTTGAGGGATCGAAATGGCGGTACGATGCAGGTCGGTGATGATCTGCACATTCGCAAACATATCCGGTTTGAGCCTGCCGTCTGAGTTTGGCACCTCTGTCCGGACCTTCACACTTCGGGTCTCCGGATCCACTACGCTGGAAATCAAAATGACGCTGCCCAAGAAGTTCACTCCCGGAAACGCCGGCACAGAAACCTTGACCTCCTGACCGCGTCTAACTCGCTCAAGATCCTTTTCAAAAACGTTCGCATCGATCCAGACACGTGAGATATCGATTATCTTGAAAACGTTTGCGTCCGAACCTACGGTGGCGCCAATCGTGCCACTGCGTTCGACTACAACGCCGGAAATTGGAGAGGTGAGAGAGAAGACAGCGCTCAGGCTCGATTTGTTTGCCAACGCATCAATGTCAGAGTCTTTCAAACCGAGGATGAGCAAATGGCGCCGGGCCGACGTGAGCGCCGCTTTCGTCTGTGCAACAGTACTTACCGCCGCCGCTTTTGCCATCTCAAGGTCATGCTCGGCAGCTTGGAGATTTTTTCCTGCGGTGATGGTTTTCTCATACAGCATCTTGGTACGATCGTAGTTGGCTTGGGCGAACTTGACCTCGGCCGCGGACGTGCGCCGCGCGTTGTCATAGTCTGCGAGCGCCTTGAGATAGTCGGCCTCGGCTTGATCGATGTCTGCCGATTCAAGGTCAGCGAGTTTCTGCCCTTTTCGCACTATGCTGCCCTGGCCTGCGTAAAGACGCACGAGCCGGCCTTCATGGACGGGGCCGATGTTTGCCATGCGGTCCTCGGGCACGAGGATCTTCCCGGTGGCGACTATCGTTCCGGCGATTGGCTGCGGTGCCACTATTTCCAGCTCTATTGCATGAGCGGAATCCCCTACCGCCACCGCCGCCGCGCTTGGCGAGGGGCTCGAAGAATTCGAGGGGGCATTCGTAGCCCGGTTGCAGCCTTGATACATGACCACCGCAAGAAGCGGCAGAATCGACAGGGCCTGAATTATTTTTCGGTAGACCATACGGGCATCCTTTCGGAAATGCTTTCGCCGAGTTACTTACTTTTGCAGCGGCGTTGCGGTCGCCAACTCCAGATCGAGCAGCGATACCTGGTAATCGAATAGCGTCTGATAAAAACCGGCCAGCGTTTCGCGCCGCGTGCGAATCGCATCGAGCAGCTCAAGCGTAGAGCTTTCTCCAGCCTTCAAAGAAAACTCCGTCAGCCTCTGAATGTCATCAACCTTGGTGAGTACGCCGGTGCGGTAAAGCTCAACTCGCCGCTTCTGAATCTCAAACGCAACTAGTGCCTTGTCCACATCGCTTAGCACTTGATTGGTAATGAGCTGCTGTTGGTTTTGCGCTTTCCTTTTTTCGATCAGGGCCTTGGCTCGCTCGCCTTGATTACGATCGTGCACTGGAAGGGGAATGCCGATCCCAACGTTGTAAGTATTGCCAGCCTGCGGAACCTGTTCGACACCTGCTCCGAGCGTGATGTCCGGGATGCGCTGAGCATCTTGCAAGCGGATGGAAGCGTCGGCAGCGCGTTCACTGAGTTGCGCAGCTTTCAAGTCAGGCCTAGCAGCCAGGGCTTTGTCGCGCAGATCAGTAAGCGAAAACTCGTATGGTTGGTCGTAGTCAATCGCCCCAGCTACCTCGATATCCATGGATCGATAGTCTCCGCCGAGCGTGACCCGCAAGTCGCGCAAGGCGACCTCGTAATCTCTTTCTGAGTTGGCCACGTCCGTATCAAACTTGAACTTTTCAATTTCAAGCCGCTGCAGATCGAGTCCTGAGATTTCACCAAGCCGGAACACTTCGGTCGTGTGTTTGACGATCTCCGCAAATGTCTTCTGATTCTCCTGTGCCAACTTGAGCAGCGATTCAGCGAGAAGCACCGCATAAAATTTCTTCTTTAAATCGTTGGTCAACTGCCAGACGACTATTTGAAATTCGGCTTGGGCTACTGCGGAGTTTGCGCTGGCGGCCTCGATCCGCTTTCGTCTTTTTCCGCCCAGCTCGAAGGTCTGCGCGATGCCGTAGGAAAATGTCTGGGGTTTGACAAAATTGTCCCTGAAATCGAGAGGGATATCCGAGAACCCAACGGCGATCTCAGGGTTGGGACGGAGTCGCGCAGTAAGTTTTTCCGCGTCTACTGTGTCGATGTCGTAGCGGGATGCCACCAACTGAAGATTCTGTTGCAGGAAAATCGAGACAGCGTCCGAGATCGTGATAGGCCGCTTCGCAGAAGGCGCCGGTGTTTGCTGCTGCGTTTGGGGCAGCGTTGCGATGTTGGCGTTGAAACTCTTCGATGGCCCGGACGACTGTTCTTGAGCCAGGATGGGCTGAACCGCCAGCGTGACTAAAAGCAAACCGGCCAGATAACTTGCGCGATGAAGCTTTTGTTGACGGCGGCAGCATCGGATGCTGGCCCATTGGCTCCAGGAACCCACAGCACCGCACCGCTTATCGAAGCGGCGCAGACAATTGCCAAGATAATCGTTGACGCGCTGATACATCCCCTCACCTCGCATTCATCGACTTTATTTGATTGTTCTTAGTTGCGCGGTGCGAAACTCCGCCTGGCCAGTAGATCAATTGTTGGCAAGCAAGACGGGCAAGGCAGGCCCGCCGCAGGCTGACCAATTAACTTCGGTGAGATTTGGAGCGAGAAATGATGAGCCGCGCCCACCGACTTGGCCTCAGCCGAGAGGCGGCGCGCGACCCGATGGCCGCGTGATTGAAGTGGAGGGAAGAATTACGGTCGGGGTATTAACAGATGCAATCTGCGCCAATGGCGCAGGCGCGAACAGCGGCGCGTGAACAAGACCGTTGAAGAGTTGTTGCTGGAACGCGCACATCGAGCACTCAATTTCATGAGAATGGCCCGTGTGCGATGAGTGTAATCCGCCTGCGTCAAAAAAGCCGGCAGCGTCTGTATGGCCCGGTGAAACAAGCCCGTGGTTATGCACCGTCTCCACTGTCGCCCCGTAGGCAATCATGAGGAGCAGCAAGTAGCCTAGCGCGCGACGAGGGTTCGTGCGTCGATAGCTCTGTGCTGATGCGGCGAAGCTGGTCACGTTGTCATCCGTATGCGACGCGCGTCATCAAGCCTTTGAGTGTCAGCGCGTGCGAGAATCAATGCCTAGAGTTGAAGCCGCTTGTTCGATTGGTAGCCGAAGAGTAGAAGCGTGAGTATAGAGAAGCGGGTTTCAAGTTTCAACTAAATGCCCGGGTTGAACCGTTTATCCGGCAGCCCATAGCTATTCCCGGCTTCATTAGCTGCGAGATACGCGCGTAGGGTGCCACACCCAAAAGGTCATCGCCGAGCGATGAATCCGACCTCAGGTATGCACATCAGACTATTCAGCGGTAGCCAGATCGCCCTCTCTCGGGTACTCACGTATTGCCGCCCTCACCTTAGCTTGACTGTGATTGTAGTCTTGCCGCAGGTTGACGGGCAGCGATGTGACGGAGATTTATCTTGATAACTGAAAGTGTAGATAAATCAGGAAAAGAAGTAGCACAAGATTTGGCGCGTGGAGTGCTCGGCGATTAGTAAAGAATACTTTGGAAATCAAGACACGTCGGACAGCAAGGGATTTCATGTTCTGCGTTCTGCTTTGTGTCTCCTTACCCCGGCCCGCACCGCCACGGGGGGTCTTCTGTTTTCACTGTCTCCGCTTCTGATCCAGGTACCGGCGATTGGCCCATGTGGGGAGGCACGCCCCGACCGTAACATGGTCTCTAACATGAAAGGGCTTCCCACAAACTGGGACGTGGCTAAGAAGGTTAATGTTAAGTGGGTCGCCGCGCTGGGTTCACAGACTTATGGCAACGCTGTTGTAGCGGGCGGGCAGGTTTACATCGGCACCAACAACGAAGGTTTGCGCGATCCGAAAGTCACGGGCGACAAGGGGACCCTGATGGCCTTCCGGGAGTCGGACGGCGAATTCTTGTGGCAGGCGGTCTCCGACAAATTGGTCTCGGGTCGTGTAAACGACTGGCCATATCAGGGCGTTTGTTCCTCGCCGCTTGTTGAAGGTGATCGTCTTTAGGCTGCTCCCGCGAATTGAGTACCTTGCGCGAACAAGGAATGCAGAAAGTTTTACAAGGAGGCCCAAATCGTTGGTAACCCAAGCCGTTTTCTCCCGGTTTTTCTATGAGAACTGCAAGATGAGTAGTACCGCGCGAATCGTTGTTCTGCTTTCCTTCATCGCTCTCTGTGTTTGCGACACCTCCGCAAAACCAACTGCGAGAGAGTATCTCAAGCGCGGGGATATTCAGCTCAGCAGGAATAATCTTGTACAGGCGATCAGCAACTACACAAAGGCTATGAGTTAGATCCGTCTCTCGCCGAAGCCTACGTTCGACGCGGCATGGCTCGTCGGGCTAAGGGTAGTTTGAATGGCGCGATCGCGGATTTCGAAAAAGCCGAGCAGATTGATCCGGAGGCAACCTCGGACAATCGCCAGGTTGCAGATTCATATAGCAATCGCGGCTACATCGAAATGAACGATTTCCAGCTTGGAAGCGCTATCGACGATTTTACGATCGACAGACTACATAACGTGAGGAAGTTGGGGGATAACAGTATCGGCGGTGTAAGAGGCCAGCGACGTTCCTGCAATAAGCGCAACTAACTGTGAAACCGTCGCAATTGGTTCTGTTTTACGAGAGGGATCGAATCGTATTCGGATAATCCGCCTGTTATCGACGCGCTCGACCGTGAAAAGGCCGGTGTCATGTTCGACGCTGTCGCCCGGTCCTAGTACGCGCCCTGCTTTAGCCATCAAGAAGCCCGCGATAGTCGTATAGCTTTCGTCTTCTGGTAGTTTCAATCCAAGCTGCCGGTTCGCGTCTCGCGTCGTTAGTAATCCATCCAGCAGATAGGCTTTTCCGTCCTTTCTAATCTGTTCGCGGACCTCCTCATCGTACTCGTCATTAATCTCTCCAACTATCTCCTCGAGCAAATCTTCGAGCGTGAGTATTCCCTCTACGCCTCCATGTTCATCGATCACAAACATGAAATGAACCCGCGCTGTCTGCATCTGTTTGAGAGCTTCACCCAGCGAAGCCGTTGCTGCTATGTAGGTCGCGGGTCGAACCAGAGCTCTCAAATCGAAGCCCTCACGAGGAATTCTCCCCATGTCCACGTCCTTTCTGAACAACAAGCCGATGATGTCGTCAATGTGCTTGTCATAAACAGGTAGACGCGAATAGCCGGTAGAAAGGAAAGCAATTCTCACCTCTTCCAAAGTAGCCTTTACCGACAGTGCCTTAACCTGATTACGTGGCACCATCGCGTCAAACACCTGTGCGTCGGAGAACTCGAAGACTCGGTGAATCAACTGTTGCTTCTCAGGCTCAAGGTGACCACTCTTCCTCGAAACGTCTACCAGATGGCGCAGTTCTTCTTCAGTGTAAACTGAAGCGTGATCCTTGGTCGGATGTAATCCGAAAAGTCGCACCGTGCGAGTACCTGCCCAGTCCAGAAGTCGTATGGGCCATTGAAAGACTTTGTAGAAGGCTTGCATCGGCCACGAAATTGCCAGAGCAATCTTTTCTGCTCGCTCCAATGCGAGCGTCTTGGGCGCAAGTTCACCAAGAACAATATGCAGGAAAGTGATGATGGAGAATGCTACGGCGAATGAAATCGTGTGCAGAGTGACATCGGACACGCGTCCTTTGAGCGGACCTTCGAGTATGTGAGCGAAGACTGGCTCTCCGATCCATCCGAGTGCCAGGGACGCCATCGTGATACCCAGTTGAGTCGCGGAGATGTAGGCGTTGAGGTTATCGAGAAGACTAAGCAGCCGACGTGCTCTGGAATTCCCTGCAGCGGCGAGCGTCTGGATGCGAGAGCGCCGCACTCCTACGAGGGCAAACTCCGAGGCCACAAAGAATCCATTGGCGAAAACGAGAACAAGAACGATGACGATGTAAAGAAGCGTAACCACGTTGAGATTTCATTATAACTGAACGCGGCGTTGTGCTTCAGCAGAGCGGCGCTGATCCCCTGACAAGTCCTTGCATTGAAGTTACTTGCGAGCGGTACGCTAAGACTGCCATACCCAAAACGTCATCGCCGTGATAAATAGCGCCGACTGAATCCAGTCTTTAATCGGATTACCTGCGGGTAGGTAACAGAGTATACGTGCTTTGGTTAGCACTCCGAATCAAAACGTAAAATCACGAGTCAGCTTGATCTGAAGACTGTGGGATGGCCGTTCGAGTCCGGCACCTGTGCTCTGATTGTATATGACAAAGAAATCGCTGTTGGGTCGATAGATGTAACGAAGCCGCACGTTGATGACTGAGAGCCGGGCGGCGGAGTTCAGTTGGACCAGCGCGGACGTGAGCAGCTTACGCGAGAAGTTGTAGTTCAATCTTCCGGCAAAGAGACTCGTGGAAAAGTCTCCCTCTCGCAGATGCACTTTGTTGTAGCTCTCTGATAGATCGATTAGCAGGTGCGGATTTGGTCTCCAGGTTACGCCTCCCGAAGTCTCGTATCTTTTGCCTGAGTAAAACTCTCCCCATTTCTCTCGCATGCGGAACACGATGCGCTTGCTAAGGTCGCTCGTGAATGACAACTGAGGGCGGTTGAAGCGGTATGTGCCAGCCGGAATGTCGATTCCCGGTCGAATCTGAAATGGCTCAGTCAGGACATCGTTTACAGCTTCGATTGGCCGGAAGAAAACTTCTGATGAGTTTTTGAAGACCGTGTCCCAGGAGAGTTCTGTCTGGCGGGTTGCAAGTTTGCCAGCGCGATCCGTGTAGTATTCGATCTGCGTTTCAAACTCCATCTGCTGCACGTGGGGAATAAACTTCGGCCGCGGTTTGTAAGCCAATTGTCCGAAGTATTGATGAATGGCGTTGCGTTCGATGAAGCCAACTTCGGGATTAAATTTCGCACCAACGTCTTCATAGACGGTGATGAAGCGGTAAAGATCATTTTCAAAGATTGATTCGATCCGCGATGAGCCGGCGCTTGAACGAACGCCCGGCCTTGCCGAGCCCATCCAAAAGGCCTTCACTTGGTAGTGGTCCGTTATGTTGAACTCTGCATCAGCGCCACCGACGCGATTGTAATCGCCGGCGCCTATGGCCGTGGCGCCTTGACGATTGACGAGGATGGCTCCGATATACGACCGTTTAAGAATGTCGCGCTTCACTCGCAGGACAGTGAACTGCTGACGCGGAATGCCGAGGCCGGTTGAGGCTTGGCCCAACTTGCGCGTTTGCACCTGTAGGAACCCAACATTGTATGGCCCAATTTTACCAGTGACCTTTGCGCCATAATCGATCGGCACAGGCTGGCCTCGGTCCGTGAGACCAATGCGCCGCGTAAAGAAGGCTTGATTCTCTCCTTGCCTCCCAAACAAAAAGATTCCTGAGTTCTCAAGAAAGAAATCGCGCTTCTCTGGGAAGAAAACGGAGAAGCGCGAGAGATTGACGATTTGATCGTCCACTTCTGCCTGACCAAAGTCAGGATTGATCGTGAATTCAGCAGTCAGCGATGGCGTGATGCCGAGCTTTGCGACTTCAATTCCGGCGCGGGCGCGCACTCCGGCATCAAATCCATTTGCGCCGATCAGCGGCACGCCCTCGCGCCACTCACCCGAGGCGTAAGGCTTGATCTCACGAAGGCGAGGGCGGCGAATCTCCTCGACCCCGCTAAGCTCGCCAGCTTGCGAAACTCGTTCGAGACCAAACGAGCGCTGCCAACTAGTCCAAAGGTTCTCTTCGTTCTTGCGGCGAATGATGCGCGAGATGTTGAGCCCCCACGAATCGATACCCTCAGTGAAACGAAGTGTGGTCAGCGGTATGGCGATCTCAACCGTAAATCCCTTGGCGTCGATCCGTCCTTCAGAGACCCATGATCCATCCCAGGAGACATTGATGTCGCGACCCTCGTCAGTTATCAGTGCGTCCTGTTGTGTGCCCAGCGGATTAACAGCAAAACGAAAAGCGTTGCGCCGATCATGATAAGTGTCCAGCAGAAGCTCTATACGATCATCGTTCGGAAAGCTCGAATCGCGCACCAGGTCGCGAGCGTTAATGTGGGAGGCCTCTGAATCAAACGCGCGGATGCCGAAGTAGATGTTCTTATCGTCAAAAAGCACCCGCACTTCCGTGCATTCGGAAGCAGATGCGCCTTCGTATGGTGATTCTTGGCGAAAGTCAGTCGCCGGCTGGGCGATTGACCATCCGGGCTCGTCAAGCAGACCGTCGATCTTGATCGCATCAGTGACCCGCGCGGCCTGGATGCGTCGCGTGCCCGTGGCACCTTGCGGCAGCTTGCTCTGCGGAAGCTGGACGGGCATCGCTGTCGTAGGTTGCCGGGTGTCATCTCCTGTTGAGGGCTGCTGTGCCTGAGCAGCGGCGAACAGAGTAATGCTGAGCAAAGCCATCAACGCCCGGCAGCGTTTCAATCTATTGTCGAAACGCTTCGATGCTCTTTTCATAGCTGCTTGTCAGAAGGCACGCCGATTCTAAGGACTGGCTTGCCTCCACGTTCTGTAATGGGAAATAGACGCGATGGGTGCGACCATCAACGGCAACAGTGTGAACATTTGGGGCCAAGAATCCTTCGTTGATCTTTTCCAAATTACACCCGCGTCTTTCAGCGTTCCATCAAATCGGGAGCCTTATCTGCGCGCACCGCGACAACGCATCGCATAGATGGAGAATCCGCGTTCGCGGGTGTCTGCCCCGCCACGCATCCAACTTCGGCCGACAAGAGGATTATGGTCCAGTAGAAGCGAGTCTCTTCGACATTCAGGCTGACGTCCAAATCATCTAACTGCTAAATCTACAAACCAGTCTGGGCTCACCTGGTCTTGAGCTGTTTGGTGAGCTTACTGAAGGCGGCTAGCCAGCTTTACTATTGCTTCATGCGGACTACATAGATGCTTCGTCAACCAATGGCAGCTCCACTCTAAAGCGACTGCCACTTCCGTCAGTGCTCTCAGCGATGATGTCGCCGCCATGCGCCTTACAAATAGATTTGACAATCGAGAGACCCAAACCAGTGCCGCCCAGTTTTCGGGTCCGCGCCTTGTCGACGCGATAGAAGCGTTCGAAGATCTGGGTTAGGGACTCTGCGGGAATGCCGACGCCACTGTCGGAAACTTCCAGGATGGCTTTGCCGTTCCCTTCGCTTACGTTGACATGAATTTCGCCACCTTCCGGCGTGTACTTGATGGCGTTGTCAACCAGATTGACCACTACCTGTTTCAGTCGTGCGCGGCTTCCTTGTACATCGACTCGCTCAGAGGTGTTGCAGCGCAGAGAGATCTTCTTGTCCTCGGCAAGCAGTTTCATCTGATCGGTTGTCGTGGCAACGAGTTCTGCCAGATCAAATCGCGTCCGCTCCATCTGGGTATCGCCAGCCTCAAGTCGCGAAACGGCAAGCAGGTTCTCAGTGATCTTCGTTAGCCGATCAGTTTCTTCCAGTGCGCTACCAATGGTCTCGCCGACGTCAGGAGGAAGATTGGGTTGCCGGGCTACGCCTTCAAGCTCCCCACGGAGGATAGCCAACGGTGTTCGCAATTCGTGAGAAGCGTCAGCCGAGAAGCGATTGCTCTGCTGAAAAGCTTTTTCGAGGCGGGCTATCATCTGATTCAGCGATACAGACAATCGCTCCAATTCATCACCCGTCTGCGCAACGGGCAGGCGTTCGCTCAGATTCCGAGATGTGATTTGTTGCGCACTTTTTGTGATCTCATCAACAGGTTTGAGGGCGCGCCGCATCAGCAGGTATCCACCACCTACAGCTACGGCGACTACGAACGGCAATGCAATGGCAAGGGCAAGGAGCAAGCCGCGAGATACGTCCTCAATCTCTTTGTATGGCGCACCAACCTCGATAAGGAAGTGGCTTCCGTCAGGCGTGGCAAATGGCAACGAGTCGACTAACAAATCCGGGCCGTTGTCTAGTTCTATTTCACGCGAGGATTCCTGACCCACTGAAGCTTTCTGCGCAGGTATTTGTGAAGGGTCGAAGCTCTTGTTTCTCGGTAAGCCGGACGCATAAAGCACGCTTCCGTCAGCGCGTGTCACACGCAGGAATATGTCATTTGTCTCAGGTGCGAAGTGTTCTTTGATTTCCGCGATGACATATGCCTCTCCGCTCTGGTTGACATTGGCAAGTAGAGTCTGACCGATGTCTCGGGCCTGCCTGGCCAGTGAATCCCTGAGTGTTTCCGTGAGATAATGCTCAAGCACCACGTAGCTGGCAACACTGAAAAGCGCCAACAATCCGGCGAGAAGGCCCGCATACCAAACTGTGAGTCTGAACCGGATTGAACGGGTATTCATGCCTCACTCTCCTCCTCGGTGATGACGTATCCCACTCCTCGGACGGTCCGGATCAGCTTTCGGCCTGGTGCATCATCGACTTTGTTGCGCAAGTGACGAACGTAGACGTCCACAATGTTGGTTACACCGTCGAAACTCTGATGCTGCGATAGGCGGTCCAACTCTAGATCGCCGACCCGGAGCACGCTTGACCGAGTGACTGGGCCGCGACGCAGCAGCGCCTTTATCCGTACCAGCAGTTCAGCGAAAGCGAAGGGTTTGGTAAGGTAATCGTCAGTGCCGGCCTCAAAGTGCTCTACCTTGTCGGCCACAGTGTCACGTGCGGTGAGGATGAGGATTGGAATGTTAGGATTCGATAGACGAACCCGACGGAGAACTTCCGTTCCTTCCATCCTAGGCAACAGCAGGTCGAGAATCAGCAGGTCATAGTTGTAGGTACGGGCCAACTCAAGGCCCGCTACGCCATCATCGGCAACATCGACGGCGAAACGTTCGGCAACAAGTCCGCGCTCGATGAATCGCGCCACCTTCTCTTCGTCTTCAACTAATAGGATGCGCATATGCTCGGCCCAATGCTATCAGGAATCAATGAACGATGGATGAATCTTGGATGAAAATTCGTTCAGAATCTTCAAAATCTCTCACCGTCAAGACCGAGAGTACGTTCCAATTTGGGTGAGCAAACTTCTTCCGCCGCATCTCGCGCTTCGAGGCAATTCTGAATGAATTTTCATCTGGCGTTTTTCTCGCATTAATCTGCTTCTGCTAGCCTGCCGTGAGAAAGCAGAACATATTCACATCGATCTGGACGAAGGACAGGTCTCAAGCTCATTTTTGGGAGGCTGTTCATATACGAGCTGAAAGGAGAAATGTGATGAAGGCAAGAATTTTGTCGGTGACAGTCATTCTGGGGGTTTTGGCCCTGGGCATACTGGCGTCGCAGCCCGCAATGGCCCAGGAGAAGGATAATGAATACGCGGCGCTTCTTAAGGTGCTTTCCAATAGCAAGCACTCTCTGGCGGACGGCATCCGCCAGGCGACCAAATCAACAGAAGTTCCCATCTCGGCCAAGTTTGAATTAAACGACAACGGGAAGCTTTCGCTTTCCGTCTACACTGCCGAGAACGGACTCACCAATGATGCCGAACACAACGTCCTTAAGGAACTGAGCGGCAGCCCAGAGGCGGCGGAGTGGAATCCCGAGGTTGAGGTTTTCAAGGACCCGGAGCACTTAAAACGTGCGGCGGCGCAACAAACCCTAATGGCCGTCTCCAAGATGTCGCTCCTGGATGTCATTGCGAAGGCGCAGAAACAGCAGCCGGGAACAGTGTTCTCCATCACGCCCGTTGTGGTTGGTCACCAGCCGAAATTCAACGTGCTCGTCGCCAACAATGGTCGGGTGATAACACTGACGTTATGACCGCTGGGGAAATATCGTGAGGTCGCCCAAGTAACTTAGAAAGGAGTGTTCTATGCACAGCAGAACCTTGCCGGAGATCATCCTGACGATCTTAGCGTTGGCTTTCCTCACAGCTTGCGAGCGAGGTGAGAAAGGTGAAAAGGACGAAGACGAGAAGGCTCCGACCGCCAGCGCGAATCCAGCGCAACAACAGGGGGCGGACTTGCCGGCAGGCAAGCCCGCGACTTACAACTTTGACCAGGCATCGCTTGGCTCTCTGCCTTCGAATTTCATAAGTTCCCGAACTGGCGGAGGCGATATGGGCACTTGGGTGGTCCTTTCAGATACCACCGAACCGTCGAAGCCCAATGTGCTCGCGCAAACTTCGACTGACAGAACTGATTATCGCTTCCCTATGGCTGTTTTGAATGACGGCGTATTCAAAGACTTGGAATTGAGCGTCAAGTTCAAGCCGGTAGCCGGCAGCGTCGACGAGGCTGGCGGGCTGGTCTTTCGCTACCGGGACGAGAACAATTACTACGTCGTTCGGGCAAATGCGCTAGAGGACAACTATAATCTTTATCATGTCATAAATGGACGGCGCAGGCAGTTCGCGGGCGCCAGCATCACGGTCGCGCCAAAGCAATGGCATGAGTTGAAAGTAGTTTGTGTCGGCAATCAGATCACCTGCTATTTTGATGGGAAGCAGGTAATCCAGGCGACTGATGACACTTTCAAAGAGGCGGGTAGAGTAGGGATGTGGACCAAGGCTGACTCGGTCACATACTTTGATGATTTCACCGTGACACCGAGATGATTAGTCTTGGGTGAAGCTAATAATCCAGGCGTATGAATCAGTTTGGTTCGGGCGCTCCAATCGTTGGCAAGGAGTCAAGCTCATGAAACTCGCAATCTTTTCTCTCGTTCTACTGTTCGCTTTACTGGCGACCGCAGTTGTCTCAGCACAGACGACTACGATTGATTTCAATAATGACAAAGTCGGCGAAGCGCCGAGCGGTTTCTCGACTGCACTTACTGGCAGAGGCAGAGCTGGCAAGTGGGCAGTGATGAAGGATAACGCTTCCCCTAATCAGGGCAACGTTCTCGCGCAGACTGACGCCGACACCACCGGCTACCGCTTTCCGGTGTGCGTCTATGATGGAC
>WNGA01009941.1_pt1 | contig 27884 bp, 19 predicted proteins | sample 5400061 | NCBI WGS metagenome assembly WNGA01 (sample SAMN13153366, study PRJNA577476) | soil metagenome | isolation source: 100 cm soil or saprolite under grassland replicate 2 | place: USA:California | collected 2016-06-15
CTGGGAATCCCGGGCGGGACGATCCGCGCCACGGTGTTGATCGAGACGATCCCCGCCGCCTTCGAGATGGACGAAATCCTCTACGAGCTGCGCGATCATTCCGCGGGACTCAACTGCGGGCGCTGGGATTACATCTTCAGCTTCATCAAGAAATTCCGCAGCCGGCCGGAATTCATGCTGCCCGACCGGGCGCGCGTGACGATGGACCGTCACTTCCTGAAATCGTACGTAGACCTGCTGATCCGCACCTGCCACCGCCGCGGCATCCACGCGATGGGCGGCATGGCCGCGCAGATACCGATCAAGGGCGACGCCGCGGCGAACGCCAACGCGCTCGAGAAAGTCTTGCAGGACAAGATACGGGAGGTGCATGCCGGACATGACGGTACCTGGGTCGCACATCCGGGCCTCGTGTCGGTCGCCAGCGGCGCATTCGCCTCACTGGCCGCTTCCCACCAGCTCTCCGTCATGCGCGAGGACGTGCACGTGGCGTCGCGCGACCTGCTCACCGTCCCCGCCGGCGAGATCACCGAATCGGGTCTCCGGACCAACGTGGACGTCGGGATTCAGTATCTCGAGTCGTGGCTGCGCGGCGTCGGCTGCGTGCCGATCTACAACCTGATGGAGGATGCCGCGACCGCCGAAATCTCGCGGTCGCAGGTGTGGCAGTGGGTCCGTCACGGCGCGCGTCTCTCCGACGGGCGGGTGGTGACGCGAAACCTGGTTGAATCGATCATCGCTCAAGAAGTGGCCGAGCGGCATCTGAAAGGCGGCAAGTTCGATCTCGCCGCCGAGTTGTTTGGTCAACTGATGACAGGCGTCGAATTCCCGGAGTTCCTCACCCTGGTCGCATACGAGCACCTGGAGTAACAGTATGAACAAGCACGCATTTGTGTCCGAGCTGGATCGGAGTTGGCGCAACGACCGGCGGTGGGAGGGCATCACTCGGACCTACACGCCCGAGGACGTCTATCGGCTGCGAGGGACTCTGCCGGTCCAGCATACGCTTGCGAGTCACGGGGCCGCGCGTCTCTGGGAGTTGATGGGCGAGGAGCCCTATGTGGCGGTGCTCTCGGCGCTCACCGGTAACCAGGCGGTGCAGGAAGTAAAAGCGGGGCTCAAGGCGATCTACGTCAGCGGCTGGCAGGTGGCGGCCGACGCGAACTGCGCGCTGACGATGTACCCCGACCAGAGCCTCTATCCGTCGGACAGCGTCCCCAATCTGCTCGTTCGGATCCAGAATGCGCTGCGGCGCGCCGACGAGATCCATCACATGAACGGCGACGACTCGGTCGACTGGTACGTGCCGCTCGTCGCCGATGCGGAGGCGGGATTCGGCGGGGTGCTCAACGCTTACGAGCTGATGAAGCTCATGATTTTCGCCGGCGCAGCGGGCGTGCACTTCGAGGACCAGCTTTCCTCCGCCAAGAAGTGCGGGCATCTGGGCGGGAAGGTGCTCGTGCCTACGAGCGAGTTCATCGCCAAACTGATCGCGGCGCGGCTCGCCACCGACGTGTGCGGCGTAGAGACAATCCTTATCGCGCGCACCGACGCGAACAGCGCCGGCCTGTTGACGAGCGACATCGACGAGTACGATCGGCGCTGGTGCACCGACGAGCGCTCACCCGAGGGTTTCTTCGTCATTAAGGACGGCGTCGACGCGGCGATCGCGCGCGCCCGCGCCTACGCACCGTACGCCGACATGCTGTGGTTCGAGACCGCGAAGCCGGACCTCGCCGAAGCCCGGCAGTTCGCCGAGGCGATCCACAAGGAGTATCCGCGCAAGCTCCTCGCCTACAACTGTTCGCCGTCATTCAACTGGAAGCGCCATCTCAGCGAATCACAGCTCGCGAGCTTCCAAAAGGAGCTGGGCGCGATGGGATACAAGTTCCAGTTCGTCACCCTGTCCGGCTTTCACGCGCTCAACCACGCCATGTTCACGCTGGCGCAGGATTACAAGGAGCGCGGCATGGCGGCGTACGCCGACCTGCAGTCGCGCGAGTTCGCCGCGGAGCGCGATGGCTACGAGGCCGTCAAACATCAGGAGTTCGTGGGCGTCGGATACTTCGACGAAATCACGCAGATCGTGCACGGCGGCCGCAGCTCGACCGTCGCGCTGGAAGGCTCGACGGAGCAGGAGCAGTTCGTCAGACGTTAACCGATCACGGTTGTCTCGGCCCGCCGCCGCCGCGCGGATTGCGCGCGACGGCGACGGCGCAACAATACCGCCCCCGGACCACAGCACCTGCTCTTAGTCCTCAATCCTGAAGGCTACGGAAGAGTCCTCGGACCGCACGCCGTTGCCATTCACCTTGCGGCATCGCACTGGATGACGCACCGGAAAAATCCATCGCAAAATCTCCACTCCCGGTCGTGCGCGGTCGACGATCGCACGGCCGTGTCGCGGTCGTTGCAGCCGAGCAGCGTAGCAACGGAGCCGCATCACGCGTTCGGGCACGGAGGTTGCGCATCGAAACGGTCGCGTCGAGAAACTCATGACGCTTATTCGACTCGTTAGAGGAAGGAGAAGCAAATGAGACACCTGAATCCCCAGCTGGAGCGTCTCGAGGAGCGCGTTGCACCGTGTTTGGGCGTTTCGCTGCCCGCGCTGGGCATCACCATCGGGTGCCAGAGCAGCGGCGACGGTGGCAGCGGCAGCTCCGAGCGGAGTTGCGACGGCTCGAGCGCGTCGGGCAGCCAGAGCTCCAAGAGCAAGAGTCACGAGAGCTGTAGCTCGTAGCGTTGTGTCGCAGCGAGAAGGCCGCGGGGATCGTTGCCCGCGGCCTTCTACGGACGCTGGTATCGAGAGAGGAGTCCCCCACCGCCTTGATTCCTGCTCCGCCGAAACTCCGCACCGATCTCACCCTCAGTCATCAGAGGGCGGCGGGGGCGGCGCAATGCGTCGTCAAGGACCCCCGCTCCGGCAAGTTCTTTCGCTTCGGCGAGCTCGAGGAGTTCATCGCCGAGCAGCTCGACGGCGAGACGCCGCTCGAGGCGGTGCGGCAACGGACGGAGGCGCACTTCGAGGCGCGGCTCCCGGCCGATGCCCTCGCCGCCTTCGTCAAGAAGCTCGAAAAGAGCCGTCTCCTGGAAGGCCAGGACGACGCGGAGGACGGCTCAGCGCGCTCGCACCGGCGGATGCGAGGCAGCCTGCTGTACCTGCGGTACCGGCTTTTCGACCCGAACCGACTCTTCGATCGCCTCGTGCACCGCGTGCGGTTCTGCTTCACGCCGCATTTCCTGGTCCTCTCGGCGGGGCTCATCGTCTTCGCCACGGGCATCACGGTCATCGGCTGGAGTGACATCCGCGCGGACCTGTCGCGGCTGTACCGCCTCTCGTCGATTCCGCTGTTCCTGCTGGTCAGCCTCGGATTGGCGGCAGCGCACGAGTTCGCCCACGGGCTGACGTGCAAGCGGTTCGGGGGCGAGGTGCACGACCTCGGCTTCCTGCTGATCTACTTCACGCCCTCGTTCTACACGAACGTGAGCGATGCATGGCTTTTCCCGGAAAAGGCGAAACGTCTGTGGGTCGGCTTTGCCGGACCTTACTTCGAGCTGTTTCTTTGGGCGCTCGCCACTCTGACCTGGCGGGTCACGGACGTCGATACGCGGATCAATTACGTGGCGCTGCTCGTCATGACCCTGTCGGGCATCAAGACGCTCTTCAACCTGAATCCCTTCATCAAGCTCGACGGCTATTACCTCCTGAGCGACTACCTGGAGCTGCCCAACCTGCGAAAGCGGTCGTTTCGCTACGTCGGAGGTCTGGTCAAGCGTCTCGTGGGCGTGGGTCAGCACATCGTCACGGATCCTTCCCCACGCGAGCGCCGGGTCTACCTCGCGTACGGACTGCTGGGCTCGGTCACCTCGATCTCCGTGCTCGCCTACGTCGTGGTCACGGCGGGCAGCTACCTGGTCGACACCCACCAATCGATGGCGCTGGTGCTCTTCGCGGGCCTGGCGGGCACCAAGTCGCGGCGCAAGCTGCGCAAACTGTTCGGCGGTGCGGCGCGCCCCAACGACCCCGAGGATGACGGCGACATCGGCGCTGATGAGGCTGACATGGTGTCGCCGCCGGAGAACGCCACGCGCCCCGCCCCGTCCTCGCTCGCCCGCGCGCGTTGGCGCGGCTGGTCGCCGCGGGTGAAGTGGACGGCTCTCGCGGTCGCAGCCGCACTGGTGGCGGTCCTCGGCCACCGGCAGCTGCGGATCGGCGGCCCCGTGACCGTGCTCCCCGAGCAGAACGCCGATGTGCGGGCGCCGGTCGACGGGATCATCAATGACATCCTGGTGGACGAGGGCGACACGGTGGGGGCCGGCGACCTAATCGCGCGGCTGTCGAACACGGCGACAGTGGCCCAGCTACACCAGACCGAAGCATCGATCGCGGACACGCGCGCCCAGCTCACGAAGGCTGAAAAAGGTCCTGCGCCCGAGGAGGTCTCGCTGAACGAGGTGGCCGTGGCCAGAGTCGAGGACCGGTTCCGGTCCGCCGAGGAGAACGCCGCACGGATGACTCGCCTGTTCGAGACCGGGGCGGCGACCCGCCAGGAGCTGCAAGCCGCGCAAGACCAGCTCGCGGCGTCCCGACACGATCGCGACGACGCTCGCGGGCGGCTTGCCATGCTCTACGCGCGCGTCCGTCCGGAAGACCTCGAGTCGGCGCGGGCGAAGCTGGCGTCGCTCCAACACCAACGGCGCTTCCTCGATGGAGAAGTCCGCGCGCTCACCATCGTGAGCCCGACGGGAGGCATCGTGGCGACGCCATCCCGCCAGCTGAGAGAGATGCGCGGCCAACTCGTCACGCAAGGCGCCCTGATCGCCAAGGTGTACGACTTCAGCACGGTCCGCGCTCAGCTCATCGTTTCGGAGAAAGAAATCGCCGATGTCCGCGTAGGCCAGCCGGTCGCGCTGCGGGCACGCGCCTACCCCGACATCGCGTTCCGGGGCACGGTGACCGCAGTGGCGATCGAAGGGACACCCCAGTCGGGGTCGCTGACGACGGTGGGCGGAATGTCCAGCGGGAGCAGCAGCAGCACCAGCACGTCAGGGAGCAGCAGCGCCGGATCCCCCCGCACCTTCGTGGTGACGACGCAGATCGACAATCACGACCTGCTCCTCAAGCCGGGGATGACGGGCCAGGGCAAGATCTACGCGGGCGAGCGACGCATCATCGGGCTGATCACGCGACGCCTCGCGCGCACCTTCAAAGTGGAGTTCTGGTCATGGTGGTGAAATCCAGAAGCCCCAGTGTCGCAAGCCCTCCGCGTCCGGATCCCGCGCCGCGCGAGGCACGGCCCGCCGCGGCCGCGCGGCCGGATGAGTACCTGTATCTGACCGGCCGCCCCCGAATGCGGGACCTGGTGCGCTTCGCCCGGAGTCACGCCGTGAAGCCGCCGGACGAACCGGCCCTCGTGAAGGCATGGCAGACGGCCCATGAGCGCGTCCGGCGTCTCGAGACGGACGAGGCGGGGCTGGCGGACGATCCGCCCATGCGCCCGCTGGGATCGAAATACGAGGCGCTCCTGATCGAACTGTTCCAGGACCCGTTGGTGCGCAACGGGTTCAACACCGTCCCCACCGACGTCGCCCTGGTCGAGCTGGACCGCCTGGTCGTGTACCAGAAGCACATCGACCTCACGTACGTAGGCCAGCTCGCGAGCAGTCTCGGAGCGGGTGGACGGAGGCCGAGCGACGAGCAAGTGTTTCGGACCTGCCTGCTGCACGATCACGACGAGCCGCCCGTGAAATGGTCCCGCGTGCAACATGACCGATTCGTCTTCGTGTCCCCGTCGAATGACCTGCGCTTTCTCGGGGCGGCGCCGCTGCAACGCGATCAGATCAAGGACTATCCGGCACGCGGCAAGTTCGTGGGCCTCGTCGGGATCGCCGTGGGCCTCGGCTCCAACTTCCTCAACGTCGTGTACGCCGAGAAGCGGCTGGTCTTGAACAACGGCAGCCATCGGGCCTACGCGCTCCGCCAGCTGGGCGTCACGCACGTGCCGTGTATCATTCAGCACTGCGCTTCGCGGGACGAGGTGGACGCGGTGGCGGCCACCGACGTCCGAAAGAATCCCGACGCCTACCTCAAGCATCCGCGACCCTCGATGCTCAGGGACTACTTCGATCCGGCGCTGCATCTGGTCATGCCGGTGTATCGCCGGCTGCGCCAGGTCATCGTACGGTTCGAGATCGAGGAGAACGCCGTACCCGCCCTGTGAGGCCGTCTACTTTCGTTAGTTGACAATCGCCTACGTGCCCGTAGGTTCTGATGAAACCGGTCCCCGACCCATGTCGCGGCCGGTTTCTTCACTTTTGGAGCAGCAATGGCAACAACCTTACGCAACTACATCGGCGGGGAGTGGATCGCCCCGGGCAACGTCGAGTATCTCGACCTGACCAACCCGGCGACCGGCGAAGCGCTTGGCAAGGTGCCGCTCTCGGGCATCCGCGCCGTCAACGAGGCCGTTGCGGCAGCACAGGCCGCATTCCTCAAATGGCGTGGAGTCCCACCGGTCGTTCGAGCCCGGTATCTCTTCAAGCTCAAGTACTTGATGGAAGAGCATTTCGACGAGATCGCGACCACGGTCACGCGCGAGCACGGCAAGACACTCGACGAGGCGCGCGGATCCGTACGGCGCGGGATCGAGAACGTCGAGCACGCCTGCGGGATTCCGGCCTTGATGATGGGCAAGACGCTCGAGGACGTCGCCAGCGGCATCGACTGCGAATACGTGCGGCAGCCGCTGGGTGTCTTTGCCGCGGTCACCCCATTCAACTTTCCGGCGATGGTGCCCTGCTGGTTCTGGCCCTATGCGATCGCCACGGGCAACACGTTCATTCTCAAGCCGAGCGAGCAGGTCCCGTTCTCGTCCACCCGCATTCTCGAGCTGGCGCGGGAGGCCGGGATCCCCCCCGGCGTGCTGAACCTGGTGCACGGCGCCAAGGAGGTCGTGAGCGCGCTGCTCGCGCATCCCGGAATCGCCGGGATCTCGTTCGTCGGCTCGTCCCCCGTCGCGAAGTACGTCTACCAGGAAGGCGCCAAGCACGGCAAGCGCGTCCAGGCGCTGGGTGGCGCGAAGAATCACGTCATCGTCATGCCCGACGCCGACATGGACCGCGCGGTGGCCAATATCAGCGAGTCACTATTCGGCTGCGCGGGCCAGCGCTGCCTCGCCGGCAGCGTGGTCGTCGCCGCGGGTAAGGCCTACGAGCCGTTCCGCGACAAGCTCCTGAGCGCAGCGAAGGATCTGAGACTCGGTTACGGCCTGGACCCGGGCGTCAACATGGGCCCCGTCATCTCGGCAAAGCACAAGGAGAAGGTGCTGTCGTACGTCGAGGCCGGCCGCAAAGACGGCGCGACGCTGTTACTGGACGGCCGCGCAACCAAGGTAGAGAAACATCCGCGTGGCCACTTCGTCGGGCCGACCGTCTTCGACGGCGTCCGACCAGACATGACGATCGGGAAAGAGGAGATCTTCGGACCGGTGGCGTCCGTGATGCACGTCAGCAATCTGGACGAAGGCATCGAGATGGTACAGCGCTCCGGGTTCGCCAACGCCACGTCGATCTTCACGCAGAGCGGCAAGGCCGCGCGCGAGTTTCGCTATCGGGTCGGCGTCAGCATGATCGGGGTGAATATCGGCGTGGCAGCACCGATGGCCATGTTCCCGTTTGGCGGTACGAAAGGATCCTTCTTTGGGGATCTGAAGGCCCATGGTGACGACTCAATCGAGTTCTATACGGATAAGAAAGTGGTCATTTCACGCTGGTAGGTTTTCTAACCCCGGGCGCAAGCCCGGGGTCAACGAACGGTGGGAGTGTCATGCCTAAAGTCGTCGGCGGGCTCATCCAGATGTCGAATCCCATCAACGACGCCAACGCGCCGGTCAACAAGATCGCTGAGGCGATGCTCGAGAAGCACCTTCCTTATATAGAGGAAGCAGGCAAGAAGGGCGTACAGATCCTCTGCCTGCAGGAAGTCTTCAACGGCCCGTACTTCTGTCCGAGTCAAGACGCCAAGTGGTGCGACATCGCCGAGGCGATTCCTGGTCCGACGATCGAGCGCATGCAGAAGCTCGCCAAGAAGCACGAGATGGCAATGATCGTGCCCATCTACGAGCGGGAGATGGCGGGCGTCTACTACAACACCGCGGCCGTGATCGACGCCGACGGCAGCTACCTCGGCAAGTATCGCAAGAACCACATCCCGCACACCGCCGGCTTCTGGGAGAAGTTCTTTTTCAAACCCGGCAACCTCGGCTATCCCGTCTTCAAGACGCGCTACGCCACCATCGGCGTGTACATCTGCTACGACCGGCACTTCCCCGAGGGCGCTCGACTGCTCGGCCTGCACGGCGCCGAAATCGTGTTCAATCCTTCGGCGACGGTGAAGGGCCTATCGCAATACCTGTGGAAGCTGGAACAGCCCGCCCACGCGGTGGCGAACGGCTACTTCATGGGCTGCATCAATCGGGTCGGCGTCGAAGCCCCGTGGAACGTTGGGCAGTTCTACGGCTCGAGCTACTTCGTGGACCCGCGGGGCAATTTCCTGGCGCAAGGCAGCGAGGACAAAGACGAGCTCGTCGTCGCCGAAATGAATCTCGACATGATCGAGGACGTGCGGCGAACGTGGCAGTTTTTCCGCGACCGCCGGCCGGAGACGTACGACGACATGGTCAGGCAGCTGCCTTGAACCACCGTGCGTGGTGGGTCGTGCGTGGTGCGTGGGACCATGAGGCCCGTGGATGCTGACTCTGCTGCGCGCGTTGACGTATGCGACACTGTTCGTCGCGCTGTTTCTCGTCGTGGTCCCGCAGCGCATCCTCACAGCGAGTGGCGTGGGATCAGTCGAATCGATCGGGGCGCTCCAGGTAGCGGGGCTCACCGTTGTTGCGCTCGGTGCGGCGTTGGTAGTGTGGTGCCTCGTGACCTTTGCGTTCGTCGGCAAGGGCACGGCCGCGCCATTCGATCCGCCTCGCCAGCTGGTGGTCGCCGGTCCGTACCGCTGGGTGCGTAATCCGATCTACATCGGCGCCGCGGTGGCGATGCTCGGCGCAGCGCTCTTCTTTGGCTCGGGTGCCCTCGTGCTGTATGCGGTCGTCGTGTTGGTCGTGACGCATCTTCTCGTCATCTTCTACGAAGAGCCCCATTTGCGGCGCGTCTTCGGCCAGCCGTACGAAGACTATTTGCACCGCGTGCATCGCTGGATTCCGACATGGCGCTCCTGATTCGCGGCGGCCGGGTTATCACGGCCACCGAAGACTTCACCGCCGACATCTACGCCGAGGCCGAGCGGATCACGCGGATCGAGCCCCATATCGATTCGAAACTCCTGGCTCCCGGCACCGAGATCGTCGAAGCCGCTGGGAAATACGTGTTCCCGGGATTCATCGACCCGCACGTGCATATCTACCTGCCATTCATGGGCACCTATGCGGCCGATGACTACGAGTCGGCCAGCAAAGCCGCCCTGGCGGGCGGGACGACTACGCTGATCGAGATGATTTGCCCCGGTGCCAGCGACGAGCCGTTCGCGGCGTTCGAGCTGTGGAAGTCAAAGGCCGAAAGGCTCGCGGCGGTGGACTACACATTTCACATGTCGGTAGTGCGCTTTGAGGACGCTGTCCGCGACCAGTTCCGCGAGATCGTGAAGGCGGGCGTCGCGTCGTTCAAAGTATTCCTCGCCTACAAAGGCGCGCTCAACCTCTCCGATGAGCACCTCTTCGCCGCCATGAAGCTCGCGAAGGACCTCGGGCTCGGCACGCACGTCTACATCGTGCACACCTCGTGCGAGCCGGCGGTTCGCGCTGCGCTGGATGCGCGGAAGCGGGGGGTGAATGTGTGGATCGAATCGGTCATCCCGCACTTCGTGCTGGACGAGACCTATGCCGAGCGGCCCGCGTTTGAGGGGGCGAAGTACGTCATGTCCCCACCGCTGCGCGCCAAGGCCAATCAGAATGTCCTCTGGAACGGCGTGAAGTCTCGAGACATCAGCACAATCGCGACCGATCACGCGCCGTTCCGGTTCGCAGATCAGAAAACGATGGGCAGGGACGGGTTCACCAAAATCCCCAACGGCATCCCCTCGGTACAGGAACGCATCGACCTGGTCCACACCTGCGGCGTCGCCGCGGGACGGCTGGGGCTGCACGCGATGGTGGACGCGTGTTCGACGCAAGCCGCGAAGCTGTTCGGGCTGTATCCCCAGAAGGGCACGATCCAGCTCGGCAGCGATGCCGATCTGGTCGTCTACGATCCGAGCTATCGCGGCACGTTCTCCAAGGAGTGCAGTCACTCGAACGTGGACTACAACGCGTACGAGGGGTGGGAGCAGAAGGGCCGCGCCGCCGTCGTCACGGTGCGCGGGCAGGTGCAGTCACGCGATGGAGAGTTCGTCGGCACAATCGGCCGGGGCCAATTCTTGAAGCGGGAGCCCACACACTGATGGATTCTTCGACAGTACGACAAAAACACAAGGAATTCCTTTTTCCCTGCGTCGCCAATTACTACGCCGAGCCCGTCGTCATTACGGAGGCACACGGCTCGACCGTGAAGGACTTGGACGGCCGCGAGTATCTCGATTTCTTCGGCGGCATCCTGACCGCGGGGATTGGGCATTCGCATCCGGAATTCGTGAAGCGCCTGCAGGATCAGGTCGCGCGGTTGGTGCACACCTCGAGCGTCTATCCCACGGTCGAGCAGGTTCGCGTTGCGGAGCGGCTCACCCAGATCACCCCCGGCAAGCTCAAGAAGAGCTTCTTCACCACGAGTGGCACGGAAGCGGACGAAACCGCGGTCATGCTGGCGAAGATCTACACCGGCCAGCAAGAGATCATCGTGTTGCGGCACAGCTACGCCGGCCGCAGCCAGGGCGCGATCGCCATTACCGGGCAGCAGCCCTGGCGCGTCTTACCGACCCAGATCGCCGGCGTCAAGCACGCGCTGTCGCCGTACTGCTACCGCTGCCCATTGGGCCTCGAGTACCCTGACTGCGGCGTGCGCTGCGCGCAAGACATCGAAGATCTGATCAAGACGACGACGAACGGCCGCCCGGCGGCCTTCATGGCGGAGCCGATCCAGGGCGCGGGTGGATTCATCACGCCGCCCAAGGAGTATTTCGAGATCGCCGTCGGCATCATCCGTAAGTACGGCGCCGTGTTCATCTGCGACGAAGTCCAGACCGGCTGGGGCCGCACCGGCGACCACTGGTGCGGCATCGAGCATTGGGGCGTCGAGCCGGAAATCATGACATTCGCGAAGTCCATCGCGAATGGCTTCCCCGTCGGCGCCACGATCGCCACGGAGGAGGTCGCCAACGCCTTCACCGGGTTGTCGCTCTCAACGTTTGGCGGCAATCCCATCTCGATGGCCGCGGTCGACGTGACGACGGACGTCATGCAGCGCGAGAACACGCCCAAGCGCTCGGCCGAGCGGGGCAGGCAGCTCCGCGATGCGCTCGAGGAATTCAAGAAACGGTTCGCCTTTATCGGAGACGTGCGGGGCATGGGACTCATGCAAGGCATCGAATTCGTCGAGGATCGTAAGACGAAAGAGCCGTCGCCCAAGAAGACGACGGCGTTCCTCGAAGCGGCCAAGCGTCAGGGCCTGCTGATCGGCAAGGGCGGCCTCTACGGCAACGTGATCCGCATCGCGCCGTCGATGCTGATCAGCAAGTCGGAGATCGAGGACGGCTGCAAGCGGATGGAGCGCGCGTTGGCGGAGGCTCAATAAGCGCGACGCACGGACGACTGCCCCCCTGGGGACGCGCAGCCCTGCCCGCGCCTCCCGCGTTCACGGCGCGCAACGTGCTGCGCACCATCGGGCCCGGGGTCATCGCGCTCGGCGTCGCGATCGGCGGCGGCGAGTGGCTGCTCGGACCTTCCGTCATTGTCACGTACGGCGTGGCGCTCCTCTGGATCACCACCGCCGCAGTGCTGCTCCAGACGGTGCTCAACCTCGAGATGGCGCGGTACACGCTCTACACCGGCGAGCCCATCGTCACTGGATTCATGCGCACGTGGCCAGGGCCGGGCGTGTGGGGCTGGACCTACAGCATCCTGACGTTGCTACAGTACGGCTGGCCGGGGTGGGCCCTCACCAGCGCGACAGCGACCGCGGCAATCATCCTCCACCGCATGCCCACGGCGGCCGACGCCCGCTTCGTCATCCTCCTGGGCTACGCCACGTTCGGCGCCTGCCTGCTCATCGTCAGCCTCGGCCGCAAGATCGAGCGCACACTCGAGTACGCGATGTGGGCAATGCTGGCGTGGATTGTCGTGTATCTCGTCGCGGTGGACGTCACCACCGTGTCGGGAGCCAACTGGGCGCGGCTCACCGGCGGGCTGCTGAGCTTTGGCACCATCCCTCGCCAGGCCGACTGGATCCTGCTCGCCGCCTTCGCCGCGTACTCAGGGCTGGGCGGCATGGGGAACGTCTTCATCACGAACTGGATGCGCGACAAGGGATTCGGGATGGGCGCCACCGTCGGATACATCCCGACCGTGTTGGGCGACCGCGTACACCTGTCGCCGCACGGCAACGTGTTCGACGCGACGCCCGCAAATCTCGCGGCGTGGCGCGACTGGTGGAAGTTCGTGTACGTGGACCAGTGGGGGATATTCGCCATCGGGTCGCTCGCCGGCATGGCGCTCACCTGCTTGCTGACGCTGCAGTTCGTCCCGCCGGGGACGGTCGCGGGAGAATGGTCGGTCGCGAACCTGCAGGCGGCAGCGATGGCGAACGCACTCGGTCCAGCGTTTTGGTATCTCACCCTCCTCTGTGGACTGTGGGTCCTGTTCTCCACGCAGCTGGGCGTCGTGGACGGCGTCCCGCGCGCCATCACGGATATTCTCTGGAGCGGCAGCCCCGCCGTGCGCCGCTGGCGGGGCGGGGACGTGCGGGCCGTCTATTACGGAGTGCTGGCGGCCTTTGCCGTCTGGGGGTGCATCGCCCTGAATCTGGCGCGCCCGCTCACCCTCATCATTATCGGCGCGAACGTGGCGGGACTCATCATGGTGTTCGTGAGCGTGCACACGTTGATTGTGAACCGCACGCTGTTGCCGCGCGAGCTCCGAGCCCCGCGTTGGCGCGAGGCGGTACTCGCGCTGTGCGCCCTGTTCTACGGCGGGGCCGTGTTTGTCTCCACGCGGGCACTCTGGTGACGGCCGCCGAAGGCGACGCCAGGCTGACCAACCCCGACCTCGCGCCGGTGTCGCCGGACCGGCGCACCTGGAACTGGTGGCACATCGCGTCACTGTGGATCGGGATGGCGATCTGTATCCCGACCTACACGCTGGCATCCGGTCTGATCGATCAGGGCTGGACGTGGCAGGCCGCCGTGGGCGCGGTCATACTCGGCAACTTCGTCGTGCTGGTGCCGATCGCGCTGAACTCCCACGCGGGAACGCGTTACGGCATCCCCTTCCCCGTCCTCGCCCGCTCGTCCTTTGGCGTGCTCGGCGCCAACATCCCCGCCCTGCTGCGCGGCCTCGTCGCGTGCGGCTGGTTCGGCATTCAGACATGGATCGGCGGCTGGGCGATCTACAAGCTCTTCGAGGTGATGTGGCCAGGCATCGCGACGCTGCCGCAGATCCTGCCCGCCTTCGTGGGACTCAAAACCGGCGAGTTTCTCTGCTTCATGCTGTTCTGGACGATGAACGTCTGGATCGTGCTGCGTGGGATGGACTCGATCAAGTTTCTCGAGACCTGGGGATCGCCCTTCTTGCTCGCCGTCGGTGCTGCCCTGTTTATCTGGGCGTGGGTCCGCGCCGGCGGCCTCGGTCCGATGTTGCAGAATCCGGCCGTCGGGCCGTCCGGCCATCCGGCCGTCGGCAGCGTCTTCGGCGCCGGTTTGACGTCGGCGGTCGCCTTTTGGGGCACCATGGCGCTATCGATACCCGATTTCTCACGCTACGCGCGCAGCCAGCGGGATCAGGTCATCGGACAAGCGGTGGGGCTGCCGGCCACGATGGCCCTGTTCGCGTTCATCGGCGCCGCGGTGACCAACGCGACGGTCGTCATCTTCGGCCAACGCATCGCGGATCCGATCGCGCTGCTCGCGCGGATCGGTGGGCCCCTGATGATCATCCTGTCGATGGCCGGACTGACCGTCGCCACGCTCACGACCAACATCGCGGCCAATATTGTCGCGCCGGCGAACGGTTTCTCGAACCTCGCGCCGGACAGAGTCTCGTTCAAGCAGGGCGCCATGATCACGGCGGTGATCGGAATCGTGATGATGCCATGGCGGCTCTACAACAATGCCGCCACGTACATTTTTACCTGGCTCATCGGCTACGGTGCGCTGCTCGGGCCAGTCGCGGGCATCATGATCGCCGATTACTTCGTGGTGCGGCGGGGCGAGCTGATCGTCAGCGACCTCTACAAGCGCCACGGCGCGTACGAATACACGCGAGGGTTCAACTGGATCGCGATCGCCGCGCTGGCCGTCGGCGTGGTGCCGAGTCTGCCGGGATTCGTGGCGGCATTGCGGGGAATCCCATTGCGTGGTGTGTTCGGCACGATCTACAACTGGGCGTGGTTTGTAGGCTTCATCCTCTCTGCCGGCATTTATGTGATCGGGATGCGAGCGGGAGCGGGGAGCCGGGAGCGGGGAGCAGTCGGTGCCGCCACCTGACATGGCCGCTCGGCTGTCCGACGAACAGCTCGCGAGAAACTTCGCCGACATCGCGCCGCCGCTCACAAACGATGCCGCGCTGCTCGAGGCGAACACGTGTCTCTTCTGTCATGACGCCCCCTGCACTATCGCGTGCCCGACGCACATCGACGTCCCCGCGTTCATCAAGAAGATCGCGAGCGGCAATCTGCGCGGCTCGGCCCGGGTCATTCTCGATGTAAACCCGTTTGGCCACTCGTGCGCGCGCGCCTGCCCGGTCGACGTGCTGTGCGAGGGCGCCTGCGTGTTGAACGACCGCGACGAGCAGCCGATCAAGATCGCGCTGCTGCAGCGGCACGCGACCGACTACGTCCTCGAGAAGAAGCTCAAGCTCTTCGAGCCGGGGAAGCGCACGGGGAAACGGGTCGCAATCGTGGGCGCGGGGCCGGCGGGGCTCGCGTGCGCGCGCGATCTGCGGCGCCACGGTCACGAGGCGACCGTCTTCGAGTCACAGAGCCGGCCCGGCGGCCTGAATACCTACGGGATTGCCGAGTACAAGCTGAAGGCTGACGTGGCGCTCGCCGAGGTACAGGACATCCTCGATCTCGGCGTGGAGTTGAAGAGGGGCATTACGATCGAATCGCTCGAACCGTTGATCGCCGAGTATGACGCGGTGTTTGTGGGCATCGGGCTGGGCGGCACCAAGCGGCTCGGCATCCCCGGCGAGAGCATCTCAAGACGCATCCGTATCGGGAAACGCCGGTCGGACGCCAGGTCGTGGTGATCGGTGCGGGTAATACCGCCATCGACGCCGTCACGCAGGCCAAGCGGCTCGGCGCGGCGGCCGCCACCATCGTCTATCGGCGCGGCGAGGCCGACATGCCGTGCTATCACTACGAATACGAGCTCGCCAAGCGCGACGGCTGCGGGTTCCGCTTCAACGCCGCACCGCAGCGCGTGCTGGGCAATGGCGCCGTGGCAGGGCTGGAAGTGCGAACGACGAGCGGCACAGAGACGATTCCGTGCGACATGGTGATCGTCGCGATCGGACAAGGCGCGCGCACCGAACTTTCCTGGCCCAAGAATCATCCCAAAGTCTTCAGCGGCGGCGACTGTGCCAACGGCGGAGCGGAGATCGTGAATGCCGCGGCCGAAGGCGTTGCCGCCGCCAAGCAAATCCATCAAAGGCTCACCAATGGCTGATCTCAAGACGAACTTCGCGGGGATCGAAAGCCCGAACCCCTTCTGGTTGGCGTCCGGACCTCCCACCAACACCTACGGCCAGGTCGCGAAGGCCTTCGATCAGGGCTGGGGCGGCGCCGTGTGGAAGACGATCGGCGAACCGATCATCAACGTCTTTTCGCGCTACGGCTCGGTCGACCTCGGGCAGACGCGCATGATGGGCTTCAATAACATCGAGCTGATCACCGATCGGCCTACGCCCGAGAACCTCAAGGAGATCGCCGAGGTCAAACGCAACTATCCGAAGCACGCCGTGATCGCGTCGTTGATGGTCGAGTCGAAGCGGGAAGCCTGGCATGAGATGGTCAAACAGACGCAAGACACGGGCGCCGACGGCATCGAGCTGAACTTCGGATGTCCCCACGGCATGAGCGAGCGTGGGATGGGCAGCGCGGTGGGTCAGGTGCCCGATTACACCTGCCAGATCGTCGAATGGGTGAAGGAAGTCGCCACGATTCCGGTGATCGTGAAGCTCACGCCCAACGTCACGGACATCACGTACATCGCGCGCGCGGCTGTCAAAGGCGGCGCCGATGCGCTGTCGCTGATCAATACGATCAACTCGATCGTGGGCGTCGATCTGTCGACGTTCGAACCCCAACCTTCCGTTGCCGGCAAGTCGAGCCACGGCGGCTACTGTGGGCCCGCCGTCAAGCCGATCGCGCTGCACCTCGTCTCGGCGGTCGCCGCCGACGCCAGCGTGAAAATTCCCATCTCCGGGATCGGCGGCATTGCCTCGTGGCGAGACGCCGCCGAGTTCATCGCCCTGGGCGCCGGCTCGGTGCAGGTGTGCACCGCCGTGATGCACTATGGGTTCCGGATCGTGGAGGACCTGATCGACGGGCTGTCGAACTGGATGGACGAGCGCGGGCATCGCACGCTGGCCGACGTGCGCGGGCGCGCCCTGCCCCGCGTGGCCAAGTGGGAGGACCTCGATCTCAACTACCACCTGCTCGCCCACATCGATCAGGACAAGTGCATCAAGTGCGAGCTGTGCTGGACCGCGTGCGAGGATGGCGCGCATCAAGCGATCCGCCGCCTGCCGCGCACTAACGGCGCGGGGGGGCCGGGGGGGCCGGGGGGGCCGGGGGGGCCGGTCGTCGAGATCATCGAGGAAGCGTGCGTCGGCTGTAACCTCTGCGCGGCGGTGTGTCCTGTGCAGGAGTGCATTACGATGCAGCGGATCCCGAATGATTATGCGCCCGTAAGCTGGAAGAACTACGTTGCGGGAAAAGGAGAGCTGGCGCCCCGCTCCGCGCAATTCCATACCGCGACCTGGACTTCCAGCGCGAAGCGTTAAGCTCGAAGAGAAGTTGCGCAGACGGCGAAGTTGCGAAGCGGCCACAAGCTTCGAGCTACGAGCTGCTAGCTACTGCACGCTTCACTCAACTTCCGCATCAATCCGTAAACCGTTCGAGCACATTCGTCACGAACGGCTGATACTTTCGTTACGTCTTCACGGCCGAGATAGTCCAGACCTACCGCAAGGTCGATTATCGCTTCGATCTCATCGAGTGATGCGCGTGCTATTCCGAGATGCTTTCGGAATTCCTTTGTCCCGCCCCGACTGGCTCCTTCAGCGATGTTCAGAACAACGCTCGACGCAGCGCGACGCCACTGATCGGCCAAGCCGCTGCGTTCGACGGCAGGGAGCTTGGCAATCAAAGGCTTCGAGACGAGAGCCAACGCTCGCGCATGCTCCCAAGCCTTCAGTTTCTTGAAGTGTCCCACGAAGCGAAGGTGCCGAATGATCCAGTGTCATTCGGCATCGAATCTTTGCAAGTAGGACCTTTTCCTTGCTTCTTGAGTTTGAAGCTGGAAGCCGCTTGCAACTTCGCCGTCTGCGCAACTTTTCTGGAATCTTCGAACTTAGAACTCAGAGGCGGCTTGGAGGTGCGACCGGGGGCACCGAGACCTGCTCAGGCTCCGGTGTGAAATCTTCACCTGGATTGATGAACCGATCCCTCTCGAAGTTGTATTGCTTGTCGTACAGTTGCCGATAACGTCCGTTGGCCGCGAGCAGCTCTTCGTGACTCCCCCGCTCGACGATCTCGCCGCCCTCGAGCACCAGGATCTGATCGGCGCTGCGAATCGTCGACAGCCGGTGCGCAATCACAAACGTCGTCCGCCCGCGGCGCAGCGCGCGTAACCCGTCCTGGATCTTGGCTTCGCTCTCGGAGTCGAGGCTCGACGTCGCCTCATCCAGCACGAGAATCCGGGGGTCGGCGAGAATCGCCCGCGCGATCGAAATGCGCTGCCGCTGGCCACCCGAGAGCTTGACGCCCCGCTCCCCCACCACCGTATCGTACTTCTCCTCGAACTGCTCCACGAACTCGTCGCAGTGCGCGATGCGCGCCACGGCCTCGATTTCCCGCGGCGTCGCGTGGGGACGCGCGAAGGCAATGTTTTCGGCAATCGTGCCGTCGAACAGGAAGTTGTCCTGGAGCACCACGCCCAGCTGTGTGCGGTAGTCGGCCAGTGGCACGGTCGCGAGATCACGCCCATCCACCAGCACCCTGCCCTTCTCGGGCCGGTTGAACGCCAGCACCAGCCCGATGAGCGTGCTCTTCCCGGATCCCGAGGAGCCGACGAGTGCCGTGGTCGAGCCCGGTCGCGCGCGGAACGACACATCCTTGAGGACCGGTACGCCAGGCTTGTAGGCGAATGTCACGTGTTCGAACGCGACGTCGCCGCGCAGCGGCCCGAGCGGCGCGCGCTGCGCGTCTTCGGCGTCCTCGGTCGTCATGCGGCGCAGCTCGTAGATCCGGTCGAGCCCCGCAAACGCTTCGGTGATCTGCGTGCCGATCGACGCGATGTTGATCAGGGGCAGCGCCACGAGCCCAACGAAGAAAACGTATTGCACGAACTGCCCCAGCGTCATCGATCCCGCGAGCACCGCCCGGCCGCCGACGAGAATCATCACGACCGAGATGGCGCCGATCACGAACTGCGCAAACGCGCCGACGCCGGAGACGCCGGTCATCGTGGTCGCCACGTTGCGGAACAGCTTGTGGGCGCCCCGGGCGAACACCAGCCGCTCGCCCCGCTCCGATCGGTAGGCCTTCACGATCCGGATACCACCCAGCGTTTCCGCGAGCCGGCCGGTCACCTCGGCGTTGAGCTTGCCGCGGTCGCGAAACAGCGGCCGGAGCTTCGAGAACGCGTAGGCCATTCCCCCGCCGAACAGCGCCAGCACGAGAATCGAGATCGCCGTGAGCGTCCAGTTGAGCCAGAACAGCACGCCCAGCGCGATACTCGCGGTCACCAGGCCCCCGAGCAGCTGCACCAGTCCGGTGCCGACCAGGTTGCGGATGCCCTCGGCGTCCGTCATGATCCGCGAGATGAGGATGCCGGTCTTGGTGGAATCGAAATACGAGATCGGCAAGCGCAACACGAACGCCTGTATCGATTTGCGCATGTCGGTGATGGCGCGCTGAGCCGCGACCCCGAGGATCTGCGACAATCCAAACGACGTCACCGCCTGCACGAGGGCCGCCACGCCCACCGCCGCGGCGATGATGCCCAGCAGGTCGGCGCGCTTCTGCCCGACGACCTGGTCGATGATGTACCGTGACGACCACGGCAAGACGAGACCCGCGAGCCGGCTGACCAGCATCAACGCGAGACCGACGACGAGCCGATTCCGATGCTGCCAGACGAGCCGGCGCGCCTCGCGCCACGCGTTTGCGTAGTTGGGTTTCGGTTTCTTGTCTGCCACGCGAGAAGGTTACCCAATCCCAATTCGTCGCACCACCTAGAACGTGGCGCCGGTGGGTCAGTCCCTAACGCGCTGAACCGAGCGCCGCGACACTCGTGGGCGCGCGGGGCGTGACAACCCTCACACGCATTGATTTGACGGGCGCCTTAGGTTGGGGTAGCATCGTTGCCTGCGAGAGGCCACTCTGTCACCATCCCGCCCGCGGCGCAGGCGCGCCGACCCCGACCCGGCACCCCCGGCCTCCGGCTCTCCCCATATCTGCCCCGTTGTGGGCCTCGGGGCCTCAGCCGGCGGCTTGGACGCGTTTCAAAAGTTCTTCTCGCGCATGCCCTCCGACAGCGGTATGGCGTTCGTGCTCGTCCAGCACCTGGACCCTCACCACCCGAGCCTCCTCCCCGAGCTGTTGCGTAAGGCGACGCGCATGAGCGTCGCCCAGGCGACCGACGAGACGCCGGTGCAGCCGGATCATGTTTACGTGATTCCACCCAGCGCCACCCTTACGATCGAGGGAGGCGTGCTGCGGGTGCAGCCGGTGGAGGGCGACGGCGGTCCCCGCCTGACGATCGACCGCCTGTTCAACTCGCTCGCCGAGGACCAAGGGCACAATGCCGTGTGCGTGCTCTTTTCCGGGTCGGGATCCGACGGAACGATCGGCCTGCGTGCCGTGAAGGAGCACGGCGGCATGGTCATGGCGCAGTCCCCGGAGACCGCGCAACACGACCCCATCCTCCGCAGCGCGATTTCCACCGGCCTCGTGGATCATGTGCTTCCTCCGGAGGAGCTGGCCGACAAGCTGATGGAGTATGCCACCTACCTGCGCAGCCTGCGGGACCAACAGGGGCCCGAAGCGCTGGTCCTGGCGACCAGCGACGAGCTGACCCGCATCTGCACGATCCTGCTGCACAAGACGGGGCATGACTTCAGGCGCTATAAGACGCCGACGTTGGTGCGGCGCATCCAGCGGCGCATGCAAGTGCTCCAGGCGCCATCGGTCGCGGCATACATCGAGCGCCTGCGCGATGGCCCGAGCGAAGCGGACCAGTTGTTCCGCGATCTGCTCATCGGCGTGACGCATTTCTTCCGGGACCCAGAGGCATTCACCGTACTGGCCAGCGATGTGATCCCGCGCCTCGTGGACGTCGCAACGCTGGACGGGACCCTCCGGGTGTGGACGCCCGGCTGCTCGACGGGGGAGGAAGCGTACTCGGTGGCGATCCTGCTGAGAGAGCAGATTCTGCGGCAGGACTCGCGCTCGCGGGTGCAGATCTTCGCCGGGGACATCGACGACGAGGCGCTGGAGTTCGCGCGCAACGGCCGCTACGCCGAAGGCATCGCCGAGCATGTCACGCGGGAGCGCCTGGAGCGATTCTTCATCCGGCACGATCATGTGTACCAGGTCTCGAAGGAAATCCGGGAGATGTGTCTCTTTTCCGTCCACAACCTGATCAAGGACCCGCCGTTCTCCCGTCTCGACCTCGTCGTGTGCCGCAACCTGCTGATCTACCTCGAGGCCGATGTCCAGAAATACGTGAACAGTCTGTTCCACTACGCCTTGCACCCCGGCGGCTACTTGTTTCTGGGACCCTCCGAAAACTTGGTCGGGCCGCCGGAGCTGTTCCGCACAGTGGACCGCAAGCACCGCATCTTCCAGCGCGGCGCCACCGTCACCCACGTCATCGACAGTCTGCCCGCGATGGTGTCCACACGACCTCCAACCGGGCGCGCCACCGTCGCCGCGGGCACGGTCTCGGGGCCGCAGGCGTTGGTGTCGGCGCTCGAGCGCGTGCTGCTCGACCGGTACGCGCCCGCCTGGGTCGTGATCAACGCGCGCGCGGAGGCGCTGCATTTCTCCGCGCGGACCGGCAAGTACCTCGAACCGGCAACCGGCGCACCCAGCGCCGACGTCGTCGAAATGGCCCGCCCGGGTCTGCGGCTCGACCTGCGGACCGCGATCCACAAGGCCGTCCGAACGGGCGAGACCGTCCTGCACCAGAACGTCCTCGTGGAGACGAACGGCGACACGCAGCGGATCAACCTGTTGGTGCGTCCCGTCACCGAGCTGGGGGCGGATGCCGGACTGTTCCTCGTCGTGTTCCAGGAGGTCGGCCCACCACAGACTCGCGCCGAGGCCGCCGCGGGAGATGCGGCGGCCCCATCGCTTGTCGACAGCGTGATCCAGCAGCTCGAGAGCGAGCTCCGCACGACCAAGGATCACCTGCAGGCGACGGTCGAGGAGGTCGAGACCTCCAACGAGGAGCTGAAATCGGCCAACGAAGAGCTGCTCGCGACCAACGAGGAGCTGCAGTCGTCTAACGAAGAGCTGCAGACCTCCAAAGAGGAGCTCCAGTCGATCAACGAGGAGCTCGAGACGATCAACGCCGAGCTGAACGCCAAGGTGCGAGAGCTCGACCAGGCGAACAGCGACCTGCTGAACTTGTTTCAGGCGACCCAGATCCCGACGCTATTCCTGGACGGCGCTCTCGGCATCAAGCGGTTTACGTCGACGGCGACGAATGTGTTCCGCCTGATCGACAGCGACACCGGGCGCCCGATCACCGATATCGCGCCGCGATTCACGGAAGACCTACTGCCCGACATGAAAGAGGTACTCCGCACCGCCACGCCGCGGGAACGTCAGGTGCATTTCAGCGATGGGTCCGCCACGTACCTCGTCCGCATGCTGCCCTATCGGCGCGTGGACAACACGCTCGACGGTCTGGTCGTCACCTTCCTCGACATCACGCAACTCGAGGCCGCCCAGGAGCAGCGCGCTCGGCTGGCCGCGATCGTCGCGTCCTCGCACGATGCCATCGTGAGTCGTGCGTTCGACGGCACGATCACGAGTTGGAACGACGCGGCGGCGCGCCTGTTCGGCTACTCGGAGCGGGAGAGCGTAGGAAAGTCCTACCTCGACCTCATCGTCCCGCCGGACCGCCGGACGGAGGTCGAGCAAACGGACGATGTGCTGCGGCGGGAAGGGCGGGTAGCGCCGTTCGAGTCGACACGCCTCACAAAGGCTGGCAAGCGCATCGACGTTCTGGTGGCCATCTCGCCCGTTAAGGATGCCGCGGGGCAGCTGATTGGTTCATCCGCGGTGTTTCGCGACTTGACCGAGGTCAACCGCGTCCGGGGCCTCCTGGACGAGGCCCGCCACAAGGACCAGTTCCTCGCTACCCTCAGCCACGAGCTCCGAGGGCCCCTCGCCTCGCTGCAGATCTGCTTCGAAGTGCTCCAAGGCCAGGGAACCGAGGTCAAGCGAGGCAAAGACGCGCTGGCGATCGCGGCCCGGCAGCTCGAGCACCTCTCGGCCCTCGTGAACGAACTGCTCGATGCGTCGAGGATCGCGAGTGGGGCGACCTCGCTCCAGCGATCGGACCAGGACCTGGTCGACGTCGTGCGGACGAGCGCCGAAGACCAACGCTCTTTGCTGAGCGCCGCTGGCGTCCGCCTGGACCTGAGCTTGCCCTCCACCCCACTGTGGGTGTATTGCGACCAACGACGTGTGGGGCAGATCGTTGGCAATCTGCTTGGGAACGCCGTCAAGTTCACGGATCGCGGCGGGCTTGTCACGCTGTCCCTCCGACGGGACGACGCGACGCAGACGGCGGTGCTCAGCGTGCTGGACGACGGCCTGGGCATCGCACCCGAGATGCTCCCCCGGTTGTTCGAACCCTTCAGCCAAGCAGACACGGCCGACGTCCGCGCCCGAGGCGGCTTGGGTCTGGGCTTGGCTTTGGTGCGCGGGCTGGTCACGGCCCACGGTGGCACTGTCGAAGCGCGCAGTGAAGGTCGCGGTCGCGGCACCGAGTTCACCGTTCGTCTGCCGCTGCTCGACCGATCACCGGAGACGGTGGCGCCACCACCAGTCCCCACCCCGGACCCGGGCGCCCCGCATCGTCGGATCCTGGTCGTCGAAGACGATTGGGACTTTGCCGAGAGTCTCCGCGGCATCTTGGAGGTCGCCGGCCACGAGATCCAGGTCGGTGCGGACGGTGAGCGGGCTCTGACCATGGCGATGACCTTCCGCCCGGACATCGTGCTGTGCGACATTGGCTTGCCGGGCAAATTGGACGGGAACGCTGTGGCCGCCGCCAGTCGTCGCGACCCGAGGTACGGCACGCCGTACCTGATCGCATTGAGCGGATTCGGCCAGCCGTCCGACCGGGCGCGGGCGCTGGCCGCGGGGTTCGACCACCACGTGACCAAGGGCGAGCACCCGCGGATACTGTTGGGCCTGATCGCCGACGCGCGGTCGCGCGCCTCTTAGCGCAGCGCGACCCGCCGGACCAGGAGTCCGGTAGTGGAGACGCGCACCTCGTATGTCGCCGGCCGGGCCGGCGTCCCCGTTGAGCTGACGAACGTCGCCGAGCCGTACTCCGCGTCCACGAACGGGCGCAGCACCCAGTAGCGGCGAGCCAGATCGAAGGCATCGAAGGGCTTCTTCTGGGCGAGCGAGTACACCGTCCGCTCGAGCGTCTGCTCGTCGCCGAGGGCCTGATACCGTCCGGCGATCCGGTCCAGCTCATAGACCGTTTGCAATCCCAGCAACGTCCCGAGGGGACGCCACTTCAAGACATGCGCATCCACGTACACCGCGTCACCGGCGAGATCGAACATGTGCAGGCTGCTGTCGGCCAGCGTGACCGTGGCGCGGAAGCGGTGCGGCCCCACGGGCTCCGTCTTGATCGTCGCCGCCAACGCCTCTTGTGTGAACATCCGATAGCCGCGTATCCCGAGCGTGATCGCGCCGCAGAGCACGCCTAGCGTGAGAAACAACGCCGCAGCGAGAAAGCCGACCACGGAGCTGACGTGATTACGTTTGCGCCAGGCGGATGCCGCGAGGAAGATGAGCGCCACCGCCAGCAGGTCGAACGCAATCATCACGAGTCGCAGAATGCCAGTCATTCCCTACACGTTACGCGTGACCTGCCTCTGGCGCGAATTCGGCCGCCACACCACCTTGTCGGCTCACCGAACAAAAAGGCACATGAAACGCTCCAGATGGATAACGTTGGCGGTGGTGGCGGCCGTGATTGCGCTCTTCTTCTATATGTCCACCGCGCGCGCCAACCAGGAATGCACCGTCTGCGTGGAGTTTCAGGGTCGCTCGAACTGCGCCACGGCGGCGGGACGCACCGCCGCCGAGGCCACGGAGACGGCACATAGCACGGCGTGTGGACCGGTGGCGAGCGGGATGAACGAGACCATCGCGTGCGGTAACCGCGCCCCCGTCTCGGTGCAATGCCGGATACGGTGAGGTTATGACGGGATTCTCGATCCCTAGGGTCGCGATTCCCGCCACGTTACTCCAGACCGCCGGTGGCAACCGCGAGGGCGAGATTTACGTGATGGAGCGGGTACCCCAACATGCCGGTCCCGAAACCCCGCTCGATATGCTCAATCGGGCCGAGGGATTCTTCCCGTTCCGACCCAAGGACAACGTGGTCCGCGTGCTGCTGGTGGCGAAGGCGCGCACCGTGTCGCTCACCGTGCCGCTGACCAAGCCGGAAGACGCAGCGCGACTTTCGGCCGCCAAACAGGCTCGCCTCGAGGTGACGTTGGCAGATGGTAGACAGGTGACCGGGTGGGCGACGCTGGAGTTGCCACGGCACCACTCGCGCGTGCTCGACTATCTCAACGCCGCGGCCGAACCGTTCTTTGCCGTCGTAAACGACGCCGGGGTGCACCTGCTGAACCGCGCGCACGTCCTGTTTGCGCGCCCTGAGGACTGATTTCATGCCGGCACGGCTCGATCCCTTCGTCGAGGTGATGCTGCGCGAGGGCGCGGATCAGCTGTATTTGCTGCCCGACGAGCCCGTCACCCTGGTGAAGGACGGCAGGCCGCGCAAGGTCTCCAGGCAGCCGCTCACCGATCAGCACATTTACGCGCTCATGGTCGAAGTCGCCCCGCCGGAAGCGGCCGACAAGATCGACCACCATGCGGAGACGGAGTTCGACTACGCGGCGGGGAACGGATTGGTCCGCGTGCGAATCGTACCGGAGTCGGGCCGGCTGACGGCGGTGATCTCCGCGATTCGCCAGGAGTCGCAAGAGCAAACGGCACCAATGGTTGCCCAGTCAGCTGAGCCGATCGCCCAACGTCCAGCCGCACAACCCTCACCGCCCGCCGCCAAGCCGGCCGCGCCGGCCAAACCGCCGCGGGCATCCGTCATCGCCGCCGCGCCAATGGTCGACAGGCCTGTGGCGACGCCGGGTGAGCTGCCCGGGGAGTTCGCGTCGTCGCAGTATGAGGCCGCCGAGCAAAAACTCGGCAAGCTGCTGCGCGCACTCGTGCAGTCAAGCAGCTCGGACCTGCATCTCCGCGTCGGCGAGCCGGCGATGTTCCGGACGCACGGCGAAATCAAGCGGCAGTCGGGGGCGGCAGTCAGCGTGAATGATCTCGAGCTGCTCGTGCTTTCGATCATGCCGGAGCGCAACCGCGGCGAATGGAAAGAAACGGGCGACACCGATTTCGCCTATGAGATCGCCGGGCTGGCGCGCTTCCGCGTGAACGCGGCCCGCGATCGCAAGGGGCCGGTAGCGGTCTTCCGCGTGATCCCTGCCAAGGTCGTGACCGTCGAAGAGATGGGATTGTCCGACGAGGTCCAGAAGCTCTGCTATCTCAAGAAAGGGCTGGTGTTGATCACCGGTCCGACCGGCTCGGGCAAGTCCACGACGCTGTGCGCCCTGATCGACCTCATCAACCGCACGCGCACGGATCACATCATCACGATCGAGGACCCGATCGAGTTCGTGCACGAGAACAAGAAATGCCTCATCACGCAGCGCCAGGTGCACGTGCACACCGACAGCTTCAAGTCGGCGTTGCGCGCGGCGCTGCGCGAGGACCCCGACATCGTGCTCGTCGGCGAGCTGCGGGATCTCGAGACGATCGCCATCGCGATCGAAACGGCGGAGACGGGACATCTCGTGTTCGGGACGCTGCACACCACGACCGCCGCGTCGACGGTCGACCGCATCATCGACCAGTTCCCCGCCGATCGTCAGGCGCAGATCCGGGTGATGCTGTCGGAATCGCTCAAGGGCGTAATCTCGCAGACGCTGTGCAAGAAGGCCGGCGGCGGCCGCGTCGCGGCGCGCGAGATCTTGCTGACGACCCCGGCGATCTCCAACTTGATCCGCGAGGGCAAGACATTCCAGATCCCCTCGATCATTCAGACCAGCAAGAAGCTTGGCATGCTGACGCTCAACGACGCGCTGCTCGAGCTCGTCGAGAAGAAAGTGATCGACCCCGACGAGGCCTACATGCGGTCGGTTGAGAAAGCTGGACTGGTTGCAAGTCTCAAGGCCAAGGGTTTCAAGCCTACACTCCTGCCGGAGGTCTGATCTATGAGCCGTCTCAACGCTCTTCGCCTGATCGTTCCCGCGGCCCTCGTGGCCGTAGCCGCATGCCAGGACACCACCTCACCGCCGGCCCCCATCGGCGCTCGGGTCGCGCCGTCTGCGTACGCGCCGCAGCAGGTCCAACGCTGGTTCGACGTGATGGCGCGCGAGGGGTTGGCGCTGCCTGGCACGGTGCTCGCCGATTACGATGAGACCACCAACCAGGTGGTCGTCGGCGTCGAGCATGCCGCCGCGGCGGCCAATGTCCATGCTCTCGCGGCGCGTCTCGGCGTACCGGCGGCAGCGCTCGTCGTGCGACAGATGGAGCCGATCCACTTCGCCCAAACGCTCCGCGACCGGGTCGATACGCGCATCGGCGGAATCCAGATCCACTTTGGGAATTTCCTCTGCTCGATGGGGTTCAACGCCGTGGACGGGGGGCAGCCATCTTTCGTCACCGCGTCGCACTGCACGAATAAGCAGGGAGGCGTCCAGGGCACCGTCTATTATCAGCCGCTGCAAAGCGTGGACGGCGTCTCGATTGGCACGGAAGTCGAAGATCCGCCCTACCTGCGCCGCATCGCGGGCTGCCCGCACGGCAAAAAGTGTCGCCACAGTGACGCGTCGCGCGCGGCGTACAACTCGGGGATCAACTCCGCGCTCGGACAAATCGCCAAGACCGACGCGAACAGCCCCAACACGTACTCGCTCGTGCTCAACGGATCCATCAACCTCTCGGGCGGCGACCCACGCGATCATTTCACGATCGGCGAGACGATCAACAAGGTCGGCCGCACCACCGGCTGGACGCAGGGCCAGGTGACGGCGACGTGCGCCACGGTCAACGTTTCACGCACGAATATCAGCCAGATCTGCCAGACGATCGTCGAAAACTCGGTCCAGATCGTGGGCGGTGGGGACAGCGGCTCCCCGGTCTACACATCCACCAACGCCCTGGCCGGC
>WNGA01002535.1_pt1 | contig 27877 bp, 25 predicted proteins | sample 5400061 | NCBI WGS metagenome assembly WNGA01 (sample SAMN13153366, study PRJNA577476) | soil metagenome | isolation source: 100 cm soil or saprolite under grassland replicate 2 | place: USA:California | collected 2016-06-15
GCGACGTACTGCCAGAAGTGCTGGTGGACGTAGAAGTGCCGGCGCAGCGCTGCCTGTGGGCCGAGGACGGCCAGGACGTAGGCGATGTAGGCGAGGGAGCCCAGGGCGAAGCGGTGCCAGTGCCAACGCTTCTGCGCCAAGATCAGCAACTGGCCCACCAGCCACGCGAACAGGCTCAGCGGGGAGAACCAGAACAGCAACAGGACCGCCCACCCGAGACCGTTCGGGCTGGGCTGGCGGGCGGCGCGCGGGGTCGGCTGCCAAGGTCCGGACGGCGGCGGTCCAGCCGGCGGGCCGACAGGGTTCCAGGAGCTGGGGCGAAGACTCACAGCGCACCTCCGTGGCGGGTGAAGCGGGGGTAGGTAGTGCCCGGCACCTCGGGCAGCGGCCGGACCTCGATCGGGTGGCGGGGGCGGATGCGCGCGAGCTGCCGGTCGAGGTAGCCGGCGACCTCGGCCGGGGCGTAGTAGACGGTCCGGGTCCAGCGGCCGTGCCTCGGTCGCTGCCACGACTCCCGCAGCCGGGCGCTGTTCTTGCGGGTCAGCTCGACCTCGACCGCGACCCGGCGCGGGAGCGGGTCGACGTCCTGGCCGTACAGCCCGGTGCCCGTGTCGTCGCTGCGGTCGGGCAGCTCGACGGCGCCGTCGGGGACGTGGCGGGCGCTCTCGCCGCGCAGCTCGCGCTCGCTGACCCAGCGGCCACCGGGCGGGATCGACGGTTCGAGGGCGAGGCGGACCACGCCGACGGCGTGGACGTGGGCGAGCTGCGGGATGACGAACGACCACGGCGGGACGGTCAGGCCGACAAGCTGGATTGCCTTCCTCGTCGGCGCGACCCACAGGTAGCCAAGCAGCCGGTCGCGGGCGACCAGGCCGCGGCCCTCCCAGCGGTCGAGGATCTGCCGCAGGGTCTCCTCGCCGACCTGGCCGGCAACCTGCGGGTTGCCGGGCGACAGTCGGCCCAGCAGGACGCGCAGCACGTCGGAGCGGGCGGCGTACTGCTGGCCGAGCCACACCAGCGCGGCCACGTCGCGGGCGGTGACGCCCGCGTCGGTGTCCCAGCGGACACGCCGGGAACCGCCTGGCCGGCCGCCGTGGACGTGCGGGCCGGGCCGTGAGCGGGCAGCGCGGAAGAAGCCCTCCTCGGGCAAGGCGGAACCCTCCTGGTCGGGAGACTGGTCCGGCCCGTGGCGGCCGGGACCGTCGGATGGGGCGCCAGCCGTTGGGCTGGCGCTGGTCAGCTAGGCGCGGTCGACCTCGTGCGCGCCGTCGAGCAGGCGCAGCAACGCCCCACGCGGCACGAGCATGCGGCGGCCGAACACCTTGACCGGCAGCTCGCCGCGACGGGCCGCTTCGTACGCGGTGTCCTTCGAGATGCCCAGCAGTCGGGCAGCCTCAGCCACAGTCCAAGTCAATCGATCATCGGTGGCTGGATGCGCCTGCTGGTCCGCAGCGACGGCCGGCGGCGTCCTGACCGAGCCGATATTCTGGTCGTGCATCCGGGGACCTCCGTTCCTTGATGCCAGGCCCCGGGGTGCTCGCGACACTGCCGGGGCCGCCTCGCCTGCGACCGCCTCCGCCGGCATCCGCTTCGATCCTAAGAAAGCGGTCTCTGGCCTACGTCACAGAAACCATCTACTCTGCTGCTGAGTGTTGTCGAGGCAGCAACAAATGTTGGTAGAGCCCGATGGGATGTACACATGGCCGATTGGCGGACCATACTCGGGCGCGCAGTACGCGAACGCCGCCGAGAGCTTGAGCTGACGCTCGATCAGGCAAGCAGGGCGATTGGAATCTCCCGTTCGCACCTCAACCTGATCGAGCTTGGTAAGGCAACCGGCGTCTCACGCGACTGTCTGGCAAGCATTGATGCTGGTCTCGGCTCTGACGGGGCGCTACTTGCATTGCTCCCGACGAATGATGACGGTCCAATGGTGAGAGGCGAAGAGATGCGGCGGGCAGAGTTCAACAAGGCCGTGGTAGCCCTCGCAGCCACGCTCTTCTTCGATCCTGACCGGGTGGTCGGCGCGCAGACGACAGACTCGGCGCTCATTCAGGAGCTGGAATCACTGACCGCAGAACTCGCACGGCGTCAGCACCACGCACGGCCGCAAACAATCCTCGGACCGATACGCGCGCACCTGAGCTATCTTCTGCAACTTGAGAGCGGCAGCCTTTCTCCGAGCATTCGGCTTCGCCTAGCCCGGGTCACAGCCGAAACGGCTGCCCTTGCTGGATGGGTCGCCTTTCGAGGTAACGGCGACCTCGTGACGGCGCATGCCCAGCTTGCCCTGGGGCGCCAGCACGCGCGCGAGGCTGGCGACGATGTGTTGTTGGCTCAACTGCTCGCTGCGACAAGCTCACTGCACTCCTCCCTGGATATCCCTCGCCCTGGTGAGGACCAGAGTTCGCCGCTGGCCCTCAGCCTGCTCCAAGCAGCACAGCGGAAGGCGGGCAATGGTCCAACGCCGTTGCAAGGCTGGCTTGCCGTACGTATCGCCGAGGAACAGGGATTGCTGGGCGAGAGCCGCAGAGCACGAGCCACGCTGAGACGAGCTGAAGCCTCCTTGCCGAGCCGTACTCCTAGTGATCCCGCTGGCCTCTTCGTTATCTGGGACGAGAGCCGGTTCCCTGGATGGGCGGGCAAGACGCTTCTGATCCTCGGCGATCCAGCCGCCACGGGAATGCTGGAGCGGGCGCTCGCTATGACCAGCGCACCGCACCCCCGCCTCGGGCTGCTGGTTGACCTCGCGATGGCGCGAGTTCGCGATGGCGACACTGACCACGCCATCACGTTGTTGCTGGAAGGGGCGCAGCTCGCCGTCGAGCGCGGCATCGAGGGGTTCGCGCGTGGGCGGTTGCAGGAGGGACGGGCCCGCCTTTCACCTGCGCAGCGGGACGTGTTCGACAGCCGCCTGCACGCGGTTGCCTAGCGTCACCTGTCCCGTCCTGGCTCCGAGCAGTGCCACAACAGGTCCCGTAGGCTGACCGGATTAGACGTCGAGCAGCAGCGGGAGCAACGTGTGGATCGGGTGCTAATCACCGGGGCAGCCGGCAGGATCGGGCGGACTCTCCGCCAGGGGTTTCAGGGACGCTTCGGCATACTGCGCTTGCTCGATCTGGCTCCGCTAGGGACCGCCAACCCCGGTGAGGAGCTGGTCACCGCTGACGTCCGTGACTTGGCCGCGGTCAGCGCAGCCGCAGCCGGGGTCGACGCGATCGTCCACCTGGCCGGCATCCCCCAAGAGGACACCTTCGACCGCATCCTGCAGACCAACGTCGTTGGGACCTTCAACGCCTTTGAAGCAGCCCGCCGCGAGGGTTGCGCCCGGGTTGTGCTTGCCAGCAGCCTTCACGTCACCGGCTTCTACGACGCGAGCGAGCGCGTCGGCCCGGAGGCGCCGGTACGGCCAGACAGCTTCTACGGAGTCGGCAAGGCATGCGGCGAGGCCCTTGGCCGTCTGTACGCCGACAAGCACGGCCTTGAGGTGGTCTGCGTGCGCATCGGTACGTTCGCGGAGCAGCCGACGACACCACGGCACCTCAGCACGTGGCTGAGCCCACGAGACGCAGTGGAGCTGTTCTACCGCTCGCTGGTCGCGCCTGACGTGGGGTTCACCCTGGTCTATGGCGCATCGGCCAACCAGCGTAGCTGGTGGGACTCTGGTCCGATCGATCGGCTCGGGTACCGGCCCATGGATGACTCTGAGGAGTGGGCCTCCAAGATCGACACTGACGCAGACCCCTCAGAGTCCGGGGAAGGCCCCCAGGGCGGCTCCTACGCGCTCTGACGGCCCTACCGGCTGCTGGTGGAGCGGGGAAGGCGGATCAGGCCCTCCATCAGCTCGGCGGCCGTCCGGTCCTGCGCCTGCTGGAAGTGGGCGTAGGTCCCCAGCGTCGTCCGGCCGCCGTCGCGGTGCCCAGCCCGGCCAGAGACGGTACGCACGTCCACGCCGGCAGCTATGAGCTGCGTGACCATGAAGTGCCGCAGGTCGTGCAGGCGGCAGGAGATCCCAAGGTCGGCGGCCAGGGCGGCGAACCGGTGGGAGACCCCATCGGGCCGGATCGGCTTCGAGCCGTCCGGCTCATGGCTGAACACGTAGGCGTCGGCCGGCAGGCTCACCCCCAACGCGAGCGCATGCTTCGCCTGCTCGACGTGGCGGGCGCGAAGCAGCTCCACCACGACAGGACCGACGGCGACGCGCCGCTTGGAACGGTTCTTGGTCCACTCCTGGTCCCGCAGCTCGCCCGCAAGGGTGACGATGCGCCCCCCCACCAGGACCTCGCCGTGCTCCAGGTCGACGTGCGACCAGCGCAACCGGCACACCTCACCCCGACGCGCGCCGAGCACCACGGCCAGGACGACGAACAGGCCGAGTTCCGGGTCCTCGGCCATCGCCGCATCGATCAGCCGCTCGGCGTCGCGCACCTGCGGCGGGCGCACGTCTGCGCGGTCCACCGCCGGGCGAGTCGACAGCGCGACCGGGTTGTCGCCGCGCCAGCCCCACACCTCGGCGAGCTTGAACGCGCCCGACAGGATGGCGTGGACGTCGCGCACGGCACTCGGCGACAGCGGCAGGCCGCGGGCGCAGTCGGTCGAATGCACGCGCGCCTTGAGGTCGGGCCGGGGCCGCCAGGTGTCCCCGGCGTGCAGCGGCGGCAGGCCGTTGCGCTCGCGGTGGTAGCAGTGCTGGCACTTGCTCCCGCGCTCGCTGAGCTGGGTGAGGAACTGGTCCACGCTGGCGGTCGTGACCTTGCCCAGCGGCAGCTTGCCGAGGCCCGGAACGATCTTGTGGTCGATGTAGCTGCGGTAGGTCGCCAGCGTGCGCGGCGAGATCGACCGCGCCCGAGGGCGCCACTCGTACCAGGCGTCCAGCAGCTCGGCGACCGTGCGGGCGCCGCTGGCGCGGTGGCGGCCGGCGGCCGACTCCTGGATCAGCCGGGCTTCGAGCTGGCGGGCCTCGGCCTTCGTCCTGGCCGTGCCGGTCTGCTGGCGCTTCTTGCCGGTCAGCGGGTCACGGCCGGCGTAGACCCGGACCCGCCAGCGCCCTGACCGCTTCTCGATCACCCCGAGCCTCCGTGCTCACCTGTTCCTGGGCAAGGATGACCATTAGATGACCATGGACGCAAGCATGAACAAGGCCAGGACCCAGAATAGCGGCCCTAGCCAGCGGTTTTGTGGAGCCCGAGGTCGGATTCGAACCGACGACCTTTCGATTACGAGTCGAATGCGCTACCACTGCGCCACTCGGGCTGGTGGAGGTGGCCCGTGGCGGAGTGTACCGAAGGGCTGCGTGGGCCGACCAACCAGATCCTCGAGCTGACAGGCGCGGAGCGGCTCGGGCCGAGTGAGGTCGGTCAGCCGATCAAGGGCGGCCGCCTGGGCCTGGTTCGTCGTGCTGCACGACCGCGTGGCTGCGGCCGTGTTGCCAGGCGGCGACGCCGAGCACGAGGCCCCAGACCAGGAACCAGAGATCCCAGAACATCACGTGCCAGCGCAGGGCCGTCCGGTCCACCGGGCCGGACGGGTCGATCATGCCGGTCAGCACCAGCGCCCCCACGGCGACCAGGAGGCCGCCGTACACGGTCAGGATCCCGCTGCCGAGCCAGGCGGCGCCGAGCCGCAGCCAGCGGGGAATCACCTGCCCCCAGGGCCGCACCAACGACAGTGCCAGCAGGCCACCGGCGACCTTGACGACGCCGGCGCCGGCGCCCAGCGCGACGGCCCTGGCGTCGTGGGACGACGCCAGCTCCTCGATCGCTCCGCCCACGGTGCCGAGCCCCGCGGTGCCGCCGAAGGCCCAGTAGAAGCTCGGGACGGCGGACAGCAGGGCCAGCGCGCACGCCGCGTAGGCGGCCCAGGCGGTCGTGGGGGAACGGGTCAGCGGCGGATCTCCATGCGGGCCATGGGGACTAGGGGGCCGGCCAGGGCGGCCTGGACGGACAGGAATGTTGCCTCCAGGGTGAGCATGGGCGCGGCGCCGATCGACAGGCGGCGGTCGGCCTCCTCGAGGGCGCCGGCGGCGCGGATGGCGGCGGCGGGGTCGACGCCGGCGGCGATCCGCTCGAAGGTGGCGGCTCGGTCGGCGTGGACCAGGCGCTCGGGGGGGCCGCCGGCGCGCAGCAGGGCGATGTCCCGGTAGGCGGCGAGCAGGTCGGCCACGGCGTCGCGGATGGCGTCGAAGCGGAGCCGGCGCAGCTCGCGGCGGTGGCGGGTCTCGAGGCGGCGGCGCATGGCGCCGGTGCCCCTGCCGGTGCCGAAGGCGTCCTCCAGCTCGGCAAGCTCCTCGGCCTGGTGCGCCTTGCGCGCGGCGACGACCTCGTCGGCCAGGTCGACGACGGTGGTGGCGGCGGCGAGGGCGTCGGACGCAAGGCCGCTGGCGAGTCGCTCGACGAGGTCGAGGGTGGCGGCGCGGCGCAGGCGGGTGGGCTCGTCGCCGAGCAGGGCACGGGCGCGGGCGAAGCGGCCGTGGCTGGCCTTGGCGGCCCAGGCGGCCTGCTCCTCGCTGACGCCGAGGCCGGCGGCGAGCGCGGCGGTGACCGTGCCGGGCGGCAGGGTGGCGAAGCCGAGCATGCGGGCGCGGGAGGGGATGGTCGCAAGGAGCGCCTCGGCGCTGCGCGCGACCAGCACGAAGACGACCTGGGCCGGCGGCTCCTCGAGCACCTTGAGCAGGGCGTTCGCGGCGGCATCGGTGAGGCGGTCGGCCTCGTCGATGATGAACACGGCGACGCGGCCCTCGTGGCGCGAGCGGGAGGCCTCCTCGCGCAGGGCGCGGATGTCGTCCACCAGCAGGTTGTCGCCCTCCGGCTCGAGCAGGTGGACGTCGGGGTGCACGCCGCGCAGCACGCGGCGGCAGACCTCGCAGGTGCCGTCGCCGCCGGCCGGGCAGTTGAGGGAGGCGGCGAACGCGCGCGCGACGTGGATCTTGCCGACGCCGGGCGGGCCGGCGAACAGCCACGCGTGGGTCACGCGGTCGCTCTTGACCGCCTCCCGCAGGACGGCGACCGCTTCGGGGTGGCCGACGACCTCATCCCAGACCGACACGGCTGCCCTCCATGCGGGCGAGCACGCCGGCGCGCACCTGCTCGGCGACCTGGTCGGCAGGGGCGGCGGCGGCGACCACCAGGAAGCGGTCGGGCTGCTCGGCGGCGAGGGCGCGGAACGCCCGGGCCACCTCCCGGTGGAAGTCCAGCTCCTGGCCCTCGATGCGGTCGCGCCGCCCGGACCTCCTGGCGAGGCCGGCGGCCGGGTCGAGGTCGAGCAGGACGACGAGGTGCGGCAGGACGCCTGCGGTCGCCCAGTTGTTGATCCGCTCGACCTGCTCGCTGCCGAGGCCGCGGCCGACGCCCTGGTAGGCGAGGGACGAGTCGAGGAAACGGTCGCAGAGGACCACGGCGCCACGGTCGAGCGCCGGCCTGATCACCTGCTCGACGAGCTGCGCGCGGGCGGCCGCGAACAGCAGCGCCTCCGCCCGCGCGTCGAGGTCGCCAGCGACCGGGTCGAGCAGGATGGCCCTGATCCGCTCGCCGACGGGGGTGCCGCCCGGCTCCCGGGTGGCCACCACCTCGTGGCCGCGGGCTTCGAGCTCACGGCGGAGAAGGTCGAGCTGGGTGGTCTTGCCGGCGCCCTCGACACCCTCGAACGAGATGAACCAGCCTGACCGCAGACCCGCCGGCCGCGACCCGGTCGTGGGCGCGGCGCCGGCCTCCCTGTCAGCGGCCCGCGATCCGGAGCCGCCGGGACGCCGGCCGGACCCGGTTCCGGCCGGGCCGGTGGGCGTCCCGTGCATCGCGCTCCGCCCTACACGCTGGCGAACTCGGCCACCTGCACCTGGGTGCCGCACTTGGCGCAGGTGGCGGTGGCGCCGTCCTTGTCGGGCGCGAGCAGGCTGCCGCACGAAGGGCACGGTTGCGAGAGGGGCGCCTGCCAGAGCGCGAAGTCGCAGTCCGGGTAGCGGTTGCAGCTGTAGAAGGGCTTGCCGCGCTTGGTCCGCTTGGAGACGACCTCGCCCTGGCCGCACTTCGGGCAGGTGCCGAAGGACTGCTCGCCGAGGTTCTTGATGCCCTTGCACTTGGGATAGTCGGAGCAGCCAAGGAACGGGCCGAAGCGGCCGGTGCGCTTGACCATCGGCTTGCCGCACTTGGGGCAGGGCACGTCGGTCAGCTCAGGCTCGGGCCGATCGGCCTCCTCCGCCGCGGAGCGCTTGGCGTTGCGGCGGTACTTGCAGTCCGGGTAGCGGCTGCACGAAAGGAACCAGCCGTACCTGCCCCACTTGCGGACCAGCTTGGCGCCGGTCTCCTGGCCGCACTCCGGGCAGGTCTCGTCGGTCGGCTCCTCGGGCCGTGAGACCTTCTCCTGGCGCTCGGCGATGGTCCCCTCGACCTCGTCGAAGAACTGCTTGACCAGCGGCTCCCATGCCTTGGAGCCGCTGGCGATGCGGTCGAGGTCCTCCTCCATCTCGGCGGTGAAGCCGAGGTCGACCACCTTGGGGAAGACGTCGGCGAGCAGGTCGGTGACGATCACGCCGACGTCCTCGGGGTGGAACCGCTTGCGGTCCAGCCGCACGTAGTTGCGGTCGAGCAGGGTCGAGATCGTCGGCGAGTAGGTCGACGGACGGCCGATGCCGTGCTCCTCCAACGCCTTGACCAGGCTGGCCTCGGTGTATCGGGGGGGCGGCTCGGTGAAGTGCTGCTCGGGGGTGAGCTCGACGAGCTGCAGCACCTGACCGACGACCAGGTCGGGCAGGATGCCTGCCTCCTCCTCGGGGTCGTCGTCGCGGCCCTCGCGGTAGACGCGCTCGAAGCCGTCGAAGCGCAGCACCGAGCCGGTCGCGCGGAAGATCAGCTTGCCGGCCTCGATGTCGACGCTGGTCTGGTCGTAGAGGGCCAGGGCCATCTGCGAGGCCACGGCCCGCTTCCAGATGAGCTCGTAGAGCCTGAGCTGGGCCTTGTCGAGGTGCCCGTTGAGCGACTCGGGGGTGCGCGCCACCGCGGTCGGCCGGACCGCCTCGTGCGCCTCCTGGGCCAGCTTGGCCTTGGTCTTGTACTGGGTGGTGCGCACGTACTCCTGGCCGTAGCGGCTGCTCACCAGGCCGGCGATCTCGTCGAGGGCGCCCTGGGCCATCGCGACGGAGTCGGTACGCATATAGGTGATCAGCCCGACCGAGCCCTCGCCGGGCAGGTCGATGCCCTCGTAGAGCTGCTGCGCCAGCGCCATGGTGCGCTTGGAGGAGAAGCCGAGCTTGCGCGAGGCCTCCTGCTGCAGCGTCGAGGTGGTGAAGGGCGGGGCGGCGCTGCGCTTGCGCTGGGTTTTGTTGACGTCGCGCACGACCCAGCTGGCGGCGCGGGCGGCCTCGGCCGCCGCCTCGGCACTGCCCTGGTCGCCGAGGACGAACTTCTGCTTCTCGCCCACCGGGTAGCGGGCGTGGACGGCCTCCTCGGCCTCGGTGAGCAGGTCGGCCTCGAGGCTCCAGTACTCCTGGGGCCGGAAGGCGTCGATCTCGCGCTCCCGGTCGACGATCATCTTCAGGGCGGCCGACTGCACGCGGCCGGCCGAGAGCCCGGCCCGGACCTTGCGCCAGAGCACCGGCGACAGCTTGTAACCGACGATCCGGTCGACCACGCGGCGCGCCTGCTGGGCGTCGACCAGGCGTGGGTCGATCTCGCGGGGGTTGGCGAACGCGGCCCGGACGGCCTCGGCGGTGATCTCGGTGAAGGTCACCCGGCGCGTGGACTTGGCGGCGAGCTTGGCCGCCTGGGCGATGTGCCAGGCGATGGCCTCGCCCTCGCGGTCGGGGTCTGTCGCCAGGAAGACCTGCTCGGCGGCCTTGGCGGCCTTGCGGATGTCGGAGACCACCTTCTTCGCCTTGGGGGTCACCTCATAGGTGACCACGACGCCGTGGTCGAACTCGACCGCGAAGTCCGACTTGGGGAGGTCTCGGACGTGGCCCATGGAGGCCAGGACCGAATAGTCCTTCCCAAGGTACTTGCCGATGGTCTTCGCCTTCGCGGGCGACTCGACCACCACCAGGTTGCGTGTCAATCCAGCTTCCTTCGTTCGTGTGCCCAATGGCCGGGATGTGAGCCGCTCCGAGCCTGGGAGCGGCTCGTCCCGGTCCGGGGTCCTGAGCCGTTCGGGAGACGGCGTAGTGTTGTGGGACCCAGCCGCAGTGTCAAGGTCTCCACAGGATCCGTGTATTCCCGGCCCTTGTCGGCCGGGGACCACCTCCAGGCTGCCCCTGGATCGCCCGATGCGCCAATTGCCCTGGTGGCCGGGGTCGCCATCGTGGGCGGGTCCTTGGCGCCGGGAGTCTCGAGGAGCTCGTCGCCGGGCCGCTCAGCGAGCCTTGTCGCCGCGGGACCGCTGCGCCGCCGGGGACGGCTTGCCCGCGCCGGTCTCCATCCGGTCGCCGTTGGGAGCGGCGCCTTCCACGGTGTGCCCCTGCCGGCCCGTGGCGGGCGGCTCCCCCGCCTCCTCGGCGATCAGCTCGGCGCCGCCGGCGTGACTCGATCTCCACAACGCCCAGGCGAGGACGGCCATTCCCGCGAACGCGAGAGGGAAGCGCACGGCGTCGTCGGACAGCGCCACCACCGTGGGGGCGATCAGCACGGCGACCAGGTTCATCACCTTGATCAGCGGGTTCAGGGCAGGGCCGGCGGTGTCCTTGAAGGGGTCGCCCACGGTGTCGCCGATCACGGTCGCCTTGTGCGGCTCGGAGTTCTTGCCGCCGTGGTGGCCGTCCTCCACGTACTTCTTTGCGTTGTCCCAGGCGCCGCCCGCGTTGGCGAGCATCACCGCGAGGAGCTGGCCGGTGAGGATGGCGCCGGCGAGGTAGGCGCCGAGCGCCTCGTACCCGAAAAGGAAGCCGGTGGCGATCGGGGTGACCACCGCCAGCAGCCCGGGGGTGAGCAGCTCGCGCAGGGAGTCCTTGGTGCAGATGTCGACCACGGCGGCGTAGTTGGGCCGCTCGCTGTAGTCCATGATGCCGGGGTGCTCGCGGAACTGCTTGCGGACCTCGAACACGACCCGGCCGGCTGTTCGGCCTACCGCCCGGATGGCCTGGGCGGAGAACATGAAGGCGACCGAGCCGCCGATCAGCAGGCCGATCAGCACGCCCGGACGGTCGATGCGGATGTCGACGTTCTCCGGAGCCACCCCGGCGCCGATCAGGGTCCGCCGGAAGGAGCCGAACAGGCTGGTCGCGGCGAGCACCGCGGTGGCGATCGCCATGCCCTTGGTGATCGCCTTGGTGGTGTTGCCGATCGCATCCAGGGCGGTCAGCACCTCGTTGCCGCGCTCGCTCACGCTGCCCGACATCTCGGCGATGCCCTGGGCGTTGTCGCTGATCGGACCGAAGGTGTCCATGGAGATGACCACGCCGACGGTCGACAGCATGCCCATGCCCGCCAGGGAGACCATGTAGAGCTGGAAGTCGAGGCCCTCGCCGCTGCCGATCAGCATCGCGCCGACGATCGCGCCGACGATCGCGAGCACGGCGTACACGGTCGACTCGAGCCCCATCGCGAAGCCGGACAGGATGGTGGTCGCCGGCCCGGTCTCGGACGCCTGGGCGATCTCGCGCACCGGCTTGTACTGGGTGCCGGTGTAATAGGAGGTCATGAGCTGGATGACGCTGGCGAGCACGAGGCCGAGCGCCACGGCGCCGACCGGGCGCCAGTCGTGCACGTAGGCGAGCGAGACCACGGCGACGCCGACGGCCGCGGTCAGGGCCGCGCCGAAGAAGCCCCGGTTGATGGCGCGCATGCCGCTCTCCTCCTCCGAGCGGACGCGCACCAGCCAGATCCCGACGATCGAGGAGAGGATGCCGACCGCCTGCACCATCAGCGGGAACAGCAGGCCCACGATGGGCCGGTCGGGGAAGGCGGCCACGCCGAGCACGACGGCGGCGACCAGGGTCACCTCGAACGACTCGAACAGGTCGGCGGCCATGCCGGCGCAGTCGCCGACGTTGTCGCCGACGTTGTCGGCGATCACCGCGGCGTTGCGCGGGTCGTCCTCGGGGATCGACTTCTCGACCTTGCCGACCAGGTCGGCGCCGACGTCGGCCGCCTTGGTGAAGATGCCCCCGCCGACACGCATGAACATCGCCAGCAGGGCCGCGCCGAAGCCGAAGCCGAACAGCACGTTGGCGGCGTCGCCCTGGTAGACGAACACCACCGCGGTGGCGCCGAGCAGCCCCAGGCCCACCACGAACATGCCGGCGACGCCGCCGGCGCGGAAGGCGATCGGCATGGCCTCGACCGCGCCGCCCTGGTCGGCCGCTGCCGCGACCCGCACGTTGGCGCGCACGGCCAGGCTCATGCCGGTGCGCCCGGCGATGGCGGAGAACACGGCCCCGACCAGGAACGCCACCGAGCGGCCGACGCGCACCGAGGTGGAGTCGGCGTCGAGCAGGAGCAGCAGGAAGAACAGCAGCGCCACGAACAGCGACAGGGTGCGGAACTGCCGGTTCAGGTAGGCGCGGCTGCCCTCCTGGATGCTCGCGGCGATGTCGCGCATCTTCTCGGTGCCCTGGTCGGCCGCGAGCACCATCCGCCGCAGCACGAACGCGACGCCGATGGCAACGAGGGAGACGAGCATCACCGCGAGCAGCGTGCCGATCTCGAACCCGTGGAACTCGATGCCCTGGACGCTGCCCTCCTGTACGAGCAGCGGTAGCTGGCCCATCAGACCTCCTCGAACCCCGACGTTGGGGCGTTGGTCTCGTCTCGATCCCGCACGGGGCCGTCGCGCTGAGGGTCGGGCGGCGGGAGCAGAAAGCGCAAAGCGCGGGCTGGCGAGCGCACGACTGACCAGACTAGGAGGCAGATAGGTCGAGCACGCCGTCCCCAGGCCCGCGAGAATTGCCCGGATTCTAGCCAGGCCCAGCGGCGAGCGGCAACCTCCAGGCGCCGTACGCTGCGCACTCGCCCGGAGACCCGAATGGCCGCGGCGGCGCCCCTCAGACGAGCGGCGGGAGGTCGTCGCCGGCGCGGCGGTTCAGCCAGAAACGGGTGCGGTGACCCTTGCCGTCCTCGAGCGGCTCGGTGGCGAGGTCGTCGACCAGCGCGCCGACCAGGGCCAAGCCGAACTGGCGGTCGTCGAGGTCGCCGTTCTCCTCAGTCGTCCTCCTGGGCGGGTCCTGGGCCGCCGGGGCGCGGTCGCGCACCTCGACGCCGAAGCGCTCGGGCTCGATGATCACGTCGAGCTCGATCGGCGCGTCGAGGCCCGCCCAGGCCAGGTCGGTCACGGCCACCGCGCAGGTCTCCGAGACGGCCACCTTGAGGTCTTCGATGCCTTCTTCGTCCACGCCCGCCTTGCGCGCGACCATGCCGACCACCAGCCGCACGGTCCCGAGGAGCTGCGCTTCCGGCGGGAAGCTGAGACGGACCGTGGTCCCGTCCCCGCGCGACGCCTCCGGCGGGAGCACGGCGGGCGCTACTCTGCGGCCGAGACGGCGTCGGCGACCGACGTGTGGATCGGGAACACCTTGGTCAGGCCGGTGATGCGGAAGATCTTGAGGATCTTCTCCTGGGTGCAGACGAGCTGCAGGCTGCCTTCGTGGTTGCGCACCCGCTTGAGCCCGCCGACCAGGACGCCGAGGCCGGTCGAGTCGAGGAAGTCCACCTTCTCGAGGTTCACCACGATGTGGTACGAGCCCTCGCTGACCAGCTCGATCAGCTTCTCGCGGAGCTTGGGGGCGGTGTAGACGTCGATCTCGCCGCCCACCTCGAGAACGGCGTAGTCCCCCTCCTTGCGGACGTTCAGGTCGAGGTCCATGCTCGCTCCAGTCTTCTGAATACGACGCTCTTCTGAATACGACGCGCGACAGGCAGCCGGAAGGCTAGCGTCGGCCTGTCACCAAGGGCAAGAACTGCCACGATAGGTGCTCGCGGCGCCACGCAGCAAGCGGAGACGGTGCCGCGCTTGTCCGGCCTCGCGCGGAAGGCGCAAGTTGCCCGTGAGGCAGGGGCTGGGTACCCTACGCGGCGCCTCCGAGCCGCATACCCAGATCCCGATCGCCGCCAAGGACCTGGCCACCGGTCGCATGCCAAGGAGCACGAACCTGCCTACGACGCCCATCCGGCCCAGACCAGCCGCCGTGACGGCGCCGGCCTCAGCCCCCCTCCTCGTCCTGCTGATCGCAGCTGCCCTCCTGCTCGCCGCCGGCTGCACCTCGGACAAGCGTGACCAGGGCGCCACCAGCCAGAGCCAGACGTCCGCCGCCGCCGCGCCCGCCAAGCCGCTGAAGGTCGAGATCCGCGCCACGGCCGCGGGACCGGAGCGCGGCTTCAACGCCAAGATCGCGGCCCAGAAGGCGTCGCCGAACATGGAGAACTTCCTGCAGCGCTACCTGAGCGTGGCGTTCCTCCACCCCGAGCAGCAGCGCTCCGGCTGGCGCGACCTCATCACCCTGTTCGACGGATCGGTCCAGGGCGCCGCCAGGCGGGACGTCGACTCGCTCTCGCTCGGCTCGGACGCCGCCCAGGTCAAGTCGGTCCGGCCCGAGAGCGCCAAGGCGTCCGTGTTCTTCCTCTGGCGCGACGGCCGGCCGGCGGGGGCGACCGTGAAACTGACCTTCAAGGGATCCGCCGACGCCGAGAAGGGCAGTGGGCCGGTGCGCATGCGTTCGGTGTTCCAGATGGTGTCGACGCCGATGGGGTGGCGCATCGCCGGCTACCAGAGCCGCACGGGGGATGCGGCATGAGGCGCCCGCTCACCGCCCTCGCGGCCGTCGCCCTGACGGTCGGCCTCGCCGCGACGGCCGTGCTCGCCAGCGGCTACCGGCCCTTCCGCGCCGACGCCGGCCAGGCCATCACCGTGCAGCGCGCCCACGCCGGCGCCGCCGAGCCGAGCTTCAAGCGCCGCATCACCTTCCTGGTGGTCGGCTCGGACTCCGGCGCGCCCAAGTTCGGCCGCGGCGGGACGGCCGAGCGCGGCCGTGCCGACTCCATCCACCTGATCGTCCTCGACCCGGTCCGCAAGCAGGGCATCGTGCTCGGCTTCCCGCGCGACAGCTACGTGCCCATCGCTGGCCACGGCACCGGCAAGATCACCGGCGCCATGGCCTTCGGCGGCCCGCCGCTGCTGATCAACACGGTGGAGCGCCTCACCGGCATCAACGTCGACTACTGGGTGGTCACCTCCTTCGACGGCCTCAGCGACATGGTCAGCAAGGTCGGCGGCGTGCAGGTGAACGTGGACATGAACATCGACGACCACGCCGCCGGCGCCAACCTGCGGCGCGGTCCGCAGCGCCTGGGCGGGGCCAGCGCGCTCGGCTACGCCCGCGCCCGCAAGAGCGTCCCCGGCGGCGACTTCACCCGCTCCCGCCACCAGGGCCAGATCCTGCTCGGCGGCCTGGCGACCTTCCAGAAGCAGACCAAGGCCGACCCGGCCCGGGTGATGAAGTGGCTGGCGATCATGAACGACGAGGTCAAGACGGACCTGCCCGTCGGCGAGCTGCTGCGCCTGGCGCTGCTCGCTCGCACCTTCCCGCCCAGCCGCCTGAACAACGTGGTCGTCCCCGGCGTGGGAGCCACCGCCGGCGGCGCCTCGATCGTGCGCCTCACCGGCAGCGCCTACCCGCTGTTCGCCCGCGTCCGCGCCGGCCAGTACCGCTGACCTCCCCGCCCGGGCGAGGCCGGAGGGTGGCTCGAGCGGCACGCGGTCCCGCTGCCGCACCGGCTCTTCGCCGGCGCTCCGCCCGGGTCCGGGGTGGCGGCTACCATTGCCGGGTGTCCGTCTCCGACCCTGCCGCGCTGGTCGAGCACCTCACCGGCGACCCCGGCTACCGTGGCCAGCTCGTCCACGTGGAGCGGCTGCCGGCCAGGCAGGCGCGCACCGTCGGCTTCCCCGAGGACCTGCCAGAGCTGCTGGTGAGCCGGCTCCGGGGGCGCGGGATCGAGGCGCTCTGGACGCACCAGGCCGAGGCGCTCGCCCTGGCGCGCGCGGGCTCCAACGTGGTGGTCGCGACCGGCACGGCGTCCGGCAAGAGCCTGTGCTACCAGCTTCCGGTGTTCGAGGCGCTGCTCGGTGAGGGCCGCCGCACCGCGCTGTACCTGTCCCCCACCAAGGCGCTCGCCCACGACCAGCTCCGCGCCATCCGCTCGTTCGCCCTCACCGGCGTCCGCGCCGCCTCCTACGACGGCGACACCCCGACCGAGGAGCGCCCCACGGTGCGGCGCAACGCCAACCTGGTGCTGACCAACCCCGACATGCTCCACCAGGGGATCCTGCCGTCGCACGAGCGCTGGAGCGGCTTCCTGGGGCGGCTCGCGGTCGTGGTGGTCGACGAGGCCCACACGCTGCGCGGCGTGTTCGGCTCCCACGTCGCCGCCGTCATCCGCCGCCTGCGGCGGGTGGCCGCCCGCTACGGTGCCCAGCCGCTGTTCGTGCTGGCCTCCGCCACCCTCGGCAACCCCGGCCAGCTCGCCGAGCGGCTGGTCGGCCTGCCCGTCGAGGCGGTCACCGACGACGGCTCCCCCCGGGGGCCTGCCACCTTCGCGCTGTGGGAGCCGCCACTGGTCGACGAGGCCACCGGCCTGCGGAACAGCGCCAACACCGAGGCCGCGGCCTGGCTCACCGCCGCGGTGGAGGCGGGCGTGCGGACGCTGTGCTTCACCCGCTCGCGCAAGACGGCCGAGCTGGTCGCCACCTACACGCGGCGGCGCGTCGCCGAGGTCGACCGCGACCTGTCCCGCCGGGTCCGCGCCTACCGCGCCGGCTACCTGGCGCAGGAGCGGCGTGCGCTGGAACAGGCCCTGGTCGGCGGCGAGCTGCTGGCCGTGGCCGCGACCAACGCCCTGGAGCTCGGCATGGACATCGGCGGGCTCGACGCGGTGGTGCTCGACGGCTTCCCCGGCACGGTCGCGTCCATGTGGCAGCAGGCCGGCCGGGCCGGCAGGCAGGGCAGCCCGTCGCTGGCCGTGCTGGTCGGCTCCGACGACCCGCTGGACGCCTACCTCCTGCACCATCCCGCCGACCTGTTCGGCCGCCCGGTCGAGGCGGCCCTGGTCGACCCCGGCAACCCCTACGTGCTCAGCCCCCACCTGGTCTGCGCCGCCTACGAGGCGCCGCTCAGCGAGGAGGACCTGGTGCTGTTCGGCCCGGTCTCGCGCGCCCTGACCGCCCAGCTCGAAACCGAGGGCGCCCTGCGCCGCCGCCGTGACGGGCTGCGGGCCGCGGCCGGCCGCTCGCCGGCAGCCGCCGTGGACCTGCGCAACGCCGGCGGGGCGCCTGTGACCATCGTGGTGGCCGACTCCGGGCAGGTGGTCGGCACCGTCGACGCCGGCCGCGCCACCTCGACCGTCCACCGCGGCGCCGTCTACCTGCACCAGGGCGAGCCGTACCGGGTCGTCGAGCTCGAGCTCGACGAGGGCGTCGCGCTGGTGGAGGAGGCCGCCGGCGACGAGTACACCCAGGCCCGCCGCGACACCGACATCGAGGTGATCGAGCCGACGCGCAGGGTCGACCTGCCCCGCTCCAGCCTGTGGCTCGGCCGCGTGGCAGTGTCCAACCAGGTCGTCGGCTACGAGCGGCGGCGCGTCGGGACCGGGGAGCTGCTCGGCTACGAAGACCTCGACCTCCCGCCCGCGCGCCTGGCGACGGTCGCCTACTGGTACGCGCTGAGCGCCGAGCTCCTCGGCGCCGCCGGGCTCGGTCCGGAGCAGGTGCCCGGGACGGTCCACGCCGCCGAACATGCCCAGATCGGCCTGCTGCCGCTGTTCGCCATGTGCGACCGCTGGGACATCGGCGGCGTCTCCACCGCCTGGCACCCCGACACCGGCATGGCGACGATCTTCGTGTACGACGGCTATCCGGGCGGTGCCGGCATCGCCGAGCGCGGCCACGAGCTCGCCGCCCGCCACCTGCGCGCCACCCGGGACACGGTGCGCGACTGCCCCTGCGAGACCGGCTGTCCCTCCTGTGTGCAGTCGCCGAAGTGCGGCAACGGCAACTCCCCGCTCGACAAGGCCGGCGCCGTGCGGCTCCTCGACGAGCTCCTGGTCGACCTGGAACCGACCGTGGGGCGGACGGCAGCCCGGCGGCCGGTCCGGCCGAGCGGACGGCGAGGTGCACGGTGAGTGGCGGCGAGCGGTCGGGGCTCAGCGGGCCTGCCGGGGTGCCCTACATCGGCGTGGCCGGGGCCTCGCGGCCGGAGCCGGAGCTGGTCGAGCTGGCGGAGGTCCTCGGCAGGCGCCTGGCCGAGGCCGGTGCGGTGGTGGTCTGTGGCGGCGGCAGCGGGGTGATGACGGCGGTCTGCAAGGGCGTGGCCACCGTCGGCGGCACCAGCGTCGGGCTCCTGCCTGGCGACCGCCGCGCCGGCGGCAACCCCTACCTGAGTGTGGCGCTGCCGACGGGGCTCGGCGAAGGACGCAACGTGCTGCTGGTGCGGGCGAGCGACGCGCTCGTCGCGGTGGGCGGCGGCTTCGGAACGCTGTCGGAGATCGCGCTGGCGCTGCGCGTCGGCTTGCCGGTCGTCGGGCTCCGGACCTGGTCGCTCGAGCTGGCCGGGCACCCTGTGGACGCCTTCCCGGTCGCGGGCGACCCGGACGAGGCTGCCCGCCTGGTGATGGAGGCTGCTGCCGCGCGCATGACCCCCTGAGAAGTTTGTCCGGAGCGGGCATTGGGGAACTTGGAGACAGCGCCGCAGAGTGCGGCTACCCGCACGGAGGCATTCGATGGCTGCGTTCTTCCTGCTGCTGGCGATTCTCGTGGGAGTCGTGCTCGGCGACGCCCTGGTGGAGAACGACAGCGCGGGCACTCTCACCCTCTTCGGCCAGACCACCGAGCGGTTCAACGACGGCCAGCTCATGCTCGTCTTCGCCGGACTCGGCTTCCTTTTCGCGCTGCTGCTGGCGCTCTCGCTGGCGTCGACCCGCCGGCGGCGGACCCGTCGCAAGGAGCTGCGCAGCGGCGCGCGCGAGCTGGGAGAGCGGATCACCGAGCTCGAGCGGGACAACGCCCGTCTCCAGGCCGACCTGGCCCAGCGCGACGAGGCGCTCGCCGGCCGGGAGGCCGAGCTGGCCCACCGCGACCGCCAGCTCGCCCTCAAGGACGAGGAGCTGGCGCACCGCGAGCAGGAGCTGCACCGAGCTGGCACCCGCGGCGCGCAGGCGGCCCCGGCCAACCCGTCGACGCCGGCTGAGGTCGTCGACGAGCCCGGCGCACCACGGACGGAGGTGCTCGACCAGGCCGGCGCGGCCAGGGTAGAGGTCTTCGACCAAGCCGCCGCGCCATCTGCCGAGGCCGCCGACCAGGCCGCCGCTCCACCGGCAGAGGCCGGCGAGCGGGCCGCCGAGGCACCGGCCGGGGTGCGTGACCGCACCCCGCTGGAGCCCACCGAGGCCCTCGACCGGAACGTCGAGGCCGAGGCGGTCGTTCCGGACCTGATCTTGAGCTCGGAGGCGACCGACCCGGTCGCGCCCCTCCACGACGAGCCGCCGTGGCTCTCCGAAGGGGACGGCGACAGCACCCGGCCCCTGGCCGCGTCGGATGGCCCGGCGGATCGTGCCCGAGCCGGCGAGGAGCCGACCAGGCCCGTCGACGGCGCCACCGCCCCGCCGGCCGATGCCAGTCGCGAGAACCCCGGATGACCGGCCCGCTCGTGGGACTGTTGCATCTGGCGATCAGTTGCCTCGATATCCTCCACTGAGATCTCGGAACGCTACGAATGGCCCTCGCGATCGACCGCTTTGAGAAGCTCTCACAGGGGCGGCCCCGACCCGTGCTCGCTGAAGTACAGGAGCCCTGAGGACGCCGGAGCAGAGCTCATGGCCGCTTCCGTACGAACAGTGAGCGGCTCATCGGCGAAAGGGTGCCTCCTGCGTGGGTTCAGCCTGACGCACTGCCGCAGTGAATTCTCCAACACGGTCGGGCGATACCACGGTCCCAGCCGGAAGGCTACATTCTGCGGATGAGTGTTCAGGGTGGCTCTTCGCCGAGCGGTGCCTTCGTCGGGCGGTCGGCGGAGCTTGGGGAGTTGCGGGCCGCCATGACCGAAGCGCTCGGTGGATCCAGTCGGGCCGTCCTCCTTACCGGGGAGCCGGGGATCGGCAAGACGGCGCTCGCCGTTCGGCTGGCCGGGGAGGCGGAGGCCCTCGGCGTGGCGGTGCGGTGGGGCCGGGGATCCGAACGTGAGGGCGCGCCCGCCTTCTGGCCCTGGATCCAGATCGTCCGGGAGCAGCTCCTTCGCTCGGATCCCGCCGATCGGAGGCGGTTGGAGCGCACTGCGGCACCCCTGTACCGGATGATGCCGCAGCTCAAGCGACCCGACCAGCGCATGCGGACCACCCCTGCTCCCTTCGGCGGGAGCGCCGATGACAGCGCGGAGGCCCGCTTCCGGCTCTTCGACGCGACGTCGTCGTTCTTGCGCACCGCAGCGGGCGAGCGTGGCCTGGTGATCGTGCTGGACGATGCGCACTGGGCCGACGCACCCTCGTTGCTGCTGCTTGGCCACCTCGTCCGGGACCTCGGGCGCGACCCGGTGCTGTTCGTGGTGTCCTTCCGCGAGGAGGAAGTGGCACCAGGCGGGCCCGTCGCCGCCGCGCTCGCCGAGCTAGCCGGCGGGCCCGAGGCCCGACGGATCGCTCTGAAAGGGCTCGACCGGGCGGAGCTTGCCCAGCACCTGGCCGCCGTCGTCGGGCCGCTGCCGGGTGCGACCCTCGCCGCTCGGATCCACGACGCCACCGGCGGCAACCCGTTCTTCGCCGCCGAGCTGGTGCGGATGCTGCGGTCGGAGGGACGTCTGGCCAATCAGGTGGCGCTTGGCGCCGAGCAGCCGCTGGGTCTGCCTCGAGGCGTCCGCGAGGTGCTGCAGCGGCGTCTTGACCGCCTGAGCGTCGCATCGCGCCGGTCGCTGGAGCTGGCATCCCTGGTGGGCACCAGCTTCGCAGCTGAGTTCCTCGCCCGGGTCAGCGGTGCCGAGCCGGAACGGGTCCTTGGGCTGCTGGACGAGGCGGTAGAGGCGCAGCTCCTGGACCGGGTGATCCAGCGGCCGGGATGGTTCGGCTTCCCGCACGCACTGGTGCGAGAGACGCTGTTCGAAGGCCTGGGGGCGGTCGACCGGTTGCGGCAGCATCGCCGGATCGCCGAGACGCTCGAGCGCGAACGGGAGGAGACCCCCGTGGAGGGGGCGAGCGTGATGTCCAGGCTGGCGTCGCACTGGCAGCAGGCCGGCGATGGGCCTCGGGCGATCCGCTACGCGAGGATGGCGGCAAGCGAGGCAACCAGGCAGCTCGGCTACGAGGAGGCGGCGCGCCTGTACCGGCTGGCCCTGGGTCAGGCCGTGACCGGCGGGCTCGATGCCGCCGGTCGCTGTGAGGTGCTGCTGGATCTGGCCACCGCCGAGTATCGGTGTGGCAACGTCCGGCAGGCCATGGAGGCGTTCGTGCAGGCCGCGGACCTGGCCCGCCGGTCCGGCAGGCCGAGCCTGCTGGCCGGCGCGCCGCTCATCGTCCAGGACATCGGCGATCCCGAGGTGAACGCGAGCGTCCTTCGAGCGTGCGAGGGGGTCCTGGCCGGCGCCGACGGGCTCGACGATGGGCTTCGGGCGCGGCTGCTCGCCCAGCGTGCCGTGGCCCTGTGCGAGTCGGGCCGGCTGGATGAGGCGCTCCCCGACAGCCAGCGCGCCATGCAGCTCGCCGAGCGGTCCGGCGACCCCGAGCTGCTGGCCGCGGTCCTTCCCGCCAGGCACCTGGTGCTGGCCGGGCCGGATTGGCCCTTGGAACGGCTCGACCTGGCCGACCGGGCGCTCGGGCTGGCCCGCTCGCTTTCTGCGCCGATCCAGGAGCTGTGGGCCCGGGTCTGGCGAACCGACGCGTTCTGGGAACTGGGCGACGTCGCCTCGGTCGACGCCGAGCTCGAGCGACTGGCCAGCCTCGCCCACGCGCTGCGCAACCCCCTCGCCAGGTGGCACCTGCGGCGCTTCCAGGCAGCCCGGGCCCTGCTGGTGGGCCGGTACGAGGAAGCGGCCGCGCTCTCGGAGGAGGCGACCGCCGGTCTCCCCCGCGAGAACTTCATGGCGCAGATCCTCCACCTGTGGTTCATGTCCGCCATCAACGCCGATCGAGGCGAGTTCACGTGGATGGACGCCTACCGGTCGATGCTGGAGGCAAGACCGCCAACGATGGCCTCCACGCTGTCGTGGTCCCTCCTCTCGGCGGGGCGGCGTGATGAGGCCCTGGTGTACTACCAGCAGGCGCGGGAGAGCCTCCGGCGCCTGCCGCGCGACCCCCCGCTGGATGCCCACGATGGTGTTCCTCACCGAGGTGTCGTCCCAGTTCGACGACCGCGACACCGCCGAGGTCTGCTACCGGGAACTCCTGCCGTTCCAGGATCGGTTCTCGGCCAGCGGTGGGGGGACAGTGGTCTGCCAGGGATCGGTGGCGTTGTTCCTGGGCATGGCGGCCATGACCCTCGGGCGGTTCGATGACGGCGAGGGCCACCTCCGCTACGCCATCCAGCGCAACACCGCGTCGGGGCCAGGCCCTGGGCCGCCAGGGCCGAGCTGGCGCTGGCAGAGCTGCTGCGCCGCCAGGGACGTGCCCGCGGCCAAGCCCTCGACCTGGCTCAACGGGCGGCCCGCACCGCAACGGCCCTCGGGATGAAGGTGCTCCGCAGCCGCGCCGAAGCCGTCATCGACGACCTCACGGCTGCGAAGCGGCCGGTCGTGCTGTCGAGGCGGGAGCAGGAGGTGGCGGCGCTGGTCGCCCGAGGCCTGACCAACCGGGAGATCGCCCGGACCCTGTTCCCGTCCGAGCGGACCGCCGAAAACCACGTCCAGCACATCCTGACCAAGCTCGGGTTCGGCTCCCGAGCCCAGATCGCCGCCTGGGCCGTCACCGAGGGCCTGTCGGCCCCAGTGGAGAACTGAGTACCTGCCTGAGTGGTCCCCCCGATGTGCCGGGATCCAGCTCGTCGCACGCTCCCCTTGACGTGCCACAACCACAACGGGAGGAGCGAGGATGGACGACCAGGCACGGCGGGCCAGGATCCGGCAGCTCGTGGAAGCGATCAACGCCCGCGACATGGCGGTGTTCGACGCCACCTACCACGACGACGTGGTCGTCGAATGGCCCCAGTCCGGTGAGGTGATCCGCGGCAAGCACAACATCCGGGAGCTTCGCCTGGCCTACCCGACCCCGCCCACGGCCACCCTGCGCCGCATCGTCGGCTCGGGGGACCTGTGGGCCGTGGAGATGGTCTTCGACTACGACGGCGACCGGTTCCACGTCGTCGTCACCCACCAGTGGCGCGACGGGCTGGTGGTGCGCGAGACGTCCTACTACGCGGCCCCGTTCGAGGCGCCGGCCTGGCGGGCCAGGTGGGTCGAGCCAGCAGCAAGCGCCGCGTCGAACTGAGCGGCGTCCCGACCTGCCGGCAAGCGACAACCGGAGAGGAGACCACGATGGACGCAACGGCACTGCACACGATCGAGCGCGACGGCGGCGAGCACGTCTCGCTCGGCGGCCTGGACATCATCTTCAAGATCACCGGTGACCAGACCGGCGGCGCGCTGGCCATCTGCGAGACGGCCGTCGAGCCCGGTCGCCTGATCCCCGCGCACCTGCACGACACCGAAGACGAGTTCTCCTACGTCGTCGACGGTCGCATCGGCGTGATGATCGGCGACGAGGAACTCACCGCCGAAGCGGGTTCCTGGGTCAGCAAGCCGCGCGGCATCCCCCACACCTTCTGGAATCCGGGACCCCACCACGCACGCACGATCGAGATCATCACCCCCGCGGGCTTCGAGAACTTCTTCCGCGAACTCAGCGGGATCTTCAGCGCCGATGGGCCGCCCGACGTCGAGCGCCTCACGACCACGGCCGCGAACTACCACCATCACTTCCGCCCCGACCTCGAGCAGCCGCTGATGGACAAGCACAACCTCCGCGTCATCGGTACCTAGCCCAGCCGCTCCGTAACGCCACCGGGACGGAAGGCGGCCACACTGGCACGTGGCCGACGATGCTCGTGATGGTGACGGAACCTCAGGAGCCTGGATGCGCCAACGAACATGGCGATGAGCCCGCACAGCCAGCCCGCCCGGCCACGGCGGTGGCTGGCCTGGTCAGCCTGGGCGCTGTGGGCGCTGGCCGTCCTCGGCCTGGCCACGGTCCCCTGGTTTGACCATCTGCTCCGCCAGGCCCGCCGACCCGAGCTGACCCAGCTGGGCGCCAGCACCATCCCCTACCTGCTGGCCGTGGTGATCGCCGCGACCGCCGGGGCGGTGCTGGCCAGCCGCCGCCCGGCGCACCCGGTCGGCTGGCTGCTGCTGGCCCTTGGACTGTCGGTGACGGCGTCGGGAGTGGCCGACGGGTACGCGCGCTATGGGCTGGTGGCCCGACCCGGGGCGCTCCCCGCGGCCCGGTGGGTGGCCGTCTTCAGCCCCGGGACCCTGTTTGTGGGGCTGGCCTGCGTCGGCTTCGTCCTGCTGCTCACCCCGACCGGGTCGCTGCCCTCGCCCCGCTGGCGCTGGTGGGCCAGGCTGGCCGCGGCCGCGCCGGCCGGCTTCCTGCTGGCACTGACGGTCGGACCCGGACTGGTCATCCCGCCCTACGAGTCGGCCGTGGACCCGGTCGCCGTCCCCGCCCTGGCCGGTGCCGTGCGGATCACCATCGCCACAGCGTTCGTCCTCACCGCTGGCGCTCTCGCGGTCGGTGCCTGGTCGCTGGTGGTGCGCTTCCGCCATGCCCGCGGCATCGAGCGCCAGCAGCTGCGCTGGATCGCGTTCGCCGCCGCACTGACCGGGGTGGCGGCGGCGGTCGTCCTGGCCGGCATGGCGCTGGGGCCACGGTGGTGCTCCTGCTGGCGGTCGGCGTGTGCCTGGCGATCCTGCCGCTGGCAACTGGCGCGGCGATCCTGCGCTACCGGCTGTACGACCTGGACCGCATCGTCAGCCGAACGCTGGCCTACGGGCTGCTCACGGTGTTGCTGGGCGGTGGCTACGCCGGGGTGGTCCTGGGGCTCGGGCAGCTGCTTGGTCGAAGCTCGAGCCTGGCGGTGGCGGTGGCGACCCTGGCGGTGGCCGCGGCGTTCCAGCCGGCCCGCCGCCGGGTCCAGCGGGTGGTCGACCGGCGCTTCGACCGGCGCCGCTACGACGCCACCGGCACGATCCAGCGGTTCAGCGCCCGGCTGCGCCAGCAGCTCGACCTGGACACCCTGACCGCCGAGTTGCTCGGCGTGGTCGAGCAGACCATGCAGCCGACCAGCGTGTCGCTGTGGCTTGGACCTTCCAACAGTGCGTCCCAGGACCAGACCATGACGGACGCATCCCGTGCGGCCCGGTAGCCGACGCCAGCTTCCCGGGCCGTTCGCACGGCTGGGTGGAACAACATCCCGGGGGCCTCGGACGTGATCCGGCCGCCAGCGTGCTGGTGCGCTCGGCCGCTGGCTCCACCGAGTCGCCGCACGGCAGAGCATCACGGACACTCTCATTCACACGGCAGAGTCACAGGTCGGCGTGTGAGTCCGACGGCCGTCAGTACGATCGTGCGCTCGCTGTTGGTGAAGCTTGTCTGCTGGCCGGCATGGGTCGTAGGGTCCCGGCACCGAACCAAGGGGGGACGATGGGACATCCCAACGAGGACCTGGTCCGCCAGGGCTACGATGCCTTCGCCAGGGGCGACCTGGACACGCTGCGCAAGGTGTTCGCCGCTGACGCGGTGTGGCACACCCCAGGCCACAACGTGCTCGCCGGTGACCACCGCGGCATCGATGCGATCCTCGGCTTCTTCGGCCAGACCATGGAGCTGAGCGGCGGCACCTTCCGCGTGGAGCTGCATGATGTTGTCGCCGGTGACGACCACGTGGTCGGTCTGCATGTGGCCCGAGGCCAGCGTAACGGTCGCACGCTCGAGGATCGGTCGGTGCTGGTGTTTCACGTCCGCGACGGGCAAGCCGTTGAGGTGTGGCAGTACAACGGGGACAACGACGCGGTCGACCAGTTCCTGGCATAGCCCGAGCAGCCGCACATCCGGCAGCCGGTCCGGTCGGTCTTGGGCTTGCCCGGCTGCTGCTCGATGAGCTGTAGTCATGGCTCGGCGTTCGTTGGCACGGGTGTCGGTCCATCGGCAGAGACCACTCAGCTCCGCGCCAAGGTCGGGTGCGCGGCAGCGACTCATGGACCTGAGGGGCTCTCCTACGAGGAGAGTGCAGCAGATCAGTCCGGGGGTGGCCCGCCGGACTGGGCAGGCTCGGCTGGGTGGCTGACGAGGGCTATGACGGCTGGCCGGGACGTTTGATGCGCTGACCGATGAGGCGTGCCGCGCGGTGGTCGGCGGCCGTGACGGGTGGGCACAGGCACTGTTGCATCTGGGCGAGGGGCATGGCCGACGAGTCTCCAAGTGGAGCCTCTGCCCATGTTGAGGCCTGTGAGCTCATCATGCATCGTGCGTGCGGCGGCGATCCCGTCGGAATCGCGCAGGTTCACCGTGTGCTCCTTTGGTGTTGGGTGGTCGGGTTGGGAACTGGTCGCGCCTGCCGGGGCCGTCGGGCGCCGTTCAGGTGGCCGCCGGGGCCGGGTGGCGCAGGGCCAGCAGCGCGGCCCCGAAGGCGGCGCCGAGCAACAGCAGGCCGAGCAGGGACAGCGCCGCGGTGGCCACGCCGAGGTCCAGGGGCGCCAGGCCGGCGGCGGTCTGCAGCAGGCTGACCGCGACCAGCGCCCCATAGCCCAGGGTGGCGGCCGCCACCAGCCCCAGGCGCCGCCGCTCCGCAAGCCTTGCGAACGCCAGCAGCCAGGCCAGGCCCGGCAGCACCTGGATGGCGTGCATCGCGACCGCGTGCGGGACCTTCATCACCCCCGCCGCCCCGAAGGTCGTCAGCCCCTGGGTCACCCCGTCGCTGGCCGGCCCGACCCCGTGGCCGATCATCCAGCCGCCGATCCCCTGGGCCAGCAGCAGGACCAGCAGGCCGGCGCGGACCGCCAGCGCCATCGACGGGGTGGCGTGGATGGCGGTGAACGCCAGCACCGTCAGGGCCAGGATGACGGTGACGGTGATCGCGGCCGCGCCCAGCAGGAACAACCGGGTGTCCAGGGAGGTGGCGAAGTTGAAGTGGGAGGCCACCCCGCGCCAGCGCTGGGTGGAGACCCAGGCGACCTCGGTGGTGTCGGCGGCGGCGAGCGGGCCGAGCAGCACCCAGCGGGTGCGGTCGGTGAGGCGCAGGTGGCCGCTGACCCAGGCCAGGGTGATGGTGGTCAGCCCGAAGGAGATCCCGAAGGTGGTCGGCTTGCGGAACGAGACGGGCCCCTGCCAGGCGCCGCCGACCGCCAGCCAGGCGGCCAGGTGGGCCAGGCCGACCAGGACCAGCGCGCCGCCGGCCAGGTAGGCGAACCGCTGGGCCGGCCGGGCCTGCTGCCAGTCGCCCAGCAGCGAGGCCCGCATCCTAGCGGGCAGCGAGGTGGAGACCAGCGGAGCTTCCATGTCAGGTCACCTCGAGTCCTGCTTGGTGGTGGCAGGTGTTCGACTCCGTCGATCACCTGGCTGCGCCACCTTCCCCGCGTTGCCGCGTCCCGCGCGGCGACGGCGAGGAGCCAAAGCCGGAAGGAGGCCTGGACCTGCTTGGGAATGCCCGGCCGCGGATCCGGTCGGGCCGCGTCGATCCCGGAAGGGTGTGCGGCTTCGCCTACCATGACGATTCCCCTCGATGGCCTGACGGGACCGACGGTGGAGTGGGCGAGGCGGGCGCGGCTACTGCCCGCGGGGCACCAGCGCGAAGCGGTTGCCCTCGGAATCCTGGAACAGCGACCACCAGCCGAACGGCTGCTGGACGGGCGGCTGGGGGAACTGGACCCCGCGGGCGGTCAGCTCGGTATAGGTCTGCTGCAGGTCCTCGGCGTAGAACATCACCTTGGAAGTCGGCAGGCTCGGAT
>WNGA01003793.1_pt1 | contig 27875 bp, 31 predicted proteins | sample 5400061 | NCBI WGS metagenome assembly WNGA01 (sample SAMN13153366, study PRJNA577476) | soil metagenome | isolation source: 100 cm soil or saprolite under grassland replicate 2 | place: USA:California | collected 2016-06-15
AACAGTTGTGGGTTCCCGAGGCTCCCGCGTCCCACTCAGAGTCGGGCTCGCAGCACCAGGCAAGCTTCGACGTCGCCGGACGACGCGCCCATTTTCATCGGATGCGGGTGGCCCGCAAGGGCCATGAACACTCAGAGCGGAGGGTCGCGAGCTGGGCCGGGAGGAGTGGCGGCCGTGCATACCAGTGGGGCCGGACGATTGCCCGGCCCCACGTGGCATTGGATGGTCCCGGCCTCGAGGTTAGGGCGCGGCCACCAGATCGCTCACGAAGATCGGGACGACGGGGGATCCGAGCCCCGTGGTCAGGTCATAGCCCGTCGTCGTCAGTGCGCCGGGGGCGGCCGTGCCGTACAGCTGGTTGTCATCGAGGGTGACCACGCCGCTCCCCGTCCCGAACGTCTCGGGGACGATGTCCAGATACGCTGAGGAGGGCAGGGAGTAGAGCACCGGGTTCAGCGACCCGATGGGCCCCTTGCCCCCCGCGGCGCGGGCCTGGTTGGCCAGGGCCACCACGCCGCCCAGCTCGGGTGTCGAGGCGCTAGTCCCGCCAATGATGTAGAAGCCGTTGTTCGCCCCACCGAGGAACCCGAGGTAGGTCAGGACGCCCCCATCCACCGCGGCGTTCCAGGACACGTCGGGGATCCCCCGGCGGCCCTGCAGGAGGGACGAGGAGATGCCCGACTGGAACGACGGAGTGCCGAACACCGAGCTCAGGCCGCCTCCGGTGGAGGCGGGCAGCCAGTCCTCCTTCCACACGGCCTCGGTCCGGCCGCCTGACGTGTAGGTCAGGTAGGTCGCCGTGCAGTCCGAGCCTCCGGAGCTCAGGCAGTCGTAGTACTGGGCCGCGGAGATGGGCGGGTCCCACCGCCAGCCGTCCTGCAGCCAGGTTCCGCCCGCGGCGGTGACGTCGGGGTCGGATGCCGGGTAGATCACCGTCGGGAAACCGAAGGGCCTGTTCTGCTTGTTGAAGTTCGCCGTTCCCCAGTCACCGGCCGCGGCGATCGGGGTCATCCCGTTGGCGATGGCCGACTGATAGATGCGGTGGTACTTGGGGAGGAGGTTCGCCGCGGCACCGTGGAACGCCTGCTCGGTCGTGCCGAAGCTCTGACTGATGATGGCGCCGGGGTAGTGCTGGATGGCCCATCGGATACCGCGGAACATGCAGGGCAAGCCCTGGACGCCCTGGGTCTCGGCGGGGTTCGCCGCGATCAGGACGAGGTCCGCGTCCGGGGCCATGGCGTGCGCCCACTGCACGTCCAGGCTGGTCTCCACCGCCCACCCGACCTGGACGCCGTGCATGCTATTGCTGAACGTCGGCGTCCCGCACGGGTGATACACCGTGAGGCCCGGGTCGGGGAGGCCGAAGGCCTGGTCGAACGCGTGCAGGTCGGAGGCCACGGTCGGGCTCCCATAGGAATCGACGATGACGATGGTCTGGCCGGCACCGGTCCAGCCGGCGGCGTGGACGGCATCCACCCCGTAGGCAGAGTAGATGTCCTGGGGGGTGTAGCAGTGCACCCCATCTGGGTTGACGCAGTCCCCAGGGCTGGTCGCGACCCTCCGAGACACGTGCGGGCCGAGCTCGGCGAGCGGCCGGAACTGCGGGGCGTGCTGCGCCTTGGCCGGGGCCGCGCCTGGGGCCGCGAGGAACGCGAACAACAGCGCCGCGGCGACGGCCAACGGGGCCCGGCCTGTGATGCGCCGTACTCGCATGCTTCATTCCCTCCTGACAGGATCGGACTACCGGATCGAGGACGGTCGGCTCCAGCTCTCACCCCCCTTCCAGTGGAATCGGGCCCCCGAGCATAGGCCGTTTCGTCCTTTTCATCATCGACAACCCGATGGCTGCCTGAGCTGTCTCGCTCGATACGGGGAACGCGCGGACACCTGTCGTTTGTCGTGCCCCCGCCGCTGAGGGAGTCGGAAGATGGTCGCGTGCTTCGCCCACAAAGGCGGCATGCCTATGTGAGAGGTCTCGCCGGCTGGATCGGGCTCACCAGGCGGTCCCAGTCCTCAGGGCCACGAGACGTCGCACTTCTACCGATCCTTCTACCTAGCGGCGACCGCCGCCCAGGGAAGGAGGACCGCAATGAAGGGCTACGTCGCGAGGAAGGGCAACCGCTGGTACGCGGTCATCTACGAAGGCACCGACCCGGTCACGGGGAAGGAGCGGCGGAGCTGGCATCCCGCCGGTTGCGATCGCGCCGACGCCGAGCGGCTCGCCGCGAGGCTGGCCTGCGAACGGGACGGAGCCAACGAAGAAGCGCGCTCGCTGAGCTTCGGGGCCTTCCTGAGGAGCCGGTGGCTGCCAGGCAAACGCCTCGTCCTCGCTGCAAGCACCCACAACGGCTACCGTCACAACGTCGAGAACCACATCATTCCCGCTCTCGGCCGCATCCGTCTGCGGCGCCTGCGCCCCCACCACCTCGAGGCCTTCTACGACAGGCTGCTCCATCCCCGGAACGGGGACTCCCCGCTCGCTCCGAAAACGATGTACGAGATCCACTTGGTCATCCGGGGGGCTCTCAACGAGGCCGTGCGTCGCGGGCTCGTCTCTCGGAACGTCGCCTTGGTCGCCCACGCCCCCCGTCTGCGCTCTATCCCTAGGGTCGAACAGCGTTCCTGGACGCCCGATGAGCTGCGGACCTTCCTGCGAGCCGCCGCTGGCCACCGGCTCTTCGCGGCCCCGTGGACCGCAGCCTTCACCGGGATGCGCCGCAACGAGCTCCTCGGGCTGCGATGGGATGACTTCGACGAGAAGGCCGCCACCATCTCGATCAACCGGGGGCTCGTTGTCATCGACTACGAGTTGCACGAGACCCGGGGAAAGACTCCCAGGTCTCGTCGACGCATCGACCTCGACCCGACCACAGTGAGTGTCCTCACCGAGTCGCGCGACTGGCAACGGGCTGAGCAGCGCGCTGCGGGCATCGAGGCGGCTGGGTGGATGTTCACCGACGGGAGGGGCCAGCCAATCCATCCTCACGCCATCTCGCAGGCCTTTGAGCGCATCGCCCGACGCGCCGGCGTGCCGGTCAGCCGGCTACACGAGTTGCGCCACACCCTCGGCAAGCTGCTCATCGCAGCCGGTGTTCCCGTCAAGGTCGTGAGCGAACGGCTCGGTCACGCCACGCCGAGCTTCACGATCGAGACGTACCAGCACGTGCTGCCCGGCATGCAGGCTGACGCCGCCCGGGTGTTCGAACAGCTCGTGGCGCCCGGTCCTCTACCGCCCGACCAGGTGCCGGAGAAGTCGGTAGAAACCCGGGAGAAGCACCGGAAGAAGACGGGCTGGAGCCCGTAGAAGCCCCGGCCGATCAGGTCTCTGACCAGGGCCTTTCGTCGCGGGGGCAGGATTTGAACCTGCGACCTCTGGGTTATGAGCAGGGTGCTGTGACATCGTTTTCGCTGCTCACAGGTGATCTGAGGTTCTCTGAGATCGCGTGAGATCGGCTCAGTCGGGCAAGAGTTTGGCCAAAGATGCTACAGTGTGTGTACACATGGAACCGAAGCAAGTCGGCGTCCGAGAGCTTCGCCAGAAACCTCTCCCGGTACCTGCGTCGGGTGGAGCGGGGAGAGCGCCTCGAGGTGACCGAGCGCGGTAAGCCGGTGGCCGTGCTCGGTCCGGTCGACGAGTCCGGCTCCCCCCTCCGGAAGCTGGTGGCTTCGGGACGGGCGAGGTCGTCGGACGGGGCGTCATGGCCCATCCCTCGAAGATCCCGTCGAAGAACGCGCGGGGGCGCCGGAATGCGGGAAAACACTCCCCCGGCGACGTGCGCCATCGGCATGCTGCGACCATCAAGCCGTGGCCGCGACTTCCCTCAGTTCGCATCGGACGACTCCGGCATTGGCCTGAGGGCTCGATCCCACCCCGAAGCGCTCCACCATCGTCTGCGCGTTCTCCTCCCAGTCCCAAACGGTCAGCGAGAGACCTCGCCCGCCCTCGTTCCCGGTCAGCCAGGTCCCCGACCTGAAGCCGGGCATCCCCTTGATCGCGGGAACGATGTGCTCACGTAGGCCCCGCAAGCCGGCATCGCGCTCGACTCCGGCGACGTCGACCTCGATCAGCACCGCGTAGGTCATCGCCTTCTCCGTTCTCCGTGCACAACTCGAGAAGCTGCTTTAAAACCTCCTTACGCCGGCAACGTGCTCCCAGGGAACGACCGGGTGGGGTGAATCTCGTAGGTGAGGACGCCGGCCAGCACCGCCGGGTCCGCCGACATGATCCGACCCACGTCCTCGGGGCCGGCGTCGAATACGCAGACGCCCGTGACGCCGGATCCGTCGGCCACAGGGCAGACGATCGAAAGGAACCCTGCCAGGAGAAGCGCGTAGTTCCGCTTTCCGTGGGACCAGATGATCCTCGCCACCCCCGATCCGCGGTCGGGGCCGGGCATCTCGAACTTGGGGCCGACTCCCAGGATCACGATCGTGTACGGCCGGGTGGTCGTCCGGGCCTGCTCGAGCTGCTCGTCCGTGACCACCGGCAGCTGGCCGTCGTCCGTGTAGTCCATGTACCTCCTTCGTCGCGTCCCCTCCCGGGCGTCGTGCGTGATGGCCGGGCCGGCGGGCGTCGCGCGCGACTCTGGCGCGCGCCCGGGTCCTGAAGGCCGACAACGCGATCTCCCAGAACCGGGCGAGCGCCCACGCGCGCGAGCCGTTCGGCCCGGCCACCCGTGCCTACCTGCTCTTCACCAGCCCCACGACGTTGCCCTGGGGGTCCGAGAACAAGGCGAAGGTCACCATGTCCGGGATCTCCGTGACCGGCACCACGGTCTTGCCGCCGGCCCGCTCGATCCGGTCGAGGGCGTCCTGCAGGTCGTCCTCCTCGATGTAGAAGGTGACCGCGTTCGGGCCCTCGGCCTGGCCGATGCCGCCCCCGATCGCGCCCTTCACCCCCGTGTCGACCACCGCGTAGTTCGACTCCTCGAGGACGTCCATCTTCCATCCGAAGACATCGGAGTAGAACTCCCGCGCCGCCCTCGGGTCGCTGGTGCTGATCTCGAACCACGTGACCGGTGCTCCCACTGCCTTCTCCTTTCGTCGTCCTCGCTCCTGCCCGCCCCCTCCGGTCCAGCCTCCTGTCGCGCCTCCTTTCCATCTCGCCGCTCGGGTGCTATGGTTAGTCGGCATGAACGGTAAGGCATCACGCACGGTTCGTCAACACGAACCATCCACGAGGTACGACGAGGTCTTCGACGCCCTCGGAGACCCCACCAGGCGGGCCATCCTGGAGCTCCTGCGCGACGGTCCCAAGCCGGTCGTCGAGATCGCGCGGGGGCTCCCGGTGAGCCGCCCGGCGGTGTCGCAGCACCTGAAGGTCCTGAAGACGGCCGGCCTCGTCACCGACCGGGCGGCGGGCACGCGACGGATCTATGGCGTCGACCCCGGCGGGATGGCCTCGCTCCGGGACTACGCGCAGTCGTTCTGGTCGGCCGCGCTCACCCGCTACGCAAAGGCGGCGGGACGGGTCGGTGCGACGAAGCCGGCGGGAACGAAAGGGGGCGGATGATTTCGGCGAGCGGCCGTGAACCGACCCCGGGCGCCGAGCCCGGCGCGGTCCACCAACGGGTCCGCGTCCCGATCTCGCCTCAAGAGGCCTTCGCCCTGTTCACCGACGGCATCGGGAAGTGGTGGCCGCTCGAGGAGGGCTACTCCTACGGAGGCGACCGGTCGATGGAGATCCACCTCGAGGCGCGGATCGGCGGTCGATTCTTCGAACGGTTCGTGGACGGCGACGAGCTCGAGGTCGGACGGGTCACGGCCTGCGAGCCGCCCGGCCGCATCGTGTTCACGTGGAACGACTCCAACTGGAGCGCGGGAACCGAGGTCGAGGTCACATTCACCGCCGAGGGCGACGGCACCGCCGTCTCCCTGGTTCATCGAGGATTCGACCGGATCGGGCCGGACTGGGAGTCCATCGCCGCGCAATGGGCGGGTGGCTGGCCGCGGGTGATGGAAGTGTTCGCCCGGAGGGCGACTGCGGAGTGATCGCCCGCAGCCAGCTCGCAGCGCGGCCCCTGAGCGTGCTCGGATACAATACGGAGCATGGTGGCAATCCAGATCCGATCCGTTGCCGAGCCGTTTGAGTCGGCCGACCCTGATGCAGCCCGGGAGGCCGTTGGGGCCCTCTTGCTGGCCGAAGCCATGGGTCACCTCGCGGACGAGAGCATCGAGCGCCTCGACCTCGCGACGGTGAGGCGGGTGGCCCGAGCCGCGAGCGAGGCCGGGATCGGAAGGTTGCCCACGGCGGCGCTGGCGGCCCGACGGCTGGACCCCGAGCAACTCCATGCCGTCCTGCGGTCCCTTCGTGAGGCGCCGGAGGACTCCCCCGCTCCCGCCCGGGAGTGGGCGGCCCTCGTCCCCATGTTCGGCCTGGAGGACCTGGCTCGGCTCGTCACGGTCTCCCCGGCAAGCCTCCGCCGCTACGCTTCCCGATCTCGCCCCACCCCCGACGCGGTGGCCGCGAGGCTGCACTTCCTGGCCCGAGTGGTGGCCGAGCTGAGGGGCGCCTACAACGACATCGGGGTCAGACGGTGGTTTGGGCGCAAGCGCACGGCCCTCCGGGGGAAGTCCCCGGCCCAGATCCTGAAGTGTGACTGGAGCACGGAGGACCGGGGCCCCCAGAGGGTCCTGGACCTGGCCCGGTCCCTGGCCTCCTCTCCTGCCACGTGATCTGGTACCGCCACGCCGATCTCCGAATGCCCTTCCTCGTGGAGTCGGCCGCCCAGCCTCCTGCCCGGTGGCACGATGTCGGGGAGGGGCCGGTCCAGTACCTCTCCGATACTCCCGACGGAGCCTGGGCCGAGTTCCTCTGCCACGAGGAGATCACCGAGGCGGAGGACCTAGAGACGGTGCGCCGGGCCATGTGGGCGGTGGACGTCCCGGACGAGGACTATCCCGAACCGAATCTTCCTCCCGAGGTCCTCACCGGTGGGCCGGAGACCTATCCGGCGTGTCGGGAGGAGGCCAGGAGGGTCCTGCGACACGGCGCGCCCGGGATCGTCGCTGCATCCGCGGGCCTGCTTCCGGGGGGGGGGCGAGGGGGTGGCGGGTCGACGGGGGGCTCGCGCCGGGGCCCGACCGCGACGGCCGCACCCTCGTCCTGTTTGGACGGCGCCCGGACCTAGTCGGCTGGGCCGCGATGGCCCAGGGGAGGCCGGGGGACGACGTGCTTCGGACGGTCTGCCACCTGATTCCCTGAGCGAGGCGCCTCCACCTGCCCGGCTCCGGGCGGGTGGGCGGGTCGACTCGGATGGAACACATGCGAGGCAGAGAGCACTGCCATTCCCAAGCAAGGAACGGCGTCATTCAAGCGGTCCCATCGCATCTCCCGCCGATCGAGGTCGTCGAGGCCCGTCGGCGCAGCCAGGGACCAGGGCAAGGCGCCATCGTTCGGCTCCGGCCGTCAGGAGCGCGAGGGATCGCGGTTGTAGAGCGCCAGCGCCCAGCGGTAGCCGACGAGTCCGATGAAAGCGCACCAGGCAACTGCGAGCAAGGCGCGGTTTCCGATCGGCGTTCCCATCAGCAGTCCGCGCAGCGTCTCCATGACGGGCGTGAAGGGCTGGTACTCCGCGAACCATCGGAGACCGACCGGCATCGAGTCGGTCGGGACGAATCCGCTGCCCAGGAACGGCAGGAGGATCAGCGGCATGGGGAGGTTGCTCGCGCTCTCCACGCTCTTGCCGACCAGCCCGAGCGCGACCGACAGCCACGTGATCGCCAGGGTGACTATCAGGAGCACCCCGCCCGCCGCGATCCACTCGATGAGGCCGGCGTTGGGCCGGAAGCCGATCGCCAGGGCGACGCCGATCACGACCGCCAGCCCGAGCATCGTCTGGATGGTGCTGCCGAGAACGTGCCCGGTCAGGACCGAGGCGCGAGCGATCCCCATCGTCCGGAAGCGAGTGATGATGCCCTCGGTCATGTCCATCGCGATCGCGATCGCCGTCCCCTGCGCCACGCCGGCCACCGCCATCAGGATGATCCCGGGCGTCACGTAGTCGACGTACGCCCCGCGGTCGCCCGACACGACGCCCAGCCCTGCGCCGAGCGTGCCGCCGAAGACGTACACGAACAGCAACAGGAAGATGACCGGGATGCCGAGGACCAGGACCGTCACGGACGGGTAGCGCATCGCGTGGCGCAGGTTGCGCCGCAGCATCGTGGCGGAGTCCCTGATGACGTAAGAGTTCGTGCTCATCGCGGCCGTTCCTCCTGTTCCCGGTCGGGGTGGCCGGTGAGCGCGAGGAAGACGTCGTCGAGATCCGGCGTGTGGAGCGCGAGTCGTTCCACCTCGGCCGACACGGCGTCCAGCCGAACGAGCAGGGCGCGCAGCGAGGCGACCCCGCCGTCGCTCGGAACCTGGAGGGCGAGCGCCTCGTCGTCGCGGATCGAATCGGGGAGCGCGTGGGCCGCCGCGTCGAGCGCCTGCAGGTCGGCGAACTGCAGGCGAACGTGGCCGCCCGGAACGAGTCGCTTGAGCTCGTCGGGCGTGCCCTCGGCGATCAGACGCCCGCGGTCGAGCACGGCGACCCGGTCGGCGAGCTCATCCGCCTCCTCCAGGTAGTGCGTCGTGAGGAAGATCGTGACGCCCTCGCCGACGAGATCGCGGATCGTCCGCCAGACCGTGCGGCGGCTGCGTGGGTCGAGGCCCGTCGTCGGCTCGTCGAGGAAGATGATCCGTGGATCACCAACCAGGGTCATCGCGAGGTCGAGCCGCCGACGCATGCCGCCCGAGTACGTGGCGGCCGGCTTCCCCGCCGACTCGACCAGGTCGAACCTCTCGAGCAGCTCGGCGACCAGCCGTCTGCCCTCCGCTCGGTCGAGGTGGCACAGGTCGGCCATGAGGGTCAGGTTCTCCTCTCCGGTCAGGAGCCCGTCGACCGCAACGGACTGGCCGGTGACACCGATCACCTTGCGCACGGCGTCGGGCTCGCGGGTCGGATCGTGCCCGGCGACGCGCACCTCGCCCGCGTCGGCGCCGATCAGCGTGGACAGGATCTGCACGGTCGTGGTCTTCCCGGCGCCGTTGGGGCCGAGCAACGCGAAGACCGTGCCCGCGCCGACGTTCAGGTCGATGCCGTCCAGCGCCACCGTGTCGCCGAACGACTTGCGCAGGCCGGTCGCCTCGAGCGCCGGTGGAGCCGTGGTGATCGTCATGCTTCGTCCTTTCCGGCTCGGCTCGCGACGGAGCGGTGGACCGCGATGTCGCCGAAGGAGGTGCGGGCGTGGACCTCGACCGCGTCCTCGTCCGGCTCGGGGCGCTCGGCGGCGTCCAGGTCGTTCTGCACGCTGCCGAACTTCGTGTCGAGGTCCAGCCATGCCGCGACGCCGTCGCGGACGCCGACCTCGACCTTGCCGAACGCGCTCTGGGCGACCACCGCGCCGCGCTCGACCTCGCCCAGGCGAACGTGGCCGTTGGCCGTCTTCGCGGCCACCGTCGCGCGTGCCAGGTCGATCGAGATCGTGCCGTTGGCCGCGTTCACGCGCGCGTCGCCCCCGACCTCGCCGATCCAGGTGTCGCCGTTGCCGTTCCTGACGACGGCCGTCTCGTCGATGCCGGCGATCCTGATGGCACCGGAGCCCGTGGTGACCTCGGCCGGGCCGTCGACGCGGGTCACCGAGATGTCGCCCGCCCCCGTCTTGAGCTCGACCCGACCGGCCTCGTCGAGCCCGATGTCCCCGACCCCCGTCCGGTAGCGGCACTCGGCGAGACGACCGCTGCAGCGCAACGGCGCCACACCGCCGGAGCCCCCCACGCGCGATCCCGACGGCAGGTCGATCTGCACGTCGATCGACCCGCCGCCACCCCACGGGGTCCACTGCCGCCACCCCTTGGGCGCCCGAACCACCAACCTGCCGTTGGCGAACTCCACCCGGGTCTGCTCTGCGGCCGACACATCGCCCTTCTTGGCGGGATCGCTCGGGGACACGTCGACCACGGTGTCGGTGCGATCGCCCGCCACGATCCGGATGTCACCGACGCCGAGATCCACGGTGACAGAGATGGGTTCGGGCGTCTCGAATGTTGGCATCGACGTTCCTCCTCTCGGATCGGCGGGGGCTCGTCCCGTCGTCCGTTCTCGTGTGCTCCTCGTGCCGGGCTCCGGTCGATCAGCGCGCCCAGCCCGTGTAGCGCTGGGCACCGGGCGGAGCACGCCGTTCGCGTCGACGAGCCGAGTCGGCGCGATCCACCGTGCTGGCCGCCGCGCGTACGAGCCAGGAGTTGACCGAGAGCCCCTCGGAGCCTGCCGCCTGCTCGATCCGGGCTTTCAGGTCCTCGGGCAGGCGGAGGTTGATCCGCGAGATCGCCTCCTCGTCTCCCTCGGCGCGCGGCGCCGCGCCCCCCGCAGGCCACCTCGCCGTCGCGGCCCCGTCGTCCTCGGCCAGGTCCTCGGGGGCGGGACCGACCGGCGGTTGCGTCACCACGAACTCAGGCTCGCGCCCGCGCAACCGCAGCTCGACCGAGCCCGGCGCGAGCTCGACGGTGATCTCTTCGGCGGCCGCCGCGAGCACGTCCTGCAGCGCCAGCCTGATGGCCGCGTCGAGCGGGGCGACGAGCCGCTCGGCGATGGCGCGGGCTTCGTCCCCCCCCGCGTCGGCGGCCGTCTCGAACTGGCGGTGGATGTCCTGGAGATAGGGTCCGAGATCCATGGCGCCATGTTGGCATCATCTCGGCATCATGTCAAGCCCAAGTGGTGCCCCCAGGGCGCCACGGTGGCGTACGCAAGGCGGCGGGAATGCCGAGGCGTAGTCCGGACCACCCTCATCCGCTCCGTGAACCGGAGCAAGCGACAGCGTCGGGCCCTCCACGAGCGGGTCTGGGTTCGTATCGTGGCAAGCCAAGTTCGCTGGGCAGGAGTCGATGGAGGCCCTCTCCCGATTCCCCCGCACGCCTGTATCCAGGTCGATGCCATGATGGAATCGTGGCCTCGTGGGGCGAGTTCGCCGCTGCCGAACCGGAGTTCGCGGAACGCGTGCTCGAGCGCTTCACCCAGCGCAAGCACAGCACGCTCGCTACGCTGCGGCGCGACGGCTCACCGAGGATCAGCGGGACAGAGGTGAGCTTCGAGGGCGGGGAGCTGTCGCTCGGCATGATGCCGGGGTCGGTGAAGGCAGGCGATCTGCGACGGGACGCCAGGCTGGCTCTGCACTCGCCTACGGACGACACGTCCGAGGAGGATCCGAGCTCCTGGGCGGGGGAGGCGAAGATCGCCGGGCAGGGCGTCGAGATTACCGATCCGAAGCGCCCAGACGAGGGCCACACGTTCCGCATCGACGTCACCGAGGTGGTGCTGACGCGTGTGGGCGTGCCAGCCGATCACCTCGTGATCGAGTCATGGCATCCGGGTCGCGGGCTCCAACGGCGACAACGGAGATAGCGGCGATAGCCGGGCGAATCTCGCCGAACCGAGAAGCCACCACCCACGCCCCATCACGAAGTTCAGCAGGCAGTTCAAGGACGACCCGAGCTGATCGGCCAGACAGCACGTGTGACCAGCGGGGTGGTCACCTCGAGGTTGTCGGCGGGCCGTCACACGAAGGCGCTCTGGCCGGTGATGGCCCGGCCGACGATCAGCGTGTTCATCTCCCGAGTGCCCTCGTAGGAGTAGATGGCCTCGGCATCGGCCACGAACCGGCCGACGTGGTGCTCGAGCAGGATGCCGTTGCCGCCCAGCAGCTCGCGCGCCCAGCCGACCGTCTCGCGCATGCACACGGTGCAGAACGCCTTCGCCAGCGACGAGTGCTCGTCCCTCGCCAGGCCGGCGGCCTGGAGCTGGGACAGGCGAGCACAGAGCGCCGCCGACGCCGTGACGTTCCCCAGCATCCTGACCAGCAGGTCCTGCACCAGCTGGAACCCGCCGATGGGCCGGCCGAACTGCTCGCGCTTGAGGGCGTAGGCGAGCGCGTGCTCGTACGCGCCGCGGGCGCACCCGACGGCCATCCACGCCACGCCGGCCCGGGTCAGGCGGAGGACCTCGGCGGTCGCTCGGAAGGACTCGGCCCGCTGGAGGCGGTTCGCCTCGGGGACGCGAACGCCGTCCAGGGTGATCTGGGCGTTCTGGACCACGCGGAGCGCGATCTTGTCCTGGAGGTCCTCGGTTGTGTAGCCGACGGTGCCCTTCTCGACCACGAAGCCCTTGACCTGGCCGTCGTCCACGTCCCTGGCCCACACCACGCAGAGGTCGGCGAAGCTCGCGTTGCCGATCCACTTCTTCCGGCCGTCGAGCACCCAGGTGTCGCCGTCGCGGCGGGCGGTGGTGGTCAGGCCGCGGGCGGCGCCGGAGCCGACGTCGGGCTCGGTCAGCGCGAAGGCGCCGATCTTCTCGAGGCGCGACATCGCGGGAAGCCACCGCTCCTTCTGCTCCTCGTCGCCGCCGAGGTAGATCGAGCCCATCGCCAGCCCGGAGTGGACGCCGTGGAAGGTGGCAATCGAGGGATCGGTCCGCGCGAGCTCCATCGACAGCATGCCGTCGAGGAGCGGCGACCTCCCGGGGCATCCGAAGCCCTCGTACGGCAGGCCGGTGATGCGCAGCTCGGCGAGGCCGGGGAGGATCTCGAACGGGAACCGCGCCCGCGTCCAGTACTGGTTGATGATGGGCTTCACCTCCTTCTCCATGAACCCGCGGACGTCGTGGAGGAGGGCCCTGTCGTCCTCGTCGAGCAGGAGCTCGAGGGCGTAGAAGTCGGCGTCCATGCCTGATCCTCCTCTCACGCGGTCGGTGCACCCGCGTCGTCTCGTTCGAGGAACCGTTCGATGACCGGGGCCAGCTGCGCGGCCTCGGTGAGCAGCGCCAGGTGGCCGCCCGAGTACACGTGGAGCTCGGCGCTCGGGATCAGGCGCCGCATGACCCGGGCGTTCACCAGCGGGATGAGGGGGTCGTCGTCGCCGGCCACGATGAGCGTGTGCTGACGGATCAGCGGAAGGAACGGCAGACTGCTCCATCCGGCGCCGGCGGCGAGCTGGTAGACGTAGCCGAGCCCCGGACCCAGACGCGTGCCGGCGTACAGGAGCTCCCGCGCCCGTCCCGGGTCCGAGCGGATCGTCCCGCCGTACTGGTCCGGCGCGATCCGTTCCAGGTACTCGCCGTTCAGGTACCGCCTCGGGGTCGCCATCCGGGCGAGGACCCGGGGCCGGGCCGGGACCATCAGCATCCCCGTGCCGGTGGCGGCGAGTACCAGCCGCCGGACCCGGCTCGCCTGGCACATGGCGAGCTGCTGCGCCACGCCGCCGCCCCACGAGAACCCGAGCACGTCGACGGGGCTCGAGTACCCGAGCTCGTCGAGCACGCGGACCACCATCCGGGCCAGCCCACCGAAGCGGTAGGGCGTTCGCGGGAGCGGCGAGCCGCCGACGCCCGGCGGGTCGAACCGGATCACCTCGATCGCGGGATCCAGGGCGTCCACGAACGGCTCCAGCACCTCGAAGCTGCCCCCGATGCCGTTCGCCAACACGAGCGGGGTGCGCGTCCCGTCGCCGGGTCGTACGGCCACGCGGAGGGACCGGCCGGCGACCGTCACGACGCGCACGGTCACCGGTCCATCAGGTACGTTCCGGGGGCGGGGCCGGACGGCTTGAACCCGGCGCCGCCGAGCCGCCGGGGTCGCGGCTTCTCTCCACCGCCGCGCTCCTCGAGCCACGCCACGTAGTCGGGCCACCACGTCCCGCGCTCGGTGTTCGCCTTCGACACCCACTCGGCCGGGTCCGCCGGGTTGTCGGGCGCCGTCCGGAACGTGGCCTTCTCGTTCCCCGGCGGGTTCACCAACGACGCGATGTGCCCGCTCGTGGACAGCACGAACCGCGAGCGACCCCCCAGGAGCTGGGTGCTCCGGTAGCAGGACTCCCACGGGCACAGGTGGTCGGCGACCCCTGCGATCACGTAGGAGTCCACGCCCACCGCCCCGAGGTCGACCGGCGAGCCGAGCATCCGGGCCGCCCCCGGCTTCGTCAGCGAGTTCCCGGTGGCCAGCCGGAGGAAGTCCCCGTGCAGCCGGGCGGGCATGCGGGTCGTGTCCGCGTTCCAGTACAGGATGTCGAACGGCTTCGGCTGCCGTCCCTGGAGGTAGTTGTTGACCCAGTAGTTCCAGATGAGGTCGCTCGGCCGGAGCCAGGCGAACACCTCGGCCAGGGCGCGGCCGTCCAGGTAGCCGCGGGCCCTCGATACGGCGGCGGCGGCACGCGCGGTGCGCTCGTCGAGAACGGCACCGGCGAGCCCGGCTCTGGCCTGGTCCAGGACCGTCACGCCGAGGCCGAGCCCGGTAACCCGGTCCTGTTGCCCGGTCGCCGCGAGGTGCGCCAGAACCATCGACGCGACGATCCCGCCCGAGCACATGGCGAGTATCGCGGCCCGATCGGCGCGCGCGATCCGCTGGGTGGCCTCGAGCGCCTCGAGGACGGCTTCTCCGTAGACGTCGGTGCCCCAGTCCCGGTGGCGGGCGTCGGGGTTCCGCCAGCTGACGGCGAACACCTGCTGCCCGCTCCGGACGAGGTACTCGATCAGGCTTCGCTCCGGAGCGAGGTCGACGATGTAGTACTTGTTGATCATCGGCGGGACCACCAGGAGGGGCACGCGCCGGACCCGCGGCGTCTGCGGCGTGTACTGGAGCAACTCGAACACGGGAGTCCGGAGCACCACCGCGCCGGGCGTGACGGCGAGGTCGCGGCCGACCTCGAACGCGTCGGCCTCGACCATGGTCGGGACCCGAGGCGGCGAGGTCATGTCGGCGAGCAGGTGGTGGAGCCCCCTCGCGACGCTCGCGCCCTTCGTGTCCACGAGGGCCTTCCAGAACGCCGGGCTCACCGCCGGGACGTTGCTGGGGGCGAGGGCCTCGATCAGGTTGTCCACGACGAAGCCCATACGCTGGTCGTCCCGCCAGGCGAGGTCCGCGTCGTGGACGAGCTCGCGGGCGGTCTCGCCCGTGGCCAGGTAGCCCTGGACGAGCCGCTTGAGCACCGGGTTGGTCGACCAGGCCGGGTCGGCGAAGCGGCGATCCTGGCGCTTCGGCTCGACCGTCGACCGGCCCAGCCCCACACGGACAAGCTCGCCGGCGAGATCGGTCGCGCGCTTCGTGACCACCGCCGGCCGTCGGGCCAGCGCGGCGGCGAACCGGACCCCGGCCGGGCCGGGGACGAGGCGCCGGCGGGGCCCGAGGGCGGCGTCGCCCAGCAGGAGGTCCAGGGGCGCCCCGTCCGGCGCCGCCCGGCCGGTCCCGTTCTCTCCGGGCGGCGCGGGGTTCGTGTCGTCTGGCTTGGCTCCCGTCATGCGGTCGCCTCTCTCAGCACGGCGGGCGCGCGAACCTCCCGCCGAAGGATCTTGCCGGTGGCCGTCTTGGGGAGCCCGGCCTCCAGCCACACATGCCTGGGGTACTTGTACGCCGCCACGCGCTCCTTCACGAACGCCCGGAGGTCGTCGGGGGTCGCCTGGGCTCCCTCCTTGAGCACCACCGCCGCGGCGACCTCCTCGCCGTGCGTCGGGTGGGGGATGCCGATGACGGCCGCCTCGGCCACGGCGGGGTGCTCGTACAAGACCTCCTCGACCTCCCGCGGGTACACGTTGTAGCCGCCGCGGATGATGAGGTCTTTCTTCCGGTCGACGATGAAGAAGTAGCCGTCATCGTCCTGGCGGGCCAGGTCGCCGGTGCGGAACCACCCGTCGGGGATGGCCTCCCGCGTGGCGTCCTCCCGCTGCCAGTAGCCCTTCATGACGTTGTGGCCGCGGATCGCGATCTCGCCCACCTCGCCGGCGGGGGCGTCGCCTCCCTCGGAGTCGACCACGCGCATCTCGACCCCCTCGATCGGCGTGCCGATGGACCCGGGCTTGCGCTCGCGGTTCGGGTGGTTGAACGAGGCGACCGGCGAGGTCTCCGACAGGCCGTACCCCTCGAGGATCACGCAGCCGAAAGCCTCCTCGAACCCCCGCAGAACCTCGACCGGCAACGCGGCCCCGCCGGACACGCACACGCGGAGCGAGCTGGTGTCGAAGCGCTGCCGCTCCGGGTGGTTCAGCAAGGCGATGTACATCGTGGGCACGCCCTCGAAGACGGTGACCCGGTCCCGCTGGATGGTTTTGAGGACCTCGCCAGGATCGAAGCGCGGCAGGAGCGTGAGAGAGGCCCCGCTCCCCACCGCGGCGTTCAACCCGCAGGTCTGCCCGAACGAGTGGAACAGGGGGAGGCACCCCATGATGACGTCGTCGGGCTCGAGGGAGAAGAGGGTCGTCGCCGCCACGGCAGCGTTCCGAGCGAGGTTCGCATGTGTCAGCTCGGCCCCCTTCGGCCGCCCGGTCGTGCCCGACGTGTAGAGGATCACGGCGGTGTCGTCGTCCTCGCGAGGGGTCACCGCGTGGACGGGAGCCCGGTCGTCCAGCCACCGGCCGAACTCCTCCGATTCAACCGACACGGCCCTCGCGCCCGCGGCCCGGGCGCCCGCGGAGGCCTCCTCCTCCACATCCCCCCACGCGAACAGGGCCCTGGCGCCGGAGTCCGCGAGGTAGTACTCGACCTCGCGTGCCTTGAGCAAGGGGTTCATCGGGACCACGACCGCGCCGGCCCGCAGGACGCCGTGGTAGATGACCGGAAACTCCAGGACGTTCGGCAGCATGATCCCGACCCGGTCCCCAGCCTTCACGCCGATGTCGGCGAGCAGCCCGGCAAGCCGGGCGGACCGTTCGTCGAGCTCGGAGTAGGTGACCGCCGTGTCGCCCAGCCGAACGGCCGTCCGGGCCGGATACATCTGCGCGGCTTCGATCAGGTTCGAGGCGAGGTTCGTCATCGTTGTCCTCCCAGTCGGCATCGGTGACGACGCCAGGATGGGACGACGGGACCTCACGGGCAATGGTTGCCGGGACAGGAGCGACGACCGCGGATTGTGGCGGCCCACAACTACGCGGCGACCTGAACCCTGGTCTCAGTCGGGGAGGAGTGGCACCGAGGGGCCGTGGTCGCGGCCCAGGAGCACGGCCCGAGCGATCGCTGCCGATCCGAACCGGTCGCGCACCTCGTCGAGCGCGGGGTCGACGGCATGGGCGCGGGGGCGACCGAACGGCAGCGCGAGCTGAATGACGCGGTCGTCCTGGAGGCTGCCGAGCGTCACTCCGACGAGCGTGATGCCCCGGGCTCGGATCATCGGCAGGGCCATCGCGAGCAGGCCCCTCGCGGTGGAGAGGATCGTCTCGGTGTGCGCGGTCGCTTGCGGCAGGGTGTGCGACCGCGTCGCGCGGGAGAAGTCGTCGAACCGCAGCCGAAGCACGACGGTGCGGCATACCCGATGAGCCGCCCGCAGCCTGCGCGCGAGGCGGTCGACCAGCGCGACGACGTCGGCGTCCAGGGCCTCGGCTGATCGCGGTCGGCGGCCGAGGGCGCGCTGGGAGCCCATCGAGTGGCGACGGCGGCCCACCTGGACCGGCCGGGGATCGCGGTTGTGGGCGAGGGCGTGGAGGTGACGCCCGGCCGCCCGGCCGAGCATCCGGACCAGCCTCGCCTCGCCGAGTCGCGCGACCTGCCCGACGGTCGTGATGGAGCGATCTCGGAGCTTGGTCGCGGTGACGGGCCCGACGCCCCACATCGCTTGGACCGGAAGCCGGTGCAGGAATTCCAGCTCGCCGTCGGTCGGCACGACGAGCAGACCATCGGGCTTGGCGACGCCGCTGGCCACCTTGGCGAGGAACTTGGTCCTGGCCACCCCCACCGAGACGGGCAGGCCGACCCTCTCGAGGACGTCCCGGCGCAGGCGCGCGGCGATCTCCGTCGGCGTGCCCGAGATCCGCCGCAATCCACCGACGTCGAGGAAGGCCTCGTCGATCGACAGCCCCTCGACGAACGGCGTCGTGTCGTTGAACACCTCGAACAGCGCCTTGCTCGCCTCGCTGTACGCATCCATCCGGGGGGGAACGACGACCGCATCCGGGCACAGCCGGCGAGCCAGCCCCCCGCCCATCGGCGTGCGGACGCCGTACGCCTTGGCCTCGTAGCTCGCCGCCAGCACGACGCCGGCACCGACGATGACGGGGCGGCCGCGCAGACCAGGGTCATCCCGCTGCTCGACCGACGCATAGAAGGAGTCGACGTCCGCGTGCAGGATCGTGGCTTCGCCTCGCACGAACACATGTTCTCATGTGCCACCGACGCCGGGGAACTCGAGGAGCCGCGGCAACCCGTCCGTCCCTGTGATTCGACCGGTGATGTTCCCGGCGGAGACCGGTCATCACAGAAAAGGTGCCGCCGGAGAACCTGAAAGGAGCGAGCGTGCGCAAGGTGATCGTCAACAATCTCGATGTCAATCCACGGCACCCAAGCGGTCGAGCGGGAACTTGCCAACCCACCGGCTCGATGCCCTCACGGACCGCGAAGCCGAGGTCCTCCGGCTGGTCGCCCGGGGGATGTCCAACGCTGAGGTCGCCGGGACGCTATTCCTGGAGAGCGCCGTGAAGACCCACGTCGGCACATCCTCGAGAAGCTCGGCCTGCGCGACCGGGTCCAGGCGGTGATCCTCGCCTACGAAGCCGGCCTGGTCCGTCCCGGTGAGTTGGAAGACGCCTGAGGGCGCGGTCGCCACGAACGAACGCCGGTTCCGACCGGCCGGATCGATCCTCTCGTACCTACGACCGCCCCGCCCACTCCATCACGCTCGAGATGAGCCAGTGCGCTGCTGAGACCTGGCCGTCGGCCAGCGGGACCAGGAGGACCTGCCCGCCGCGGTCGACGATCGCCAGCGCCTCGGTGCCGTCCTCGCGCGAGGAGACGAGCGTGCGGATGTGCCGATACCACAGGGCCAGCACTTCCTTCCCCCCGGCGGAGTGCACCTCGATGTGATCCGAGTACACGTGCAGTTCCACTCCGCTGCCCGAACGACCGCTGAACACGTGCATCGGCTCGGCGGGCCACTGGGGTTCTCGAAGCGGGACCACACCGCCGCCGAGCCGATCGCTCCGGTCGCGCCGTACACGAGCACGCTCTGGCCGCTCCGGATCTTCACCGCCCTGATGTTCGACATGGCGTAGTGCGACGCCTCGGTGCTGGGAGCGACCTCCTCGAACGTCGTGTTCGCGGGCATGGTCGCGACCGGGCCGTGCTCGGGGATCACCAGGTATTCGGCGTGCGCCCCGAACCGTCCCTCGCTGAACCCGAACACGCGGTCGCCGATGTCGAAGGAGGCGACGCCGCCGCCGATCGCCTCGATGACGCCCGCGAACTCGGTCCCCAGGACCGTTGGTGGCCTGGCGAGGCCGCTGAAGAATCGAACGACGAACGGCTTGCCCGCCCGGAAACCGCAGTCCGTCCGGTTCACCGTCGTCGCGTGGACTCGGACGAGCACCTCGTGGTCTCCGGCCGTTGGCGTTTCGATGTCGGCGATCCGAATCACGTCCGGCGGGCCGTACCTGGTCTGAACGGCTGCCTTCGCATCGTAGCGGCGGCCCTGAGGTCGCCTCACCGCAGCCCGTTACGCGAAGCGGAGCGCGTCGAGGGCGGTGAAGAGCTCGGCGGCGGATCGGGGATCGTCGAGGGATCGGCCCGTGTAGTCCTGGATGCGCCGGAGGCGGTAGCGGACCGTGTTGGGGTGGCAATAGATCCGCTTGCCGGTCTCGGTGGCCGAGCCGCCGGCGTCGAACCAGGCCTGGAGCGTGTCCAGCAGCGTCGTGCGGTCGTGGTCGGGGAGGTCGAGGACGGGGCCGAGCACCGTGCGGGCGAGCTCGCCGGCCGCCTCGGGAGCTGCCGCCGAGAGCACCCGGAGGGGCGATTCCTCGAACTGGACCACGGTCGGGATTCCTGGGGGCAGACTCGCCATCACCAGTCGCGCGTGGTGCAGGGCTCGGGGCGTCTCGCCCAGTGAGTGGAAGATCGGGCTGACGCCTGTTCGGGCGCGCACGTTGCTTCCGAGCAGCCGGCGGAGGAGCGACAGCGCCTCGACCTCCCGGAGCGACGCGACCCCCATCTGGATGTCGGGATACAGCCGCCACGCCGAACCGATCCCCCGGGCGGCCAGGAGCGCCTCGGCCTCCGGGAGACCCTCCTCCGCCAGCCCGGGCGCCTCGGCCACCACCACCACGAAGACTCCCTCCCACGGCAGCCCAAGCATCTTCGCCGCCTCCCACAGCGAGTCCCGGTCGGGGCGGCCGCCGGTGAACAGCGCCTCCACCAGCGCCGAGCGGTGCTGCGCGCGGGCCAGCGCCAGCTCCGCCGCGGTCTCCCGGTAGGCCACCGTGACCGCCTCCGTGTACTCCCCGTTCAACCACCAGATCCCGGTGGCGGCGTCCAGGAGCATCTCGGTAGACACCCCGCCGGTCCGCCGGGCCACCTCGACGAGCCCGGCCCACAGCTCGGTGAACCCCAGCCGGTACGCGTGGAGGATGTCCACGAGCGGCGCGCCCTGCTCGGCCCGGCGGCGCCCCAGCTCTCGCGGCGCCGTGAGGTCCGGCGGGTCCCTGGTCAGCGCGGCCGCCATCGCCTCCATGTTCTCGTGCACAGCGGCCCGGAGATCCTCGTCGGTCACGACCCCCGTCTCGCGGTAGAACTGAACCTCGCCACGGATCCGCCGGACGACCCGGTCATCGAGGTCGGGCAGCCGGTCCTCGAGCGCCCGCGCGATGTCCGCGAGCTCGGGAGCCAGGACGTGGTGGCCGCCCCGGTTCGCTCCGGACCGGCTCACCGCCCTCCTGGTTCCGGTGGCCAACGAGCCTCCTCTCGCCCTGGTGTCGGCCAGAACAACCGGCCGCCTCCCGAACACTGGCACATCCCGCGGAGCGGGCGCCACCGTTGTGACGGCGAACAAACATGGGCCGGGCCCCTTCGTGGACCACGTGCATTTGCCGGCAATTGCCAGGCTGGCCCGGCCCCTCCCGGCCGAGCCCTCGCGGCCACTCCTGGATGAGCCGGACTGGTTCGGCCGCCCGGCTAGACCGAGGGATCGACGACGATCACGACGTTGCCGATCTTCTGCCCCGTCTCGACGTACCGGTAGGCCTCCACGATCCGGTCGAGGTCGTACCGCCGGTCGATCACGGGCTTGAACCGCCCAGACGCCAGCAACTCCCTGAAGTAGGCCACCTCCGCCTGCCTGTACCTGGGCGGGATGGGCATCATCGCCTTCCTCCGCCCGAGGAGCTGAGTGACGAACGTCAGAACCAGGTTCTGGGCCCACGGACCGAGGTCCGACGAGAGGTAGATCCCGCGGGGTTGCAACAGCCGCCGGCACCGGCCGAACGAGCTCTTGCCGACAGCGTCGATGACCACGTCGTACGTCCGCTCGTCCTTCGTGAAGTCCTGCGCCGTGTAGTCGACGACCTTGTCGGCGCCCAGGCCCCTCACCAGCTCGAGATGTGGGGTCGCGCAGACTCCGGTCACGATGGCGCCGATGCCATTCAGGATCTGGACCGCCGCCGAGCCGATCGCCCCGGTCGCGCCGTAGACGAGCACCGCGTCCCCGCTCCGAACCTTCGCCTTCCGGATCATCGACAGCGCGTAGGTGCGAGCCCTCGGTCGCCGCGGCGGCCTCCTCGTCGGTCACATTCGCGGGGATGGTCGCGATCGAACCGTCCTCGGGTATCGTCAGGTACTCGGCGTGGGCGCCGAACTTCCATTCCCGGAACCCGAAGACCCGGTCTCCGACCGCGAAGGACGAGACGCCCCCGCCGATCGCTTCCACCACGCCCGCAAACTCCGTGCCCAGGACCGTGACCCGGGGCCTGGCCAACCCGGTGAAGACCCGGACGATGAGGGGTTGGGCGGCCCGGAAGCCGCAGTCCGTCCGGTTCACGGTTGCGAAGCGGACCTTGACGAGCACCTCGTGGTCCCCGGCGACCGATTGGGCGACGTCCGCGATGCGAACCACGTCCGGCGGGCCGTACCTGGTGTGAACGGCGGCCCTCACGCGCTGATTGGAACCAACGCGCCGCTTCCATCCTCCGCGTGACGAACGACGCGGCTCGCCCGAAGGAAGCGATCGAGTGGACGTGCTCGCTCGGTGGCCATGAGGAGGTGGCGCCCTCCCCTTTTTTCCCCAGGGTTACGGGGGGAGAAGTCCAGGGACCGACCGTGATCGTCTCAGCCCGCGACGATCCTGCTCCGGAGTGTCCTTGTCCCTCGCTGTGCCAGATGGTAACCGAGGGCGAAGATGAACAGAGCGTTGAGTACATGGAGCGACCGCAGCCAACGCGGGTCGAGCTCCGGGTCGGCGAAGAGCGCCTGCAGAAACACGAGCAGGAAGAGCGCCGCCGTCAGGCCAAGGACGGTCCACCCCATGCGGCCGACGATGGCTCCGATGAACATCAGGATCGGTATGAGGTGGAGGACGATGAAGCCCCATTGCCGGTGCGCCTCCATGCTTTCCCCGCCCAGTACGCCAAGCCCGGCGAGGAGAAACTGGATCGCAACGGCGAGAACGAACAGCCAGGCAAGCCCGACGAAGACCTTGCGCGCCACATCCATCTACGCACTTCCTCCTCTCTTCTTTCCCCGAGTCTCGGCGGGGGCAATGAACTTTCAGAGTGGTCCTTGACGGTGGCCTGGGCCTGGCCGGCCTCCATCGACTCGCCTGCCCCGGTCGCGGCGAGGTTCCCAGTGCAACAGACCTGGACGGACTGCCCCGCCCCGTATTTGTACCGGAGCCACTGTCGCCGGGGACCCGGAGCCGGGTCGGGAAGTGAGACACACGTCCCGGAGCCGAGGGTGTTCAGAGAATGTTTTCGCTGCACACAGGTCATCTGAGGTCCTCTGACATCGCCTCAGATCGGCTCAGTGGGGCAAAAGTTTTGGCCAAAGATGCTACAGTGTGTGTACACATGGCGACGGATCGAGTGGGCGTGCGAGAGCTCCGCCAGAACCTCTCCCGGTACCTGCGCCGGGTGGCGCGCGGGAGCGGCTCGAGGTGACCGAGCGCGGCAAGCCGGTTGCGGTGCTCGGTCCGGTCGATGAATCCGGCTCGGCCCCCAGGAAGCTGGTGGCCTCTGGACGGGCCAGGCCGCCCGAGGGAGACCTCCTCGACCTCGCCCCGCCGAAGGGACCGGTCACCACTAAGGGCACCGATGCCCTCCGGGAGCTGCGCGAAGACCGCGCGTAGCCCGTGGCCGGACAACTCCTGTACCTCGACTCCTCGGCCATCGTGAAGCTTGTCGTGCCCGAGCCCGAGACGAAGGCGCTTCGGGAGCTCCGGCGATCGTGGCTCGAGCGGGTGTCGAGCGTCGTCTCTCGGATCGAAGTGGAGCGTGTGGAGACGGATCGACGTCGGCGCTGTCCGGAGAGCGCGGACCGTCCTTACGAGAGTCGCGCTCGTCGACCTCGACGAGGATGTGGTGCGCACCGCGGCCGCGCTCGATCCGCCCACGCTTCGGACCCTTGACGCCATCCATCTCGCGACAGCGATCTCCCTTGGCCGCGACCTCGGAGCGTTGTGCGCCTACGACGTTCGTCTCAGCAGCGCCGCCGTGGCGAAGACCATCGAGGTGCTCGCACCTGTCTGATCGCGGACACCGATACGCGTCTCGCTTCAATCGGAAGCTCGACTTCTCGAGGATTCTTCCCTTCGACGACGCCGCGAGACGGCGAGACGAGCGGGAGCGTCAGGCTGATCCGCCCGGTGCCGTCGTGCCCTGGGCCCACGTCACCGTCCTACAGTCTCCGAATCGTCTGGCCGGTCAGACCCGCCTCCGCCTGCCGAGACGCACCGAGGAACCAGTGCCACGAGCACGACGTACTACTGTGGCGAACGATGCGATCTCTCGGAAGGCTCGCCCACATCGGTGTCGGCGTGGTGGGGATGGCGCTGGCCGCGAGCAGCCTGGCCGGGTGCACGGGCAGGACGCCAGCCAACACCACCAGCACCACCGTCACCAGCCCCATGCCGGTCGGCACCACCGCTCACTCCCCTCGACTGATCACGCTCGCGGACGCCAAGCACTGCCCGGTGACCCTCCCCCGACCCACCCATCCGCCCGGGGTGTCCTCTGACGTCTTCTTTGGGTGGGGAGCCTCCTACGGCGACGGAAAGCTCTGGGTGGGTGGACTGTGGCCGCACGGCGTGCTCGACGTCGACCGGTCCTTCGTCGCCAGGGATGGCTCGGTGCGCATGAAGTTCGGCTGGTGGCGAGCGGTCCCGGGCAAGCTTCGGATCACCGGCCGGCGGCTTGACGCCCCCGCCCCGCCGGCGAAGGCGGAGGTCCCGGCCGGCTACGGCCGCACCGGCTTCCAGGCCAGCGGAGTCATCTTCCCCACGGAAGGCTGCTGGGAGATCACCGGCACGCTCCCCACAACCAGCCTCACGTTCGTGACCTTCGTGATCAAGAAGTAAGGGGTAGGGGCGGGATCGTCGCTTGGGTCGGGCGGGCGGAACCTGGCCGCTGGCTGCAGTCGCGCTCCAGTTTCTGCGAGCAGTTTCGTGCACGGCGCGGCCCCAATGCGGCCCGCTTATGAGGAATGGCCGGGCGATGTATCGCGATCAGCATCCCCTCTCAAGGTCCGCGCGACTCCGCCACTCGGCGTACCCAGTTCCGCAACCAGGACTCTCCGTACGGAACGCAAATCCGAACATGGCGCCCTCGGCGGACGAGTTCACGGACATCGACGCGCTCAACCACCGCATGCGGCGCACGCTTCACGATCGCGACGGGTATCACCAGCCCCTCGAGCTCGCCGTGCAACACTCCAGGCCCGGTAGACGAGGATGCAACGTGGTGATGGATGGTTGTACCGGCCATCTATGCTCCGGCCGTGCAGATGTTCGCGGCAATGGACCGGGAACCACGGGATTTCCTGGATGTCTGGTTCAGGCCGAAGCAATTCGAGACCGAGCATCTCTACGAGCGACTGGGGGCGCTCCTCCTCAAACGATACGTGCCGACGGGCGGCGATCTCGTCATGCAGTTGGTTCGCCGCCGCTACCCCCAGTTCAGCCTGTTCGACCCAGCGACTCCCGAGTCGCTTCGCCGCTTGGAGCGCGGGACCCGCGTGGCCGAGGCAGTCCACCTGGTCGGCTTCGTTGGTTTCTCCGCGCCCGCCGTGCGTCGGTTCTCCGACGGCTCGCTCAGCCGGGCGGGGCTTGGCGCCGCTCTGGTCATGAACCTTACCTTCGGGCTCTGGCCGGTCGTCCTTCAGCGGTACAACAGGCTGCGGGTGTACCGGGCGTTCGAGACCGCTTCAAGGATCACATCTAGGCGGGGGCGTCACTAGACCTGTAAGGCACCGAAAGTGCGATTCGGGACACGTGTGAACGATGTCCCGAGACATCTGAGCTCTCTGCTGCCGCCTCACGTCACGCCCAGACACGTGGGTGATCACCCCGAGTCGCATTCCGTCCCCGGACGCGGAACCCAATGACTCGGAAGGCGGCTGGCGTTCCTCCGGAGAACCGAGCTCGTGGTCGTGTGGTCATCACCGAAGCCGGAGCTCATCCCGCCGTGAGCTCGCGGAAGCACAGGTCCACGACGCTGCGAGCGGGGAACTCGAGTACCTCTGGCACGCTCCCAGTGATCCCTCGGATGCGCGCGAGCAGGTCCGCACGGACATCGGACGGCAGCGATGCGACGTCGCTCGAGGTCGCATAGAGGTCGGCGAGCCGTGACGAGGGGACCACATGGATGGTCGGAAACTCGCGCCGCTCGAACGGCGTGAATCCTTGTACCTGGATCGGTGGCTTGGCCCAGCTCCGGTTGGCGGCCGCGATCCCCGTCGCCGCCCGAGCGGGCTCCATCGGCAGGTCGACCTCCTGGAGCGCGGGATACGGACCTGCCCTGGTCATCGGCGGGCCAGGCCCAGAAGAGCGCAAGGGCGCCGCCGGGGCGCAGCACTCGTCGGATCTCGGCGAACGCACGCTCGGCGTCGAAGTGATGGAACGCGTTACCGACCACGACGGCGTCCGCCACGCCGTCGTCGAGCGGGATCGCCTCCGCGGAGCCGTCGAGGACATCCACGGCCGGCAGGCGGACCTCGATCAGCGAGCGCATGTTCCGCGCCGGCTCCACCGCCACCACTATGACGCCGAGGGGAGCAAACCGCTTCGACAGCTGCCCCGTGCCGGCCGCGAGATCGAGGACGAGCGAGCCCTCCCCGAGCCCACCTCGCTCCCCCACCCAGGCGACCGCTTCCGGCGCATAGCCCGGCCGGAGGGTGTCGTAGTCGTGGGCGTTGACTACCTCGAAGCGGAACCCGGTTCCCACGGCCTCACATCGTAAGGATCCGGTGCGTCCGCGTCCCAGTCATACCGACGGGGGACTCGCGCTTACACGTCGACGGGAGTTCCGGGGTCGAGCACGGTGACCTTCGTTCCCTCAGGACCGAGTTGCTCGAAGAGGTGGTAGATCATCTGGGCGAAGACGTTCACGTGATCGTGAACGGGCACGGCGACCCGCGGTTGCAGCGCGCGCAGATAGTCCACCGCGTCCGAGACTCTCATCCAAGGTGCGCCGACCGGGACCGCCAGCACCTCGACGGGTGCCTCAGGCACAGTGAACGCGTCGCCTGCATAGAAGAACCGGTCGGCCACCAGGTACCCGACGTTCGGGACGGTGGGCAGGTCGGGATGGATGACCGCGTGTTCGCGCCCGTAGACACGGACGGACACCCCCAGGTCGAGCTGGTCGCCGGCATGCACGACGTGACCCCCGACTTCGCGCTCGGCGAGTGCCGCGGCGCTCGCTTCGTCGCAGATGACCCGTGCGTCGGGGTTGTTCTCGAGCAGCGCATGCAGCCGGTCGACGTCGAGATGGTCTCCGTGGATGTGGGTGACGAGCACGCCGGTCAGCCCGGTGAGTCCCTCGAACCCACTCGAGAACAAGCCGGGGTCCATCAGAAGCCGGGAGCGGGCGTCTTCGACGAGCAGACAGCAATGGCCGAACTTCTCCAGTCGCACTGCCCCACTGTGGCATGGATCACTGGTGGCACTCCGAAACGCCCCGCCAGAGAACCACCTGAACAGCGTGATCCTGGGGCCCCCTCGACGAGCACAAGCTGAGCCGGCGAGTCGGTCACCGCGATCGCCGCGGCGTCCACGAGCTCGCCTGGCCTTGGCATCGCGTCTTGGCCAGCGACGAGCCGGGCGAGCCGGGGCGTGGCGGGGTGCCTTGCCTTCAACGGCCGGTGTCGCGACCGAGCGAGCGCCAGTACGCGACCCAGCGCTCGAGCATCTCGTCGTCCCCTATCCCGGAGTCGTAGCCAGGCGAGACGAGCGGACGGACCTCCTCGACCCCCACCAGGACGACGGCCCGGATCCGCCTCCCCCCTTCGTCCCAGGCCTGGACGCCGGATGCCTCGTAGCGGGCCACGACCTCCTCGAACCGGGGCCCGTCCTCGAGCACCTCGGCGGTGCCCCTGAACCGGTAGCCCTTGCGGACCATGGGGTCGACGACGTTGATCTCGACCCTGGGGTCCCGCCGAATGTTCGCCACCGTTCCGGGCGACCGGATGTCGGCGAAGACCAGGTGGTCGTCGTCCCAGACTGTGGTCGTTCCCTTCGGCGAGACGTTCGGCGACCCGTCCGCGTTCACGGTGGCGACGAATCCCAGTCGCTGCTCCCGAACGAACCGCTGGATCTCATCCGACATGGCGCCCACGGACCGAATGTAAACGTTGAGGTCGGTCACGCGTTCACGAGTTCAGGGTCGCCCGGCCGGGGCCATCGACGGCGCCGAACTCGACCGATACACCCGACGCGATCTGCCGATATGTGGTCCAGACGAAGGCAGCCAGCGTGGCGCAGAGTCCGGGCGCGGAAACGACCGAGTCCCACCTGGCGAGGGCCTTCGCCACGGCTAGGTTCGAGATCGTGACCGTCGAGTCCCAGAGGCCGTATACGGCGAGTACACGTGCATCAAGCGTCACCGCCAATCCGGGCCGTAGCGTCGTGAGGTGAACAGAGGGCCCTCCTCGTGGTCGGCAAACGAGGCCCA
>WNGA01002536.1_pt1 | contig 27868 bp, 14 predicted proteins | sample 5400061 | NCBI WGS metagenome assembly WNGA01 (sample SAMN13153366, study PRJNA577476) | soil metagenome | isolation source: 100 cm soil or saprolite under grassland replicate 2 | place: USA:California | collected 2016-06-15
CCCTCGATCGGAATGCGCGCCCAGGTCGGGCGATTATTCAGCTCGTAGCGCAGCTCATACACCGCCTTGTCGAGCAGGTAGGCGTCGAGCAAGGTCTGCAGTTCGGCGCGCGACTGCGGCAGAAACACCGCGGCGCCGGTGGTGGCCAGGTAGCTGCGCAGGAACGCCGCGCCGACCCAGCGGTGCCAGTGGCGCGCCCATGGCTCCAGCGTGGCGAACTGCTCGTCGCCGAACGCGGCGCCCGGCGCCTGGCCAAGCAGTACCGCGTAGGTCGCGTTGTGGAACGAGCGCAGCATGCCGGCGACGTCTTGCAGCGCCAGGCTCTTCAGCCGGCGCTCGCTCAGCGGCCGGGCCGGCTCGCCCTCGAAGTCGATGATGAAGAAATCGTCGCCCGTCCACAACACCTGGCCAAGATGGTAGTCGCCGTGGATGCGGATGCGCAGCGCACTGATCGGCTGGGCCAGCGCCGCGCGTAGCCGCTCGAAAATCGGCTGTTCCAGGTTCAGTACCTGGCGCGCGTCGTCGTGAAGCGCCGCAGGCAGGCCAGCAATACTCCGGCGCAGCAGCTGGAACGACTGCCGCGCGCGGGCCTCCATCGAGGCGTGGACCGACTGCTGGTACTCGGCGGTGCATGGCTCGGGCGCGAAGTCGAGGTCGTCGGTGCCGGTCGCCAGCGCGAGGTGCAGCTCGGCCGTGCGCCGCCCAAGCAGCTCGGCCGACACGAGATAGTCGCCGATGAACGCATGCGCGACGGCCGGCGGCGGTTGCTCGACCATGTTCAGCAACGGCTGGCTCGGCGCGGCCGAATCGCGGAACTCATCGGGCGCAGCCAGCACGCGCTTGAATGCATCGGCGATCATCTCCAGCGTGTAGTACCATGAGTCGCCCTGGTTCGGCACAAAGCCTTGCAGCAGCGCCAGGCTCATCGGCACCCCGCCACGGCGATACTCGATCGCGCCGGCCAGCGGCGGGATATTCGCGAAGTTGCTGCGCTCGGTCAAGAAGCGCCCGATCTCTAGGTCGGGGTTCAGGCCCGATTCCAGCCGGCGGAACAGTTTCATGATCAGCCGCTGGCCGAAGATGATCGAGGTGTTGCTCTGCTCGGCGGTGCTGATGGTGGGCGCCAGCGGCGCATCGCTCGGGCCGCCCTTCCCTGCGTCAGGATTCCGCAGCCGCTCGAACGCCTGGGTTGTGCTGGCGATCAGGTCGCCATCCGGGCTGGGGATCTGCGCCTGGGTAGCGATCAGATCCAGCAGCACGGCGCAGAACGCCGGGTCGTACAGCGGGTCGAACAGCGCGCCGCGATCGCCTGCCGCGGGCGCGACCCGCGCGACCACCGCATGTGGCAGGTCGCGCAGCAGCGCTGCAGCGCGCGCCGCATCGGCAAAGGTCAGTGGCAGCACATACGTCTCGGCGCCGCCCTCAGCATACGCCACGCGCACCAGTGCGAGGTAGGCTGTCGCGCCGCCGTAGCGCAGCGGGATGGCCGCCTGCACTCGCGTACTCGCGATCTGGCGCGCCTTGCCGCCAAACCAGCGCCGCGCGCGCATGTAGTCAGGCAGCGCGGGTTCCAACGCCGACCAGCCATCGCGCTGAAACAGCGACTCCCAATCGCCGGGCAGCATGATCGTGGACAGGTTGGCGGGCGTCGATCCCTGCATTTCCATAGATGGTTTATCCTTGAACGGCTATGGGCTTGTGCATTGCACACGATTGTTAGGCCACCTGCGTTACAGCTAGAACTCTGGTTGCCACCTGCTGCGCCAAAGCATCAGGAGGTTGCATCCCATCCAGCACCAGGTCGGCATTCTCAGCGCTCTTTTGCATCCGAAGATAGACTTGTCTCACATCTTCCGCGAGGTAATCCTGCATGAACTCCAGAATGTTTTGTCCCCGTTGAGCATCTCGAAGCAAGCGGCGGCATAGAGAAACATCCAGTGGAATATCAATATGAGCGACAAAATCTATCAAGGAACGTACAGCATCGCGGTCGCGTCCCCAAGGCTCTTCCAGCACAACAAAACGCGCAGGGACAATCAGCTCTTGATTTGTTGGCCTGTGGATCGGTATGCCGTTTCGTATAGCGCGTAGGTCATCCGCGAAGGGCTTGGGATTGCCTACATACTGGTTCGGGTCGCATCCGTCCTGCGCCCAACGGAGCAAATCCCGATGCCAATCTGAGACTTTTCGGTAGTCGTCATAGAAGAGCATAGTGGCATCGCCCAACAACACGGCTACCTTACCAGCAAGAGTAGTTTTGCCCGCACCTGCCGGGCCACTGATGGCAATCACGTATCGGTTCAAGCCTGATCCTCGCCTCCAACACGCACAAACTTTCATTCGCGAAGTCAGATCGAATCGCTCGCTCCCACTACATGTAATAATCGAAATCGTGCTCGGTGCGCACCCGCCGCCGGATCACGAAGATGTGCGCGGGGACGCGGTCGGGGTGCAACTCGACGTAGTTGCGCGAGCCATGCCAGAGGTAGCGCGCGTCGGTCAGCAGATCGTGCACCTGGTAGGGCTGGTATGGGTCGATCTGCAGATCATCGAGCGCCAGGTCGATGATGCCCGACTGTGCGTAGTTCGGGTCGAGATTCACGACCACCAAAATCTGGTTCGACAGATCGTCGGTGGTTTTGCTGTAGGCGATGATCTGATCGTTCTCGACCCGGTGGAAGCGCAGGTTTTGGTTGCTATGCAGCGCGCGGTTCTGGCGCCTTATTCGATTGACCTGTGCAATCAGTGGGCGCAGGCTGTCGGATCGGTCGATGTCCCAGCGCTTGATTTCGTACTTCTCGGAGTGCAGGTACTCTTCCTTGCCGGGCGCGATCGGCGCGTTCTCACACAGCTCGTAGGCCGGGCCGTAGATGCCATAGCTCGGCCCGAGCGTCGCCGCCAGCACGAAGCGGCTGATGAATGCCGGGTGACCGCCGTACTGTAGCATCTCGGGCAAAATATCCGGCGTGTTCGGCCACAGATTCGCGCCGAAGAACTCGCGCACCTCGGTCTGCGTCAGCTCAGTGAAGTATTCGATCAGCTCTTCCTTGGTGTTGCGCCATGGAAAATAGTTGTACGACTGCGTGAAGCCAAGCTTGGCCAGCCGGTACATCACCTTCGGGCGCGTGAACGCCTCGGATAGGAAGATCGTCTCGGGATACACGCGCTTGACCTCGCCGAGCACCCACTCCCAGAACCCAAACGGCTTGGTGTGCGGGTTGTCGACGCGGAAGATTCGCACGCCCTGTTCGCACCAATACAAGAACACGCTCTTCAGCTCATCCCACAGCGCCTGCCAGTTCTCGTTCTCAAAATCGAATGGGTAGATATCCTGGTATTTCTTGGGCGGATTCTCGGCATACTGAATCGTGCCGTCGGGCCGCTGGCGGAACCACTCAGGGTGCGCTGCGACGTACGGGTGGTCGGGCGCGCATTGGAACGCGATGTCGAGCGCCAGTTCGAGACCGTGATCTTTCGCGCGCGCCAACAGGTGCTGAAAATCCGCCAGCGTGCCCAGCGCGGGCAGAATGTCCTTGTGGCCGCCCTCGGCCGCGCCAATCGCCCACGGGCTGCCCACGTCGTTCGGGCCGGCCTCGGTGGTGTTGTTCGGGCCTTTGCGGAAGCTGCGACCGATCGGGTGGATCGGCGGCAAGTACAGGATATCGAAGCCCATCGACGCGACATAGTCCAGCCACTTTTCGACATCCTTGAATGTCCCATGCCGGCCCGGATCCCCCGCACACGAGCGCGGGAACAGCTCGTACCAGGCGCCAAAGCGCGCCAGCTGGCGATCGACGACGATCCCCAGTTCCTTCGCATAGGTCGTGGCGAACCTGCGCTCGGCATGGGCGGCCATCAGAGCCGCCAGGGCTGGCGAGAGCGCCTGCTGCACCGCCACGGCGCCACCGGCGCGCAATAGCTCGCCGACAGCTTTCAGCTGGCTGGCGGCCGCCTTTGGCGCGCGCACGACGGCCGCTTCAACCAGGGCCGCGCCAATTAGCAGATCGACCGCCACATCCTGGCCCGCGTCCACGCGCTTGGCCAGATCGCGCGACCATGTCTTGAAGTGATCGACCCAGGCCAGCACGGTGTAGCAGTAGCGCCCCACCTCGTCGACGGTGAATGCCCCGCGCCACCGATCGTTGACCAGCGGCTCCAGCGGCGCCTCGGACCACTGCGGATCGCCTTCTTTACGATACAGCAGCACGCCTGAGATCGCGTCGTGCCCATCGGCGAATGCGTCGACCTCGACCACGACCGTATCGCCAACAACGCGCTTGATCGGAAACGCACCAGCGTCGATCTCGCGCGCCACGCCTTCGATCGCGACCCGGCTTCGGCCTGCTTCGGCAATGCTCAATGTCTTCTCCCCAGAATTCAGGAGTCAGGAGTCAGTTGGGGCATCGCAAATTAAGGTCCTGATTGACAGGAGTTATGCGGTCGCCTCCGACATGCTTTTTTAGCCTTCGGCAGAGCGGTACTTTATCTTTTTATCGTTTCTCGTTGTTTGCGCTCGTAGAGCGCAAACAACGAGAAACGGCATAGTCGGGAAGTACCATGCTGCCGCAGGCTTTGGTCCCTATACGAGCAAATGTTAGACCAACGACTGATACAAATCCAGCGTCCGGTGCGCGATCGCCGTCCAGCTAAAATGATCTTCGACGCGCTTACGGCCGTTCTTGCCAAACTTCTCGCGCAGCGCCGGATCGAGCGCGACCTGATTGATACCGGCGGCGAGGTCGTGCGAGAACCGCGCCGGATCGACCGGGTCGAACGTGCCTACTTTGAGCTGCAAATCGACCAGCACGCCCGTCTCGCCCGGCACGACCACTTCGGGAATGCCGCCGATCGCCGAAGCCACCACCGCCGTCTCGCAGGCCATCGCCTCCAGGTTGATAATGCCGAATGGCTCATAGACCGACGGGCAACAGAACACCGCCGCATGCGAGTAGAACTGAATAACATCCGCGCGCGGCAGCATCTCCTGGATCCAAATCACACCCTCACGCCCAGCACTGACCTCGGCCACGCGCTCGGTCATCTCCCGGCCGATCTCCTTGGTGTCGGGCGCGCCGGCGCAGAGCACCACCTGCAGGGAAGGATCGATCTCAGGAATCGCGTTGACCAGATGGATGATCCCTTTCTGGCGCGTGATCCGCCCCACGAACAGCACGAAGGGCCGGCTTGGATTCACGCCGCGCTTCTCCAGCGCATCGGTCGCCGCCTGATGGCGATAGTGCTGCAGGTCGATGCCGTTGTGGATGACATGGACCTTGGCCGGATCGATCCGGAAGAAGCGCAGCACGTCGTTGCGCGTCTCCTGTGAGACGGCGACCACCGCGTCGGCGTCCTCGATGCCGGTGCGCTCCATCCAGCTGCTGAGGTAATAGCCATTGCCGAGCTGCTCGACCTTCCAAGGCCGCAGCGGCTCCAGCGAGTGAATGGTCAAGACAAACGGCACGCCCCAAAGCTTCTTGGCCAGGAAGCCGGCCATGTCGGTGTACCAGGTGTGGCAGTGCACCACATTGGCGTCGAATGTGTCTTTTGCCATCGCCAGGCTGCGGTAGAAGGCGTCGAGCGCGCCGGAGAAACGCGGGTCGGTATTCTGCTTGGCGTCGGCCCAGGCGCCATAGCCTTTGACGCGCAGGTTGTCGGATTGAACATCCTGATCGCCGAAGCAGCGCACTTCGACCGGCACCAGGCGCGCCAGCTCACGGCTGAGATACTCGACATGCACGCCAGCGCCGCCATACACATTCGGCGGATATTCGTTCGTGAACAGCGCGACTTTCTCTAGGCCTGGCATCGAGCTAGCCTCCTTGCTCTGCTATCAACCGGCGATGATCAGTTGCTATGATATGTGATAGTGCTTCGCAATTGTACCACAGCCTTTGCGAAGCGGTACAATATCTTTTTATGGTACGATAGATCCATGATCGAAAAGAAACTAAATCAACTCATCAAGGCGATTCACGATTCGGCCCATATGCTAGTCTTCGAGTTCACCGGCGGGGGCAGCCAGGCGCTGTTTTGGCTGCATAGCATGCCCGGCTCGTCGCGCACGATTCTGGAGGCGACCGACCGCTATGCCGCCAGTTCGATGGCCGATCTGCTAGGCCACCCGCCCGAACATGCCGTTGCCGAAAGTACCGCCGTGGCGATGGCATCGGCCGCGTACCGGCGCGCCCGGCGGCTGGCCGAGCCCGGCGTGATCTGCCTGGGCGTCGGCTGCACCGCGGCGCTCGTGACCGATCGCGTCCGCCGCGGCGAGGATCGCTGCTGGATCGCGGTGCGCGATCAGAGTGGTGCGAGCACATATGGGCTGGTGATGACGAAAGGGCTGCGCGACCGGCCGGGCGAAGAGGCGCTCGTCAGCCAGTTGGTCGTCCGGGCGATCGCCGCGGCCTGTGGCATCGCGCTGACCGCACCGCTCGATCTGCGCGACACTGAGCAGGTAATTTCGGCCCATACGCCGATCGACGATCCGATCGCGCGGCTGCTCGACGGCAGCGCCCGCACCGTGTTAGTTGCGCCGGACGGTACGCTCGCCGCCGATCGGCCGGTGGCCGGCGCGATTCTCTCCGCGTCGTTCAACCCGCTGCACGCCGGCCACGAGCGCCTGGCCCAGGCGGCCGGCGACGCGCTCGGCATGCCGGTAACGTTCGAGCTGCCGGTGCAGAACGCCGACAAGCCGCCGCTCAGCTATGCCGAGATCGAGCGCCGGCTGGAACAGTTCCGCTGGCGCTATAGCGTGGTGCTCTCGCGCGAGGCGCTGTTTGTAGGCAAGGCCGATCTCTACCCCGGCTGCGTGTTCGTCGTCGGTTACGACACGGCCGAGCGGCTTGTCGATCCACGCTACTACAGTGGCGAGGCCGGGTGCGACGCAGCGCTGGCGCATATTCGCGCCCGGGGCTGCCGCTTCTTGGTGGCCGGTCGGCTCGACGAAGGCGTGTTCCGCACACTGCGCGATATCGCAATTCCTGAAGGCGCCCGCGATCTATTCACCGAGCTGCCCGAGGCAGCCTTCCGCGTCGACCTTTCCTCGAGCGCGATTCGGGCCCAGATCGATCAAACCCAGCGGCCATCGTAGAGGAGATCCGGCGATGAATCTGACCGCCGGATTTCTTGGCGAACCATCGCAGCGGTAGAGCGCCCAACTGAGCCTGTCGAGCGTTCACGGGCAGTAGGGCGGCTACATCCTGGTGGTGGCGGGAAGCGGCACGGCGACGATCCGCCTGGTCGACCCCGGCGGCTACGAGCGCCAGTATGAGATCGACCTTGGCGCGCAGGCGGCCCATACGCTGCTGCGCCTGTGCGTCGAGCAGATCTACTGGCGATCGAGCTGCCCGAGCGTGCCAGCTTGATCCCCGACCAGACGCAGTCGATCTTCCAGCTTGGCCGCGGGCGGCGCGCCTTCACGATAGTCAGCTGGGCGCACGACCCGCCGCACGCGGGCCTGGCGGCGATCGGCGGCGCTCTGCTGGTTCTGCGGCAGCACACCATGGGCCGCAAGCCGTGCTATGGAGGTCCCTTCATGCCCCTGAAGGATGCGCGTGATCATCTTCAAACTCCGGCCTAATCGGTCGATAACAAGCTGCTGGATCGTTTAGTACACTGCCAGCGTTACGCCTCGAAAAAGCTGCACAACCTCTTAAATACGCCCCGATGTCGTGATTAGCGAGAATTAACCTCTAGCCGCTGTATCCCACGCGTTTGGCTAGCGATTCAATCCTCAATACTACTCACACCGCATCATAACTACATTTTGTAGGTGAACATAATCTATACGACACTGTGTCGGATCTGTAGAGGCTGTATAAATAAAGACCCTCGCTTCGGCCCAAATTGCTATGTAAGCATGAATTCATGCAACGTAAGCCGCAGTTTTCATCGGCGATAGAAACATTCGTTCCAAACTTTGAACCTTACTGACCCTCTGGCGGCCCGACAGTTTCTTTATACAGCCTCTGTAGTATCACAATTTTTTTAACTACAGTGCGTAACCAAGTCTTGAATCATGTCGTTTCTAATGTAAGAATAGAACCAAACAATCGATCGTCATTTTTATCAGTTTCAACCTTTCTGCGTGATCTATGCTCTGTGCAGCGTGGATAATCACATCGAGAATGCGATCGTATCTAGTTTTGACCCAGCTGCAAGCGATCGCGAAATATAACTTATCAATGCTGAGTGCGGGGTTTTGGCTCGCTCGATAGACTCAGAACCGCCTAGTTAGTCAGAACATTGGAAGGAGGCAGATCGGAAACTCATCGAAGCGAACGTGCTATCTGGATAAAAGGATCTGACATTGCCAGAGTCTTGCTGTTCATCAGCGCATCTTACGGGCGAACTTCGCCCGTGTGTGCGCGGTAAATTTATCTTTCTCGGCGATGAGAAGTTTTATATCCGCGGCGTCACGTACGGGACCTTTCGACCCGATCAGAACGGCGATGAGTATCACGACCCCAAAATTGTCGAGCGCGATCTGGCACAAATAGCGGCAAGTGGGCTCAACGCGCTGCGCACCTATAGTGTGCCGCCGCGTTGGTTCCTGGACATTGCCCAGCGCTACGGCCTGCGTGTCATGGTCGGCCTGCCTTGGGAGCAGCATGTCACCTTCCTCGACGACAAGAGCCGCGCCGAATCGATCGAGGAGCGAGTAAGAGCGGGAGCGCGCGCCTGCGCCGGCCATCCTGCGGTTCTCTGCTACGTGATTGGCAACGAGATTCCGGCCTCGATCGTGCGCTGGTACGGCCATCGCCAGGTAGAGCGGTACCTCGAACGGCTCTACCGCGCCGCCAAAGTCGAAGATCCCGGCGGCCTCGTCACCTACGTAAACTATCCCTCCACTGAGTATCTGCAGCTCCCATTCGTCGATTTTGTGGCGTTCAATGTCTACCTGGAAGATCAAGAATCGCTCGCGGCCTACCTTGCACGCCTTCATAATATCGCGGGCGAGCGGCCGCTGATCATGGCCGAGATCGGCCTGGATAGCCGACGACATGGCGAGGATACCCAGGCATGTACGCTTGACTGGCAGATTCGAACGGTTTTCGCGGCGGGCTGCGCAGGCGGGTTTGTGTTCGCCTGGACCGACGAGTGGCATCGTGGCGGCTATGACATCGAAGACTGGGATTTCGGTCTTACGGACCGCGCGCGGCGGCCCAAGCCGGCGCTGGCAGCCGCCCACGCCGCATTCGCCGAGTCGCCGTTCCCAGTGGATCTGGCCTGGCCACGGATATCGGTGATCGTCTGCACGCACAACGGAGCGCGCACCATCGGCGATTGTCTGGACGGCCTGCTGGGCCTGGACTACCCAGACTTCGAGGTGATCGTCGTCGACGATGGATCGACCGACGCAACCGCGGCTATCGTGCGTGAATACGGTTTCCATAGAATCATCACTCAGCATATTGGTCTGAGCAACGCCCGGAATATTGGCATGGAAGCGGCTACAGGCGAGATCGTCGCCTATCTGGACGACGATGCGCGTCCCGACCCGCACTGGCTGACCTACCTGGCCGCTACCTTTCTCACCACAACCCACGCTGGCGTAGGCGGCCCAAACATCACACCGCCTGGCGATGGCCCGATTGCCGATTGTGTTGCTAACGCGCCGGGTGGCCCCACGCACGTCCTGCTCTCCGACCAGCAGGCGGAGCATATTCCGGGCTGCAACATGGCGTTTCGTAAAACGTGCCTGCAGGCCATCGGCGGGTTTGATCCCCAGTATCGCGTCGCAGGCGATGATGTCGACATCTGCTGGCGGCTGCATGAGCAGGGCTGGACGCTGGGATTCAGCCCCGCCGCGGTGGTCTGGCACCATCGCCGCAACTCGATCCGCGCGTTCTGGAAGCAGCAATATGGCTATGGGAAGGCCGAAGCCCTGCTGGAGCGGAAGTGGCCAGAGAAGTACAACTCGATCGGCCATCTCACTTGGTCGGGTCGTCTGTATGGGAAAGGACTGGCGCAGACGCTTGGCTGGCGCCAGCAGCGAATCAACCATGGCGTCTGGGGCAGCGCCCTGTTCCAGTCGGTCTATCAGCCTGCCGCGGGCACGTTCGGGGCGTTGCCAGTGATGCCCGAGTGGTATCTGTTCTGTGCCGCGCTCGCGACGCTTGTGGCGCTCGGCGCGCTTTGGAGACCGCTGCTGCTGGCCCTGCCCCTCCTAGCGCTCGCGGTCGGCGCCTCGCTCGTTCAGATTGGTCTGAACGCGGCCAAAGCCTCGTTCGCCAGCGCGCCCAGATCGCGCCTCGCCCGGCTGGCGTTGTTTGGTCTGACAGCGTTCCTACACCTGCTCCAACCGCTGGCGCGCCTGTGTAGCCATCTGCGTGGCGGCCTCACGCCCTGGCGGCAGCATCGCGGCCCCGGCCATGTGTTGCCCCGGCGGCGGATATTCGCGATCTGGAGCGAGCGCTGGCATGCCTCCGACGAGTGGCTCGAATTTGTAGAAGCAGCCCTTCGCACAGCCGGCGCATGTGTGCGCCGTGGCGGCGACTACGACCGCTGGGATCTCGAGGCCCGCAGCGGAATGTTTGGCGCCGCCCGCACGCATATGGCGATCGAAGAGCACGGCTCAGGCCGCCAGCTGGTGCGGTTCCGCATGTGGCCGCGCTGCTCGATCAAAGGGCTTGCGCTGATCGGATTGAACGCCGCGTTGGCCACCGCCGCCTCACTCGACGATGCGTGGGCTGTCGGCATAGTATTCGGCGTGACCGCCGTGCTGCTCGCGCTGCGGATGCTCCAGGAATGCGCAGCCGCTACGGCCGCCGTTGTTCGGACGCTGCAGGCGATCAAGCGCGGCGAGATGAGCTGGCATCAACCATCGGAGGTCCTGACCACGCTGCATGTCGCCTATCCATCGTTACAGAGCGATGGTCAGCATAGCGGTAAATTTACTCATGACCCGACGACAGCGGATGACCTTCATCTGATCGACAACGCACTGGAGATCGGCCGGAGCAAGGTACGGCTCCCGTCCAGGCCGGACGCGTAGGGTAGCGATTAGGTAGAGACATTGGATAAACATGTGAAATATATACCACGAATCATCCCGTACTTGCGGCCATACTGGAAGCTCGCAGCCACCACAGTGGTTGCCACCATTCTGGTGGCGCTGATTGGTCTAGCGACGCCCTGGCCGCTGCAGATTCTGATCGATAATGTGCTGGGTGATTATCCACTGCCGCTGGTGCTCGCGGTTCCCCTGGGGTCGTTAGCTGCGAATCGCTTTGCCCTGCTGGTTTTTGCTGTCGCGATAGGACTGATTGTGACACTGATTTCCAGCGGCCTGCATGTGCTCAACGAGTATATACAAACTAAACTCACTCAGAGGATGGGTGTAGATCTTCGCTCTATACTGTTCGACCATGCCCAACAACTTTCGATGGCATATCACGACCGTCGTCCCCCCGGCCAGTTCATATACGCCATCAATATCGAAGCCGAATCAGTTGTACAACTCATCACGCTGACTCTACCAATGGCGCAGAGTATACTCACGATCGTCGGCATGTTCTGGGTTTCGTTTCTGATCGACTGGCGACTGGCGCTCGTCTCGCTGGTGGTTGTACCATTTCTCTACTATTCAGTCGGTTACTATACTAAATATATCCCCGAATGGCTGAATAAATCCAATAATCTGTTATTCCTGTTGCTCCGGATGATCCATGAGGGGATATCGATGCTGCCGGTGATCGTCGCCTTCGGGCGCGAGGACTACGAGTACCGCTGCTATCGTCAGCAAGGTCAACGTTCGATCGCTGCACACCTCGATCTGACTGTGCGCCAGACCATGTTCTCGCTGGTTGTCGATATGATCACGGCTGCGGGAACTGCTCTCGTGTTGGGCTTTGGCGCCTATCAGACGCTTCAGGGTCGTCTCACGATCGGTCAGTTGCTGGTCATACTGTCCTACATCGCCTCGGTCTACAAACCTCTCGAGACTATCAGCACGACCATCGGCTCGCTGCAAAACCAATTTATTATCGTAGCAAGGCTCTTTGCTCTCCTAGATACCGAGCCGGAGATTAAGGACATGCCAGGTGCGGTCGTCCTCCAGTCTGCACGAGGATATCTTCGCTACGAAGGGGTGCACTTCAGTTATCTTGGTCGTGAGGGTACACTCAAAGACATCTCGTTCGAGGCCCAGGCTGGGCAGGTGGTCGCGCTGGTCGGCCCCACCGGCGCCGGCAAGACTACCCTCGTCAGCCTGATCCCGCGCTTCTACGATGTCAGCCACGGCCGTATCCTGCTCGATGGTACCGGCATCCGCGAGCTGACACTCAAGTCGCTGCGCGAGCAGATCAGCATCGTGCTGCAGGAGCCGCTGCTGTTCTCCGGCTCGATCGCCGACAATATCCGCTACGGCAAGCTCGACGCGACTATGGACGAGATCATGGAAGCGGCCAAGGCCGCCAATGCCCACGACTTCATCATGCGCCTGCCCCAGCAGTATGCCACGCAGGTCGGCGAGCGCGGCGTGCAGCTCTCCGGCGGCGAGCGCCAGCGCATCTGTGTCGCGCGCGCGTTCCTCAAGGATGCTCCGATCCTGATCCTCGACGAGCCGACGTCCGCGATCGACTCGAAGACCGAGGCGGGTATCTTGGAGGCACTGGAGCGGCTGATGGCCGGGCGCACGACCTTGCTGGTCGCACATCGGCTCTCGACCATTCGCCACGCCGACCTTATTCTTGTGATGAACGATGGCCGGGTCATCGAGCGGGGGACCCACGAGGAGCTCATCCGCCGCGGCACTTTGTACAAACAAATGTATGAGGCGAAGTTCGTCCAGGCCAGCCGGAACGGCAAAGCGCCCGGCGCCGCCAATCAGATTGTAGGTTAACTATGAATCTCGTCCATGACTAGTATAGATTGAACAATGCCAAGCAGCGATAAAAACAAACTTATAACATATTACTGGAGAGCCCTATCCTACCTACCGCCCTACTGGAGGCTGGCTATCAGCGCAGGGGTCATCTCCATCCTGGTGACACTGGTCGGTTTGGCAGCGCCGTGGCCGATGACCCTCCTGGTCGACAGTGTATTGGGTGATCACGCGTTACCAGCCATCGTTGCCCAGCTCTTTGGCTGGCTAGTGGGCGATCGTTTCACGCTACTGGTCTTCCTCGTTCTCACAGGGTTGGTGATAGCGTTGGTAGCGAATGGTCTGAACGTCCTCAACGAGTATGTGCAGACCAGACTCACACAGTATATGGTCCTAGATTTCCGTAGCGAGCTGTTGCGTCACACTCACTGTCTGTCGTTGGCGTTCCACCACCAGCGCCGCTCCGGCCAGTTGGTGTATGCGATCAACTACCAGGCCAATGCACTTCCAGAACTGATCTTGATGATTCTGCCGTTAGGTCAGAGCATACTTACGATCGTCGGTATGTTCTGGATCTCCTTTCTTATCGACCAGCAATTGGCACTCCTCTCACTGGTGGTGATGCCATTCCTCTACTATTCGGTTGGTTACTATGCCATACATATCCAAGAACGGTTAACACAGGTGAAAGAGATGGAGGGCGAGACGATCTCGATCACCCACGAGGCGATGTCAATGCTGCGGGTGATCGTCGCCTTCGGACGCGAGGCCTATGAGCACGGCCGATACCGGAATCAATGCCGGATCGCGGCGGGCGCGCGCATCAGCGTAACCGTGCGCCAGACCGTGTTCTCATTGGTTGTTGGTATGATCACGGCCACTGGCACCGCCCTGGTGCTGGGCTTTGGCGCCTATAGTGCCTTGCAGGGGCGGATTACAGTCGGCCAACTGCTGGTTGTGTTGGGGTACATCGGCTCGATCTATAAACCGTTGGAGACTATCAGTACCAGCCTTGGATCGTTACAAGACCAGGTCGCCAGCCTGAAGATCGCCTTCGACTTGCTTGATACCCCCGTCGAGATCAAGGATACGTTCGCCGCACAGCCGATCGCGCGGGCGCGCGGGCAGATTAGCTTCGAAGGGGTGCACTTCAGCTACAGCGGCCGCGCCGAGACGCTCAAGGATATCTGGCTGGAGGTGCCGGCCGGGCAGGTGGTCGCGCTGGTCGGCCCCACCGGCGCCGGCAAGACTACCCTCGTCAGCCTGATCCCGCGCTTTTACAACCCGAATCGTGGCCGCATCCTACTGGACGGACGCAGTATCCGCTGGGTGGCGCTCAAGTCGCTGCGCGAGCAGATCAGCATCGTGCTGCAGGAGCCGCTGCTGTTCTCCGGCTCGATCGCCGACAATATCCGCTACGGCAGGCTCGACGCGACTATGGACGAGATCATGGAAGCGGCCAAGGCCGCCAATGCCCACGACTTCATCGTGCGCCTGCCCCAGCAGTATGCCACGCAGGTCGGCGAGCGCGGCGTGCAGCTCTCCGGCGGCGAGCGCCAGCGCATCTGTGTCGCGCGCGCGTTCCTCAAGGATGCTCCGATCCTGATCCTCGACGAGCCGACTTCCTCGATCGACTCGAAGACCGAGGCGGGTATCTTGGAGGCACTGGAGCGGCTGATGGCCGGGCGCACGACCTTGCTGGTCGCACATCGGCTCTCGACCATTCGCCACGCCGACCAGATTGTGGTGCTCGATCGCGGGGAGCTGGTCGAGCAGGGCAGCCACGAGGTATTGATGCGGCGGCCGGGCCTGTATCGGCAACTGTATGAGCTGCAGCACGGCTCCGACCACAACAACGGCCGGACGATCGGTCAACCATCCGTTAGTACACCCAAGTAGGCACATATGAACCTCTTGCAAAAACCAAAAATTGTCGTGCTCGGTCTGATGAGCAAGATGCCGGTGGCTGGTATCGTCTGGCTCACGATGCAGCACGTGGTCGGCTTCCAACGCCTGGGCTACGACGTGTACTACGTGGAGGAACATGCTCGCACGCCGTCGATGTTGATGGAGCACGCAGATGAGGAGGTCTCGGCCAAGGCCGCGGCGTTCATCGCCGGCGTGATGCGGCGCTTCGACATGGGCGATCGCTGGGCCTTCCACGCGCTGCACGACGACGGCCGCTGCTTTGGGATGAGCGAAGGCCAGCTCAAGCAGCTGTACCACGAGGCCGCGCTGATCGTCAACATGCACGGCGGGACCCGGCCGCTGCCGGATCATTACGCAACCGGCCGGCTGATCTACCTGGGGACCGACCCGGTCGAGGTCGAGATCCAGCTCTATCACAACGAGCAGGCGACGATCGATTACCTGGCACCGCACTGCGCCTTCTTCACTTGGGGCGAGAACTACGGCAACCCCGACTGCGGTGTACCGGTCTCAGATCGTTTCCATTTCAAGCCGACGCGCCAGCCGGTCGTGCTCGATCTCTGGCAGCCCTACCGGGATGGCCCGGCCGATACCTTCACGACGATCGGCAACTGGCGGCAGATCTGGCGCGAGATCAGCTTCCAGAGCGAAATCTACCACTGGAGCAAGCACTACGAGTTCATGAAATTCATCGACCTGCCGCGCCGCACGAGCCAGATGTTCGAGCTAGCTTTGAGCGGCTATGAGGAGGACGACCGGCGTATGCTCGAAAGCCAGAGCTGGCGGGTACGGCACGCGCTCGACTTTTCAATCGACGTCGACGCCTACAGCCAGTACATTGGCCAATCGCGCGGCGAGTTCACCGTCGCCAAGGACCAGAACGTGCGCCTGCGCAGCGGCTGGTTCAGCGACCGCAGCGCGACCTACCTGGCGGCCGGGCGGCCGGTGATCACCCAGGAGACCGGTTTCAGCAATGTTCTGCCGACCGGCGCCGGGCTGTTCGGCTTCTCGACCATGGCGGAGATCCTGGAGGCAGTAGAACGCGTCAACGCCGACTACGAGCGCCACTGCAGCGCGGCGTTCGACCTGGCACGAGAATACTTCAGCTACGACGTCGTGCTGCCGCACATGCTTGCGGAGGTGGGGCTGTCGTACCTGGCTACCAGGCAGGTGGGCGCATTCTCCAGCGATATAAGCGCGGATAGAAACAACCGGAAACGTCTTGATCCGCTAGTAAATGGAACTCTACCTGCCGCTCCATTCCCACCATCGCTTGTCCTCAGCCCGGTCTCGCGCGGCCCAACGAAGCTGCCGGATGCGACGGCCCAGGCGGTGCTGGACAACCCGATTCCGATCGCATTGCCCCAGCCTGCCGCGAGCCCGGCTATATCCAGGTGGGCGAGTATCGTGATCGTCACCTCCGACAACCTGGTCTACACCAGGCTGTGCCTGGAGAGCCTGCTGGCGAACACCGACTATCCCGACTACGAAGTCGTCGTCGTGGACAACGGCTCGACCGACGGCACAGCCGGCTACCTGCGCGGCCTGGCGCGGCACTACCCGCATGTCCGTGTCGTATACAACGACTGCAACCGCGGTTTTGCTCGGGCCAGCAACCAGGGGCTGGCGCTGTCCAGCGGCGATGTGCTGGTGCTGCTCAACAACGACACGATCGTACCGCACGGCTGGCTCACGCGGCTGGTGCGGCACTTGGAGGACCCGGCGGTCGCTTTGATCGGCCCAGTGACCAATCGCACCTGCAATGAGGCCCAGATCGACGTGGCCTACCAGACCTACGGAGAGTTGATGCTGTTCGCCCACAATTACCAGGAGGCGCACAACGGCGAATGCTTCGATATACGCATGCTGGCCATGTTCTGTGCGGCCATGCGCCGCGACGTCTACGATCGCATCGGGCCGCTCGACGAGCGCTATGAAGTAGGCATGTTCGAAGACGACGACTTTGCCATGCGCATCCGCGCGGCGGGCTACCGGGTGGTGTGCGCTCAAGATGTGTTCGTCCACCACTTCGGCCAGGCGTCGCTCGGCAAGCTGATGCCGACCGGGGAGTACGGGGAGCTTTTTCACGCGAACCGGCGGCGATTCGAGGAGAAGTGGGGCCTGATCTGGGAACCGCACGAGCGCTGGTGGGGCGAGCAATACCAGCAGCTCGTGGAGCGGATCCGTGCGATTGCCCATGCCACGTTACCGCCTAACACTACTGTGCTCGTCGTCAGTAAGGGCGACGACGAGCTGCTTAAGTTAGACGGCCGGCGGGCCTGGCACTTCCCGCAGACCGCGGACGGCGCGTATGCCGGCTACTATCCGGGGGACAGTACCGCGGCGATCGAGCATCTGGAGACCTTGCGGGCAAGCGGGGCGGACTTCCTGCTCTTCCCCAGCACTGCGCTCTGGTGGCTCGATCACTATACCGGATTCAAGCAGCACCTGGAATATCAGTATTCGCAAGTCATGAGCCAGGAAGATACCTGTGTGATATTTGCGCTGCGTGAGACCAAAATCAGCCAGGCGAAGACAATTGTGCAAGATGGTGTTGGGAGTATTGTGTGTAGCTCTTGAACAGGATCAGCAGATGCCACGGTGTTCAATTATCATCCCAGTCTATAATCGGGCCTCTCTCACCGACCAGTGCTTGAGGGCCCTAGTCGCCAGCGGCTCAGAGAGTGTCGATTATGAAATCATTGTCGTCGACGATGACTCAACCGATTCGACTCGGCAGTTCCTGGCTAGCTACGGCGACTCAATCCATATCGTGAGGCACACGGCGAACACCGGTTTCGCCACTGCCTGCAACGATGGGGCTGCTATCGCCTCAGGAGAGTACCTGGTCTTCTTGAATAACGACACGATCCCAACCACTGGCTGGCTGGAGGCGCTTGTGCGCTATGCCGATCGCCATTCTGATGCGGCCGTTGTCGGCAGTAAATTGCTGTTTCCGAATGATACGATTCAGCACGCCGGGGTAGCGATCTGCCAGGATCACTACCCGCGACATCTCTACGCGGGTTTCCCAGCGGACCATCCGGCCGTGAATAAGTCGCGCTGCTTTCAGATCGTGACCGCGGGCTGCGCCCTTATGCGACGTGAGCTGTTCGAGCAGGTGGGCGGCTTTGATGTCGCCTTCCACAACGGCTACGAGGATGTGGATCTCTGCCTGCGTCTTGGCGAGCGCGGCTACGAGATACATTACTGCCACGAGAGCGTCCTTTACCACCTCGAGTCGGTGTCGGAGGGTCGGTTCGCTCATGATAAGGAGAACGTCCGGCTCTACCGCAGCCGCTGGGCCCAACGCGTGCAGCCGGATGACATGTGCTACTATCTAGAAGATGGCCTGCTGAACGTGGTCTACGGGAAGCTATACCCTATCCAGCTGGCGATCTCGCCACTACTAGCGCTGACGGATGTGGACGAGCGCGAACGGCAGGCCGACCAGCTGTTGAGCGTGCGGGCCCGGCAGGTGGGCGAGCTCTTGAAGGAGACCATCCGCCTGACGGTACATGTGGGGGAAGCTAGGCTAGGGATGTCCGGCGCACTGCCGATCGAGCTTCAACGCCGCCAAGAACTCAGTGTGGAGCACGCAGCCGTATGGCGCGAGGGCGCGGAACTACAGCAGATGGCCTTGGGGCAGAGCGGGCAGTCGCGCATGCCACCAGCAAGGGCCAAGTCTATACCGAGCCGCGAGGACGACCTCCAGGCGATGCTGCTCAATGTACATGACCAGCTCCTCCAGCGTGACGATCAGATTCAGGCCCTTATCTATGATCTCCAGGTCGCCTTGGCAGCGCTCCGACCGTATGCGCCGGATGGTGGAGCCGCCGTCGATGCGACCAGTCGCAGCTTTGCCCCGAGCAAGTACCTCGGCTACCGGCAGCTCGTCCATCGAATTCGGGAGGTTGTACGAGTGCACCTGCCGGACGACGCCCAGGTGATCGTCGTCAGCAAAGGCGATGACGATCTGCTCGACCTGGGCGGGCGGCTGGCCCAACACTTTCCGCAAGATGAGGATGGGGCGTATGCCGGCTACTATCCGGCCGACAGCTGTGCGGCCATCGACCATCTAGAGACGTTGCGAGCCAGGGGCGGCGATTTCCTGCTCTTCCCCAACACCGCCTTCTGGTGGCTCGATCACTATGCGGAATTTCGCGAGCACCTTGAAGTACGCTATCAACGAATCTGGAGGGACAATAGTTGCATTATCTATCGACTATTTGAGCTGGCATCCGATGGAGTGGGAGCTCAAGCGCAAAACAATCATAATTATTGGCTGGTCGGTAAGGAAGAGTGAGAGTTATGTCTAAACGGAAGGTTCTGTATATCTGCCATAATCACCCGAGCCTGCACCCCGGAGGCGCGGAGACATGCGCGTTGGAATTGTACGAGGCGATGCGTGCATCAGACGAGTTTGAGCCGATCTTCCTAGCTCGTATCGGATCAACATCTTCCATCGAGCGCCCGCCCCATCCTGGTACACCCTTTAGTACCGTTAGTACCGTGAATGGAGATAAGAACCAGTATTTTGTTCATGCGGAGATGTCTGATTTCGACATGTTCTATTTGTCCCTACGCAACAAGGACATTTACACTGTCCATTTTCATGAATTTCTTGCCGCCCATCAACCAGATATTGTCCATTTTCAGCATACACATTATCTCGGTTACGATCTCATACGCCAGGTTCGGAATACATTGCCTGACGCGCCAATCGTCTATACACTTCACGAATACCTGCCCATATGCCACAGACATGGTCAGATGTTGCGGACGCACAACCACGAACTTTGCCGAGAATCATCGCCACTCCGGTGCCATGAATGTTTCCCAGATATATCGTCGCAGACCTTTTTCATGCGCAAGCGTTTCATCCAATCGCATTTTTCGCTGGTCGACCTCTTTCTTTCACCTAGCCACTTTCTGATTGATCGCTACGTTGTCTGGGGAATTCCGCGCGAGAAGATCCGATATGAGGAGAACGGTCGCCGAGCAGTTCAGCCCATTCCGGACAGTGAAGACGAACGACCACGGAATCGCATCGGCTTCTTCGGTCAATTCAGCCTGATTAAGGGAGTGAATGTGCTGCTGAAGGCGATGGACATTCTGAGCGAATACGAGTGTAATGTTCACCTCTGGCTCCATGGTGCCAACCTCGAGCTGCAGCCACAGGCATTCCAGAATGAGTTCAACGCACTGTTCGAAGTGACCAGGAAAAACGTAACGCTCGTCGGCCGCTATGAGCAGGCCGAGCTTCCGCGCTTGATGGCGAATATCGATTGGGTCGTCGTTCCTTCGATCTGGTGGGAGAACGCGCCGTTGGTGATCCAGGAGGCATTCATGCATGGTCGGCCGGTGATCTGTAGCGACATCGGCGGCATGGCCGAGAAGGTCACTCATGGTGTGAACGGGCTTCATTTTCGCGCACATGACCCGATGAGTCTTGCCGAAACGATTCGACATGCCGTTGGCACGCCGGGTCTTTGGGAGCGTCTCCGCAGTGGGATTCCCGAAGTGTATAAGATCGAAGATCAGGTCGTAGCGCTGACTGAAATATATCGCACGCTGCATGATCGCCAGATAGCTCAGAGGTAACGTTCATGCGAATCGACAGAGAAAAGTATCGCGTGATCCACAACCTGGTTCAGCGTGAGTTGTCGCAGCCGGCGGTGAGAGCAGAGCCAGTGGTATCGGGACGGTTAGAATATGTGACCTGGTTGTCCGATGATATTCTCTTGATGGTCGGCTGGTTTCACGCTGAAGACGATCTTCCCCTGCAGGCGGCGTTGCTCCTCGGCGATCGGGCTATTCCGCTCGAGATTCGCTGCATCTCGTACGCTCGGCCGGACATTTCGGATGGCGGCCCTCGGGCCGGCAAAGTGTTCACAGCGCGGTTTTTTTCCCGCGAGGATGCTCGTGGGATGCTTGGAAGTATGGTGATTCGAACCAGAATAGCTACCTTCGCGCTCGGCCCATTAGAGCTCTCACAGATCGTGATCGATCTTCACACACTAGCCCAGGATGGTCTAGCGTGGTTGGCACCCGAAACACGGATCGAGGTGATGGAGTTTCTGGCGGCGGCGCTGACTGAGCATCGAGGGACGACGAACCTCCTGCGACTGAACAAAAATCTCTTCGTCGTTCGCGAGCTGCTCCGCGAACGGCTGCCCATCTGCACGATCGCGCCGAATCAGCCGCAAGGCTTGCATGTGGACGCCATCGTGGCTGTCGATGAAACATCGTTCTATATACAAGGATGGTTACGGGACGAGGAAGCAAAGATTACGCGGCTCACGGCTGTTTCTCCCGAGGGTAGTCGCGTTGAGCTCTTGGAGAAAATCTTTCGTTATCCTCGTCCGGATGTCGAACAATTCTATCGGACTATCGCTACTGACCATCTCACCGTGAAACCCGGCTTCATCTGCTATTTCGAAATCAAGGTGCCGAGCCGCCTCGCTACTGGCTGGGTGATCGAAATGCGAAACGCGGCGGAGGTGGCCGTGGAGGTGCCGGCACCATCCACAATTCGAGGTCCAATTACTGCGCGCAACACGATTCTCGCAAGTCTACCCTTGGCAGTTCTCCCGAATGAACCTTTGATGGCAGACCACATCCATCCCGCTATCTCTCGGTTACAGGAACGCCATAGGGAAATGGTGGGAGTAGAGAGTGTCGCACAGCACGGAATACCTAATGAGACGTCTGAGGTTTCTATTATCGTCCCGCTCTATGGACGGATCGACTTTGTCGAGCAGCAACTGGCCCAGTTCGTCCATGATCCCGAGATTCACCAGGCCGATCTGATTTATGTGCTCGACTCGCCGGAATTGGCCGATAACCTCAAGGAATTTGCGGCGCAACTCTTCCAGCTCTACCGTATTCCCTTCCGTGTCGTGATCCTTAAGCGGAGCGTCGGCTATTCCGCTGCGAACAACGTCGGCGTCTCGCTTGCCTACGGGCGGCTGCTTCTATTACTCAACTCCGATGTGCTTCCTGATTGCCCCGGCTGGCTTGGGACTATGGTTGCGTTCTACGACGCGACGCCTGGTGTTGGTGCACTCGGCCCGAAGCTTTTGTATGAAGATGACTCGCTGCAGCATGCAGGAATGTACTTCTACCTGCCAACAAGCAGCGCCCTGGCATATTTATGGCAAAACATGCACTACTTCAAAGGGCTTCATCGGCAGCTACCCGCCGCGAATGTACCTCGTCCGGTCCCGGCCTTAACCGGAGCTTGTCTGATGATCGAGAAGGATCTATACACACGTGTCGGAGGCCTCCAAGATCAGTATGTGCAGGGAGATCACGAAGACTCAGATCTATGCCTCCGCTTGATCGAGGCGGGCTACGAAAACTGGTATCTGCCGTGTGCCGAGCTGTACCATCTTGAGGGACAGTCTTACCCTGGCCCGCTACGTGGGCGAACCGCACTCTATAACCGGTGGCTGCACACGCGTCTGTGGGACGAGCGCATTAGGGCAGTGATGAGGCAGTACGGAGCCTCAGTTGCAAACACAGCTACTGTTGCTGTAACGAATAATAGAAGCTGCGTTTTGTCGTAGCTTCATGATTCGCACAGCGAGTGGACACCAACGATGATCGTTGGCCTAATCGTGAATAAGTCTTTAATGCCTTCAATAAGAAGAGGATTGTTATGAAAGTAGCATCGATACAAGGACCTCTCGAGCTTGGGACGGACTATGTCCGATACGTTCAAGCGTCCAAAATGGATCAAGCAACGCCGCCGTTATTAGATGTTAGATATCCGCACAACATTGGCGATTGGTTTGTAACCAAGATCGTAGATCGTCTGCTTGATTATGATGAACTGATCCTGATCGGAAAGGATGCAACAGATAAAGAGTGGGACTATATAAATAGTGAGTGCAATGTGCTTGTACTGAAGGGAGGGAATTACATTCAGCCAAATTGGTTGACGAATTGTTTCGGAATTGACGTTTTAAAGAAGATTAAAATTCCTATAGTGATGTTTGGTGCTGGATTGCAAGCATCATTCGCGGAACAGATCGAATTTGAAAAAGAAGAAATCGAGATCCTGCAATATATCCACGATAACTGTGTCTGCTCGTCAGTGCGTGGGAATAGCACAGCCGAAGCTCTTGCGAAAATTGGTATTAAGAATGTTGTTGTGACGGGATGTCCAACAATCTTCTGGTCCCGGAAACCTCAGCTTAGTGTTCGTGCACCACAAGATCATAGTGCAGGTTTTTCGTTTCGGCAAAGTTTATATTCTGAAGATGCGGCTGTTTACATGGCACAGTTCCGGGCCATTGAGACAGTACGGGACAAGTTTGGGTCCGTCAGGGTAATTTTGCAAGGTGAAGAAATACTCCTACAGCACTATCTCGAAGCTCGCCAGTGGGCCGCCGAATTTAAGGGACGCATAGTACGGATCCCTGGTCTGAATCTACAGAAGTTGGAAAGGATACCGCTAGACTTGGAGCGTTTCCGTAAAGAGATACACAAACGTTTCGACGAATTCAGTAGATCAGCATTTATAGACTGGTTTATGAATAACACTTTCTTTTCATATGACATCATGGAATATATTCGTGAATACAAGTCTAAAGGCATGGTGGTCGGTTGCAGGCTCCATTCGAATCTATTGTCGTTAGCCAACCAGACACCAGCTTTTTATCTAACATACGATCAGCGGACACAAGAAGTGGTCGATTTGTTCGATATTCCCAGCTGTAGACTCGTCGACTTTAATGAGGAGGTTGATCTGTTCAATCAAGACTGGGCGCCATTCGAGAAGAAGTATATGTATTACTATCAGGAGATGCGTCGATTTCTCGAGTCGAACAATTTGAAACACAGACTTGCCGACTCGAACTGATCGATTTCATCAGCATCAAGAAGAATCCTCAATGGCTGTAGTAGAAATTACGGATGTCTCATTGTCAAAGCTGCGTTCTGACCAGCTTTGGGGACGCCATATCGAACTCCCGAAGCCAGGCCACCAGATCGATGGTCACACGATCGAGATCGCCGGTTGGGTGCTCAGCCGAGGTGATCCTGTGGTGGCGGTGGAGGTGCTGCACGAGGGCAGTGTGGTCAGGCGGGTGCCCATAACGATCCGCCGCCCGGATGTAGCCGCCACATACCCGCAGGCAACCGGCGCGGAGCAGAGCGGCTTTCTGGCCAGCGTACTCGTGCCGGCGTCGGCCAGATTGGAACTACTGGTACAGGTAGTCCTGCAGGATGAGAGTCGGGTGCAACTTGGTGTGATTCGCGCGCAGCGGCGCTGGCACGAGGCTGATTACAACGCGGGCGTTGCACTGGTGTCCGTCGTTATCCCCTGCTACAACCAGGCCCGGTTTCTAAGCGAGGCGATCGAGAGCGTGCTGGCGCAGACCTACCCGCATGTCGAGATCGTGGTGGTCGACGATGGATCGAGCGACAACACCGCACAAGTGGCCGCGCGCTATGCGAGTGTGCACTACCTCCGCCAGAACAACCAGGGGCTCTCGGCGGCGCGCAATGCGGGGGTACGCCACAGCAGCGGCAGCTACCTGGTGTTCCTCGACGCCGACGACCGCTTGCTGCCCACCGCGCTCGAAGCGGGCCTAACCTGCCTGAAAACCCATCTGGCGTGCGCCTTCGTCGCCGGCCATTACCGGGAAATCTCGTTCGACGGCTCACTGCTCCGCGAGGCTCAGCCGCACGGCGTTCGAGACGATTACTATGCCGCGCTGCTGCAGCGCAACTTCATCGTGATGCATGCAACGGTGATGTACCAGCGCATTCTGTTTGAAGCTGCAGGCGGCTTCGATACAGATCTGAAGGCGTGCGAAGACTACGATCTCTACCTGCGGATTGCGCGCAAGTTCCCGATCTATTGCTACGACCAGCTCGTTGCCGAGTACCGCCGGCACGGCACGAACATGACCGGCAACGCCGCGTTGATGTTCATATCCATATTGGCTGTGCTGAGTAGACAGTGGAAGTATGTGAAGCGGGAGAGCAAGCGATACAGGGCGGCGTACAAAACCGGGCTAAAGTTTGGGCAAGAGTATTATGGTGCGCAAGTAGTCGAAGAAGTAAACATGCATCTCCAGGCGCGCGAATGGCAGCAGACACTGCGTGAAATGGGGATGCTGCTGCGCTACTATCGGCCTGGATTAGCCTCCTTCATCGCCGTTTTTTTTGGGCGGGCTCGTGGAGGAATTGTGCCCAGAGAGCCCAGGCATACCACTGTTCGAAAGATGCCCCCACCGGCAGCGGAGCAGGTCCGCTTTGGCAGCCTCCGACGGGTGACGCCGATCAGTCGTGTCTTTGGCTTTGACCGCGGGCAGCCGATCGATCGCTATTACATCGAGCGCTTTCTTGCCGACCATGCTCACGACATTCGAGGCCGTGTTCTGGAGATCGGAGACAACGTCTACACCAGACGATTTGGTGGTAGTCGGGTTACCATCAGCGATGTGCTTCATATCGTTGAGGGTAACCCGAAAGCGACCTTTGTCGGCGATCTGACCTGCGCCGATCACATTCCATCAGATACCTTTGACTGTGTCATTCTTACCCAGACACTTCAATTCATTTACGATGTTCGTGCAGCGATTGGGACGCTCTACCGTATCCTGAAATCAGGTGGAGTATTGCTGGCGACCGTCCCAGGGATCAGTCAAAAGAGCCAGGACGAATGGAGTAAGAACTGGTGCTGGGGATTCAGCGCGTTGTCGGTGCAGCGGCTGTTCAAGGAGACCTTTCCGGCGGCGCAGGTCAACGTTCAGGCTCACGGTAACGTGCTGGCATCGATCGCTTTCCTTCATGGGCTGGCAGTGGAGGAGCTACACCAGGAAGAACTTGACTTCCATGATCCGGATTATGAGCTTTTGATCACAGTCAGCGCGGTGAAACTAGAAACGGCGCACGATCTCCGCTTGTCGCAGGATCAACGCCCCGCTGCGGCCGAGGGCAACTTCCTGCCTAAGCATCCTACAACACACGATAGCATGCGAAGTGCGGACGGGAGGGGTGCCCTCATCCTACTCTATCACCGGATCGCGGAATTGCCTTCGGACCCGTGGGCTTTGAGTGTGACACCAGGTCACTTCGCTGAGCACCTTGAAGTTTTGCGCAAGCACGCCAACCCCATATCGCTGAGGCAACTGGTCGGGGCGCTGCATGATGGTAACCTACCGCAGCGTTCGGTGGTCGTCACATTTGACGACGGGTATGCCGATAATCTCTATAGTGCCAAGCCTCTGCTGGAACACTACGATATTCCAGCAACCATCTTCGTGACAACCGGTTCGATTGGACATGAACGTGAGTTTTGGTGGGACGACCTGGAGCGGTTGTTGCTGCAACCCGGCACGCTACCAGAAGTGCTTCGTCTGAGTGTCAACGGAAGAAACCACCAGTGGGAGTTAGGCGAGGCGGCGCATTATCACGAGGATACCTGGCGGGGCCATCGTTATTGGAGAGCCTGGGAGGCGGCCCCTAGCTTGCGCCATGTTCTCTATCGATCGCTATGGGAAGTGCTACAACCTTTGTCGTTCGACGAGCGACGTAAGGTACTGGACGAACTATTGGTGTGGGCTGGCGCTGAGCCGATAGGTCGCTCGACCCACCGTTCGCTGTCATTTGAAGAGATCGCTGTAATGGCGCAAGGGGAGTTGATCGAAGTCGGCGCTCACACAGTGACGCATCCGGTTCTCTCCTCGCTCTCGGGCGAAGCACAGCGTCACGAGATTCAGCGGAGTAAAGCCGGGCTGGAGGCAATCCTTGGCCATCCGGTGACCAGTTTCGCATATCCGCATGGTGGACGATCCGATTACACCGCAGAGGCAATTGCTATTGTTCAGGAGTCTGGATTTATCTGCGCCTGCGCTACCGATAATGGTGTCGTTGGACGCTCTGCCGACTGTTTTCAGTTGCCCCGTGTCCATGTCTCGGATTGGGATGGCACAGAATTCGCCAGGCAGTTGTCGATTTGGTTCAATTCCCGGTGATCGCCGAATGCGCTCTTTAGACAGCGGTAAGATAAGATGAATAGCAAGCCATTGGTTTCTGTCATCATTCCCTTCTTGAATGCAGAGAGGTTCTTGCAGGAAGCTCTCGAAAGCGTGTTCGCCCAGACATATGACAACTGGGAGCTTTTGCTGATAGATGATGGATCAACCGATAAAAGCAGCGAAATTGCGCTACAGTTGGCTGAACAAAATCCCAAGAAAGTACGCTACTTGGAACATAATGGCCACCGGAATTGGGGTACTAGCGCTTCACGTAACAAGGGTATCAACAGTGCTAGGGGTGAATTAATTGCCTTTCTAGACGCCGATGATGTCTGGGTTCCACAAAAACTGGATCAACAGGTCAAGATCATGGATTCACAGCCTGATGCTGCCATGCTCTATGGTTCTGCATTATGGTGGTATAGCTGGACAGGAAACTCTGAAGATAGCCGACGCGATTATCGTGATTTTGTGGAAGAACGTAGTGTTAAGCCTAATACACTGATCAAATCACCAACACTGCTCACTATCTTTTTGCGAGATGGGGATGCGGTACCGTGTCCCGCTACGGTTATGGTGCGGCGTGAAGTGATCAACAGTATAGGTGGTTTCGAAGAGGCTTTCCGCGGCATGTATGATGATCAAGTTTTTTATACCAAGGTGGGCCTCAAAGCACCTGTGTTCGCGGCAGATCAGTGTTGGGCCAGGTATCGGCGACATTCACAGTCAATCTATTCCATTGCTGTAAAAACCGGTCAGGAGTATTCTGCGCGTCTGTCTTATCTCAACTGGCTAGAAGAGTATTTATTGAAACAGGGATACAAGGACGCCGAAGTGTGGCTGATTCTCCAAAACATGTTGAGACCGTATCGTTATCCAACAGCTCCAGTTGAAATTGAAGCGGTGAGCTTAGCCGAGGTGGACAGCGAGCAGCTGTGGGGATGCTACCTGGATCAGCCGCGCGCGGGCAGCCAGACGGATGGGCAGGTACTCGAACTGGTCGGCTGGGTGCTGGGACGGCGCGCTCCTGCCGTGGCGCTCGAACTGCTCCACGATGCGACCGTCATCCAGCGTGTGCCGCTGAATACGCTGCGGCCCGACCTGGCACAGGGTTTCC
>WNGA01002538.1_pt1 | contig 27860 bp, 28 predicted proteins | sample 5400061 | NCBI WGS metagenome assembly WNGA01 (sample SAMN13153366, study PRJNA577476) | soil metagenome | isolation source: 100 cm soil or saprolite under grassland replicate 2 | place: USA:California | collected 2016-06-15
AAGGAAACTCAGAGCACGCTTGCGGCGACGATTTCCGCCAGGAACCGTTCCTTGCGGGCGGGCGAGCGGCAGCTGCGCAAGGTCGCCGAGAAGCGTTCCAGCACCCCGTTCTCGAAGGCCGAGACGACGGTCTCGTGGACGTAGCTTTTGCGGCAGATCGCCGGCGAGTTGTGCAGCTCCGCCGCCGCGGCGCGCACCGCCTCGAGCACCTGCTTGCGGCGCTCCCGTGCGCTCGCCGCCGGACACGTTCGCGCCAGCGTGTCGAGCGCGGAGGCCGATGCGCACAAGGTGCGAAAGTCCTTGAGCGAGATGTGCGCGCCGGCGAGGTCCCGCAGGAACAGGTTGACCTCGCGCGCCCGCACCGGCCGCACCGTCCCGTCTTCGTCGCGGAATTGAAACAGGCGCCGGCCCGGCAGCTGGCGCAACAGCTCGATCGCCGCACACAGGCGCCCCGCGGCGAACTCCTTGCGGACCTCCTTGCCGCCTTTCGAGCGAAACGCGAGCGTGATCATTTCCCCTGAAATCGCGACATTGGACTTGAACAAGGTGGCGGCGCCGCGCGTGCCGTTGAGGCGCGCGTAACTCTCGCCGCCCGGCCGGATGGCGCTCAGCGCCACCAGCTCGATCACCGCCGCGAGCGCGAACGCGCGAGTGGGAACCTCGCCCGCAAGATATTGGGCGACGCTGCGCCGGATGCGCGGCAGCGCCTCGACCAAGCGCGCCAGGCGTTGCGCCTTGCGAGCCTCCCTCACCTTCTCCCATTCCGGGTGATAGCGGTATTGCAGCCGGCCGGCGGCGTCGCGGCCCACGGCCTGAAGATGGGCGCATGGATCCTCGGCGTAGAGCACGTCGCGATAGGCCGGCGGCACCGCGAGCGAGCCGAGCCGGCGCACCACCGACCGGTCGCGAATCGGACGCCCGTCCGCCGACAAATAGGCAAATCCCCGTCCGCACCGGCGGCGCCTGATCGCGAGGGCATCGGCCGTGACGAGGCGAAGGCCCAGGCGCCGGGCGAGCGCCGCCGAGGACGACCTGCGCTTGCGCGGCGACGGCTCCAATGCTGCGGTCGAATCCACCAGGGTATCCACGCGTCGCTCGCTCTTTCAGTGCAACGGCAATTCCATGGCGTGGATAAAGGTTCCCCGGGCAGACGCCGGCCTTGGCACCCCCCACCCCGGCCGCCTTCTAGCGGACCGACTGCTCCACCTTTCTGGTTTCCAGAAACTGCCTGAACTGGGTGAAAAGCATTTCCCGTTCGCGCGGCGAGAGCGCTTTCTGGCCCGACGCCGCAGCGTAGTTTTCCAGGAACTGCTCGAACGCCACTTTGACGTCGGCGGGAGACTGACCCTGATTGCGCGACGTGGCGACGACGCGATGCTCGGCGAGCCAGTCGGCCGCGGGTTTGAAGCGCGTCCAGCCGGGGATTTCGGCGGCGAGATTGATTTCATTCCATTTCGGATGTCGCGCCCCGTCGTGGAATTGATCGATCTTTCCGAAAAACTCGCGCACGAACTTGGCAAGCCGCTTTTGCCGCGGAGAATTGTCCGCCCATGCATAGGCGACGAGCAGCGCCCGGTTGGCGATGGTCGGCACGGACGCGCCTTCGACAATGAGATTCGGATACTGATCGTGGGTCAGCTGAGCGGGCAGATAGTCGGCGAATATGGGGCGCAGATCGGAATTCGGCAGGCTGTCCCGGTCGAGACCCAGGAAATGGACCTGATCCTCCTTCTTCAGCTTGACCAGCGCCGCCTGCGGAGCACCGGAGAGAATGATCATCGCGGCGATTTCACCGGCCTTCAGCCGCCTGATCGCATCGTCGTTGTCGTAATACGAACGCTGGGCGTCGATCTTCAGCGCATTGAAAATAATGTCGGCGGTCACTTCCGTCTGGCTGTCCTTCAGGTTGAAATTCACCTTCTTGCCGCGGAGATCCTCATAGCTCCTGATCTCGTTGCGCGCGAGAATATGGAATTCGGAATTGTACAGCTTTGTAATGTACTGAACGCGCTGCTCGATGTTCGCATAGAGCTGCGGGTTGCGCCGCTTGAGCAGGCGCAGGTTGTCCTCATCGACCACGCCCATGTCGATGCCCTTGAGAAACAGCACGTCGTTGAGATTTTGCAGACCGCCGACGCCCAGCACCGGCAGGACGCGCATGCCGTCGGGCCGCAAGTCGTTCACGACATTGCGGATGTCCTCGGCAAATCGCGCGCAGGTGCAGGAGATTCCGGAGACGACGATGGTGACCGCAATATCGTTGGTCTGCCGCTTCTTTTCTTCGTAATTGACGGTGGGCTTCGGGGCTTGCGCGAACGCCGTCGGAATCGCACAGGCAAGACCAAGCAGCACAAGAGGGATTCCGGCACCGGCGATGGAGATACGCATGCTACTTTCTCCTTGATGGACCTGACGCTTCCTCCGATGATGAAGGGCCTGCTTCACCGTCGGCCGCCACTGGGACGGAGTTTGCAAAAGACGGAACGCTCCGACCTAGCTCCCGTAATTCTTTTTCAGATAGTCGGCGATGATCCTGGCATCGGCCGCATCGATCGGCGCCCCGAAAACGTTGATCATCTTGGCGACCTCGGCGTCCCACAGCGTCGCATTGGGGAACGGCGAGTTCATCACGATGTAATCGAGGCTGTGGCAGGAGGCGCAATTGGCCTCGACCTTGTCGAGGCCCGCCGCCTGCTTGAGCAGGACGGGCCTCTCCTGGGCGAGCGCCGGGACGGCGGCGAGCACGCAGGCGATGACGACGAGCGAGCGCATGAGGCGGCTCCTTACGTGGCGACGAGCGTCACGGCGTGCATGACGTTGTGGTGGTAGCCGGCGGGATTGAGAATGAGCTCGGTGGTCTGCGTCTGTCCGATCGCGTTGGTCGCGCGGGCCACGATGGTTTGCTTGCCGGCTTTCGGCGCGTAACGGCGAGACCAGGCGCGAAACGCGAACTTGCCGAGATCCCGGCCCAGCGCGGCGGGGACCCACGTCTCGCCGCCGTCGGCCGAGACGTCCACCCCCCGGATGCCGTAGCCGCCGTCCCAGGCGATGCCGGCGATGGACACCGGCGCGGCCGCCCGCACCGACGCTCCATCCCGATGGCTGGTGATGAGCGAGTTGACCACCATTTCGGTGATCGGCGTGTTGACGGCGGTTTCCTGCGAGATGAAGCGCGATACCACCGGAAACTTGCCCACCGGGATGCGATAGGCCGACTTCATCCAGAACCCGTCGAACGGCTTGGTCGCGACGTTGATCGCGCTGAGGTGCTTGACCCAGTAGGTCGCGGTCCAGCCGGGGACCACGATGCGCGCCGGAAAGCCGTGCCAATGCGGCAGCGGCTGTCCGTTCATCTCGTAGGCCACGAGGGTCGTATCCTCGATCGCCTTCCACACCGGAATGCTCTTGGCGAAATCCGGCGTCTTGTCGACCACGCCCCGGTCGGCACCGTCGAACACGATCTCGATCGCCTCCTTCTTGAGGCCCGCCTTATCGAGCACGTCCTTGAGCCGGGCTCCTTTCCAGCGCGCGCAGCCCATGGCGCCGTAGCCCCACTCGACGCCCGGGACATGCGGCCGGAACAGGCCGCGCCGGTTGCCCGAGCATTGGCACACGGCCGTCACTTCGACGGCCGGCAATTGCTTGAGCCCATCGAGATCGAGCGTGACTTCTCCGTTGGCGCCGTCGCCGCCAATGGCAAGCTTCCAGCTCCTGGCATCGACGCGCGGAATGTCGGCCAGGTGGTAGCGGACGAAGAACGCGTCGTTGGGCGTCACGGCCGTGTTGAAATAGTCGATCGGCGTTTCGTAGTTCGGCGGCCGCGCGGTCAGCCGGATGAGCGGCTTCTTGCCCGGCAGGACGTCGAGGCCGGCTTGCGCCCGGGTCCCCGCCGGCAAACCCGGTGGGAGGTCGAGCGCCTGCGCTTCGGCCGGCGAATCAAACAGGCCGGCAAAACCCGTTCCGGCGACCGCAAGGCCGGCGGTTTCCAGCAAGCTCCGTCGCGTCATCGTGGCGCCTCCCATGGTGCTGCTCCGTTCGTTTTTCACGTTTCCGCCCCCGATGTCGGAGGATCGTGTCGAAACAAAAGAGACCCGCGCCGGTTCAGCGCGCTCCATTGGCCAAGACACCGAGCCGCCGCGGCGCCTCTGCCGAGCCGAGCTCGCTTGCCTTCTCGTACCAGGCGCGCGCCATCGCGGCGTCGGCCGAAAAGCCGTGGACCGCGAGCCCGCGCAGAACGAAAGGATCGTAGGTCGCGGCCAGCGCCAGCGCCGCCTCGGCGTCGTTTGCCTCGGCGGCCGGCAGCAACACCAGCCGCGCGGCAGCGAGATCGCCGTTCGCCAGAAGCGCCTTCCCGCGCTCGAGAAGAACCACGATCTCTTCCCGATCGAGTTGATGGTGCACTGGCGCGGTCGGCGGCGGCATCCATTCCAGGCGGATCGGCCGCCGATGCGCGATCGTGTTGTCGGCAAGCCGCAATTCGGCGACGAGCTCGGCCGAGCCGACGAAATCCTTGGGCGGATGAATCCAGGTATTGGCGAGGTCGGTTACGGGAACCTGCCAGGCGCCGGCGCCGACCGCACCGCCCGTCGACAACGTCATCCCGGCCACGAGGCCGGTGATCATGACGGTTGCGCCGTCGGCCGGCCCCTGCAGCGCCGCGCCGAGCGGCGCGGGATCGCCTCTGTTCCCGCGCGCGTCCTGAACGATCAGCCGCGGAAACACCGATCGCTCCGCCGCCGTCGTCGTAGCCGGCCGCGATGACGAAGCGGCGAGCTCGATCGCTCGATCTTGCGCCGGCTGACGCCATAGACCGGGAAACGGGAACTGCCCGACGGCGATGAGAGCCACGACGGCCGCCGTCGCAACGATCAGCACCGCTCGCCCGACCGCTGCGGGCCACGATCTCGTTCGCAATCGCGGTGGCGGCGCGGGAGGGACCTCGGGGTCGAGGGAGCGGCGCCGCCGCCGGACCGGCGCGCCCGGTTGTTCGAACGGCTCGCCGCCACCGTGCGGCTCGTGCGGTACCAGCGTGGCCGCGAGCGCGGATGCGGCTTCCGACACCTGTCCGAGCCGAACGGTCCGCGCACCGGTCGGCGCGCAAAAGGACGCGCGGTTTGGATCATGCAAGCGATCAGTCGGAGTACTCATGAACAGCCTCCCCGCCGAACATTCGGCTCACATGGTCATGCGACGTCTCTCCCGGGCGCTCGCGCGCCGCGATTGCTTGCAGGTTTTCCTGGAACAGCTTGATGCGATTGCCGCGGCGGGGCGCGCCGTTGCAGGCGAGCTTGCTGCCTTGCCGGGCTGCCCCGGGGTGCGCGGACAGGACGTGGAGCAACAATCCGACTGAGCGAAAACCTCACGCCCGCCGCCGCACGCGGAATACACATCGAACCCTCAACCGGCAGCAGCGCCTACTCAACAACACACACAAATCGACGACTGCCGCCCTGGCCGCTCGTCCTTCTCGGACCCAATTTCAGCTGACCGAATTCTTGTTAATTTTCAATATTCGCGCCGAATATGTCGCCAATATGTCTATTCATAACCATGGCGGTTTGTTGTCAAACAGCAATCATGCATTTGTTTGGAAACGATTCTTTCAGATTAACTCGTAGGACGATATTATTTATGGAAATCCACAAGATAGTGACTTGTTTTTACTTATGACTCGAAGAAATATACGGCAATCGTGAGTGTCTCTAGCCACAATTCGGGCGACCATCGCGCCCGCGCGAATGTACTACCGATGCTGCCCGCCCCGGGCTCGATCACGGTGAGCGCAAGGACAGGCGTGTGAAATCACTTAATCGCTTCAGCGCGCAGCAGCCGGCGAAGCTGCCGATCAAATTCGATCTCGTCGTCAACCCGACCACCGCCAAGGCGCCCGGCCTCGAATTGCCGCCGACGCTCAGCGTGCGCGCCGACAGTGGTGATCGAATGAGAATCATCCCGGCGGCGGGGCGGCGCTTGCCCGAGGCTCGGATCCCGACTTACCGACCGGCACTCATCCTGCGTTGGGCACCGTCGAAACCGCGGCAAATCCGCCAGTAGAGGCGGAGATAGTTGCGGGCCATCACGGCGGAGGAAAACCGCGCTTCAAACACGCGGCGAACACCGGCGCGGTCGATGTCGGGAAGCTTCGCGACGGCCCTGACCGCTTCGTCTTCGCTGCTCACGATGTAGCCGGTTTTCCCTTCGTCGATGATTTCGGGAACAGCTCCGCAGCGCCAGGCGATGACGGGCGTTCCGCACGCCATGGCTTCGATCATGACGAGACCGAACGGCTCCGGCCAGTCGATTGGAAACAGAAGGGCGCTCGCGTTGCCGAGGAAGGCCGACTTCTCGCCGTCGCCGATCTCGCCGACGAATTCGATTGCCGGATCGTCCAGCAGCGGCTCGATCAGCTCACGGAAATATGCCTTGTCGACGGCATCGACCTTGGCCGCAATCTTGAGCCGCAAACCCGAGCGCTTGGCGATTGCAATGGCCCGGTCCGGGCGCTTCTCCGGCGAGATCCGTCCCAAAAAAGCGAGGTATGGATCGTCAGGTCCTTGGTTGCAGGTGAAAATGTTCTCCGGGACGCCGTGTTGAATGGTCGCGAGCCAGTTCGCCGCCTCAAGCGGCTTGCGCTGATGATCGGATATGGACACGAGGGGATATTCGCGCCAGCGCGCGTAGGCCTCCGGCAGATCCTTCAGATCGAGGCGGCCGTGCAACGTCGTCACTGTCCGTGCGGCAAAGTCCTCGAAGAACGGGAAGTGTACGAGGTCCACGTGGAAATGCAGGACGTCGAATTCGTTCCGCCGCCGATGCAGCTCATGCAGCATCGACAAATGCGCCGCGAGGTCCGATTTCAGCGCACAAGGATCAAGCCGAATTGCCTGATCTCTGACCGGCACCAGCTTCGCCTTCGTTTGCGCTTCTGCGCTCGCGAAGAGAGTGACGTCGTGTCCCAATTCGACGAGGGCGTCGGTCAGATGGGCAACGATACGCTCAGTGCCACCGTATAATTTCGGCGGGACCGCCTCGTAAAGCGGTGCAACCTGCGCGATTTTCATCAACTTTGCATCCTAGCTCGGCGTCATCCCTGTCGGACATGAAGGATGTCCCCGAGCGTCAGCATCGCGCGGATTCTTGCATCGCTTCTCGCTTCGACGCATGCGAAGCGCGTCCCCAATGGCTCCATATGGGGACGACCAAGGTCATTTGCTTGCTTCTTGTGAAAGAATAGTACGCCCGAGGAACGAAGCGAGGCAGTCCTATGGGCCTGCGAGTGGCCTTAAGGTCCGATTTCTCTGGACTTTTGCCGGATAAAGGCCCAACGTCGAAGCGACCGAAAACGCCAGCGCAAAGCGTTCGGGCTTTCAATCCAACTTGCCGACAGGAACCCATCCGGGTGTCCCGTGAACTCGCGCCGAAACATGTCGGGCGAAAAGGAAACGGCTATGCAAGTTCCTTCATTCTTGGCTCCGTTCTTGAACGGAGACTCGCCGAAACGTCTCCTCCAGGGAATGGCGGTCGGAGCGATCGCAACAATGGTCATCGGCTTCAATTGGGGCGGATGGACTCTCGGAAGCACCGCCAAGGAGATGGTGCAGAAAGGCGCCACGGCCGCTGTCGTGCAAGCACTCGCGCCCATCTGCGTCGACAGGTTCCAGCACGCCGCCGAGGCTCCGGCGAATCTGGTCGAATTGAAAAAGGTCAGTTCGTGGCAGCAGGACACCTTCATCGAGAAGGGCGGCTGGGCAACGTTCCCCGGCATGAGCTCGCCCGAGCGCGGCGTTGCGCAGGCGTGCGCCAACCTGCTGGCGGCCGCAGCGAAGCAGTAGCGCTTCGGCAGCGTCGGCATCGAACCTTGTCGATCACAGGGGGGCGGACTTCGTTTCGGCACGCGGTTTCGTGCGGTAAATGCGACTGACGCAACAGACCGTCAGCGTAACAATGATTGGACTTAAAGACGATGAACAAGCCCAAGCCCCTTTACATCAACGACGACCAGTCCGACCGGCGAGGCATCAAGAACGGCTGGTACGAAGTCCACGAAAACGGCAAACTCGGCAGCGGCCCGTTCTCCAATCGCAATGATTGCCTGGGGCACATCAGCAAGCGGCAAACCGCGATCTCCGCTTACCACCAATGGACCGGCTGACCAACCATTGGGCGTCGGCCAAACCGATGCAGACCGGATGCCGTCAACGGCCGGACATTGGGAGACATCTGCGGTCCTGAACGCGGTTTGATGCCGGAATTGCGACTGTAAGCGAAATTCACGCGGTCCACCGGGAAAGGACCTCCATCATGCAGCTCGCCGAATTTCGCGTCGACGAAGGTGACCACAACAGCGACGGATTGCTCCTGCACGGCCAGGACGGAGCAAAGCCGGTGACCGGCTTCATCAGCCGACGCGTGTTGGATGACTGGGTTGATCCGACCCAGCCTTATGGACGGAAAACGAGTCTCTTTCGCGAACAATACAACGTGCTCGGCAAGTGCAATCTCGCGGCCATCGAACGAATCGTCGCCGCCAAATACCAGCGAGGTCCGGCGTTCAATCGCCAGTATCCCTTCATCGACATCCTGCTGGCGGATATCACCGACAGTGGCGAAATTCTCGCTGTCAGCGGATGAGGCGATCGAATCTCCTGTATCCGGGCCGCGGACCTGGGACCCCCATTCCTCGATGAACTTGGAAAGCATTTTTCTGGAGGAGCGCACAATGGATATTCGTCGATACCTTCCGGTCATGCTCGGCGAGCATTGGATCTACATTCTGGCGAGCGTCAATTCGGCCGTCACTCTCGCCCTTCTGTACACGCTCAAAGCCCCGATCCACTTCGGCATTTGGTGATGCGAATGAGCCGTCCCCGATCCTTTTGTTTTTGTGGCGCGCTCGCGATCGAATCATTGATTCTCATCGCGCGGATCGGCGGTTATTGCGTCAGATGAGCTTGTGGACGCGTTTGGGCGCACCATATGCGGTAGATGGGCAGACAAGAACCGAAGCGTTCGGGCAAGTCGGATCAGAACCGGGCCGTCGCCAGGTGGGACAACGAGGGAGGCGCTCCCAAGGGGGAACCGCAGGAGGGTCGCGACACGCTGACGGCTCTGACGGTCCTTGCCAAAGAAGAGGAGCATATCCTGCGCTGCCTGGGCGCCGCCGTCATCATGCACTGGAACGACCTGCCCACGGATATCCAGCGTGAACTCTTCGATCACGCCATTTCCATGGGTGAACTGGGTCGCACGGCGGAGCTGAAGGACCAGGTCGCCCGCTTCCTCCGTAAGTACAAACACGGCGAGCCAGGGTAGGCTCCCGTCTCACGCTGCCGCGCGCGCCCCCCGTGCCTTTTGGCCAAGCGAAGGCGAGGAACAAATGTCGGCTCAAGGTGTTCGGTCATCCGGACGTGACGGATAGCATGGACTTTAACTACAGAATGCGCGCCGCGCTGTTTGCTCCGAATGGCCGCAGCGGAATCCTCGCCTACCGCCGGTTCGCCACGGTGGCGGAGGCCATCCGCTTCGTCATCGAGGAACTTTCGCCCACACACCAAAGGCGCGCCTTCATCGACGTCGGCGATGAGACTCTGTCCGGCGAGGGAATCCGGGCGCTGTACGACAACAAGAATTACCCATTGCGGCAGCGGGGGCAAAACGGACCTCTACCAATGAACGCTTGATGCAGCCCGCCGCAACCTTGTGTGCCGCTTTCAGCTTTCGTTCGGGCCGCGCATGAGAAGCAGGGCCCGTTCGATGCTTCGCCAAGTGTGCGCCTGCTCCTCATCGCCCCTCTGCTCGAAGGCACTGGCCTTTTGCGCGGCCTCGGCAATCGCCTTATAGCCATGCGCTTCCAGGAGTTGGCGCGCGTATTCGTTGATTTCGACGGTTTGCATGGCGTCATGCTCCTCTTCTTCGGTGCGCCTTTTGAACGGCAGCGCACGCGAACGGTCGGCGTTGACACCTGACCCACGATCTTCATCCCGGTGGGTCGCGATGACAAGAGCCCGTTCCGACAACGCCGAAGCCTATCGGTCCGTTCGACCCGGGTGATGAGGGCTGGCCGGCTGCGATCGCACGCGGTCCAGCGAACGGCTTCCTGGCAGTGCGGCCGAATCGGCCGTTGTCAGACAAGCTCACGCTCGGGCATGTATTCGTCTGCCGTTGGGCCGCGGCTCGTTTTTGCAAGTCCTCGCTCTTGCAGATGGTTCGGTGCCGGCGCTAAGAGTAGCCCGGTTGCCGGCGGGTCGGCCCGGGTGAAGGAGAATGTCGTGCGAGGCCTGCGTGGCGCCTTCGTCTCCTGCTTGCTGATGGCGGCGGCATTTTTCGCCGCCACGACCGGATCGGCCGTTGCCGAAGTCTACCTGCTGCGCGGCCTTGCCGGTTTCTCGCACGGCATGGACGACATCGCGGCGCAACTTGCCCGGCGCGGCATTCGCGCCAGCGTGCACGATCACGGTGCCTGGATGAGCGTCGCCGACGCGATCGCCGCGCAGCACCGGTCGGGCCGCCGCGGGGCGGTCATTCTGGTCGGCCACTCGCTGGGAGCCGACGCCGCCATGTTGATCGCCGAACGATTGAGCGGCATCCCGGTTCGCCTCATCATCACGTTCGACGCCACCACCTCCCGGCAGGCACCGCCGAACGTGCAGCGCGTCGCCAATTACTACCTGTCGAACGGCGGGTTCGGCGCGGTGATGGGGCGAGGGCACGCCTCCCGCGGCGCGATCTCCAACGTCGACATGAAGACGGACCCGAACATCACCCACACCAACATCGACCAAAGGCTGCAGAACAAGGCAGTCGCGCAAATCCAGGCCGCGGGCGGCCGGTAGGACGATGGTCTTTGTTCGCGCCAATTCGCATGAGCCGACTTCTCGTCGATCGGTACCTCCATGAGCCGTCCGGTCTGCCTCGCATATCCGGGATTTCGCAGGTCCACCATCATGGCACGCTGACGAAACCTTCACGGTTGCGCCGCATCGGCGATGGCCGAAGTCATATGATTTGACATGGGGGCAGAGAATCGTTCCGACGCGTCCGGGACGGGCGATATGGAAATTCTGAGCAAGACATTGTTCTCACGACTGACTTCCAGCGCAGCGCGCCGGAACCTGCGCATGGCATCCGGTCTCGTTCTTTTCACCTATATCGGGGCGCACCTCACCAACCACGCGCTCGGCCTCGTGTCGCTCCAGGTCGCCGAAGCGGGCCTCGAGATCGCGGTCGAGGTCTGGTCCAGCCTGCCGGGCACGGTGCTGCTCTACGGCGCGGCGGCAAGCCATTTCCTGCTCGCCCTGTGGGCGGTCTACGACCGGCGTACCTTCCGCCTGCCGCCGGCCGAGCTGCTGCGCATCGCGCTCGGCTTCACGCTGCCGATGATCCTGATCGGCCATGCCGCCAACACGCGTCTCGCCTGGGAGCTTTACGGCTTGCCGTCCGACTATGCGCGCGTCGTTTCCAATCTCTGGGTGTCGGATTCGCAAGGGTGGCAACTCGGCCTGATGGCGCCCGGCTGGCTGCACGGCTGCCTCGGCCTGCATTTCGCCTTCAACCGGCGACCGCTGTTCCGGCAATTGCGTTTCGTGCTGTTCGGCGCCGCGCTGCTGTTGCCGGCGTTCTCGGCGTTCGGCTTTCTCGCCATGGGACGCGAGCTTGCCACCAACGCGGAAGCGGCCGCAGCGGCGCTCGACTATCTCAGCCCGGCCAATGCCCCGCAACGGATCGCCATCGCGCAATGGCGCAACGGCCTCCTCACCGCCTATCTTGCGATCATCGGCGCGGCCTTCGGCGCGCGCGCCGTCCGCAATGCGCTCGAACGCGGCCGCAAGCGCCTCATATCGATTTCCTATCCCGGACGGACCGTGCGCGTGCCGCGCGGCTGGACCGTGCTGGAAGCCAGCCGCAGCTTTCACATCCCGCATGCCTCAATGTGCGGCGGGCGGGCGCGCTGCTCGACCTGCCGGGTGCGCGTGACGGCGGGCGAGGACGTCTGCCCCTCGGCGGAACCGGCGGAGCGCGCCACCTTGGAGCGCATCGGCGCGGCGCCCGACGTGCGGCTTGCGTGCCAGTTGCGCCCGGAGGGCGATCTATCAGTCATCCCGCTGGTGCGCACCGAGCGGCCGGTCTACCGGGCGGCGCCGCCGCAGCGCACCGCCGAGCGCGAGATCGTCGTCCTGTTCTGCGACTTTCTCAACCGCGCCGAGCTTGCGCGCGATCACATGCCGCAGGACATGCTTTACGTGCTGACGCTTTATATCGAGGCGCTGGGTAAGGCCATCCGCGCGGCCCATGGCACGCTCAGCTATGTCGACCCCGACAGCATCTGCGCGCTGTTCGGTCTCGAACGCGGGCTGACCCAGGCGGCGCGACAAGCGCTGCAGGCGGCGGGCGCGATCGAGCACGTGATGTCGGACCTCAACGAGCGGCTCGGCCGGCAATGGGATTGCAAGGTGAAGATAGCAGTCACCCTGCATGCCGGCCGCGCCGTCGTCGGCGAGATCGGCTCGTCCGATCCGCCGGCGATGATGGCGGTCGGCGAGGCCATGGACGTGGCCAACGAGCTGCGCCGGACCGCAGCCGCACGCGGCAAGGCTTTTGCGATTTCGCAACCGGTCTACGCGGCGGCGGGTCTCGACGCGGCGTTCGACGACGCGGTCGAGCTTCCGGGCTCTGGCACGCCGATCGCAGCGTCCCTGTCCGCGTCGGCACCGGAGCGACCGCCGTCCTGGCGGCCGCTCGGCGAACAAGGCCGGCGCGCCGCATTGGAGCGCCTGTGGAGCGGATAACGCCGAGCATCACCGAGGCGGGCGCGACGTAAAGCAGGAACGCGGGCGTTGACCGGCGAAAAGCCGCGACGCGCGTCCCGCGCGACCGAAATCGCCCCCGGACCGCAACCGGTCCCGCCCGCGCGTTATCAACCGTATTTAGGAGACGGAACCCGCGCCGAAAGCTTCAAATCGGCGTCTATTTGCCCTAGGTAATAGGTGTGTGAACATGGTTTCCGATCGCCCTGAACCAGGAACAAGCCGTGGACGCCCGAACAGAAGAACCGGCCAAGCACCCTCTCGGTGCGCTTATCGCCGAGGGTAAGACCAAGCGGATCCATCAGGTCGCCGGCAGCGATTTGGTGACTCTCGTCTCCAAGGACGACATCACCGCCGGCGATGGTGCGAAACACGACGTCATCCCCGACAAGGGAAGGCTTGCCACCGCGACCACCTGCAACGTCTTCCGTTTGCTCAAGGCCTGCGGCCTGCCGGTCGCCTTCGAGGAGCAGGACGGCGCGACGTCGTTCGTCGCAGCGAACTGTTCCATGCTCCCCTACGAGGTGGTGGTGCGGCGCGAAGCCCACGGCTCGTATCTCAAGCGCAACCCGCATGTGGCGAAAGGGCAGCTCTTCCCGCAGCTGATCGTCGAGCTGTTCCTCAAGACCAAGGACGGGAACTGGAAAGGAAAGCCGCTCGTCTGCGACGATCCGCTGCTGATCCACGCGGAAGGGGCGTCGCAAATCCGGCTGTTCAATCCGGCGAAGCCGATGCCGGGACAGGAACCGTTTCTCGTCCTTTCCGACGCGGAGGTGTTCGGCCGCGACGAGGAGTGGAAGATGTTCCCGGCGATGCACCGCATCGCCCGCCAAGCCTTCCTCGTGCTCGAGAAGGCATGGCAGCTCGAAAGCGGAACGCTGGTCGATTTGAAGGTCGAGTTCGGCTTCGACGCCCAAGGGCGCCTGCTGCTTGCGGACGTCATCGACAACGACTCGTGGCGGGTGGTGGAGAACGGGTCCTACATCGACAAGCAGGTCTACCGCGACGGCGGTGCGCTCGACGACGTGGCCGCGACGTACCGGCGGGTCGCCGACGTCACGAGCCGCTTCCGGCTGCCGCGCCAGCGGATCATCCTCTGGCGCGGATCGGAAAAGGACGGAACGGACGCTTTCTCGCAAGCCCTCGGCGACCTGCGCGACCTGATGACCGTGGTGACCTGCTCCGTGCACAAGGAGCCGGTGACCGCGGCGGGCATCCTTCAGCGGATGACGCAGGAGGTGCCGGACTCGGTCGTGATCGCCCATATCGGGCGGTCCAACGGCGCGGGTCCGACGCTCGCGGCCATGTCGACCGTTCCGGTCATCACGGTGCCCGCCAGCGTCAAGGAGTTTCCCGACGACGTCTGGTCGTCGCTGCGAGCGCCGAGCAGCGTGCCAGTCATGACGGTTCTCGAACCTGCCAACGCCGTCCTCGCCGCCCTGCAGATCCTCTCCGCCCGCAATCCGCGCCTGTACGCCCATGTGCGCGGGGAAATTGAAAACCGGACGGTCAACACGATTCGAATTTCATAGATGGCCGCGCCAGGGGGCATTTGCCGCCCGGCTCCGGGACGCTGCTCGGGTGCACCGACCCCGTTCTGCTTTCGTCCCTTTGCGCTCGCCTTATGGTTACCCGTCCCTTTGCGCTCGCCTTATGGTTACCCAAAGGTGTTGACTTGGGGTGCTCAAACCGAGAGCCCGATACCGCCCTTTGTTTCGTGCGGTACGGGTTCGTACATACGTACAAGTCTTGGCCCGCTCGACAAGAACATTGACGCGCCGGCCAAACGTGGCGATAAGATCATGCGAGTCGGCAGGAGGAATTCGTCATGGGCGTGAAGTCGCCTGATCGGGTCGATATGGAAGTTGGGCAGCGGATCCAAATCCAACGGAAGTCATTGGGACTCTCGCAGACGGCGCTCGCCGACCAGCTCGGGGTGACGTTCCAGCAAGTCCAGAAATATGAGAAAGGCGTGAACCGCATCGGCGCCGGTCGCCTCACCAAAATCGCCGGGGTGCTCGGCGTGCCGGTCAGTCGGTTGCTCGGGCTGGAGGACGATGCCGGCGTCACGCGCCAAGGGCCCAAGGGGACCGATTCGCCGCTCGCGCTGTTGACCGCGCCGGGAGCTTTACAGTTGCTGCGGGCGTACGGAAAACTTGCGGACGGCAAGATGCGGCGCTCCATCGTGGGTCTGGTCGAAGACCTCGCCTATCGACCCGTCACGAAAACAAAGAAGCATTGATTAGGGCTACCCCCTAAAGGGTCGACCACGCGGAAGCTCGCCGGTCGGCTGGGCGCGGCCCGTGCAGACTTTCCTGCAGACTTTCCTGCAGACTTTGGTGTGGCCGGACGCTCATTCCGCGCGTAGCCCGACGCTTCGCAGACGCCGGGAGACCGGCGCACAGCGAAGCCTGCGCGCCGACGAGGTGATCGAATGAGCGGTAATGCGGTGAAAGTGGCGCGCGTTCCTTCGCGGCGGCGCGGCGGCGTGGCGGCTGCCGTTGACGGCGCGGAGCAGTACCGTTGGGAATCGGACTCGGCCGGCATGGCACCGGAAGACCTGGCGGCGCTGCAAAGGGCGGTCGAGTCACTCGAACATCCCGGCCTTGCGGCGCGGCTCGCCAACCTGGCGGGCAAGCCGATCGAACTCCTCGGGCACGCGCTCCCCGCTTCCGCTTTGGACGCCATCGCGAAAGCCACGTCCCGCGGTCTCGAGCTGGCGCTCGAGGTGGCGCTGCGGACGATGCAATGGACCCCTGCACCGCAGTTCCTGCACAAGGCGTTCGCCGCGGCGTCCGGTGCCGCCGGCGGCGCGTTCGGCCTGGTCACGCTTCCCATCGAGCTGCCGGTCTCGACGGTCATCATGCTCCGGTCCATCGCGGATATTGCACGCAGCGAGGGCGAAGACCTGTCCGACCCGGAAACGGCCCTTTCGTGCGTGCAGGTCTTTGCCTTGGGCGGTCGGGATGCGTCCGACAGCGGATATTTCGCCGTGCGCGGCATGCTCGCCAAAAGCGTGACGGAAGCCGCGCGCTTCATCGCCGAGCGCGGCGCCGTCAAGGAAGGCGGCCCGCTTCTCGTTCGCTTCATCATGCAGGTGGCGTCCCGCTTCGGCGTGGTGGTGACGCAAAAGGTGGCGGCGCAGGCGGTCCCGGTGGTCGGCGCGCTCGGCGGCGCGGCTGTCAACTACGCGTTCATCGAGCATTTCCAGGAGGTGGCCAGAGGCCATTTCACGGTTCGCCGACTCGAACGCGTCTACGGCAAGAACCTCGTGCGGACGGAATATGAGCGCCTTGCCCGGGAACGCTGAAAGCGCCCTCCCCTCGCTCCTGGCATCGAGCGGCCGCTGGAGACGAAATCGATCCCGAGCCCGCAAGCCCGGGACATTCCGGACCAATGATGGCCTGGTCTTGCTCTCGCCGGCCCCGCCCGTGCACTCTGCATGGCCGCTCGCGCCACGGCGTGGCGCGCCGAAGCCCCGCACGCGCGCCTGCGCCATCGATACCATCCCGCAAGGAGATGGTTCTGCCGATACGCGAGTGCTAACATGGCCCGCTGCGATGCGGCCATGCCTCATCCGAATCCCATCAAGCGAATTGTGAGGATCTCCATGACGACCAAGATCGGACTTCCGTTATTGGCTGCTGTTGCGTTGACGGGACTCGCCTTGTCGGCGGCCGTGCAGGCGCAACAGGCCGGCATGACGTTCTTCGTCACCAGCGCCGGAAAGGGCAACGGCGCCGACCTCGGCGGCCTCGCCGGCGCCGACGCCCACTGCCAGGCCCTCGCCAAGGCCGCCGGCTCGACGATCACCAACTGGCACGCCTATCTGAGCACGACCGAACCGGGCGGCACCGCCGGCGTCAACGCGCGCGACCGCATCGGCAACGGCCCCTGGCAGAACGCCAAGGGCGTGGTGGTGGCCAAGAGCGTGGACGACCTGCACTCGGCCGCGAGCAATATCACCAAGCAGACGGCTCTGACCGAGAAGGGCGAGACGGTCAGCGGCCGCGGGGACGCAGTCAACATGCACGACATTCTGACCGGCTCGGACCCGCAAGGCCTTTTCTCGACCGCCGGCGGCGATACCACCTGCGGGAACTGGACCAAGAGCGGCGAGGGCTCGGCCATCGTCGGCCATCACGACCGCGCCGGACTGAAGGACAGCCGGCACATGAATTCCTGGAACTCCTCGCACGGCTCGCGCGGATGCAGCCAGGACGCCCTGAAGAGTTCGGGCGGCGCCGGCCTGCTCTACTGCTTCGCGGCCAACTGAGGCCGGCACCTGTCCGCTTCGCGAACGAGCCGGCATCGGCTCGCGGAGCGGCCATGCACACCAGCTTCTCGATCCGGCCCGTAGGTCGGATCGGCGCGGCTACTGTAGTGCTCCGATTCCGAAGTTCGCATCACTTCGCGGCACCCTCTCGTGCGAACTTCGGAATCAAAGGAGCACTAGCAAGTATATGTTTCTAGTGCGCGTTCGCTTCCGTCTGGACGCTTATTCCGCGCGTAATCCAACTCTTCGGCTTTGGACGCTGGAGACGTCGGGTTAACGGGCGGTTCTAACGCATCGATCCGACCCAAACGCCCGGGTCGCGCCGATCTTTTCACGTTGTCCATTTTTTGTGCGATGCCGATTATCATGTGTATCAAAAGTGTATCAAAGCGAGATTGCCGTGATGTTTCATGAACTGCCGCCAACCGCCGGATTGCCGCCCCGGTTCAGCGATCTCCTTGCTCTTTCGGGCTCCGATGATCTGGAAGGAGCGCTCGCAGCGTTTATCGACGTTCCCGAAGTTCAACTTGAAAGCTCAGCATCGGCCTGTCTCGTCATCGCGCTCGAATATCTGAAGTCCAGGACGTCGAGACGGACCGTCATCATTCCCGCCTATACTTGCCCTCTGGTCGTCATCGCGGCGAAGCAGGCCGGCTGCCGTGTTGCCGCCTGCGATACCGTCACGGGTGCATTCGACCTCGACCTAGATCATCTCGGCCGACTCATTGGAGACGACACGCTTTGCGTTATCGCAACGCAGTATGGGGGTGCATTGACCGATGCCGCGCGCATCAGAAATTTCGTGCGTTCGATATCGCCGGACATCTTCGTCATCGAGGACGCGGCACAGGCATTCGGCGCGCGATGGGGGGACGAAGCCGTCGGGACACAGAGCGATATCGGCATCTACAGCCTTGGGGTCGGGAAGGGATTGACGATCTATAAGGGCGGCTGTCTGGTGGCGCGCGATCCGGACGTGCGCGCCGGTCTTCGGACGACGGGCAACCGTCTCGTGCCTACGGCGTTCGGCATCGAGGCGCGCAGGGCAATCGCGCTTGTGTTCTATCACTTGCTCTATAATCCGAACGGTCTCGCTCTGGCATATGGGGCGCCCCGGCGCTTCTGGCTCGCGAGGGGAAGACCGGAGCGGGCGATCGGCGACGAGCACGCTCCCCACATTGCGCTCCATCGCGTGGGCAGATTTCGCCGTCGGGTCGGAGTGCGCAGCCTTCAGTCCCTCGCGCTTCACATTGAAGATGCGCGACGACGACGCCAGGAGTTGGCCCACCTGCTGGAAAACAATCGAAGCCGACTGAAGCCTTATCTTGGCGACGGGGAAGCGACCGGTTCGTTCCTGTTTGCGATGGCGGACACGGTCGCCGACCTCAAGGCCGTTCTCACCAGGGCCTGGCCGGCCGGGGTCGGGATAACCAAGCTGTTCATGTTTGCGATCGGTGGCTACGAGGCGCTGTCGTCGATGCTTGTTCCTTCCCTGACGCCGAACGCCGACCGTCTTGCAGCCACAACATTGACGATCACGACGAGCGGCTTCATGACCGCCGCAGATTTGTCGACCATCGTCAGCATGACGGCCGATCAGGAACCATGAGGCCTCGAATCGGCCGAGGTCGCCAAACCGATCCCGCTCATCGCTCCGCCCGCTAGTGCGGTGGATTCGAAGTTCCTATCATATCGTGCCGCAAGGTCCGTATAGGAACTTCAAATCCAAAACCGCACTAGAAACATATACTTGCTAGTGCTCCTTTGATTCCGAAGTTCGCATGAGAGGGTGCCGCAAAGTGATGCGAACTTCGGAATCGGAGCACTAGAAACCCGGAGTTCAGGCCATTCGCGCATGATAAATGGATGGGTGTGATGCCGCGCAATCGACGCGAAGTCGTGCAGCTGACGGGGGGCCTCACGCTCGCCATTGTGTTCGATACGGTCCAACAACTCGCCTGGAAGATCGGCATCGTTGCAATCCCGGAGACGGACTCGGCATGGGGCAACGTCGAATCGGCACTGCGCGAACCGCTGTTGGGTCTGGTCGCGATCCTCATGGTGCTGCGCCTGATCAACTGGCTCAAGGTGCTGGAGCTTGCCGACCTCAGCTACGCCCAGCCCATTACCTCCCTGAGCTATGTCACGGTCGCTGCGACGTCCGCGCTGTTTTTGCAGGAGACGCTGTCGACGCTGCAGATCGTCGGCATGGCGGTCATCATGGTCGGTGTCTGGTGCATAAGTCAGACGGAGCACAAAACTTCTCCGTCCGAGGTTTCGACGCCATGAGCGCGACCGCCCTCGGCGTCCTCCTTGTCTGCGCCTGCGCATTCATTGAAGGCTTCGCGCAGGTTGCATTAAAGTTGTCGGCGTCGGCCGCGGCACCGGCGCATCGGTTTTCCTGGATCGCAGCGGGCGTGTGCCTCTTCTTGATCAGTGCGCTGGCATACTCGATCGCGTTGCGGTTTCTCGCCGTCGGTGTTGCCTTTGCGGTCGATTCGCTGGGCTTGGTCTCAATCGCCCTCACGTCGATGTGGATCCTGCGGGAGAAAGTGACGACAATCCGTTGGGTCGGGATCTGCCTTATCGTGGTCGGCGTCACCTTGGTCGCCGCACAAGCATGAGCCCGGCAACTCGTTACGAGGATTCGCGTGTTCAGCATCTGCCAAACGTCTTATATGTGAACCTCGCCGATCAGCACGATCCGCCGGCGCCACGTCGTTGGTCGATGCTGGGCGAAAAGCGTCTTTGCCGTCGACCAGGGTGAGGTAAACCATGCTTGCAAGACGAACGATCCTGTTGGCCCTGGCGGCCTCGGCGTTCCTCCATGACGGCGCAAGCCCGGCCGCCGCCCAGAGCTGGCCGACCCGGCCGGTGACCATGGTGGTTCCGTTCGCAGCCGGCGGCGGCACCGATGTGCTGGGACGCATCATCGGCCGCCGGCTGTCCGAGGTTCTCGGCCAACAGGTGGTCATCGAAAACGTCGGCGGCGCCGGCGGAATGGTGGGCTCGGCGCGCGTGGCGAAAGCGGCGCCGGACGGCTATCAGTTCGTGCTCGGCAGCCGGGCCGACGCCATCAATCAAACGCTCTACAAGAATCCGCTCTACAATCTTACGACCGATCTGGCGCCCGTCGTGCTGATCGCCGATCAGCCTATGGTGCTCGTCACGCGAAAGGATCTTCCCGTCGCCGATCTGCAGGAGTTCATCGCGTATGCGAAGAAGAACCAGGGCGCGATGCAATTCGGTTCCGCCGGCGCCGGCTCCACCGGCCACGTCGACTGCGCGCTGCTCAATGCGGCGATCGGGGTCAATATCACTCACGTTCCCTATCGCGGCGGCGGACCTGCGATGCAGGATCTGATCGCCGGCCGCATCGACTATTTCTGCACGCTCACCGCGACGGTGGTGCCGCAGATCGAGAGCAACCTGGTGAAGGCGATTGCGATATTCACGCGCAATCGCGCACCGATGCTGCCGAAGCTTGCCAGCGCCTATGAACAGGGTTTCACGGATTTCGAGGCTTCCACCTGGTTTGGGTTCTTTCTGCCCAAGGGCACGCCCGCGCCGATCATCCAACGGCTGCATGATGCCACCGTCGCCGCGATGGACACGCCGTCCGTGCAGGAGCGGCTCATCGAGTCGGGCTCGCTCGTGGTCGCGCCCGAGCGCCGCTCGCCGGACTATCTGCAACGATTCGTCGAGAGCGAAATTGCGAAAAACGCAGGCCCGCTCAAGGCCGCCGGGATAGCGGTGGATTGATTACCGGAGAGCCAACAGGATGGCCGAGTCGGCGAGGCGCGTCGGATCGCTCTCGCCGTCGTCGACGTGGCGGATGATGTGCAAGGCGAGCTTCCGGCGCATGCGGTCGCTGTTTTTGAATTGAACGGGAAGGAAATCGCAGGCACGATCGAATGCGTCGGTCATGATCCTCAGGGTGTCGGGATCGTAGACAGGCCTTGTTCCGCTCGATGGCGTCATTTCTCCCTCCCGTCCATGGACTCCCAGGCGGCCGAAGAAGACATCGATTGCGCTCAAGTGCCGATAGAACGCGCGCGGGCCTTCCGGTCCTAGAGTCCTCGAAGATTATGTGGCTCAACTTTGTGCGAAACGCCGCCACCGCATGACGGAGTCACCGCTTGCCGCTGGTCGCGGCGCTTCGCCGCCGCGTGTCTTGGCCCGTCGCCCGCAATCGCTGACCGCCGCCGCTCGTGGCTCTGCAGTGATCGCGCCTGGCGCGGACTGGTGCGGTGGATTTGAAGTTCCTATCAGATCGTGCGGCCAGGTCCGTATAGGAACTTCAAATCCAAAACCGCACTAGAAGCATATACCTGCTAGTGCTCCTTTGATTCCGAAGTTCGCACGAGAGGGTGCCGCGAAGTGATGCGAACTTCGGAATCGGAGCACTAGTTCGGAATTGACGCCCCTTCATTCAATCGCCGGTAAATTGGCTTTTTTCGTGCTCATGGATTGGATTTTTCTTGGCATTCCGCGCTGCTGACTTTGTTGCAGCCTCGCCTGCACCGCGGGTCGATTGCGTCGGATCGACAATGATATGACCGATCGACACCCGGGTCTCGCGGGTTGATTCCGCCAGCGACAAGCCCATATTCTCCCGAAGCCTCGAAATCGTTGCATCCGTGGCCCGTCAGCGCCCGCCGTTGTTCCGACGATGCGGGCCTTTGCCGTCCGCCGCACCCCTGGTCCCATGCATCCAGTCTCCTTGTTTCATCCAGCCGTCGCCGCGTGGTTCGATCAGAGCTTCGCCGCGCCCACCGCGGCGCAGGCCGAGGCGTGGCCGGCCATTCATGCGGGGCACAATGTCCTGATCGCGGCCCCGACGGGATCCGGCAAGACGCTCGCCGCCTTCCTCGCGGCCATCGATACGCTGGTGCGGCAAGGCCTGGACGGAAACCTCCGGGACGAGACGCAGATCGTCTATGTTTCGCCGCTCAAGGCGCTGTCGAACGACATCCAGCGCAATCTGGAAGCACCGCTTGCCGGCATTCGCGCGGCCTTGGCTGCGCAGGGCTTGCCGGACGTGGACATCCGCACCTGGGTGCGGACCGGCGATACGCCGCCGGGCGAACGCGAACGCATGCGGCGGCGCCCGCCGCATATCGTCGTGACCACGCCGGAATCGCTTTACATCCTGCTCGGCTCGGAGTCCGGGCGCGCGATGCTTGCAACCACGCGGACCGTAATCGTCGACGAGATTCATGCCTTGGCGCCGAACAAGCGCGGGTCCCACTTGGCTCTGTCGCTCGAGCGGCTCGCCGCGCTGTGCGGCAACCGGCTGCTGCGCGTAGGCCTTTCGGCGACCCAGAAGCCGGTCGAAGCGGTTGCGCGCTTCCTGGTCGGCGCCGGCACAAGTAACGAGGAAAGCCCTGCGTGCACCATCGTCGACACCGGCCACCGCAGGGCGCGCGACCTCGCGCTCGAAGTTCCCGACTCGCCGCTCGAATCCGTTATGTCGGCGGAAGTGTGGGAACAGGTCTATCAACGCCTGGCCGAGCTGATCGAGGCGCATCGCACCACGCTGATCTTCGTCAACACGCGGCGGATGGCCGAGCGGGTGACCCGCCAGTTGTCCGACCGGCTGGGCGAAGATCAGGTGACGGCGCATCATGGAAGCCTCGCCAAGGAGCAGCGGCTGGATGCCGAGCAGCGCCTCAAGCACGGCAAGCTCAAGGCGCTGGTGGCGACCGCTTCGCTCGAGCTCGGCATCGACATCGGCGACGTGGACCTGGTCTGCCAGCTCGGTTCGCCGCGCTCCATTGCGAGCTTTCTGCAGCGGGTCGGACGGTCGGGTCACGCCATCGACGGCATGCCCAAGGGCCGGCTGTTCCCGCTCTCGCGCGACGAGCTGGTGGAGTGCGGGGCGCTCATCGACAGCGTCCGCCGCGGCGAGCTCGACCGGCTTTCGCTGTTCGAGCAGCCGCTCGACGTGCTGGCGCAACAGATCGTCGCCGAGGTGGCCGGACGCGAATGGAACGAGGATGCGCTCTATGCGCTCGTCCGCCGCGCCTGGCCGTATCGGACGCTGGCGCGGGAGGATTTCACGAACGTTGTGAGCATGCTGGCGGAGGGCTTCAGCACCCGCCGCGGCCGGCGCGGCGCGCTGATCCATTACGATGGCGTGAACCACGTGCTGCGCAGCCGGCGGGGCGCCCGGCTGACCGCATTGACCGCTGGCGGAACGATCCCGGACAACGCCGACTATCAGGTGCTGCTGGAGCCGGAAAACCATTTCATCGGCACGGTGAACGAGGATTTCGCGGTCGAGAGCCTGGCCGGCGACATCTTCCAGCTCGGCAACAAGAGCTATCGCATCATGCGCGTCGAACGCGGCGTGGTGCGCGTGGAGGATGCCCACGGCATGGCGCCCACCATTCCGTTCTGGCTGGGCGAGGCACCGGGTCGCAGCGACGAATTATCGGTCTCGGTGTCGCGCCTGCGCACGGACATTGCTGCGCTCCTCCGCAGCGATCCGTCCGGCGAAAGCGCGTTGCGCCGGCTGACGGATGAAATCGGCATCGCCGAGCCGGCTGCCCGGCAACTGGTCGAGTATCTCCACGCGGCGCAAGCGGCGCTTACGTGCCTGCCGACGCAGGATACGATCGTGTTCGAGCGCTTCTTCGACGAGGTTGGCGGCATGCAGCTCGTCATCCATTCGCCCTTTGGCAGCCGCATCAACCGCGCCTGGGGCCTGGCGCTGCGCAAACGCTTTTGCCGCAAATTCAATTTCGAGCTGCAGGCGGCGGCGACCGAGGACAATATCGTTCTCTCGCTCACGACGGCGCACAGCTTCGAGCTCGACGAAGCCTCGCGCTACCTGCATTCGGCCACCGTCCGACCGTTGCTGATCCAGGCGCTGCTCGATGCGCCGATGTTCATCACCCGCTGGCGCTGGGTAATCGGCGTGGCGCTCGCGCTCCCGCGCTTCCGCGGCGGCCGCAAGGTACCGCCGCAACTCGCGCGCATGGGCGCGGAGGACCTGATCGCAGCCGTCTTTCCCGACCAGATCGCTTGCGCCGAGAACCTCGTCGGCGAACGCGAGATCCCCGACCATCCCCTGGTGCGCCAGACCATCGACGATTGCCTGAACGAGGCGATGGACATTGCCGGCCTGGAACGGCTGCTGGCCGGAATCGAGTCCGGCGGCATCCACATCGTCAGCCGCGATCTGACCGAGCCTTCTCCGCTCGCGCTCGAAGTGCTGTCGGCCCGGCCCTATGCGTATCTCGATGACGCGCCATTGGAGGAGCGACGCACCCAGGCGGTGATGGGTCGGCGATGGCTCTCGCCGGAGAGCGCGTCCGACCTCGGGCGCCTCGATGCCGATGCGATCGCGCGCGTTCGTGCCGAAGCCTGGCCTGATGCGGCGAACGCCGACGAGCTGCACGACGCCCTGGTTTGGCTCGGTTTTCTCAGCTCAGAAGAAGCGCGGGCGCAGCCGGGTTGGAGCGACTGGTTGGCGGAGCTGACACGGCAAAACCGCGTGGCGCGGCTCGATGCGCCGGGCGCGGCGCTGTGGATCTCGGCCGAGCGCCTACCGCAGTTCCGGGCGCTGTGGCCGGCGTCGAAGCTTGAGCCCGCGATCACTGCCCCGGCCGCCTATGCCGAACGGGATTGGTCGCGCGATGACGCCTTGGTGGAAATCCTGCGCGGCCGCCTCGAGGGGCAAGGTCCGGTCACGCAAGACAAGCTTGCGGCCGCGCTCGGTCTCAAACCGACCGACATCGCCACGGCCTTGGCGGCGCTGCAAGCGGAAGGCTTCGCCATGCGCGGGCGCTTCACGCCGGCGGCGGCCGAGGAGGAATGGTGCGAACGACGGCTGCTCGCCCGCATTCACGGCTACACGGTCAAGCGGTTGCGGGCGGAGATCGAGCCGGTCGCGGCGCGCGACTTCCTGCGTTTCCTGCTGACATGGCAGCGCGTCGCGCCGGATGCACGGATGGAAGGGCCGGATGCGGTCGACACCATCGTCGGGCAGCTGGAAGGCTTCGAGGCGCCGGCCGGCGCTTGGGAGACAGAGATCCTGCCGGCGCGTCTCGCCGGCTACGAGCCGCATTGGCTCGATGATCGATGCCTGGCGGGGCATGTCGCGTGGACGCGGCTGCGGCCTCGCAACGGGCGAGCAAACGGCGGCGAGAGCCGGGCGACGCCGGTGCGCACGACCCCGATCACGCTGCTGGCACGCCGTCATGCCGCGCTGTGGGCGTCGCTTTCCCCGCAGCCCGACGCGGCGCATGTCAGCCCGCGGGCGCAAGCCGTTGCCGATCATATTCGCCAACACGGCGCGTCGTTCTTCGACGAGCTGGTGGACGGCACCGGCCTGTTGCGGTCGCAGGTGGAAGAGGCGCTGGCCGAGCTGGTTGCCGTGGGTCTCGTCAGCTCGGACAGCTTCGGCGGACTGCGCGCGCTGCTCGTGCCGTCGGGGGAGCGCCGGCCGATCGCCAGCGGGCGCCGCCGGCGCCGCACCGCGGCATTCGGCATGGAAGCTGCGGGCCGGTGGGCGCTGGCGCGCCGTCCGCGTCCGCCGAAGCCCGAGACGCCTGCGGCATCCAAGGCCTTCGAGCAGGCGGCGATCGAGCACGTAGCGCGCGCGCTGTTGCAGCGCTACGGCGTCGTGTTCTGGCGGCTCATCGAACGCGAGGCCGCGTGGCTGCCGCCGTGGCGGGACTTGCTGCGCGTCTATCGCCGGCTCGAGAGCCGCGGGGACATCCGCGGCGGCCGCTTCGTTGCCGGGTTCTCCGGCGAGCAGTTTGCGTTGCCCGACGCCGTCGGCGTGCTGCGCGAGATTCGGCGCCAACCTGACTCGAGGGCGTGGATCTCCTTGTCCGGCGCCGACCCGCTCAATCTGGTCGGCATCTTGACGCCCGGCCCGAAGCTCGCCGCGCTGACCGGCAACCGCCTGCTCTACCGGGATGGGCTGCCGATCGCGTTGCTCGCAGCCGGCGGCGTGCAGTTTCTCGAAACGCTGGATGCCGCCAGCGAATGGGACGCCCACAAGGCGCTGCTGCGCGCGGCGCTGCCGCCGTCCGTCGCTCCCGATGGAAATCGGCACAGCCGGGACGACGATGCTGCTGCCGCCCACCATCGTCTGGGGTGATAGGGGGTCAAAAGGGGTCTCGGGCATCTCATCGACACGGGCGGTCGGGCCACACCCCTCCACATGAGGTCGATCCCCAAAATTGGCCCGGGTAGCGATATACGGCGGGCCAATAGAGCGTCTGATAGTACCGGGGATAGACACGCCACCGAACCGGTCCAACCGGATATTGAGCGTACAATATGACCGTGGGCTGGCCGCCATACGCGACGTAAACGTCGTCCCATCCGGCATTTGCCGGCAACGGGGAAGCGGCCACGAGGTAACCGACGAGCGGTGTAAGGCACCAGAAAGTCTTGCACATCCTTGAGCCTCCGATACCCCGTCCGCGTTACCAACGCACTGCGCGCCGTGGGACGGGATGCATTGTGATTTCGTGCTTAACCGAGTCTTAATTGAACCCGAAGGGCCCGCGACACTCATGAATTATCCTTCATGCGGCGCGCCCCGGCGTGCTATCGTTTGAACTGAAAATATGCGCCTCAGCCCGAGAGTTGGTATGAGGGGACGGGATTTCGCGACAATTCTTGGCGACGCCATGGCCATGCCCCGGCCGGTTGCCGCGTGCGCCCAGCATGTCTTGCTGATGGATCAATCCCTCTCGTTCGCCGTACCGGTCGAGGGCGGGTCGAGCACCCATGGCCAAGCGCGATAAAAAGCGTGCGTCCGCAGCAGCGTCGCGGCCTCGGCGCGCGGCGCCGCGCCGCTTGCGCAAGCCGCGCGGCTCGGTTCCCGAAAAGAAAGATGCCGCCCTGCTCGCGCGCGAGCTGGACGACGCGCGTCAGCAGCTGCACGAGGCGGTGGAGCAACAGACCGCGACAGCCGAGATCCTGCGCGTAATCAGCCGGTCGCCGACCGATGTACAGCCAGTCTTCGACACGATCGTTAGAAGCGCCATGACGTTGTGCGACGGACTCCTCAGCGCGCTGTATCAGTTCGACGGCGAGCTGATCCATCTGGTCGCACAGCACAGCTACACCGCCGAAGCCCTCGAGGCGGCGCATCGCGTATTCCCGGCGCGCCCAACGCGGGGCCTTCTGATAGGCCGGGCGATCCTCGAGCGCGCAGTTGTCCACATACCCGACGTCGAAATCGATGCGGAGCACCAGTATCTAGGACTGTCCCGTGCGATCGGTATTCGAAGCGGCCTCTACGTCCCAATGCTGCGGGAGGGCGTCCCCATCGGCGTCATCGCGGTGGCGCGCGTCGAGCCCAGGCCGTTCACCGACAGGCAGATCGAGCTCGTCACCACCTTCGCCGACCAGGCAATGATCGCGATCGAGAACGTGCGGCTGTTCGACGAGGTGCAGGCGCGCACGCGCGAGCTCTCCGAATCGCTGCAGCAGCAGACCGCGACCGCCGACGTGCTCAAGGTGATCAGCCGCTCGACCTTCGATCTGCAGGTGGTGCTCGACACGCTGGTCGAGTCGGCGGCCAAGCTATGCGAAGCGGATATGGCTTCGATAAATCGTCCGAAGGCGGGCACCTGGAAGATGGTTGCAAGCTTCGGTTACCGCGCGGACGCGCTCAAGTACATGGAGGGCGTCGCGATTCCACAGGGGCGAGGATCGATCGCCGGGCGAACGGTGATGGAGGGAAAGCCCGTCCACATCCGCGATATCGACGCCGATGCCGAATACACGTTCACAGGCGCAAGCCACATCAG
>WNGA01002775.1_pt1 | contig 27847 bp, 13 predicted proteins | sample 5400061 | NCBI WGS metagenome assembly WNGA01 (sample SAMN13153366, study PRJNA577476) | soil metagenome | isolation source: 100 cm soil or saprolite under grassland replicate 2 | place: USA:California | collected 2016-06-15
TCGGCGTAGATCTGGCCGCGCTTTTTCGTGCACACCGGCGACCAGATCTACGCCGACGACATCGGGGTGGCGATGGGCGGTGCGATTGTGAGGCACCGCTTTGCGGCGGTGATCCCGGGTCCGCCGGCGACGCTCGCGATCGACGTCGCGTTCGGCGCGTGGAGCGGCCGTTTCTCTGCGCGCTATGCCGCACTCCGCGCGGCTCCGCCGGCGCCCGCCGCCGAGCTCGATTCACTTTGCGAGCTGCGGCCGCGAGTGACCCACGACAACTTCCACGACATCGATCACGCCATCAAGGTCGCGCTGCGCGCGCGAAGACAGTCGGCGTTCGCCGGCAGCCGGCAGGCCTTGCCGTTGCCTCTCCGGCTGCGCGTAGCCAACGACCTTCTGTGGGAGGTACCCGACGAGCTCGATCAGGTGCCGCGCGTCGACAAGCGTACGGGTCTGATGGCGCCGCAGATCTATCGACTGGATGGGCCGCCGCCGCGCGAATTTCGCATCCAGCACCCAAGCGCCGGCGACACCGCCGGTGTTCACGCCGCTGATTTCGCCGAGTATGCGGCGTTGTACGAACAGGCATGGCGCACCCGGCGCACCCGGCGCGTGCTGGCGCATCTACCGTCGTTCATGATCTTCGACGATCACGAAGTCACCGATGATTGGAATGCGGACCAGGGCTGGCTGAAGATCATTCACTCGACCGCAGACCCGCTACGCTGCTGGCCGCACACCATTACGGACGCGCTCTGCGCGTATTGGATGTATCAGGGCTGGGGCAATCTTGCACCCAACCAATGGACCGCGGATCCGCGCGTCAAGATTCTCGAAAGTTGCCGCAAGAGCGGCCGCGATGCGTTGCCGGAGTTGCGGCGGCTCATAGAGCGACGCGCGGTCGAGACGTTAATCCCTGGGACGAAGGCGTCGAACAAACTCGATTGGCACTTCCCGCTGCCCACGGGTGACATTCCGTTCCTCGCGGTCGACCTGCGCACCGACCGTGACGTGAATGGGACGGGTGGCATGTCGGCTGGGCGGCTTGACTGGCTGGAACACGAGCTGTCCAGCACAAAAAGTCCGATCGCGCTGATCGTACTGCCGGTGCCGTTCCTGCTACCCGACCCGATGCTCTTCGCGTTCAGGAACCCGTGGTTCACCGGCCGTCTCGCCGGCGCGCCGTCGACTGTCGCCTTCAAGCGCGCATCGGACATCGAGCATCCCGCCGGCAATCCGGTATGGGATCAGATCAAAGGGATCATCCAGCGATTGCAGAAGTCGTCGACGCTCAAGACCGTGGTCTTGATCTCCGGCGACATCCATTTTTCGTGCAACCTCGATGGCCGGCTCAAAGGGTCGCGCAAGCCACCGCGATTGCTGCAGTTGATCTCGTCTGGTCTGCAGCAGCAAATAACCGAGGGCAAGCAAGGCAAGCTGTTCAGCGCCTACAGAGGTTGGTTGAATACGATCTCCGGCGCGCAAGGCGTCGATGTGCATCGTGGCGTGCGCATCACGCTCGGAGGAATGCGAGGACCCGACAAGAAGCGGCACAACTTCTTGTTCAAGACCTCGCTCGCGCTGGTCGACATGCGGCTCGTGCCTGGCGACGGGCAAACGGCCGGTCGAGTCCCACAGATCGTGCAGACGCATCTTGTGTGCGAGCCGGGGCCAACGTTCAAGGAGTACATCTTCCAGCACAAGACACACGCCGACGGCAAAGCGACGATGACCGTGCACGATCCAGGTTTTGCGGGTGGCGATCCGCGCGATTATCCGCGCGCGACGGATCTGACGACGTCGACGGCCGCGATTGAAGCGGCATCGCGTCCTGACACGGTCGTGCCCATCGAACCAAGCTCTGAAGCCGCCGAAGACAAGAGCTCGCTCGAGGAGGGGCAGTCGATTCTTGTCGACGGCCAGCAGCTTCGCACCTACATAGATCTGATTGCGTGGTACACCGCGCGCCGCGATGTGCTGCTCCAGCAGCAGCGCGCCTTCACGAAGGAGGGATATCAGGTACCGCCGGGCGTGAACGACCTCATCGCCGCGGCCGAGGCGAGCGTCAAGGAGATGCGGCCGCTCGGTACCGTGCCAATGAGCGACCGCCATGTCGAGGCGATGCTCGACTGGCTCGATCGATATCGTGATGCTCTTCTCGCGTGCGAGCGCAAGGCCGAGACGATTGCCGACGATCGGTATCGGGCGGCAAAGGCTCAGATCGACGATCTGAAGGAGCAGTTTGCGCGGCTGACACCGAAGATCCGTGAGTTGCAGCGGAGCGCATTTCGCGCAGACAAGACGAGCATCCTCAAGTCGTCGGCCGAAACGTTTGCGACCGTTCTCGACAGCGTGCTGGTCGCCGATCAATGGGTGCTCGATGCCGCCACCAAAATGGACGACATCAGAGTGCTCGGCACCACGCTGCGCACGCAGAAGGCGTTACACGGATCGCGTACGCCCTGGCACGAGCTGATGCGTAAGAACACCAACGCCAAGATCGCCAAGTTGGTGTCGGTCGCCGAGGGCTTGAACAAGGTCCTGGCCGCATGGCAATTGGTCGATGCCAGCATCACGCTGCTGGCAGGCGGCAAGACGGCGAGCGATCGCACATCGGCGGGCATCAACCTCGCAGCCACGGCGGCCTCGGCCGGCGGCACTCTGCTTGGCGCCTCGGGATTCTTCTCGCTCTACACGAACCTGTACATCGGGCCGATGGTCAAACACATCCTCGGCCAGATCGATCAGCTGAAGGACAGGATCTCCACCGGAGTCAATCGGCCCTGGATCCAGCTTGGACAGCTCGACGCGGTGAACTGGGATCTCGAGCCTGGCGGCCGTGCGATGTACGAGTTCATGCACCGCGTGATGAAGGCCCGCGAGTCGTCCGACATCAAGACGATTCCCGGTGACGTCAGCAAGTACTTCTCAAAGCATCGCAAAGCGTTTGACGCGGGCACACCAAAGATCCGCGGGCAGCATCGCGACTACAACGACTTTGACGACAAGCGCGTCTGGGTTTTCCTGTTTCGCGACGACATCTGGGGCATGTTGTACGGAGCGATGCCGGTGCCCTAAAGGAGGAATGCCGTGACTCTCGGATACGCGCAAGGATTCGACTGGGGATCGCGCCGGCAGCGTCGTGAGGCAGATCTTTTTTATCGAGATTTGCTGGGGACCAGGGCGCCCTGGCGCGGTGGCGAGGCCTTTGGCGAGGCGCTCGATCTCAACGACCGACGCCGCAAGACATTCCGCGAGATGTGGGATCTGATGGCCCGGTTCCGCTGGCGCGAGACGCCTGCCATGTTCACCAACGAGTTGATGCTGGCCATCTGCTGGGAAGAAAGTACGTTCATGAATATCTGGCAGGAGGGCCGCGGCGGAGCGAAGGGGCCCGCCAAAGGGTACGGGCAGCTCGAACCAAGCGCGCTCGGCCTCATCAAACGAAAATATGGGTTCAAGCAATCGATTCCCGAGCTGCAGGCGCTGATGGACGCCGACGCGTTCAGCATCTCGTTTATCGGGCGGGCGCTGCACACGCTGCACGACAACATGCTCGCGGAGAATCCGCGGCAAATCGATGACCCCGAGAAATTGAAGCGCCGCGCGCTGCTCTACGGTTATGGCGGCTACGCGACCGACCACGCGCAATGGCGCGTCGAGGCGATCGATTGCTGGTATGACTTCGAGCGGACCGTCTTGTCGGGGCGGGGAAGCAGCGGCTATCCGACACGCACCGCCGCGATGAAGGCGCTGCACGTCGGCATGCCCCCTAAACGACGAGCTCCCGAGCTGCAATGGCAGGAGTTCCGGGCACGGCTGTGCGCGACGCTGCCCGATCCATGATCGCGTCATGTCCGCGTTCTTCGACTCGGCGTCGCGGGCCGAGCGCCTGCAGGCCGATCTCTTCTTCGCCGATCTCACCGGACGATCTCTCAGGCCACCAACACGTGAGTTCCCGCCGGCGAGTGAGGCGGAGGAAGAGATGTGGAGCGAGGCCGTGGCGGCCTTGCCCGCGCGCTATCGGCTTGCCTACGAATACGCGCAACTCGCCGAAGAGGAGTTGGACGGCGAAACGATCGGAGCGCTGACCTTCGATCTGCTGTCGGTCCAGGATCAGGCGGGACTGGACGAGTTCGTCAAGAAGCTTGGTCGTACGGTGACGCGCACCGTAAAGAAAGCGGCCTCGGATGTAGGCCGGACCAAGCTGGCGAAAACGGTCGGCAAGGCCGCCATCGATGTCAGAAGATCGAAGATCGCCCGCACGGTCGGCAAGACCGCCAGCAGTGTCGGCAAAGGCGTCGCGCAAGTCGGTGCGGCCGTGCCGATCCTGTCGACGGCCGCCAAACTCGCCAGCCGCGGCACGCCGCTGGGCGCGCTCGCGCGCGCCACGTACGGGGCCGTATCCGCGGCGCTGCGTGGTCAGAACATTTTCATGGGTGCGCTTGACGGTTTGTCAGGCACGCCGCTCTTCGGCGCGCTCGTCAAGCTCGGAGGTGGCCTCTTGCGCGGCGAGAACCTCCTTGCCGCAGCCAAGGCCGCAGCCAAAGCCGGCATCTCCGACGCACGGGAGGCGCTCAGATTCGCCGCCATGGTCGCGCCGTTCGTTCCCGGCATTGGCACGGGCGTGGGCGCCGCCCTCGGCGCCGCTGACGCGCTCGCGAACGGACAGCCGATCACACAGGCGCTGATTGCAGGCGTGCGCGGCGCGATCCCTGGCGGCGTAATCGCGCAGGCCGCGTTCGACACCGCCGCCGGACTCGCGCAGGGCAAGAAGCTCGACGAAGCGTTGCTCACGGCGGCACGCAACCGCTTGCCGCCGGGGCCCGCGCAAGCCGCGTTCGATACCGGCCTCTCGATCGCACAAGGCAAGAAGCTCCAGGACGCCATGCTGCAGGGCGCCGGCCAACTGCTGCCTTCGTCTCCGTACTCGGCCGACGCGATGACATTTGCGCGGCGCGCGCTCGCGGGTGAGAACCTCGGGCACGCTGCGCTCTCGACCGCCGGGCACGCCGTCCTCAGCCGCGCGAAACAGCAAGGCACCGATCTCGTGGCGACCGTCCAGGGCCGTGCCGTGGCGGCCGCGCAGGCAGCCGCCGCTGGCACCGCCCGAGCGGCGGGGCCGCGGCCGATTGCCAATCTCAATCAGGCCATCACGGCGGCCAATCTCGCGGAGCGACGACAAGCCAACCTGTTCGCTGCCACGCTCGCCGGTGCGCAGATTGCGCCGCGCGCGTCTGCTGGCGCTTCCGCGCGCTGACACCTCACGCGGCTCGCGCGTTGTACCCGTCCCCGCGCGCCCGATGCGCGGCGATGATGTCGCGCGCGCGGTTGATGTCGACCGAGATGCGGCTGCGGCGCGCGAATTCGACGGCGTTACCCGCCGCCGCATCGGGGTGCATTTCAACACGCCGGCGCCGCCATGCATGATGCACCTCGCGGTCCGTGGCCGTGGGTTGCACGCCAATCACGTCATATGCCCAACGCACTTCGTCGGCCGGCGGAGGGCTCGACTGCGTCGTCGCACGACGATATGTGCGTTGCTGCGCGGCCTCACGAAACACGCGGGCGACACGATGGGCCGCCGCCTGATCGAACGCCAGCTGCAGCGCCTGAACGACGAACGCGATGTTGTTGGTGATTCCCGAAAAGACGATTCCGACCAGCGCGCTGCGGCCGATGACATCGACCTCCGCGGTTGTCGGCAGCCCCGAATCCCAGGCCAGCATCTCTGCCTGCCGAAAGAGGCAGTAGCCTGGCAGCACGCCGGCGGCGCCCACGCCGCACGCGCGAAAGCCGTTGTGAAGATAGGCCACAGCGGGACCGCCTGAGGTGATCAGATCGAGAAGACTCACGGTGCCGAGCGCGATGTCCTCGTGCTCAGCGGAGAGCTGTTGCGACAACGCCTGACTGAAGGTGTGGCGCGGGTGCACCGACACCAGGAGCACGGCGAGCCCCGAGCGATCGATGAACTCGAAAAAGCGTGCGGCATCGACAGGAATCGGTTCGCTCATACGCCGCGTTCGCGGATCGATTTACGACGCGTCTTCGTCGGCTTCCGCGAGGCTCGCATCCAAAGTCGAGCGCCGGATTCTCTGAATACGGGCGAGAAAGACGTGCGACGTCGAGAGAGGCCCTGCCGCGGTCCCGAGCGTTTGCGTTGACGCGCTGAAGCTGGACGCAAGTGCCGCGACGGATGCCGGCGGTGGCGTCAATGACAGGCGCGACTCCTCGGCGGTGAGGGTGGTATCGATCGAGGCCAGCGTTGCGTCAACCGAGGCGCCCCGCGGCGTGCTCACGTTGATCACCGACGACAGACCGGCGCGTGCATCCCGAACGGCCTGGCGCGCTGCCGCCAGCTCGGGCCGTGCCATCACTCCAGGCACCGTTGCTCCGGCAGCGCTCGCGGCGCCATGCAGCGTGCGGAGCGCGGTGCGTGCCCGCGCGATACGTGTTGCCACGTCCGCTGCGGCCTGCAGATCCCGTTCGAGTTCCGCCAGCACGTCGCCCTCGCGCCGTTGCAGTTCTGCCACGGCTGGCGGAGGCGGTGGCGTCGCCTCCGTGCCGCGGGCGATGCGCTGAATCAGACGCTCGAAGCGGCGGCGCGCGGCCGCCAGTCCCTCCTGGATAGCGCGATCGAACAGAGCAGCCATGCCTTTCTGCGATCGAAGCAGATCGCCGAGAGGCGCACGGGCCCCGCCGGGTCCCCAGGACACGATCGCGGCGAGCGATGGCAACACATAATCACGGATGGCCGCTTCGATCTGCGCAAGCTGAACCCGGCGCTGTCGCCCTGACAGGATCAGCGCGGCCGTGAGCCTCTTGTCATCGCGGACCGCGCGCTCGGCCGCCGCGGCGCGCGACAGTCGGCTGCGGGCCGAATCGAGCACCACGACGCGGGCCGCATTGATGGCGCCGCCGGCCACGGTGAACTCCACGTCGATGCCGTACTTCTGTAGCTCATCGCGGAAGCTTGCGGGCTGACGCGCCTTGAGAAGGGCAAGGTACGGCGGAAGACCGCGGCTGCCTGCGAACTGGATGAAGCCGACGCTGACGAGCGCGCGATCGTAGGTGTTGATGGCGTCGAAGTTGCCTTCGTGTGCCGAAACGAACTTCAGCGCGGCCGCTTGTCCCTTCGACAGGCCGAGCGCCTCGTACTCGCCTATCGCGATGGCCGACGGCGGCGCGGTTCCAACGAACATGACGCCGTCCGCGCTTTCGGTCACACCGCTCACGACGTGATCGCGAAAGGTGATGCCCGACGTTGGCGTTCCCATGGTGTAAACGGAGACTGAATCGAGCAGAGCAGCCGTGGCGTCGCCTGGCGCGACTACGCCAGGAGTGATGGTGCCCGCGACTCGACGCCGCTCGGACCAGAACTTCACGTCCTGCTGAAACGTCCGGAGCGCGGCTATCGTCGCGCGCAAGCTGCTTTGCGGCACGATGCCCGTTGATCCGGCGGCAGGCGTTTCGTGATGCGCCGCCGAAAGCTTGCCGAGTTCAACCAAACGCCGCTGCACTTCGCGCACGTCGTCCGGCGCATTGCCGGTTGCTGTCGCGCCAACGGGCCCCTTCAACGTCAGTCCTCGACTGACGGTCTGTGCGATCGCGTTGCGCTCGGCAGCGGCGGCTGTGAATGCGGTCGCGGAAGGGAGAGGAATAGCGCGATCGAGGTCCGTACGTGTTGGGCTCTTGAGGTCGACTTTGCCGTCAACGGCGATTCCCGAATGTCGTTGGAAGCTCTCGATCGCCGTAATCGTGCGTGGCAACGACGTGTCGGCGAGTGCCGCAGTGCCGGCCGGCTGCTCACCAGCGACGTCGGATCGGTCGAGTGCACGGAGTTCGACGAGCCGATCCTGCACGGCACGAACATCTGCCGGCATGTTCCGCGCACCGCGGCCAACGCTGCCGGTGATCGCGAGCGGCGGTCGCGGCGGCACGATGGGATCCTTGATGCCTTCGGCTTCGCCGGCAGGGCCGGTGACGGGCAAGGCGAAGGGCGCTGCCTCGCTGTCTTCGGGTGGCGCTTCGACATCGAACAACGCCTCGATGGCTTCGGGCGCGTCCGCATCTTCCGGCGGTGCTTCGAGCGCAACGAGTGATTCGCGCGACGCCATACGTCCTCAGCGTTTGCGCACACGCAAGTCGAACACGAGCTCCAGATCGTCAATGAGCTCGGACGGCTTGACGCCGCTCGATGTGACCGCGAGTTTCCAGGTGCCCGGCGGTCCCGACGCCTCCGCGCTCGCGCGCATCGTCCGCGCGCGTGGCCACGGTTGAACCCAGGCCGCAATTGGCGCCCCGGACCCTTTCGGCGGATCGAGCCGCAGTTGCAGCGCGTCTGGCGCGAGCGTGCCACGGGGTTGCGCGAATGCCGTAGCACGCTCGATGCGCAGCTCGAGTCCGCGGTAGCGGCCGGAGAATCGATCGGGCTCCAGGGAGAGCGGCAGTTCCACTTCCCGCCCGGCCGGCGTCTCTTCGAGGCGTTTCCACAGCGCCGGGGCGTCGCGGCGGATACTCAGATGATGTTGCGCCGGCGGCTTGAGCTCGCCGCGCCCCAACACCTTTTCGCGTTCCGTGCGGGCGACCGCTTCGAGCGCCGCTCCTCCCGTGCGTGCAGTGTAGGACAAAGTGACCACGACGTCGGTCAGGCTTGCGAGATCGAGAGCGTTGTCTGCTTGCGGCAACTCAATCCGCCAGGTCGAGATCGCCCCAGCCCCCTCAAACGGCAGATACCGCTCATCATCGAACCGCAGATGGAACAGGCCGGCATCGTTGTCAGGCTTGCTGGTTGCGACCGCCTGCACGGGGACCGGGTTGATCAAGAATCGCGAATCCTCGGCATCGGCCGATTGCGCGTACGAACCGCTGGCGTTTCCGTTGATGCGGATCTTGTTTTCGAGCAACGTCAGTGTGCAGTTCACGTTGTGGAGCGGCTTGAGCGCGCCGGACACGGTGAGGCTGACGGTCTTGATGCGGCGGAAGTAATGGCCCGGGAAGTCGCCGTCGAGCAGCGTTTCTGTGACGTCAATCTGGCAGCGGCCGGCAGCGAGGAGCTCGATGAACGCGAGAGGAAAGTCCTCGCGAAGCGAGATATGACGTGTGATCTCCAGCAGCCGGCGATCGCCTTCCGTGTGCGCAGCGTCGAGACGGCGCAGATCGAGCAAGAGCCGTTCGCCTGCGAGCAATCCCTTCTTGAGACTGTCCCAATACGAGAATTCGATGAAGGACGATGACTGATCGCCGCGCTCGAAGCGGAAAGCACGTTCCGCCTGTTGTGCGGCGTCGAACGCCACCTTGTACGCCTGGAAGTACACCGTGGAAAGCTGCCCCAGCATCCATCCATAGAGCTGCTCGTTCGTGTACTTGTCGCGGAAGAACGCCTGCACCTTGCTCGAGTTTTCGACTTCCAGCTCGTGGCGGCGCAATTCGGCGGCGCGGATCTGCAGCTTGAGTTGCGTTTCGTTGATGCGCTTTTCGATTTGCGCCTTCTCCTTGGCCAGGAGATCGAGCTCGTGCTGCCACTCTTCGCGGCGGCGCTGGTATTCGGCCTGAGCGGCGGCCAGATCGGCTTCGTTCTCGTGCTTCGAGGTGATCTTCTCGATGCTGGTGGCAAACGCCGTCGCGATGTCGCCGACCATCTGCCCGCCGAGCTGCAGCGTGACGAACGGAGAGCTGAATGCACCGGCAGCGCCGGTCTGGAACTCCGGAACGGCGTAGGCGACTTTGGCGACGAGATCGATGCCTTCGGCGATGCCCGACATCACCTGCGCGGCCGTGAGCGATTTCTGCTGCGCCTGTTCCTGCGGGTTCATCAACTGCTGCAGCAGCATGTTGAGATGCTGCATCTGCATCTCGACGTGCTCACGCTGTAGCGACAGCTCGGCGAGCTCTTCTTCGATTTGCTTCACTCGCGTCTTGCCGATATCGCGAATCGCGTTGAGGAGCGCGGTTTGGTTCGATGCCTGTAATGACGCGAGTGCTTCCGCGTCTGTGCGCTCCAACACCCGCGGCGTCATCGCGCCGAAACCGCGAATCTCCTCGGCAAGGCGCACTGCGCGGTCGAGCAGGACGCGGAAGCGATAGTGCGGCGGCGGCGCGTTGAGGCTTGCGATGACGCTGCCCAGATCGACACCGGCGGCGGCGGCGCGCACGAGCAGACCAGGATCGATCGGCGGCTCGAACAGCGGGAGCTGCCGCACGATGCCTTGGATGTTCATGCAGTTCCGGATCTTGAACAGGCGATCGGCAACCGTGTCCCAGTACGTATCGAGTTGCGGATTTGGCGGCGTGCAGAAGTACTGCGTCGCCATGCCCAGGACCGCGGCCGCGCCGCCGCGGTCCGGGCGGGCATTGATACGGAACGGCCGGCGCACCTGAAGGTTTTCGACACGCACTTCGAAGTTCGAGAACAGGTTCAGCGCGTGACGCATCTTTTGGAACGTAAGCGGTTGCTTCGACACGATGGGCGGGATCTTCTCGGGACGCGGTCCGAGAATGTTGGCCGCGAGAATGTAAATCTGCGTCGCTTCCTGAATCGACTCCATCGAGTCGCGGCGGAACAGCTTGTCGCCCCATTCGACGAGGTTGTCGATGTATTTCATCACCACGGCCTTTTGGTACGCCGCGATGCGAAGCCGCGCGATGACGTGTGGCGAAAACGGCTTTTCCCACCATGCCGACAGTTGATTGCGCACCTGCGCTTGCCGCGCGATCAAGCGGCCTTCAGGTCCGTTGTACGACAACAGGTGCATCAGCTCGAGCGCGCTGTCGTACTCGTTGTTCTCGTAGAACGGCGCAAATCTCCAGTAACGCTTCGGACTGGGCGCGCTCGAATCAGTCGTGGGATCGAAGATGAAATGAAACCAGCGCTGCGCCTCCTCGTGACGGCCGTCCTTCGCAAGGCGCACGGCCACCTGCAGCGGTGCGTGGAAGAACAGCTCCCAGTTGTACGCGCTGTATGGACTGTCGCTCTCGAAGGCCACGTCGAGGTGCGGCAGATTGCGCGCGTAGATGAGCGGGCCGACGCCATAGTGACGTTGGAACCAGGTCTGTCCCGTCCGCGCCCACGTGCCATTGGGCTGCAACATGTGATCTCGGCCGCGTGGTGGCCGCGTCGTGCTGAAATAGAAGAGGCCCTCGATTCCCTTCGCCTTCAGCGTCGCGATGAACTTGCAGGTGTCGGGATGTTCGAACGGCGTGAAGTGCAGTTGCTGTTCGTGGTAACCCGCTTGCTGCCGCATCACGACGCGAGAGACGGCGGTGGCGCGCGCCGGCGGCGCAGTCGGGCGGCGTGCCGGCGGCGGCGCTGGTCGCGGCGCGGGCATGGGTCGATCCTGCGGTCGCGGCTTCGGCGTGCTCTTGCGCTGAGGCTGGTTGCGGGCCTCGGCGGCGTCATCCGGGTGCCATGCCTCGTCTTCCTGATCTTCCCAGGCGTCTTGCGCTTCGAAGATCAGCTCGGGTAGATCCTCGATGTCTTCACGGCGGCCGCGACCGCCGCGCAGGCGTGGCAATGCGGCCAGCTTGCGTTTCGCGATCAGGGCCGGGCGCACGCGTGGAAACGCGCGCGGCCCAGCGAGCGGCATCGCCACGAGTCGGGGTGGCCGCCAGTCCGTGTAGATCGGCCGCACGAAGTAACTGCGGAACTCGTCCTGGAAGAAGAAGGGGAACAGCCCTCGCTGATTCGGATCGTTTGGATTGATGACCGGGAGGATGTGAACGGCGCCCTGTTGCGCGCGCGGAGCCGGCAGGGCAACGCCGACGCCGCGTGTGTCGCCCGCGGGAAGCGCGAGCAGCGGCCCGGAGCGTCCCGGCGACGCGGAGTAACCCATGCCTGAAATGTGATATCCAGTCGGCGCGTTGAAGGTGCGCGCATGCGACACTCGAAACGGATGCACGGCGCCGCGGGATCGCCGAACGTTACCCAACGCCGCTGGCAGCAGTCGTCGCTTCGCAAGCGCGCGCACCGGCGGCACGCGCTCCGAGTGGCTGTCCCGCACGGGTTCGAGTGCCCCACTGCAGCCGTTGAGGGTGAAGCGTCCCACCAGTGTCACGCCTGCCGCCGCCAGTTTGGGACGCTCGTTTTCCATGCCTTCGACGGTGCGTCGGTACAGGTGGAGAAACAGGCGCGGGAGGTCGCCGCCGTCATTCACCGTCGCGCGCAGCGTGTAGTCGGCGGGCGAAAGCAGCCGGCTGCCTTCGAAGTCGTGCGTGGGGATCTTATCGACGACGCGGAAGTTGATCGGGAAGGACAGAATGTCTCGTACGCCATGCGATGACATGCGCTTTCGCGACCAGCGCCCGCGGTCGTAGACGGAGTACGCGAGGTGAATTTCCCAGTCCTTGCCGACAGATTGCGGGCTGCCTTTGCTCTGCCGGCTCATCGGCGGGAGCTTCTTGCTGACCTCACGGAACGCCGTCCAGAACAAGTGCATCCGCCGGTTGAACACCACCGGCACGAGATGGTCGCTCTCGATGTCGACGTCGATCTTTTCCCACGCCGTCCATTCGCGCCCGCTCTCGAGCCGCCGGTAATACCAGAGGTGCGGTGCGTTGAAGGTGCGCGCAAAGATGTGATAGGTGCCGTGATCCCATTCCGATCGCGGCGCCTCCGGGATGCGAAGTCCGGTCGGCGCGGGCCGCGCCACCATGCGATGCGTCTGCCGGTCCTCGAACCAGACGCCGCGGACGTCGAGGCGTGAGATCTCGTCGAGCCCTTCCAGGTAGTCGGCAAAGGCCGCTTCGACGTTGTCGTTCTTGATCTCCTGCTGCAGGATGCTCGACTCGAGCGTCTGAAAGAGCGGCGACTTGTCGTCGCGCAACTCTGGTTCGATAAAGTTCTCTGGATACAAAAATACTTTGCGAGCCGCTTCCCACACCCGGTAGTTCTTCAGCCACTTCCAATCGCGGTCGTCGATGACGCGCGGCGACACCTTCGGCTCGAGATTCATCAGGCAGCGTTGGAAGAACGTCTGGATGGCGCCGGTGGCCTGACGGATGCGCGACGTGAGCATGCACGGATTCATGTCCACGTCGATGAGGAAGTACTCGAACAACTGGTTCCGGTTCTTGACCCCGAGATCGCGCATACGTGGGAGAAGGTACGCGACGAGCGCGTCCCGGCGCTCGGATCGCAATGGATCGTTGAGGCCGCGCGCGACCTCGAGCCATCGCGTCTCGTCATAGCGCGCCTTGACCGCCTGCACGATCGTCGCGGCGCCGTCGGAGTCCGGGACGCTGTTCGCCCATGCATACAGCGTTGCGGGCGCGACGCCCAGGCGGCGCTGCACTTCGACAGCGCGGGCCAGCCGCAGCACTGCTGGTTCGTCAGCCGAATCCGGTGCGGGGCGCAGCGCTGCGACCGAGTCAATCGCGAGACCATCAGGACCGAGAAAGATCTCAACGGTGCTTCGCTCCCAGCCGGTAGCGAGCACGAGCCGATCGATTGCTTCGGACATCGCGCGTGCGCCAAACACGTCGAAGAGATCAACGTTCGACCGCGGCAGCTTTTTGCGCAGTGCGTAGAGGGCAGCGAGCTGGCGCCATCGCCGAAGCAATGCGACGCCGTCTGCGTCTGCACCGGCGGCCATTGGCAGTCCCTCGAGGTTCAAGTACGGAGGACTGCCGGTCAGCCATTCGACGTGTGCGTCGCTCATCCCGAAACCGGTAACGATGAGAGCGGCTTTGTGGAGGCGCCGGTAGCTCTGCTCGACCGGCGCAAACGACGATAAGCCGTCGGCGGGATAGAGATTTGTCGCTGGAACGGGCTGTTTCGCGACTGGCCCCGTCCCAAACTGCAGGAAGAGTGTGGCCGGACCGCCCTGGTTGCGATACTCGAGCCTGATCGCTACCAGATTGCTTGGGTCCAGTGCGATCGGTTCCGACGCGTGTTCGACGACTCGGCCTGCGCCTGGCTGATCGATCAGCACACGTTCAACATCGTTCACGGTGAGCGTCAGGCGAACAGCGCCGTCTGTCTCTATATAAAACGCGTGCGGAGCCTTGCTCTTCGCGAGCAGCCGGCCAGTCCACCGAACGCTGAACCCGCGAGCAGGTACGCGATCCGCGGGTGCGGAACCAACCCATGCGAACGCGATTTCCGGATCGATGCGCGTCACGACAGGCTCGCCGCTCAAATCGGGATTGGCGTAATACGCGCCGGTAAGGCCCGTGCCGAGCAGTGCCAGGAAATCGCGCAACATCGGCTCGTTTGGTTGCTGCCGCGAGCGCAGCACCACGTCGAGCAAACGCGCCGTGGCCGGAACGCTCAGCCCGAGCGTGTCGCTCAGCGTCTGAATGACCGCGCCGCGCAATTGCCGTTTCCTGAGCTGCGGCAGCAGGTGGTCGAGCACCAGGTTGATGTTGGCTTTCCAACGGGCGTCCAGCGGATTGCCCGCAGGCGCGCCTGATGCGCGTGGCGCGTCCTCCTCGCTTCGCGGCTCGACAGAAGCTGCCGCCGGCGGCGCTTCGGGAGCAGAGGTCGGTGTTGCCGGCGCCGCAGGCGCGGCGACAGGTGGTGTTGCGGGGGCTCCGAACAGGCTGGCCGCCGCGGCCGCAGGGTCGGCGAAGATCTTCGCGAGATGGCGGTCGAAGAACTCGCGCCGTTTTTGCGTCGTCAGCGGCGTGCGTGGATCGAGCGCTTCGAGCGCGGGATCGAGCAGCGCCGGATCGAGCAGCATCGCCAGCTTCTGGCGCAGCACGTCGCCCGTGACTTCGGCCGGGTGACTCGTCTCCGAGAACGCATCGGCAAGACCACGGCGAATGTTGGCGAGTACGGCCTCTACCTGCGCGGGCAATGGACCGGGATCGCGTCGCGGCTCGGATTCGTGACGGAACAGGTACGCCAGGCGCTCAGGCGTGAAGTCCGACGCCTGTACCTCGCGCACGATGTCGACGAAGCGTCGTGTGGCTGCTGGATCGGCGGGCCGAAACGGGTCCGCTTCGGGCGGCGTCAATCGCAGCAGCAAGTCCAGCGCGGGAATGCGAAGTTGCAGCGCACGTGCGAGCACGACGACGCGATAAATGGCCGAGAGGCCAGCGAGATCGAGGCGTGGCTCGGCGCCTCGCCTGGTGTGCAAGGCGCGGATGAGCGCGAGCTCCTCGCTCGTGATGCGGAACGCCGCGAGCAGCGGCGACACGGCTGGATCGAGGCTTGGGCCGGTCTCCGCCAGCTCCGTGCGATCGGGTCGAAGCTGGAATGTCCGCTCGTCCTGGGTTCGCCACATCACGGCGCGCGTCGTGAAGAGCCGATCGAACTCGTTGTCTTTGCCCCACGTGTCGATCGGACTCCACAGGACGAGCAGCTCCGACAACGGCCGATCGAGACTGGTCGCCAGTTGCTGGGCGATCGTGAGCTTCTCGAGCAGCGGCGTGTCGAGATCGGCGGCCTGCAACCCGATGAGCACGCGATCGAGGATGGCAAACGGCCAGCCGAGTCGTCGCTGCAGACGAATCAGTCGTACGATGCCCGTCAACCGTGGCTCATCGAGACCGGCCAGCCGAATGACATCAGGGTTGCAGTCGAGTGTCGGCGTTTCGAGCTGCAGCTGATTGTCGCCGTTCAGAAAACGCGTGCTGACAAGGTCAATCAGATTCTGGAAAGTGATACCGGTCGCCTCGAGGAGCGCGGGGACATGCGCCAGTGTCTGTACAAACGAGGTGCCGCCTGCGTCCGCACCGGCAAATCCGAAATGGCGCCAGACCTCCGTTGGTCCGCTCGCGATGATCGCGTATTCCTCGGGGGAAGTGCCGAGCGCTTCGGCAACCATGGCCTCGCGTACGCGATCGCCGCGCCCGAACGTGCGCAGCAACTCGAGGCGCGTGACGCCCAGGTGCGCAAGATAGGCGCGCGCAACCGCAAGCGGCTGGTGATAGGGAAGCGTCAGCGGATAGACCGCTTCCTGCAGCTTCTTGTAGGCCTCACGTGAGATGTGCTGCGGTACGGCTCGAAGAACGTCGGCTGGTGTCTTGCCGGTATCGTGCGCCGCGGTTTCACCCGTGATCCGCGCCTCGAGCAGCTCGTTGACGAGATCGATGTACGGCAGTGGCGTCAGCGTGTTCTCGCAGGTGAGCGGCAGATCGGCGAGATCCGGACGCCGGTTGAGGAGCACGTCGAGCGGCTGGTATTGACTCAGACTGCGTCTTGCAACCGGAGTGGTGCTCTTGTCCGTGAGTCCCTTTTCGATCCGTTCGAGCCGTTCGGGCGAGCTGACGTTGAGATACCGCAGCAGGTCCACGAAGTAAGCGGCAGGACTGTAGACGGAGCCGCAGTGCTCGCAATCGCAGAAGCCGCCGGCGCCTTGAAACAGCGTCTTGGTATCGGGGATGTCTTTGATCGCATCGGGAGCTTGAGCTCCCAACACAAAAGGCGCGCGCTGCAGAGACTGAAGCAGGCGGAGAGACAGCAGCTTGCTGGCGGCGGCTGTTTGTTGTGCCTGCGCATGCACGCGCGAGGCTTGCGCGCGGCCGCCGAGGACTTCGGCGTAGACGTCGATGAAATGCCGCTCCGGCATTGAGCCGATCTCGATGGCAGAACGCATCCCCGTCTCGACGAGCACGCCCACTTCGTTGGCGCGATCGGTCACGCGGCTGAGGCGCTCGACGACTTCCACTTCTTCCACCGCGGCTTCGACGCCGCTCTCATCGAGTCCCTCGAGAAGCGCGGGATCGTTGGCGATGCGCGCGCGGATCGATCCCCGGAGAAAGTCGTGGTTCCTCGCGCGTTCAATCAGGCCGCGCGCTGCCGGGCTGACGCTTTCGGAGTCGACAAGACGGTCGGAGATGCAACGGTTTGGAAACGTCTCCTCGAGTGTGTCGACAATCGCCTGGGCGCGCGCCTCGATACGGTCGCGACGGTCGTCATCGCTCTCGGCAGCTTCGCCTTCGAGGTCTTCCGCATCCGCCTCACTCTGTTCCCACTCGACATCCTCGAGCAGATCGCACCAGTCATCGAAGCTGAGACGTGTGAGATCATCCGCGGTCTGCCATCGGCCCTCGCGTCTGAGCTCGTGCACGCGGCGCAGCAGCGGAGGATCCGGTCCCAGCACTTCCGCCACACGGACGGCCTGCAACACGTCGCTCGCCGTCCCGTCCGGGAGTGCTTCTGCCGCCTCGCTGCGTTCGCCGAATGAGTCCCAAAAGTCTGATGCACCCTCGGCGCGCGCTTGATACCGGCGGAGAACGTCGCCGATCGTCGACGGCGGGATTCCCGCCGCGGCAAGCACTTCGTTCAGTCCGCCGCGCTCGTTCGTGTCAAGTTGCACCGCCTGTTCAACGATCTGCCTCGCGAGTCGAATGACTACCGAATTGACGTCGCCGAGCGGCTCGAGATCGATCACGCCGTCAGCAGCGGCCTCCGCGATCGTCGTCCGCAACTCATGGATGGGGACATCGAGGAGTTCGTCGAGCGCGGGTGCGGTTCCGCTGCGGCCGAGCGCGTAGAAGACCGGTGCGGGGACGCCGGTTTGCTGCTCGAGCGCCCGCGCCTCCTGAAACAGCGTCAGCCGTTCGGGGTCGACATCGAGCCAGTTCGCAACTTCGTCGATCGCCGATTCGTCGGCGGCCTCGAGTGCGGCAAGCCCGCTGTCCAGGTCTTCAGCGATCTGGCGCTCGAGCTCTACATACTCGGATGGCGCCACCACGATGCGCGGCGCGCGCAGATCGATGCGCGTCCGCTCGGGCGGCGAGAGGACAGGCGTGGACTGCGCGAGCAGGTTGGCATTGCCGGGCGCGTACAGGTAAACACTGAGGCTCGTGTCGCCGGGTGCGGCGGATACCGAGTCCGCGTTGTAACTCATGCGATACCAGCCAGCGGCATCGACCGCGCCCTCAGCAACAATCTGTTCGTGGATACGTCCTTCGCGCAGGCTCTTGACGACGGCTCGAACGGTGGAGCCTTCGGGAATCGCTCCTCTGATGCGTCCGACGACTTCGTTTTGCTCGACGGGTGCGTCTTCGATGACGGCTTCACTCGCCGGCGTCAGCGAGCGCGGGACGCTGAGCTCGATTGTCTCGGGTCGTCCGTGCACCGGCAGCGCGCGCACGTCGGTGATAATCTGACGCTCGCCTTCGAGAACGCGCAACTCGATATCGACGAAGCGTCCTCTGTCTGCAACACGGTCGCGCGGGAGGGAGCAGCGAAAGAACCCGGTTTGATCACTTTCACTGGCGGCTACCAGGCTCGGGCCCTGGCCGTTGGCGCTCCACAGCTCCACTCGCAAACCGCCGAGTCCAGCTCCAGTCTCCGCGTCTGCCAGGAATCCGCGCACCGCAAGCGCGTCGGGAGGGCTCATCGATTTGTGTCCGCACCGCCTGCAGCATCGTATGTGTCGCCAGGAGACTGCGTCCGTACCGGATCGTACCGAGCGCTCAGCGCACGAGCCTCAACACAGCAGGCACGCCAACGCCCCGTTTGGAAAGCCGAACACGACATGGCCGACATCAATCCCAAGACACACGAGTCCCAGGAGTATCGTCAGGCGGTCCGCGAGTTGTGCGCGCAGTTCGACAGCACGTACTGGCAGGACGTCGACGCGCGCGCGGGCTATCCTGACGCGTTCGTCAAGGCGCTTACCGACGCCGGGTGGCTTGCCGCGCTGATTCCCGAGGAGCACGGAGGCGGCGGCCTGACCCTCGCCGCGGCATCGGTCATCCTCGAAGAGATCAACCGGTCCGGAGCCAATTCCGGCGCGTGTCACGCGCAGATGTACATCATGGGCACACTGCTGCGGCACGGATCGGAGGAGCAGAAGCGCACGTACCTTCCGCGTATCGCGTCGGGCGAGCTTCGCCTGCAGTCGTTTGCGGTGACGGAACCAACTACCGGCACCGACACCACGAAGACACGGACGCTCGCCGTTCGACACGGCGACCGCTACATCGTCAACGGCCAGAAGGTGTGGATCTCGCGTATTCAGCATTCCGACCTGATGCTGCTTCTCGCACGTACGACGCCGCTCCGCGATGTGAAGAAGAAGACCGACGGCCTGTCCATCTTTCTCGTCGATCTTCGCGACGCGGAGAGAAAGGGCATCACGGTGCGCCAGATACGCAACATGGTCAATCACGAGACCAACGAGGTGTTCTTCGAGAATTTCGAGGTGCCCGCCGAGAACCTCATCGGCCAGGAAGGCGCGGGGTTCCGCTACATCCTCGACGGGATGAACGCCGAAAGGATTCTGATCGCGGCCGAATGCATTGGCGATGGGTACTGGTTCATCGACAAAGCGCGGACGTATGCGAACGAGCGGACGGTGTTCGATCGGCCGATCGGCAAGAACCAGGGCGTGCAGTTTCCGATTGCGCGCGCGTATGCCAACGTGCGCGCCGCGGATTTGATGCGGTTCGAAGCGGCGGCACTGTTCGATGCGGGGAAGGCGGCCGGCGCCGAGGCGAACATGGCGAAGCTGCTCGCGGCGGACGCGTCGTGGGAGGCGGCGAACGTATGCCTGCAGACCTTCGGCGGGTTCGGCTTTGCGGCGGAGTACGACGTCGAGCGGAAGTTTCGCGAGACGCGCCTCTACCAGGTGGCGCCCGTTTCCACCAATCTCATCCTGTCGTTCATTGGCGAACATGTCCTCGGAATGCCGAGGTCGTTCTGATGCTGCCGCTTGCGGGTATCACTGTGGTTGCCGTGGAACAGGCGGTTGCGGCGCCGCTTGCCAGCCGTCATCTGGTGGATCTCGGGGCGCGCGTGATCAAGATCGAGCGGCCCGGGGCAGGCGACTTTGCCCGCGGCTACGACGCCACCGTGAACCGATTCTCGCGGAGCTTGGCTACGACGAAGCGACGGCCGTCGAGTTCGCGCGCCGCGGCGTTGTGTGAGGTGATCTGATGCCGATCAAGCAGGGATGGAATGGCCGGACGTACGAAGACTTCGAAGTGGGCGACGTCTACGTGCACCCGCTAGGGCGTACGGTGCTAGCGGTCGACAACAGCTGGTTCACACTGCTCACCCAGAACACGAACCCGATTCACTTCGATGTGGCCTATGCGGCCCAGACCGAATTCAAGCGGCCGCTCGTCGATTCGACGTTCACGCTGGCGCTCGTCACCGGACAGTCGGTCGACGATCTGTCGCGTAATGCGATCGCGAACCTCGGTTGGGATGAAGTGCGCCTTCCGAACCCGCTGTTCGAGGGCGACACCGTCTATTCGCGCAGCGAGGTCCTTGAAAAACGCGAGTCGAAGTCGCGCCCCAATGCCGGGATCGTGCGCGTGAAGACGATTGGCTTCACGCAGGTTGGAACGATCGTGATCGAGTTCAAACGCACAATCATGGTGTGGAAGCGCGGACACGTGCCTACGTCGCACATGCCCACACCGAAGACACCAACGGAACCGTGAGCGCCGGCCCCGATTGCGCGTCCGATATCTGAGCGTTACGACTGATCGGGTGACTATGGCTCAATCGACCGGCGTGCGATTGATTCGCGGAAACGTCGTTGTCAGCAGTTCGAGCATGGCGCGGCACGCCGCGCCATGGTGTTTCTGCGGATGATCGACGACGCTGAAACTGCGGTGCGGCAGCACTGACTTCACGTCCAGTTCCCTGAGGGTGCCGCGTCTGAGCTCTTCCCGGACCGTCAGCTTCGAGGTCATTGCCAGCCCCAGGTTAGCGGCGACGGCGTGCTTCACACCGTCTGGTCCGTGAAACGTGAGGGTCTTCGGCGGCTGGAGTCGATGACGATGCCACCAGGCGGCGAGCGCCTTGCGCGTCTCGGATCCTTCTTCGCGGAGAATCCACGATTCCGAGATAAGGCGTGATGGCGTCAGTGTCTTCGTTTTGGCCAACGCGTGACGCGAGCTCGCGATCAGCACGTACTGATCCGCCATGAGCGGTTTTGATTGCAGCTCCGTCGTCGGCAGCTCGCCGCCGAGAACACCCATGTCCAGGTCGTTGCGAGCGACGCGGTCGGCGATTTGATGTGGGGCAGCGATCTCGAAGTGCAGATCGTAGGTTGCGTATCGCTCGCGATACATGCACAGCACCGGTGGCAGCAGGTAATGACCGGCGGTCGGCGACGCGCCGAGCCGAATGCGGCCGACGGCACCGCGAGCGACTTCCTGCATGCGTTCACGCGCACGGTCGACGGCGGCGAGGATTCGCTGCGCTTCTTCGAGCATCACCTCGCCTGCGACCGTCAGAGACACGCGACGATTCGCTCGATTGAGCAGGCGCACGCCCAGTTCGTTCTCGAGCAGCGCGATCTGGTGCGATACCGCAGGCTGCGACAGGTTGCACAGACTCGCGGCACGCGCGAAGTGCCGGAGCTCGGCGACGGCGACAAAGGTCCGAAGAAGCGTCGGGTTCATTCACGTTATCTATTAACACAATTCCATCATTTCATTTGACGAATCAGTTCAACGGCGGTAGTTTTTGACCGAGGAACATGTCCATGCCGTTGCTGTGCCCCGTGGATCTCGATGCCGCTCGCCTCCGGACTGAAGTGCGCGCGATGTATCGTCGCGTCGCCGACTTGCCGGATGACAACTTTCACTTTCACCGCGGGCCCGAGTATGCCGCGCGCGTGCTGGGATACGACCCCGATGAACTCGCGCTTCTGCCGTCGGAGACCACGGCGCGATTTGCGGGTATCGGCAATCCTCTCGCGATTCGGCCGCTCGAGCGTGGCGCGACGGCGCTCGATATCGGCTGTGGCGCCGGAATGGACCTCCTGCTCGCAGCTCGCCGCGTCGGCGCGCAGGGTCGCGCCATCGGTGTGGACATGACGCCGGAGATGCGGCAGCAGGCGCGCGCGGGCGCCGTGCAGTGCGGCTTCATGCATGTCGAGGTGCGCGAAGGCGACGCGACGGCGTTGCCAGTCGATGACGAGAGCGTCGACGTCGTGATTTCCAATGGCGTCTTGAACCTCGTGCCCGACAAGCAGGCGGCGATCGCCGAGATTCGGCGGGTGCTCAAGCCGGGCGGTCGCGTCCAGATCGCCGACATCGTGCTGGGGCAGGACCTGCCGGAGAGTGCGCGACGGGACGTCGAGCTATGGACTGGTTGAATCGGCGGCGCTCTGCTGGAAGCAGAGCTCGTGAGCGCGTTTGCGGCTGCCGGGTTTCACGACGTCCACGTAACCGGGCGATTCGACTGCTTCGCCGGCACGACGAAAGAACAGACGGCACGCCGTTACGGCGTTGTCGGCGTGAATCTGGCGGCGGCTCGGCTCTAACCTGCAACCAGAACATTTGCATTCGCAAGCGTTGAGGTCGCGGTACGTGGCACAATTGTGACCTGGTGACCCGCTTCCGAGCCGCTGCCGTCGTCACCCTTCTGGCCGTCTGCGTGTCGACCTACGGTTGGACGACGTGTATCGGGTGGCAGGCGAAGGCCTCGATGCGGGCTGCGTGCTGCAAGGCCGCGGCGCACGCGTGCGCCGGCTCTGCAGCCGACGACTGTTGCAAGAACGGCGAGCAGCGGCGGCAATCGTCTTCCTCCGATAAGGTGGCCGTGGCGATTGTCCCTCCTACGCCGATCGCCAACTCGCTAGTCCCGCCTCTGCAAGCCACGCGCGTGATCGAGCGGCATGCTTCGAATCTGCCGCCGCACGTCGCGACGCATCTCCTCCTTTCAGTCTTCCTCGTCTAGCGCCTCGACAGGATACGTGTGTCTGCGCGACGCCGGAGTGGCGTCGCGTGAACCGCGCGCGGACGCGCGCCATTCGTCCTATCGAAACGCATGATTCAAAGACTCATCACGTTTGCATTGCGGCACCGCTCGGCGGTCGTCGCCTCGTATGTGGCGCTTGGTGTCTGGGGGTTTTGGGCTCTTCGCGCCACGCCAGTGGACGCAATTCCGGATCTGTCGGACAACCAGGTCATCGTGTTCACCGATTGGCCCGGACATAGCGCGCAGGAAGTCGAGGACCAGGTCACGTACCCGCTCACCGTCAACCTTCAGGGACTGGCCGGCGTTCGTGTCGTGCGATCGCAATCGGCGTTTGGCTTCTCGATGATCTACGTCGTGTTCGAAGACGCCGTGGATCTGTATTTTGCTCGGAGCCGGGTGCTCGAGCGGATGAGTCTCGTCAGCAAGCTCTTACCGGCAGGTATTGTGCCGACGCTTGGGCCGGACGCGACCGGCGTTGGTCACGTCTTCTGGTACACCGTCGAGAGTCCCGCACACTCGCTGCGCGATCTGCGGACACTGCAGGATTGGTTCATCCGCTATCAATTGAACTCAGTGCCCGGTGTTGCAGAAGTCGCCTCCGTCGGCGGTCACGTGCAGCAGTATCAGATCGATGTCGATCCCAACAGGCTCCGAACCTTCAACCTCTCGCTGCGCGAGGTGGTGGAGGCGGTGCGCGAAAGCAATCTGAATGTCGGCGGGAATGTGCTCGAGGCAAATGGTGCGTGGTCGGTCGTGCGCGGCGTCGGCCTCATTGCATCGGTCGATGACGTTCAATCGATCATGGTGCGCGCGACGAGCGGCGTACCGATCTTCGTCCGTGACATCGCCGATGTGCGGATCGGCGACGCGTTCCGCGTGGCCTCGCTCGTCAAGGGCGAACACGAAGCCGTCGGCGGTGTCGTGGTCGCGCGCAGCGGTGAGAACGCACAGGAAGTGATCGATCGTGTCAAAGCGCGGATCGAACAAATCAAAGCCGGTCTCCCGCCCGGCGTGCAGATCGTTCCGTTCTACGACCGCTCACAGCTCATCGGCCAGTCCATCGACACGCTTCGCGTTGCGCTGATCGAAGAGATGGTCCTCGTGACGCTCGCGCATGTCGTGTTTCTGCTGCACCTTCGCTCGGTACTGATCGTCACGCTCCCACTTCCGCTCGCGGTGCTCACGTCGTTCCTCGGCATGTACTACGCGGGGATCTCCTCGAACATCATGAGCCTGGCCGGCATTGCAATCGCAATCGGCGTGCTGGTCGACGCGGGCATCGTGGTGACGGAGAATGCGTTCCGGTTCGTCGAGCGGCGCGGGATTGACCTGCGGGACCGAAGTACGGTGTGGCACACCGTACTGGACTCGACGCGTCTGGTCGCGCGGCCAGTTGTCTTCTCGATGGCCATCATCCTGCTCGCGTTTCTGCCGGTCTTCGCGCTGACCGGGCAGGAAGGGAAGTTGTTCCGGCCGCTCGCGTTTACGAAGACGTTTGCCGTGTTCGCGGCAACTGTCATGGCGGTGACGCTCGTGCCCGTGCTGTGCACCCTGCTGCTCGGCGGTCGCATGCACGCAGAGGAACAGAACCCCGTCATGCGGGTTTTGCACCGCCTGTACCGACCTGTGTTGACGTGGGCTCTCGCGCACCGCGTCACGATTGTCGCCTTCGCGGCGGTGCTGTTCGCCGGGGCGCTCATCCTAGGCAGCCGCATCGGCAGCGAATTCATGCCTCCTTTCTTCGAAGGTGACCTGATGTTCATGCCGATCGCGGATCCGAGCATCTCCATCGAAGAGAACACCAAGATCGCCAAACGTCAGAACGCTGCGCTGCTCGCTTTTCCCGAAGTCCAGTACGTGGTGGCGAAAGTTGGCCGCGCGGACACGTCCACCGATCCGGCACCGCTGAACATGACCGAAACGGTCGTGCACCTGAAGCCGCGTAACCAGTGGCGCGCTGGAGTGACGCTCGATGGCTTGCGCGCCGAGATGAGCCGCGCGGTGCAACTGCCAGGCGTCGCCAACATCTGGACGATGCCGATCATCAACCGAATTGACATGTTGACGACCGGGATTCGCTCCGAGGTCGGCGTAAAGGTCTACGGTAGCGATTTGGCCGTGCTCCAGCAGCTCGCTTCGCAAGTGGCGGCGGCGATTCAAACAGTGCCCGGCGCGGCGAACGTCTACGCGGAGGCCGTCAGCAGTGGTCAGTACCTCAACATCAACGTGGACCGTCAGGCTGCCGCGCGCTATGGCATCAGCGTCGGTGCCGTGCAAAGCGTTATCGAGAACGCGATCGGCGAAAACGTCCTGAGCCTCACGATCGAGGGACGCCGGCGGTTTCCGATTCGCGTACGGTACGCGCCGCAATACCGCGCGGATTCGCAGTCCATTGGAGACGTCGTGCTCATCTCACCGACCGGCGCGCAGATCCCGCTCAAACAAATCGCGCGAATCGAATCTGCTCGCGGGCCCGCAATGATTTCGTCGGAGAACGGCTTGCTGGTCGCGACGGTTTTGATGAACGTGCAGGATCGCGACGTCGGTGGGTTCGTCGACGAAGCAACGCGCGTTGTTGCCGAGCGCGTCGGCATGCCGGGAGGGTACTACCTGGGCTGGAGCGGCCGGTACGAAAATCAGGCGCGCGCACGACAGCGTCTCCAGATCGTTCTGCCGATCGTTCTCGTGGTCATCTTTGGATTGCTCTACATCACCTACCGGTCACCGTCCGAAGCTGCGCACGTGCTGCTGGCGGTCCCGTTCGCGCTCACGGGTGGCGTGTACCTGCTCTGCCTGCTTGGCTACAACTTTTCCGTGGCCGTTTGGGTCGGCTTTATCGCGCTGTTCGGAACCGCAGTGCAGACCGCTGTGGTGATGGTGATTTATCTCAACGAAGCCGTCGAGAGGAAACGGAAAGAGGTGACCGGCGCCTTCACGCGCACACATTTACGGGCTGCCGTCATCGAAGGCGCGTTGCTGCGCCTGCGGCCAAAAGTGATGACCGTTTCGACCGTCGTCGCGAGTCTGCTTCCGATCATGTGGAGCGCGCGCGTCGGGGCCGAAGTGATGAAGCCGCTCGCAACTCCGGTACTCGGCGGGATGGTCTCATCGCTCGTGCATGTGCTCGTGGTCACACCCGTGATCTTCTATTGGCTGCATGGCCGGCATTTGCCGGCCGGCGAGGCGGCTGAAGGCGAGCTCGAGCCGTGGTCCACCTGGCCCCGTCGCCGGCTCGCGGGGATTGCGGCCGGCGTCGCCGTCATTGTTGCCGTGGTCGTCGTCGCGCTGCTTCGGACCAGCGGTAACCAATCCGCGGGAGTCTCGTCCGGAACTCAGATCCAGCGTGTGACCAGCGACGACTTGGTGATCTCCGTGAATGCGCCGGCGGGCGCGCTTCGCCAGGGACGATCGTCGCTGCTTGTCGAATTCCGTTCGCGATCGACCAACGAGCTGGTGGATGTCGGCGAGGTCCGGATCGGCGCCGCGATGCCGATGCCCGGCATGGTGATGTCCGGAAACGTTGCGGTCGTGCCGCAAGGTCGCGGCCGCTATCTCGCAACAGGCGAATTCGGGATGGCTGGTGCGTGGCAATTCACGATCGACTGGGACGGCCCCGCCGGTCACGGATCCACGAGCTTTGAGGGGCCAGTGCAATGAACAACATGATGTTGCGGGTCACAGCAGCAATGGTGGTGGTGCTCGTCTGCGGCGTCTCCGCCATTGCTCAACGGCAGATCGACCCGGCGACGGGCTTGAGCCTCGAGCAGCTCACTGCCCTGGCGTTTGAGCGATCGCCCGAGATTCACGCGGTGCATGCACGGATAGCTGCCGCACGCGGGCAGCTGCGGCAAGCAGCTTTGCGACCGAACCCCATGGTGACAGCAGGTCGGCGGGAGGAACCGTCCTCGTGACCCGCGGCATGCACGAACTGCTGACGGCGCGGGTGGCCGAAGGCGCCGCCCCGCCGCTGGATCGCGACGTGGCCGAAACAGAAGTGCGGCGGCTCGAGGCCGAGCGCGCAGCGCGGGCGGCACAAGCGGACGCGGCGTTGATTGCTTTGAAAGCGATGGTCGGGCTGTCCCCGGATGCGACGTTGACGCTTCGCGACGATCTCGAGCAGCAGATTCGCGCTGATGCCGCGTCCGCTTCGCCAGCCGAGCCGGGCGATGACACGATTCAACAGCGCGCCGATGTGCGCGAAGCCGCGGCGCGGGTGAACGTCGCGGATGCGCGGATTCGTCAACTCGAACGCGAGGCACGATTCGATCTCGGCGTGTACGGCGGCTACATGCGCATGGATCAAGGATTCCCGCAACGCGGCGTCAGCGATGCCGGAGCGCTCGAGCGCGTGCGCGGTGTGTTTCATTACGTCGAAGGTGGTGGCAAATTGACATTGCCGCTCTTCAACCGCAATCAGGGGGCGATTGCGGCGGCGGAGGCTGAAAAGCAGGGCGCGGAGCGCACCCGTGAAGCGCGAGAGCTGCAGGCGCGCGCTGAGGTGGTCGCGGCGCGCGTCTTCGAAGTCGAGACGCGCCGGAGCCTGGAGCTCTTTGCGCGCGCCCGCGACCTCGCGCGACGAAACGTCGACGTGGTCCGCGAATCGTACCAGCTCGGACGCAACACGCTCTTCGAAGTCTTTGCGGAACAGCGCCGGCTCGTGGATGTCGAAACCGCTTATGTCGAGGCACTGGCCGTCGCATTTGACGCGCACACCGCATGGCTGCGAGCGACGGGGGCAAAGCCATGAACGGCTCGAGATACACGGTGAACCTGCGGTGGCCACTCGCCGTCGTCGCGGTCATTGGTCTGCTCGCAGCTGGAGCGGGACTCGCCTGGTTGTTCGGCCGCGGTCGCGAAGAGAAGCCTGTATCGCTCGTCGCAACCCCGATGCAGGTGCCGCCGTCAACCGTCGACACGCAGCAGAGCGCATCCGCCCCTGTAGCCGTGACGATCTCGCAGGACGTCGCAGCCCGCGCGGGCATCGAGGTGGCGCCGGTGTCGACAACCGCAGAAGCAGGCACCGTGATCGTGCCTGCGGTGGTCGAACCGCACGGCTATAAACAAGTGCCGGTCACGCCGCTCGCCGCTGGACGCATCACGCGCGTTCTCGTCGAGCTCGGTCAGCAAGTCACGCGCCGCCAGACGATGGCGGAAATCTACAGCCCGGAGTTGGCGACCGCACAAACGCAGTACCTATCCGCGCATGCGTCGCTCGAGGCTGCGAGGCAGCGGCTCAAACGC